>Ga0193696_1000291_pt1 | contig 18835 bp, 18 predicted proteins | sample L3m1metaG_FD_145074 | JGI IMG/M metagenome (GOLD analysis project Ga0193696, IMG submission 145074) | Soil microbial communities from a riparian zone of the East river system, Colorado, United States - L3m1 | ecosystem: Environmental > Terrestrial > Soil > Riparian zone | place: USA: East River... | reverse complement strand
GAACCGCATGTCGTCCAGCTTGTACTCGGGGAAGCTGCCGTCTTTCCTTGGCGTGGCTGGAGGAAACATGACGTCGCGATCGACGTTGTAGTCGAAGACCGCCATGCGCTCGCCAATCGGACCGGCCAGCAGCGGGCCGCGCACGGTCACGTTGACGGGATTGGGAGTCCGACGGGGATCCTGGACGATGATCGGGATCGTGATCGCACCTGGCTCGCGAGCCTCACGCATGCGCAGTCCTGGCATACCGGCGCTCCACGGGAATGGGAATGAATTCGTCCGTCGTCTCAGTTATATGCCGAACGCCGCCGGCATGCGCGAAAGAGTTCACGCTATGATCACGGCCGTGAGCCAATGGGCGATGACCAAACACGGTCGTCGACTCGTAGGTCACGGAAGGGAGGCGCAGGTGCCCGGCATTCGTCTATCCGCGCTCGCAGTTGCCTGCATCACCATCTCGCTCGCGACTGGAGCGTTAGGTCAGGGGCAGAACGCGCCGGCGGTCTTTTCGCCGACATCCGGCGACTATGCGACAGCCGATATCAGGGTGATTAGCCCGGGCGTGGTGTTCGCCTCGGGCCTGCCCGACATCGCCGCCGATTTCACGAAAGAAACCGGCAAGAAGGTTGGCATCGTCGTCGTCGGCATGGGCACGATCGTCGAGGAGATGACGAAGAAAACGCCACCGCCCGACGTCATCGTGCTGCCATTCCAGCTGATGACGACGCTGTCGCTCGACGGCGGCGTGGCGCCGGGCACCTTTACGCCGCTGGGTCGCACGCGCATGGGTCTCGCGGTACGGGCCGGCGCACCGAAGCCGGACATCTCGACCGTCGAAAAGCTCGCCGCGGCGCTCAAGAGCGCGAAGGCCGTGATGCGCTCGAATCCGGCGTCGCGCACGATGGTCGCCCTGCTGATCGACAACGTGCTCAAGCGGCCGGAGTTTGTCGGGGTGAACGCGCCGCCGAGCACGAAGGGCGAAGGCGGTCAGGCGCTGGCGGCGGGCGAAGGCGACATGGCGATTCAGACGATCAGCCAGATTCTTCCGTACAAGGAAATCGAGCTGGTCGGTCCGCTGCCCGCCGAGCTCGGCGCGTGGATCGACTCGGGTGTCGCGGTGTCTGCCCGGGCGGCGCATGCCGCCGATGCGCGCGCGTTCATTCAGTATCTCCTGCGGCCGGAGTCGAACAAGGTGTGGAAACCTCGAGGCCTCGAACGGTTCGAGTGAGCCAACGGACCGTCATCGTCGAGGACTACGATCCGTCCTGGCCGCGCGACTTCGGCATTCTACGCCAGCGGATCTGGCCCACTCTGTCCGACGTCGCACTTCGGATCGAACACGTCGGCAGCACGTCCGTTCCCGGTCTGGCGGCGAAACCGATCGTCGACATGACAATCGTCGTCGCGATCCGAGACGACGTGCCGAAGGCGATCGAGCGGCTGGCGATGCTTGGCTACGTGCATCGTGGGAATCTGGGCATCGACGACCGCGAGGCGTTCGATCACCCGGCCGGGCTGCGGCGGCACAATCTCTATGTCTGTCCCGAAGGCACGATCGGCGTCGTCAACCAGGTCGCGGTGCGCGACTACCTTCGCGCGAACCCCGAGGCCGCCGCGCGCTACGGCGCGCTGAAGAAACAGCTGGCGGATCGTTTTCCCGACGACATCGACCGCTATGTCCTCGGGAAAACTGATTTCGTCCTCGACGTCCTGCGCCGCGCCGGTCTGACGGCGGAGCAGATCGAGAAGATCGAGCGGGACAACCGCCCGGCATGATCGCCCTTCAAAAGCAGAGTCGATGAGCACAGTACTGGTCACTGGTGGCTCGGGGTTTGTCGGGAGCCACGTCATTCTTCTCCTGTTGCGCGCCGGGCACGTGGTCCGAACAACGGTGCGCTCGCTCGGCCGCGAACCGAGCGTCCGCACGATGTTGCGAGGGGCGGGCGTCGACGGCGACGCGCGGCTCTCGTTCTTCGCTGCCGATCTGGTGCGCGACGACGGCTGGGCCGCAGCCGCCGCCGGCTGCGACTACGTGATACACGTCGCGTCGCCGATGCCGGCCGCCGCGCCGAAAACGGAAGACGAGGTCATCGTCCCGGCGCGCGACGGCGTGCTGCGTGTACTGAAGGCGGCGCGTGATGCGAACGTCAAGCGCGTGGTGCTGACGTCATCGTGTGGCGCCGTCTACTACGGTCACCCGCCACAGGCGGCGCCGTTCGACGAGACGAGCTGGACCAACATCGACGGCGAGATGAGCGCGTACGTCAGATCGAAAGCCATCGCCGAGCGTGCCGCGTGGGACTTCATGTCGACCGAGGGCGGAGCGCTCGAGCTGTCGGTGGTCAATCCGGCCGGCATCTTCGGACCGGTGCTCGGCGCCGACTTTTCGTCCTCCATCGAGCTCGTGAAGCGGCTGATGAACGGCGCACCCGGCTGTCCGCAACTCTATTTCGGTGTCGTCGACGTGCGGGACGTGGCCGACCTGCACCTTCGCGCGATGACCGATCCGGCGGCGAAAGGCGAGCGCTTCATCGCGGTGTCCGGCGCGGTGATGTCGATGCTCGACATCGCGATGGTGCTCCGGGCACGCCTGGGAAGCGCGGCGAGGAGGGTGCCGACGCGGCAGCTGCCGAACTGGCTGGTGCGATGCGTGGCGCTGTTCGATCCCGGGATGCGTCAGCTGCTGCCGCTGCTCGGCAACACTCGCCACGCGACGAGCGCGAAGGCCGAGCGCGTGCTGGGATGGAAGCCGCGGTCACGCGAGGACGCGATCGCCGCCACCGCCGAGAGCCTCGTGAAATTCGGCATTGTCGGATCACCGTAGCGGACGCTGAAACCACGCAACGTCCCAGTAATGGCCGAACTTCCGGCCGACTTTTTCGAACACGCCCACCCGGCGAAAGCCCAGTCGCTCGTGGAGCGCAACCGACGCGGGATTGGGAAGGCTGACGCCCGCCACGATCCGGTGAACGTCTTCGTCCTTGATCGATTCGAATAGCGCTTCATAGAGCCGCGTTCCGATGCCTCGCCCGACGGCGTCCGCCCGGCAGTACACGCTCGACTCGACTGTCGTCTCGTAGGCCGCCTTCGGCCGCCACCGGCTGGTGCTCGCGTAACCCAGGACTGTTTCGGAACCGAGCTCATCAACCGCGACGAGCAGACGATGGCGGCCCGCCGGCGAGTGATCGTCAAACCACGCGAGGCGGTCGCCGGGCGCGAAGGGCGCCAGGTCGAACGTGATCGTCGTATTGACGATGTAGTGGTTGTAAATGTCGGTGATCGCCGGAAGATCGCTCAGCACCGCGGGCCGGATCGCAACGTCTGGCATCAAGCCAGCATAACAAGTCTGCGGTGTAGCGGTGGACCGTCACTGCCGGCTTCTCGCAGCTCGCCTACCCGAGTCGTCGGAGGCGGACGGCGAGCACGATCGTGCACGTGAACCAGACGGCGCACAGGATTCGCTGGACCAGGCCGGCCCACGGGTGCAGCGGCGCACCGTCGTCAATCGCGAAGAAGCCGAGCGTGACGAACAGCACCAGGATGACCATCCCGGTACACAGCGTATACATCGCGAGGTCGCGCCACCGCGAATCGGCCTTCATGCGTTTCGAGAAGAGAATGAACCCGACACCGCCGGTACTGAAGGCGACGATCGCGGCTGCGACATGCAACGGCGTTTCAGTCGGGACACCGGCGACCATCGTCCAGGGAAACACCCCAGCACCCACGATCCCAACAGCGCTCACCGCCGTCAGCGCGAATGCGACGACTCCGCGGCGGATGTTCTGGACTCCACGATGCAAACCAACGGCGAATATCATCATGAGAGTGCCGAAGACGTAGAAGTTGAGGTTCTGAATCCATCCCGTTGGCCACGCCGCGAGCGCGCTAATCGGCATCGCCACGTGGCTGTAGGTGGGCGCCAGGAAACCCTGCACGACGACAAGCGTCGTGAACCACGCCGGTGCGATCAGGCCCGCTAACGCGAACGTTCTGAGCGCGGGCGATGAACTCAGTCGTGTGCCACTATCGGCGTGTGTCGGGGCTGGAAAGCCCATCGCATTGCTCCCTCGCACAGATTAGCGACATCTTACGCTCTCGCGATCTCAGCTTTCGAGTCGGTAGATCTCTCGCCGGCCGCTCGTAACCAGGTCGTGATAGCCGGCCATCGTCTTCCGCAGCGCCTCGTTGGCCATCAGCGTGCGCTCCATCGCGAAGAAGTCGTCGATCTTCTCGACAGCCGTCTCCGCGATCACGGTCCAGAAAGGCCCACCGCTGACGTCGGTCAGCACCCGAAACGGTTCATGACCCATCTCCCGCATGACCGTCGAGATCGCTTTGAACTTCTCGACCAACGGGGCGACTTGTCCGGGTTTGCAATTCACGATTTCGCGAACGATGTACATCGCGTGGCTCCTCTCGTGTGACTCACCGGCATTCAACACGCCTTCGCGGCGGACACGATTCGGCCCAGGTTCTCCTCCGACATGAAATCAGCGAGCGGAATGGCACCCGTGATGGCGGACAGGAACGCGTTGGTCGCCTCCTGGTTGCCGCGAAGGGCGCCAAACAACGCTTGCAGGTGCGGCGGCGGCGGTTCAAGCGTAGCGAGCTCGTTGGTGAATTCGTACATCGGCCGGACCCGTTCGTTTCTCGCCAATTCGTGCGCCGCCAGCAGTTCGTCAAGAGCGCCCCGGCCGGACAGGCCGGCATCGAGCGCTTCGGCGAGCATGTGCGCCTCGATGAACGCGTCGCTGATGCCCTGCGCCGTCATCGGATCTTTGTTGTAGCTGGCATCGCCGACGAGCGCCCATCCGTCGCCGAACGGTTTGCGGAAGTAGTTGGGAACGCCTGCCGTGCCGTACCACTTCTCCTCGCGGCGTCCCTGACGCACCCGTGCCGCAAAGCCGGCCGACATCTCGAGGGCCCGCCAGACGCGGTTTTCGATGTCGGCTCGCACGTCAGGAAATTCCCTGGCGGGCCAGTTGACCATCACGAGATGAAGACCGTCGTTGGTCGGGGCGCCGCCAAACGCGCAGTGGTCACGCACGAACAGCTCGATGTCGTCCTGCGGGACGCCGCTGAAGTACGAGTAGTAGGCGCACGCCGCGACAGGTCGGGTGTCGTACTCTGGAGCCCGGACGGCGCGTGCCACGAAGGAGTTCACGCCGTCGGCGCCGATCACGATTCGGGCACGCTCTTCGACCGGCCTGCCGTTCTCGCGATGGCCGCGAATGCCGACGACCGTGTCGCCCGCAAACATCAGGTCGTCAACGGTGAACATCTCACGAACCTCGACGCCGCTTTCAACTGCTGCGTTCAGCAGCAGGCTGTCCAGGACGTGACGGCGCGGACAGAAGCCTCCCTTTCCGTCGTTCGCGTCGGGAATGGTGCCGCGCAGGGCGAACGGACCGACATCGAACGACATCTGCCGGCAGATCGGCGGCAAGCCTGTCGCCGCCAGTCCCGGCAGGACTCCCCACTGCGCAAGAAGTTCGGCGCCGTGGGGCCACAGGATATGCGTCGAGATGGTGTCGCTCGGAAACGCCGCCCTGTCGACGAGCAGCACCTTGTAGCCTCGTCGCGCCAGGAGCATGGCTGTCGGTGACCCCGCACAGCGGGCGCCGACGACGATCGCGTCAAACATGTGACCTCCGCTTCGAGGCCACGTTACTCCTGCGGCGCGGCGCTCCGCGTCGGACGAAATCCCCAAAATCGGGGACAGCGTGAGAATGGGTCGTTCTAGGGAGGGCGCAGATGAGGTTTCGCTGGTACGCCAGCGCGGTGGCGCCCGCCCGGCTCGAGACGCCGAGCTTGTTGAAGATGTTGCTGACGTGCCGGGCGACCGTCTTTTCGCTGATGTACAGCTCGTCGGCGATGGCGCGGTTGGTTTTGCCCGCCGCGACAAGGCGAAGCACCTGAGCTTCGCGCGCGCTGAGTCCGCCAGCGGATCTCGGTGGCGGCTGCTCGAGGAGTTCCGAGGTTCGCGCGAGCGCTGGCCCTGCGCCCAGATGCTTGAACAGCTGGCGCGCCGCATCGAGCTCGATGTTGCGGCTGTCACGATCGCCGAGTTGCAGGAGCGCTGCGGCGATCAACACGCGCGCCTGCGCCTGTTCGTACGGCACTTCGAGCTCGCGCCAGGATTCCCAGGCGCGGCGCAGAGACGTCATCGCTTCGGCCGCATGGCCAGAGGCGAGCAGCACCGCACCGGTGACGTGAGCGGACGCGGCGGCAAGAAAGGGCGTTCCGAAGGTGCGCGCAATCTCGCACAGCTCGGTCTCGGCGGTCCGTGCGGTCTCGAGGTCGTCGGCCGCCACCATGATCTCGACGGCGACCGGAAGCAGTCTGGCGCGCGTTCGCCGCTGTTCGGTCTCTGCCAGCGCGCTGCGGATCAACGATGCCGCGATGTCGATGCGGCCCTGCGCCAGCCGCAGCAACGCGAGGCCGGGTTGCGGCTTCCGGCCGTACTGGTTGGCTTGCCGGTAGGCTTCCTCGGCCTTCTGGAGCTCGCCGCGGAGCCGATGAATCTCACCGATCCGATAGAACGCGGCACCGACGGCTGGCCGTGGCTCCGGCGAAGACAGCAGTGCGCATGCCTCCTGCGCGTCGTGCTCGGCATCCGTCCAGGCGCCGCGCATCTGCCGAATCTCGGCACGATAAATCAGGCACTCGCCGCGATAGCGCACGAGATCGGGTTGAGACGCACACCATTGACTGAGGCACGTGGTCCACTCGTGCGCGCGGCGCACGTCGAGGATTTCGTGACACGCCTCGAGGACGCTGCAATAGATGTCCCCCGCGAGGACGGGCGACACATCGCCGGCGACGACGGCCGCCATCGCTTCATCGAGCAGGGCGACACCCTCGGGAATGCGCCCCATGCGTACCAGCGCCCGCCCGCGTCCGTGACCGGCGAGCGCGGCGAGGTCGCGATCGGCAAAACGACTGGCGATCTCGGCGGCCTGGCTGAACACGTCGAGCGCCCCAGGCGCATCGGCCTGGCCGGTGCGCTGGATCGCGTGTGGAATCAGGAGATAGCCTCGCACCACGCATTCGAGCTGTGCCTCGTCGAGCAGACGTTCCGCTCTGACGAGCCAGCCCGAGGCGGGAGCGAAAGCGCCGCGTTGCAGGAGACCGAATGCCAGCCAGAACGCGGATCGGGCGGCGCCCTCCCGGTCACCTCGGTTGAGGAGCTCCTGGTGGGCGCGACCCCTGACCGCCTCGCTCTCGGCGTCCTTTCCAACCAGATAGGCCGCCGTCGCGAGCCGCTCGAGATCGTCCGCGTCGAGCGGCGATTCGCGATCGGCCGCTTCCAGCAGTCGAAACGCGTCCGCCCACGCCCGTCGCGCAAATGACTCACGGCCAGCTTTCAGCGCGTCGACTTCCGTCATCGCGGACTATCCCAGGCTTCTTCCAACGTACTGCCAAACACCGGCAATCAGGAAGCCGACGCCCAGAGGCACCCGCAGCCGATGACCGTGCGGCGCGACCTGCTCCGCCACGGCGAGCGCGGCGAGCGCCACCATCCACCAGACATTCATGATGCCGACAGCGAACGACGTCGCCATCAGCGCCCAGCAGCAGCCGACGCAAAACAGACCGTGATTGATACCCAGGCGAAAACCGTTGGCTGGCCCATCGTGCCAACGGCTCAGGAAGTAACCGATCGGTGTGCGGCAGTGCGTCAAGCACGCACGCTTGATCGGCGCAAACTGATAAAGACCCGCGAACAGGAAGACCGCGGCTCCCAGTCCGGAAGTCACCGATGCCGTCGCATGACGCAGCATGCCGGCACGCTCCAGGACGAGTTGAAGGGAAGCGGCGCCGATCGAGTACGCGAGCCACGCCATCAGGTAGCCGGCCACGAATCCAACCGTGGCCCTGACGCTCCGTCCCGATTCTCGACCGCCGAGCCGATGGAACCACCGCACCCACGGCCAGACGGTCGGCGCCATCATTGCCGTCATCATGCCGAGCCACATGGCGGTCAGCGGCCAGAATCCGGCCGCGCCCGTCGTACCGGCATGCCCGTGCATCACATGGCGGTCGACAGCGGGGTCGCGCTCACCGTCCACTCGAACTGGGAAAACAGACCGTGCGACCCCGTCGTCCGGAACGAGACGACGCCGTCGTCGTACTCCGACTCGCCGAGCGCGATGACCTGTGTCGGCGCGTGGATTTGATTGAAGCAGTTCTCGAACAGCACCGGCTTCGACTTGTCGCGACCGCGGATCCGCTGGACGACGGTCTTCAGCCGGCCGGCGATCGTCGCGCGTTTGGTGGCGCCTTCGTCAACGAAGTCGATGGGGCGGAACTCGGTCGGCTGCCGCGTGGCCACGAACGCCGCCAGCTTCTCCCACGGCCCGCCGGCCCGTCCGGTGAGGATCGTTTCGAGCGCGCGGCGCTGCTCGGGCGACGCCGAGTCGTCGATGATGATCGTCTGCAGCCAGCCGCCGTCGATCATGCGCTGCGGTGTGTCGAACGCGATGACGGCTCGCGTGCCCGCCAGCGTCGTGCGATCGAACAGACCGTCGTCCACACGAATTGCCCAGTAGCCCTTGCAGCGCTCGTGCGTGCAGTTCTGGCTGAAATGCATGTGTCCCGGGCATACCAAGGTACAGGAGCAGTTTTCAAAGAGCAGACCGCGAGCCCACCACGGAAAGATGGTTGTCGAGTCGCCCATGCGTGGTGTTCCGTGCGCGCCGATCAGCGCTCGAGCGACTTGGTCGCGGATGGCGCCAGCGCCGCGTAGACCAACTTGGACGAGTCGGCGCGGAAATTGAAACCGCCCGGGCGGTTTCCACCCTGCATCTGGATCATGCCGATGAAGGCGAGATCGTTGACCGGATCGATCCAGAACCACGTGCCGGCCGCGCCACCCCAGTAGAACGTGCCGTTCCCAAACGGAAGCCCGGCCGCCTTGGGCTCGACATAGACGGCGAAATCGAGACCGAAGCGAACCGACTCGGCTCCGGGCTGCGGCCGCGTGCCATCGACGCCGACCCGCAAGTCGCCGATGTGGTTCTGCGTCATCAGCTTGACCGTCTCGGGCTTGAGGATGCGCGTGCCGCCGATCTCTCCTTTGTTCAGGAACATCTGGCAGAAGCGCGCGTAGTCGTGCGTCGAGCCGACGAGGCCGCCGCCACCCGACTCGAGCCGTGCCGGATCTTCGAAGCCGCCGCGATCGGTCCGCGCGACGTTCATCACCAGCTTGTTCTGCGGCGTGTCCCAGCGATACACCTCGGTGAAACGCGGCTTGCGATCCGGCGTGACATAGAACGCGGTATCGGTCATCCCCATCGGACCGGTGACGTGCTGCTTGAGGTAGTCGCCGAATTTCTGACCCGAGAGCTTCTGCACCAGGTAGCCCTGGATGTCGACGGCCACGGAGTACGACCACTTCGTTCCCGGCTCGTAGAGCAGCGGGATGGCGGCCAGCTTCTTCATCATCTCGTCGAGATCGGCGGACGCCAGCACGCGCTGATCGCGGAAGGCCTTGTTGACCGGATCGTCGCCACCGAGGCCGTAGCCGAAGCCGGCCGTATGGCTCATCAACTGGCGCATCGTCGCCGGCTTTTTCGGCGTGGCGAGCACCGCCGCGCCGTCGGCGCCGGTCACCAGCTTGCCGTCCTTGTCCCAGGTGAGCTCCTTCAAGGCCGCCAGCTCCGGGGCGTACTTCGTGATCGGATCGTCGAGCTGCCACTTGCCCTGTTCGTAGAGCTGCATCATCGCGACGCCGGTGATCGGCTTCGACATCGAATAGATGCGGAAGAGCGAATCGAGCGCCATCGGTTTGTCGGGTGTCTGCTGCCCGATACTCCGGAAGTCCGCGACCTGTCCGTGACGGATCAGAATGTAGGTCATGCCGGCGGTGTCGCCGTCAGCGACCGATTGCTTCATGCGTGCATCCAGCGCGTCGAGTCCCGCTTTGGTGAACCCGAGCGCGGCCGGATCGGCAACCGCGCTGCGAGGCCAGGCCGGATCGGCCCCGGCCGATTTCGACGACTGACTGTGGAGATGAGCGGTGAGGGCCAGGCAGAGGGCGGCCAGGCAGAGTTGAGTTCGATAGTGGGTCGTCGTCACGGCATACCTCCCGGTCGTTGACGGAGCCCTAGTTTACGATGATTCTCGCGCTCGCATCACTGGGTGCCGACGGCCGAAGGGGTCGGATACCGTATCCGATCCGGGGTCGGATACCGTATCCGATTAAGCTGGGGACTTGAGCCACAGTCGTATTCCTGGTGCCAACAGATCGCTGGTGAAGGTCAGGCACACGATTCTGTTTCTGCTGTGCCTGATGTACTTCATCGCTTACATCGACCGCGTGAACATCTCGACCGCGGCGCTGACGCTTCGCACGGAGTTCGCGCTGACACCCGGCCAGATGGGGTTCGTCTTTGCGGCGTTCGCGTATCCGTACGCCGGCATGCAGATCGTCGGCGGCTGGCTGTCGGACCGGTTCGGACCGCGCCGTGTGCTCACAGTGCTCAGCCTGGTCTGGGCGTCGGCGACGATCATGACCGGGTTGGTGGGGGGCCTCGCCGCGCTGGTGGTGTGCCGTGTGCTCGTCGGCGCGGGCGAAGGCGGGGCATTTCCGACCGCGACCCGCGCTTTCACGTTCTGGCTTCCGGCACGCGAGCGCGGCTTCGCGCAGGGCATCACGCACAGCTTCGCGCGTCTCGGGGGAGCCGTCACGCCTCCGATCGTTCTGGCTATCTCGGCACGATCCGGCTGGCGGGCATCGTTCATCGTGCTCGGCGCCGCCAGCCTGGCCTGGACCGTGGCGTGGGTCATCTTTTTCAGAGACACGCCGGAAGAGCACACGGCAGTCACCGAAGCCGAGTTGGCCGACATCCGCGCCGGCGGTGCCTCGACGCGACCCTCGCACGGCCCGACCCCATGGCGCCAGATCGTCGGCCGCATGTGGCTCGTCACGCTGGTCGATTTCTGTTACGGCTGGTCGTTGTGGGTGTTCCTGACATGGCTGCCGTCGTACCTGAGCGACGCCCGCGGGTTCAAACTCGACCAGATTGCGTGGATGACGATGCTGCCGCTGCTCGGTGGGGTGGTAGGGGATACGCTGGGAGGCGTGATCTCGGATGCGATCTTCCGGCGCACGGGGAATCTCCGGCTGGCCCGACGCACGCTGCTCGTCGTCGGGCTCGGCGGCGCCCTCGCGTTCATGTTGCCGGCGATCGTCACCGGGAACGCGCTCGGGGCCGTCTGCCTGCTTGGCGCCGCGTTCTTTTTCCTGGAGCTGACCAACGCGGTGCTCTGGACGCTGCCGCTGGACATCGCCGGTCCGTACGCGGGGACCGCCGGTGGAATCATGAATACAGGCTTTGCCGTCGCCGGCATGATCTCGCCGGTCGTCTTCGGCATCCTGATCGAGCGGACACGGCAGTACGAAATGCCCCTCTTCATCTCGGCGGGCTTTTTGCTCCTGGGCGCGATCTGCTCGCTGGCGATCGATCCCACGAGGACGGTCGCCCTTCAGACTGTCGATTCGAAGGTATCAGCATGAGCGGCTCTCCCCTGTACGTTCGACCAACGGGCGCGGCGCTCGGCGCGGAGGTGCAAGGCGCCGACCTCCGGGCGCTCGACGACACCGGCTTCGCGGCGATTCATCGGGCGTGGCTCGACCATCAAGTGCTTCTCTTTCGCGATCAGGCGCTGACGGACGACGATCTGGTGGCTGTCAGCCGTCGTTTCGGCGAGCTCGATGAGGCGCCCGTGCAGGAGACCGGCCAGCGCTTCGTCGAGGGACATCCGGAAATCTACGTGATCTCGAACGTCGTGCAGGAGGGAGTCGCAATCGGCAGCCTGGGCGCGGGAGAAGCCGTGTGGCATACCGACATGTCGTACTTGCCCAACCCCCCGAAGGCGAGCGCGCTCTATGCGCTCGAAGTACCTCCCAGCGGCGGCGACACCAGCTTCTGCTCGATGTATGCGGCTTGGGACGCATTTCCCGAGGCGCTTCGACGCCGCGTGGAGGACGCTCGCGTGAAGCACGACGGCACCTACAACAGCGGCGGCTACACGCGACAGGGGGTCACGCCGACTGACGACCCGCGTACGTCACCGGGCACGCTGCACCCGCTCGTCTACGTCCATCCAGAAACGGGGCGGCGGGCGCTGTATCTCGGCCGGCGCCGCAACGCCTACATCGAAGGGTTGCCGCTCGACGAATCCGACGCGCTGCTGGACGAGATCTGGGCATGGGCCACGCGCGATTCTTCGACATGGCGGCACCAGTGGCGTGTCGGCGACCTCGTGCTCTGGGACAACCGGTGCACGATGCACCGTCGCGACGCGTTCGATCCGGCGACTCGTCGCGTGATGCACCGCACCCAGATTCGTGCCGATCGTCAACCGAGGGCGTAGTCAACCGATGACTACATACACGCCTGCAATGCGCCGTATTGCCGTTCGAGCTCGCGCGTCACCAGAGGGACGAACAGCGGAAAGAGCCGGTCGCGCATCCACTGGCCGAACGTCCCCAGCTGCTTGAGCTGCCGCGCGTCGTTCTCGGCCGCCTGCCTGACTATCCGTTCGGCCCGAGTCCTCAGCAGAGACTCCACCTCCGCAAACACTTGTTCGATCGGCGCACGCCCGGCCGCCAGGCGCTGCCCCACTACCATTGCGTCCTCGAGGGCGAGCGACGCGCCCTGTCCGCCGGCGGGGCTCATGGCGTGAGCGGCGTCCCCGAGAAGCATCGCGCGACCGCGGTGCCACGCGGGCAGCGCCGGCACGTCGTAAATCGCGGTGCGCATGACCTCCTGTGTGTCGGACACGAGCGATTCGACGGGCGAGTGCCACCCACGGAAGGCCTGCAGAACCCGGGCGCGCATGTCGGCGTCCGGAATGGCCTGCAGATCCCGCCGTGTGAGCTCCGCTTCTTGAGGCAGATGGCACCACCAGCCCCACCGCGGCTGCCGTGCGCACATGTTTGCGTATCCAAACTGCAGTCGCGCGCCGAGGGTGAAATTGAGCTGGTGCGCGTCGTGCGGATTGCGCGGCGCCGTCGAGGCCGACTCCGCGAAGCCGCCGACGCCGATCACGCCCGTATATCGAGGGCGCGCGTCGGCGGGAAAGAGCAGAGCTCGGACCTGCGAATGCACGCCGTCGGCCGCCAGCAACACCTCGCCGCGCGCTTCGCTGCCGTCGTCGAAATGGGCCACGATCGCGCTGCCGGTGTCCTCGATCGCGCTCAGACGCTTGCCATAGGAGACGGCTACGCCGCGGCGAATGGTTTCCTCCAGGAGGATGCGGTGAAACGCCGCGCGCAGGATGGTGACGCCATATCCCGATCGGCGGAGCTGGATCTGACCGATGGGACGGCCCTGCTGGTTCCGGAACGCGAACGTGTCCGACGGCGCGCCTGCCGCGACGACCTGGTTCGCGAGGCCGAGCGCCTTCAGGACTCGCATGCCGTTGGGTGCGATCTGGAACCCGCCGCCGATGGTCGACGGCTCCGGGTACGCTTCGAAGATCTGCGGCGCGATACCGCCGCGCTGCAGGAACAGCGATACCGCCGGTCCCACGATGCCTCCGCCGATGACGATGGCTCGTGATGTGGGCTTCATGCCCTCAAGCTACGGCGGGGATGCCATTTGCACCAGTCATGGTTCATGATGTGAATCATCATGAGCGTAAATCTGTCGGCCATCGATCTGAACCTGTTCCTGGTGCTGCACGCCGTGCTCGAAGAACGCAGCGCCACGCGCGCGGCCGCTCGCCTGCACGTGACGCAATCGGCCGTGAGCAACGCGCTCGCGCGCCTACGCCAGCTGCTCGGGGATCCGCTCGTGGTGCGCAGTGGCCGCGGGCTGGTGCCCACGCCTCGTGCCGAGCAGCTGGCGCCGCTGCTGCGAGAAGCCACGGATCGTCTCGCGCAGGCGGTCGATCGCCGGGGGTTTGTCGCGGCGGAAAGCACGCGCACGTTCACGATCGCCCTGGCCGACAGCCATCAGGCGTGCGACGTGCCGCGCATTGCGCGGGCGTTCGCGACGCGCCTGCCGCGGGCCGCGCTCCGCGTCGTGAGCGCCGACTATCTGGCGGCGTCCGATGGATTGACGACCGGCGATGTCGATGTGGCGTTCGCGCCGCAACAGGCGGTGCAACCCGGTATGCGGTCGAGCCGCCTGTTCGAGGAGCGAGCCGCGCTCGTCGTACGGAGCGGCCATCCGCTCGTGCGGCGGCGCATGACGCGCGAGCAGTTCAACGCGTTGCCGCACGTCGACGTCCACGTCGTGCTCGGTCGTCCGGGTACTGGCCACCGTGTGGCGCAGCGCGGGTGGGAGAAGGCTCAGGTCAGGCGGCGCGTCGTGGTGACGGTGCCGTACTTCATGACGGCTGCGATGGTGGCGGCGGAGACCGACTGCGTGGCCGGACTCCCCGATCGGCTGGCGGCCGTCTGCGTCCGGCTGCTCCCGCTCAAGAGAGTTGACGCCGCGTTCCCGCTGCCGCGCCTGACGACGGTGATGGTCTGGCACGAGCGCACCGAGGCCGATCCCGGCGCGAGGCTCTTTCGTCAACTGGTGAGCGAGACAGTCACCAGCTGATTGCACCGACGGAAATCAATGTCGCGATTCAATCATGTGGTGTACCGGGATCGGGATTTGAATTCTTCTCGTACAGCCTGAAATTCGCCAGCCAGATCGATTCGTTCTTCAACAACGGACTCTGCCCGACCGGAACCTGATTCAACCGGCCGCCGGCCAGGCTGCGGTAGAGACCCCACTTGTTTCGGATGTACGAGCTGCCGATGCGCCACATGTCGATGTTCGGGTCGCTGAAATCGACCAGCACCTTGCCGTCGCTGATGCGCGTGATGGTCGCGGAGTAATAGCCATCGTGGGTGTAATGCACTTCTTCCCGGACCCGCACCCATTCGTTCTCGAAATCGGCGAGCGGGACGTTGTCGACGACGGTTCCCTTGCCGGTGTTCGCGCCATCGACGGAGTGGATGATCTGGATTCTCCTGTTCGATCCGCTGCTGTCCGATCGTGTCGAGATCGTGATCACCGGACTCCCGTTGTTCGGTCCGTCCTGCGCCTTGAGCTGATGGATGTGACCGAAGTTCTGGGTCGGCTGGAACCCGGCCGGCAGCTTGAAGGTCCATTCGAGGATCTGCCACTCGTCCCAGTTGCCCTGAACCTTCGCCCACGTGGAATTGTTCGTGATCGACTTCATCTCGTTGCGCTGCCGATCCACCGTCGTGGAGCTGCATCGATCGCCGTCGATGACCGGATCGATGTGAATGTCGAATCGGAAGACATACCGATTGAAATACGGATCCAGGTCGACGTCGCCGTGGACGCCATCGATATGCCCGCCCAGGCCTCCGGTGCAGTTCGGATGCTCGGTGTAGTCGAAACCGAACGTCCGCATGTATGTGTTGATCTCGTTGTACAGCCTTCCGTCGAGCGACGCGTCCGCGTCCATGGCGGTCGTGCGGAGATAGCCTTTGCAGCCGGGTCCGATGACAGCTTTTCTGGCGCACGCCGGTCCGCTCTTCAGCCAGGCGGTGGTTTCCACGGTGGGATAGACGTCGTCGAGCGTGAACTCGATGACGTGCGTGTCGGAGCCCGGGAGACTGTCGAACTTCACGAAGTTTGGAGAGCCGACGTCGCAACCGTTGTTCCCTTCGCTGGTCTCGATCTGGCCCAACCAATCGACGCCGTCGACCGTGGCGGTCACGATGTGGTCGAGCGTCGGACTCCGATCACCGCAATTGTTGAAATCGATGATGAAGTGGCCAAGGTCCTTCGCCGTGTCCTTGGCTTTGGTGATGGTGTAACGCCAGGTCGACCCGCCGCCGACCTGCGACGTCTCGACCAGGATGTTGTATTCGGCAGGATCTCCGCCGCCCTTCGGCGGTTTCGCGGCGGCAAGGCGTTCGTACGCTGCCGCGATCAAGAGAAGGGACAGAACGCCGAATGTGAGTGCACCAAGGCGTGGACGGTTGCTCATGGGAACGCTCCTGACCCGCGGCGGAGCGTCTCATGCTTTACCGGTAAAGTAAACGTGTTTTTGCCGATTGTTCAGCTTCAAGCTCGGCGTCTGACCATCCGTTGCGCGTTTAGCGGTCTGAAACCGTGGCCGCCGGTGCGAGAGGCAACCGGAACGCCGCCATCTCCTCGCCGTTGCGAACCAGCAAGTGATCGCCGACCAGCACCGGGTGGTTCCACGTCTTGCTGTTCAGCGCCGGAATGCGCGCGAGCTCCGTGAACTGGTCGGGCGTGGCCCTGACCAGCGCCAGCTCACCGTCCTCTGACGTCACGAGCAGCACGTCCTGGTCGGCTAACAGGACGAGTTGGCCGGTGCCATAGCGTCCGCCTTTCCACTTGCGCTTGCCGTCCTCGAGGTCGATGCACGCGAGGATACTGCCGTCGAAACCGTAGGCATGGCCCTTGTGGACGACGAAATCGCTGTAGTACGGCTTCAGCCCATTCGAGGTCCAGCGCTCTTCGACGGTCCATCCGCCGGCTCCGTGCGCGACTGCCAGACGCCGCGTGGCGATACCGCCCATCGCGCTCATTGCGTTGATCAGAATGCCGCCATCCGCCGTGAGTGCCGGCTGCACGATCGCGCCGCCTTCCCATGTGTGCTCCCACAGCACCTTGCCGTCCGCCGGCGAGACACTCACGGCGCCGGGTGCGCTCAACAGCAGGATCTGCGCAACGCCGTCAATCGTCGCCAGTTGTGGCGAGCTGTAGCTGCCGCCGTGCTGCGGACCGACCCAGCGCGGTTTGCCCGTCGCTGCGTCGTACGCCGCGAGCGTGCCGGACACGGCGACGATCACGAGGTCGTCGACGACCAGCGGCGAGCTCGTGAAGCCCCACTCCGGAGTCTTCCGGCCCGTGTCGGCCGCCGCATTGTGAGACCACACGACTTTGCCGGTGCCGGCGTCGAGCGCATTCAGCAGCGCGGTCGCGCCCAGGGTGTAGACGCGACCGTGGCTGAGGGTCGGCGTCGCGCGCGGACCGGCGCCGCCGTTCGATTCATAGAAGCGGACCGCGTCGCGGTGCCGCCACACCGGCTCGCCGGTGCTCACCCGGTAACAGGAGACAACCTCGTCATCACCGCGCTGCTCCTGCGTATAGAGGAGATCGCCGTGCACCGCGATGGATGACCACCCGGGTCCGATCGGCCGGCGCCAGATCTCGACGGGCGGCGAGGCGGACCAATCGGTCTTGATCTGCACGCCGTGGATGACGCTGTCGCGATTGGGTCCGCGAAAGCCCGGCCACTCAGCCGGTGTGTCCATCGCGGCCGAAGCGTGTGGAATCTCCTCTGCGGCTGGAGGTGCGGGAACCGCTGCGGGCGTCACGCTGGCGCTGGCGGCCGCCGGTGTTTCCTTGGCAGTCTCGGCAGGTGCCCCAGGTGAGGCGGCTGCTGCCGTCGGCGGCGGCAGCGGCTTGGGCTCGTCGCCGCCCTTGGCCAGCAACAGTTGCTCGGGAGTCGGCGTCCATCGCCAATGGAACTCCCCGCCGGCCCCGCCTTTGATACCGGCCGTCCGGATGATGTCAAACGGCGCGCATGCGAGGAAGACCGCGGCCACCAACGCCGCCCGCCGGACGCCATCCTTGAGATGACGCGTGGCCACCGCCCACGCGACGAGAGCCAGGGCGAGGTACGGCGCCGGCAGGAAGTAGATCATCATCCCCTGGCCGGCCCCGACCATCGATGCGTGGGCGACGGCCCTGGTCGCAAACACCGCGGCGACCATCAGGACGATCGCACCGACGCGCTCGAACCAGCGCGCGCGGCTGAACAGCAGCCACCACACGAGAATGGCCAACGCACCGACGACGCCCCCCAGCATTCCGATCAGCATGCCGGAATCGGGCGCCACCACTGGAGCGCCGAACATGACGAGCACCTGGATGATGGCAATAACGACGGCCGGCCACAGCCGGAGCGGCTTCGGAGAACTCATAACACGTGTCCCTTGGGGTTGAATTCGAGTGGCATTTCGAAGCGCTCTCGCGCTTCGACGGATAGCGGCGGGCCTTTGCGGCGGATGCGCCACAGCCAGTACAACATGACGGCGACCGGCGTCAGCACTGGAATCGGGAGAAGAGCAGGGTAGTAGATGACTTCGGGCACTCTGCCGGGCGGGCCCCAGAAGAACGAGGCGGCGGCCACCCACATGGCGAAACACATGCGCCACAGATGTCTTTTGATCCGGCGCGGCCCCTGAATGCCGCCCGCACGTATCATGCGAATGTCGCCTGCGGCGGCCAGCACCCCCACGACGCCAAAAATGAAGCTCGGAGCCGCCCCGGGTCGGCCGCGGCCCGCCAGATCGATCCCGGCGATGAACGCCAGAACGCTGACCGTCAACGCCAACAGCACGCCAACGCGATCGATCGACGACGATGCCTGAAGGCGGGGCCGGACCGTGAGCAGCGCGGTGGTCACGAAGTAGAAGGTCAGCAAACCGGCAACCACGTTGACCGATGTGACCGACTTGTTCAGCGCCTCCATCAATGCGCCACTCAGGGACAGCGTGACCATCGCATAGACAAACAACATTCCGCTCTTGCGATGCAGCGTGGCCCCCTTGGCCGCATACAGCGCGACATAGCCGAACAGCAGCGCCAGCCCGCCCGAGAGGATGTGCAGGGGTAGCAACATCACGCCGCTTGCCTCCGCGCCGGCGTGGCGACACCTTTGACGATGAGCCACGCCGCGAACGTCAGCTCGAACACCAACAGCGGCAACCACACGGCCCACGTGACCGGCGACGACCAGGCCCGCGGGCCGCCGAAGAACCCGGCGAGTTGCGCGGGAAGAAGCAGGACGAGGAGGGCCGACGCAATCACGC
>Ga0193696_1000290_pt1 | contig 18849 bp, 27 predicted proteins | sample L3m1metaG_FD_145074 | JGI IMG/M metagenome (GOLD analysis project Ga0193696, IMG submission 145074) | Soil microbial communities from a riparian zone of the East river system, Colorado, United States - L3m1 | ecosystem: Environmental > Terrestrial > Soil > Riparian zone | place: USA: East River... | reverse complement strand
TCGACCTCGAGCTGTTGCGTGATGCGCCCGCATATACCGCAGGTATACGCGGACGCGAGTAGCACCTCGTGCCGCAGGCGGAACCACCGGGCCCGTGCATACCACAGCTTGGGATTGTGCTCGGGGCAGCGGCCTCGACGCACCAGCACCGAGCACCCCGGCTGCACGCAGTACTGCATATCAGGGTTTCGGTACCTCGAGCGCGACGGCGCGTTCGTGCAATTCCTGCAGCGCGCACACGGTCACGGCGAGCGACTCCATGACGGTCAAGAGTTGATCCTTGAGGGCCTGCCAGGGACACGCCGGCAGATGATCGCGGAGGTCGCCATCGCAGTACGGGCAGGTTCCCATAATCCCCGTTATCAGACTTACGCCGAGATTTTCGCCTCAAACGGGAGCACGCCTTGTCTGAGCCGTTCGGCGGACGCCTGCCGCCCTAAACGTCGCTTCACACGCGAGGCAGTCAATACCGCACTCGTCGTTGTCCTTCTTCCACGCAGCCAGCATCGGTGTTTCACAAATCGGGCATAAGAGGGGGACGCCTGCCTCCGCTGTCAGTTCGTCAATTTCCGAGAGCATGACGCGCAGCACGCCTTGACACGCTTTCGCCTCGATGCGTTCGGAGTTACTCGCTGAACGCTTCACAACCGCCGAGATTTTCGCCTCGTCCGTGGCGAACGGTAACGCCCCTTGCGCGAGCCGCCGCGCGGCCATCTCACAATACTGCTCGTCTATTTCAATCCCGACTGCCGACAACCCGAGCCGCTTCGCCGCGACTAGCGTCGTCCCAGACCCCATGAACGGATCGAGAATCGTCTGGGGATTCCCAGCGCGGGCAATACACCACCGCATCAACCGTTCGGGCTTTTGGGTCGGGTGTTGCTTGCCCCCATCGACGCCCACCGCCCGATACCGGAAAATACGCGGCGCGAACCGTAACGGGGTCCAGCACACCTCGCACTCCCCAAAGTTCAACCCGTCGATCTGCTTGTCCCAAACCAGATACCCAAACGTCGGCGGCAAGCGCAAGTGCCAGCCGCCCCAAATCATCTGCACGTTCGTGATCGCGATCAGGCGGGCAATGGTTTCTGTGTCGGGGGCCACGTCCCAAGCCATGCGGCCATCGCCACGATTGCCCCCGCTCCGCCGCGTGGCCGCCGATCCGTCGTCCGCGAGAATGCCGTAAGGCGGATCGGTCAACAGCAGATCGAAGCTCTGCGTCCGTAGCCCTTCCCACTGCTCGATCACGTCCCGGCAATCGCCGTGGTAGATCGTGATCCCGTCCTGCTCGTAATACGGCGTCATGGAGCCCCCGTGGTCAGCCCGCCGCCGCACGCATGGCCGTGATTTAGAAACTTCCCGCACTTCCGGCAGGTCGAAACACTGCTTACCCCGGCCAGCCATCCAGCTCCGTAGTGGTCGGCTATGGTTCGCCGGATCTCCTCAACACGAGCCTCATAGCCACACTTCGGACAGAAGCGGTGATCGTCCGCAATCGCCACACCGCAACATTCTGTGATCATCGTGCCCCCGTGGTCAGCCCGCCGCCGCGCCGGGCGTTTTGAACCGCCGCAGTTCCAGCGGCCAGAGGTAGACAATCCAGCGATACGCCACGTAGTTCCGACGCACGAACGCGAGCGTCCAGCGCGGCCACCACAGCACCTGATACCGGCCGATGTTCCAGTGGCGAATACGCATCGTAGGTCTGATAAGGCGGCTAATGTTAACTACCCCACCACCATGATCCCGCTCGGGTACGGATAGTTATTCGGCTGCGTGCGCCACAGCGTGACGTTGTTGAATTGCGCATCGGGCGCATAGGTGTCCAGCGTCGGCTGGCCCGGTGAACTGTCATCACCGAGAATCCCGTACGTGCCCTCGTTCGCATCCGTGTCACGGATGGTCAGCCCGAGAATCGGGCGCTCGGGCCCGTTGAACGCCAGCCATTTGCCATTGTTCGGGCTCCAGAAATTGCAATCACTGAAGGCAATCCCCTCGGCGCCGTGGCCCATCTGGACGCCGTTGCCCTCGCGATACTCGAACCGGCACCGCTCGAACGCAATGCGCCGCATGACGCCGGACGGGTGCGTATCGTCGACGCCCAGAATCTGGATGACGCTGATCGTGTCGCGCGTGACGCATTTGCGGAAGGTCACGTCCTCGACGCAGGCCCACGGATTGCCGCCGTCCTGGTTGCGCACGGTGAGCACGATACAGAACCCGGTTTGCCCGTCGACCCAGCTCTGGGCGAAGTTGCAATCCACGACCGAGACGCGCCGGGCGTTTTTGATCTCAAAGCAGTTTTTGACCGTCGCGCCGGACGGCTTGCTCTGCCAGTAGGTCGGCTTGGTCAGGGTGCAGCGGCGAATGACGATGTCGGCCGGCTGACGGTCCTCGCTCAGCGCGTCGGCGCCGCCGAAAATGATATTTTCCCCGCTCGCCTCCCCGAAACAATCCTCGATGAGCAGGTCGCGCGTGTTATCCCAGCCGGCAATGCACTGCGCGTCCTGCGCATGGTGCAGATCGCGAAAGCGCGACTTGGTGATCACGACGCCGGGACTGTTGACGGCAATCCCGCGCCGGCCGCCGTACGTGTAGTCGCCGATGAAATCGCAATCGTGGACCTGGGTCCGCTCGCCCGTGGTCAGGAGCGTATGCTGCGGGTCTTTCGATTTGAAAATGCAGCGCTCGAACACGACGCCGGGCGCCGTGACTTCGACCGGGCTTTCCAGAAACTGGTCGGTGATGTGTTCGCCGTCGGTTTCACACTTCAGCATGGGTCTTTCGTTTCTTTCGTGGTTCAGGCCGGCGCGCCCGGCGTTCGTCTTCGTCCTGCCACTCGAGGCAGCTGATCGCCATCGCTTGTAGCACGCGCGGCACATAGCCGGACGCCAAATCCCGGATCTGCCCTTCCGACAAATCGACCAGCGAATACGTCGTCTCGTTCGGCTGACGGCCGATGCCGGCGCCCAGGTCGAGACGAATGACCTGATCTGTCACAGCCATCCGAGTAGAACCATGGCGATCAGCACCCAGGTCAGGACCACGCCCGCTACGACAGCAGCCGTAACAAGGCCCAAGACAGGATGACGGTCAGACTCCAGGCGGCCAGCGTCAATACGACGAGCAGCGCCAGGCCCCAGCGTTCCGGCGTCATGACGCCTCATGGGACCGGCTCATCCTCGCGCCGGCGCTTGACCAGGTACGCCAGCAGCACCTTCCGCAGCGACTCCTCGACCTGCGTCTTGATGCTGTCGATCGTGTCGAGGATCCGCTGGGTGTTCGCGTCGTCGCGCGCCAGGATCGTCGCCGTGTCAGCATCCTGCGTCGTCTGCAGCGTCTCGAGCACCTCGAGGATCAAGTCCGCGGTCGCCTGGTCGGGCGGCGGCGGCAGTTCGCCGCCAGAGCCGCCGAGCTGCGCGAGCTCCGCGGTCGGTTGCCGCCAGTCCGGAATCCGCGCCGGGTCGGCGCCGACCGGGCCGCCGTTGAGCGGCAGCGCCTGCGACCCGTCATCGGTGCAGATGTCCCAGCCTTCGCCGTCGGTACTCCGGAGGATCCAATCGACGCTGTAACCCTGGCTGTTATTGCCGGACGTTTTGGCGAGCAGGCCGTGGGTCGGATCGAGCTGGTTGGCGTAGTACGCGGCGCGGCGCGTCACCAGGCCTTTGTCCTGCTCGACTTCATCCTGGTTCGTGCGCGCTTTAATCTTGCCTTCGGTCAGCAGTTCCGTATGGGCGCGCGTGACGCAGTCGTAGTACGGGTAGCTCATAGCGTGTGTCCTTTATCGCGTCCGTCAGTTCGTCCGGGGTCCACGGGATACGCAGGCCTGCGAGTCGGTATTTGAAGGCGTCCGCGAGATCCGCGATCGTCTCGAATGACTCTCGAGCGATGACGTCACGCAGCACCTTCATCAACAGCCGCTTTTGCATTTCGCGGGGTACTACTCTTTCAACGATCAGAAATCTCTCAAGGGTGATCCGGATCCTGATCCGGATCCTGATCCTGATCCTGTTAATGCCCCTCGTTACGGCCGGCGTTATGGGCCGCGTTATGCCCTGCGTTACGCCCACCGTTACGCCAGCGCCTCTGCCGTTCGGCGCGCACGGACGTTTCGGCCAGTACCTTGTCGAGGGTCTCGTTGTGCCAGCCGTCCGCCTGTTGCGTGAACCGTCGCATTACCGTCTCCCGCAGATCCGGCCAGCGCACCGCATCCCCGGATGCCTTCGCAATCGCACGCTCATCGACCGGCAGCGCGCCGCCCCGCAGCGCCGCCTCGTCGAGCAGGTTCCGGTAGGCGCCCTGCTCCTCGAGGGTCATGTCCACGTAGGCCGTTGAGTGTCGCCATCGGTCAATCCACCAGTACAGGGCTCGGACTCTCATAGGCGCCTTCGGTCACGGTCAGGAGCGGCAGGCCGCGCTGCGTCCGGCGCCGGTTGGCCGCCTGCAGGCAGGCCAGGCAGACGGGCCGCCGCGCGCCCAGGGCGCTCACCAGGTACACGCGCCCGAGCTCGCAGCGGAACATCCGGGCACAGAGACAGCATTCGACGACACCCCAGACCGGCATTCACCACCACCAGCCGCGGCGCCGGAACAGCCGGGCCGCATAAATGTGATCGACGGCCGCGCGCTGCGCCGGCGTGACCTGGTGCGTCCGCGTGATCGTGGCGTGCAGGCCGGCCAGCGTGCGCCGGGCCCACTCGTAGCGGTCGCTGCCGAGCATCGCCTCGAGGTCGTCGGCGAGCTGCATCCAGGGTTCGGCGCGCAGGTCCGGCGCGTCGGACTCGGCGAGGCGGCGCCGCTCAGCCGCGGTCGCCGTCGGGTTGTTCCGCGTCATAGAACATCACCGAGTTGAGAAACGCCTCATCCGGCCGGCCCTGTTTCATGGTGATCCCGGCCTTGATCGGCAGGTTGCGCTGCGCCGCTTTCGCCAGCAGCTTGCCGACGCCCAGGAGTTTGGTCGAGACCTTGAGGCCACGGCCGTCGGCGGTCCACTTGAGGATGGTTGCCTCGTGCCACTCCCCGCGCTGCGCGTAGCCGGTGACGTGATGGAACCCGAACGGCGCCGCGAAAATGTCCACCTCCGACAGCTCCTCGCCGGTGGCCTGGTCGACGACGGGCGGCGGCGGCGGCTCCCCCACTTCCCCGTCGTCGTCGTCCTCGGCCGGCGCGATGCCGACCAGCGCCGCGAGTTGGTAGCGCCGGAGATAGGTCAGGCAACTGCCGACGGCCTGCGGCCCCGCGTCGCGCGCCTGCACGCGGAGCTCGTCGCTCTGCAGCCACTCGCCTGAGCTGTGCAGCAGGAGCGTCGTCATCGCCACGATCCCGGCTTCAGGCGTACTCGGAATCTGGATGAAGCTCAGCTCCTCCGCGGCCAGGGGCCCGGTGGCATCGACGATGGCCGCGAGGTCCGCATACCGGCTGTTGAAATGCGGGTTCTTCGCATCCTTCGTCGCGTGCTGCATGTGGCCCTGGGCCTTGGCCAGCGCCGCCGCCAGGGCGCCGATCGTCTCCGAGCGCGTCATGGCCCTAGTGCGGCGTCGGGACGGGCGCCGCGGGGTCCGGCGCGGCGGGCTCGGGGAGGCCCTGATCCGGGTGCGCGCCGGGCCGCTCGAGATCAGGGTGCTCGGGTTCGCGCGGGTCACGGCGGTCGGGCGCCGGCTTGGGTTGCGCGGGGTCGTTCGTGCCAGGGCGACGCGGGCCGGGTTGCGTTTGCATGGCTCCTCCGTGTCCGATAACTGGCCGATTTCGTCGGGCCAGGACCAGACAATCTGTGTGCTTTATTGGAACAATCGAGAGGTGTGTTAACGTCGGAGAGGGGAGGGCCGGTCTGATACTGTATATTATGTTAACCAAGGGTGTGTTCTTGTTAACATTGGTGAATCGATGCATATTCGCGTATAACAGGCTGAAATATTCAAAACTATGCAGATAGCGTCCATTATCTAGGATTATGTTAACTAGTCTTACAGCCACCCCGGCAGCAACGTCGGGGCCAACTCCCAACATTCCTGCAGTACGGGTCGCGTCGGGCCCCGTCCGGCCGGCGGTTGCCGCCGCGGCGGCGTGCATAATCATTCGGTTAACCTGGCGGCCTGGACCAGCACCGGCGCGACGGGGTCACCATCGCTGACAACAGGATCCGCGGCGTCCTCGATGAGCCAGATCCGGGCCCCGATGCCGGTCGCGTCCTCGATGCGGATGGCCGTCTCGAGACTCGGCCGCGCCTCCCCGTTCAGGTACTGGTTCAGCTTCACGCGGCTGATGCCGATCTGGTCGGCGCCCTCGCCTTGGGTCATCCGGCCACGGACCAGCCAGCGGGCCAGGAGCTCGCGCGCAGAGAGCGCCTCCGGCCGGCGCGGTTTGATGCGGGCATCTCTCATGACGCGGCCTCGTGCTGGTGCCGCGTGAGATAGACGCGCGTAAAGGAGTCGAGCGGGATTTTGCAGTACGAGGCCAGGCGGAACGCCAGCTCGGGCCGCGGGACGATCAGCCCGGCGACGATCCGCGACAGATGCGCCTGCTCGATCGTGAGCTGCCGCGCAATGTTCGCTTGCGTGTCGCCGGTCTTCTCGATGTAGGTCGCGATGTCTGGGTACATCGCTGTCGGTAATACCAAGGCGGGATGCGGCATACCGACGCATTAGTAGCAAACCGTGGCGGCTGGATCTACTTGTTTTTAAGTTATATCGCCGCGTGCCAGAGGCGCACGGACAGAGCCGCGCAGGGTGGGACTTGGACAACACCAGCCGCTGAAGTTCAGGGAATGCTATACACTTGACGAACCGCAGACACGACATTGGTCAGGGGGCCATTCTTGGCCCGGATGTCCTCGCACACGGTCAAGCTTGACGCCTGGCGCTGCCTGCGCTGCGGCCATGTCTGGCCGGTGCGCGTCAAAGGTGCCCCGCCCGTGACCTGCCCGCACTGCCGCAGTCCCTACTGGCAACGGCCCCGGCATCGCCCCGCCAAATCCTAGACCGCGATCAGCAGCGACAGGATCCAGAGCGCCAGGCCGGCCGGGACGAGCTGCACCCGGCTCGGCACGCCGAACGACGCGACGACGAAACACAGCAGCGACGCGATCAGCAGGACGAGGCGGATCGTAATCATGCATCCTCCTGCGGCGCCGCGTTCGGTCCGCCGCCACTCCCGAATTTATCTTGGAACTGGGCATCGGTCAGCACGCCCGTCGGCTGGTTCGTCCATTTGTCCGTGATGATCCAATCGGTACTCTGCACGGGATAGACCTGGCCGTTCGCGTGGACGTGCGGCGGGCCGGTCTCGACCAGCGGCGAGAGGCCGCACCGATGCAGGCCGGCCGGGTCGGGGCTCATGCCCTCGAGGTACTGCTCCGCGATCACCTTCTCCGGTTTCGCCACGTACTGTTTTTGGCTCATGGTTTCTGCACGATCCAGCTGGTATACGCATTCGCGTAGTACACCCACGCGGACATCCACGGCCCCAAGGTGTAATCCGCGTAGCCCGGCCCGATCAACCGGTTCGCGACCGCGGACGCCGCGTGTGCGTTGGACAGGACAATCGCGTTCCCGCCGCTGTTGATCAACAGGTGCTGGGTGCCGTTCACCGTGGGCGCTTTGATCCCGGTGATGTACGCGCCGGGCGCCGCGGCATTCACCATCCAGACGATCGCCGCCCCGCCGGCCGGGTCCAGATTGGCCATGACGCCCGCGACCGCGACGGCGACCGATGGCCCAAGCGCCAGCGTGGTCAGGGCCTGCGCGCCCAACCCGTCGATCTGGTTGTAGAGTTCCTGCTTCCAGGCGTTATCGATGACGGTGCCGGTCTTCCCGCTGCCGTCGTCATCGATGATGGCCGTGCGCGTGATGGGCATTAGGTGTCCGTCTTCATGATGCGCAGCCAGTCCTCGAACGTAAAGCGCGTGCTGGACGCCTGGACCAGGAACGTCGGCGGCTGCCAGGCGTAGGGGCGGAAGTTCGTGATGGTGACGGCCTGAATCCGGAACGTGCCGACGATGTTGGTCGGCGCCGGCAGGTTGACGGTGATGGTCTTGCCGACTGCCGTCGAGATGTCGCGGCAGCGGTACGAGATGCTGAGCGCGTCGAGCGGCCGGACTTGCAGCGTCGCCTGGCCGCGCGCCTTCGCTTCGGTGTAGGACAGGCGCCGATCCGCGATCCATTCCTCGCGAATGCCGGACGCGACGCCGAGCCGGGCGGCCAGCGTACTCTGCGCGGCTGTGTCGTCCACTTGGACCACGGCGTAGGCTTCATGGCCCGCCGCAAGCCCGCCCGGACCAATCGCCCGCGGCCCGGTCGTGGGGATCCCCGTGATCAGCGGTGCCGAGCGAATCGCGGTGTTGTACTGCATCGGGCCGACCACGGCGCCGAGCCCACTCGCCGGGACGCCGGTCAGTTCGGTCGCGCTCAGGCCGGTGTACCGGATCGCCTGCTCCGCGACCAGCGCCCAGCCGCCCGTCGCGCGAAACACAGACGTCGACGCCACCGGCACGATCGCCACGCCGGGATTCACGGTGCCTTCGGGCGCCTTCAGGCCGGATGTATCGCCGACCGGCGCCGCGGCGCCGAGCGTCGCATCCGCCGCGGCATCCGGCCCGTAGGTGGTCGCGGTGTTATTCGCCAGGGTGGTCACCAGCAGCAGCGGCGCCTGGTTGGCCTTGGTGCGATAGAGCTTGCGGGCGGTCGTCCCGGCCGGCCCGATCCCAATCGCCGACACGTTGACCTGGCGCGCGTTGACGGTGGCCGGTGGCGTCGGGCCAGACATCGGATTCGAGGCGCCCGACGTCGAGACTTCATACGTGTACGGCGGATTGTCCGGGTAAAGATTCTGCACGGGCGCCCAGCGATAGAACGGCCCGCCGTTCGTGGAGACGTAGACGTACACCCACTTGACGGCCGCAGGCGCCGGCATCACGACGCCGATCCGCATCTGGGCGCTGTTTGTCGGGTTCAGCGGATCGTTGTTCGAGATGGCGGTATACGCCAGACTCGGCGGGCTAATGGGGCTGTCCTGCGCCGGGTCGTTCGTCGGGCTGAAGCAATGCGCGATGGCAAACCGGAACGAGGATCCGATCGTGAAGTTCGAGCCGTAGACGCCGGGCGGCGTCGGTTGCGGCGGGTTCTGAATGACCAGCGGGGCTGTCGCGGGGCCGGCCACTGCGGTGTCGAACGTCGCCGCGGCGCTCGGTTTCGTTTCCCCGGCGGCCGTCACGAAGGTATAGGCGTAGCTGTGCGTGCCGGCTTCCATGCCGGTAGCACTCACGACCGGCCCTAGGATCGGCGCGCTGCTCGGCGCGATGCCCGGCCCGATCAGTGATCCGCCGGCGCTCGGGACGACGCCGGTAAAGTCCAGATGCTGCGCGCCGCCCTCGGCCCCGCTGAAACTGAGCTTGAGGAACACATCCGGCGCCGCAGTAATCCCGCCGACGGATTCGACCGGCAGGATCGTCTCGCCGGCATTCACGGCGGCCAGGAGCTGCGTGCCTTGATGCTCGACGTAGACCCGCGTCAGCGCCTGCGTCTGGTCCACGGTCGCCCGGACATCGGCCAGGGATGGGTGCGTCGGCGTCAGCGCCAACGGCGGGCTCATCGTCGCGTCGTCGCCGATCCAGGCGTGGACGTCCTTGGACGCATCGACAAACCAGTGACCGCCCAGCCGCCGCATCAGCCGCGTGATCACGCTCGGGATGTCCTCGTCGGTGAACGTGATTTCCAGCGCCGGCAGGTTCGCCTGGACCGCGGCGGTCGTGAACCCGTTGCCGGCCGCATACGTGGCGATCAGATCCTGAATGATGGCCGTGCCGCTCATGCCGCGGTACTGCTTCGTCACCTTCGCGAACGCCAGGAGCCAGGTGTAATCGACGGCCGAAAAGTCCGCCTGGATGTTGGCCGGCTTGTCGGCGGCGTACAGCTGGTTGCGCGTCAGGCCGTAGCCCGCGAACAGGCGCCGGCCGTTCTGGCTGCCAAGCGCGATGACCACTTCCCCGCCGGCCGGCGGGACGGCCGCATTGATGCGCAGGTTCGCCGTATCGACCACTTCATCCAGTTGCTGGGTGATGCTCAGCGAGTCGATGATCGTGCCAACCTGCGCATCGTCACGGATGAAGCCCATGTCATTGCCACCGATCGAGACATAGACCCGGCCGTCGATGTAGCCGCCGCGGCTGGCGCCGCCGCGCATGATCGCACCCAGGGCATACATCCGCGCCTTTTCCCCGGGGACTAAGGTCGCCATGATCGCCCCAGGGCCTGAATGACCAGCACCAGCGCGATCAGGATGACTGCGCACGTCTGCCGCTGGCCCGTCGTCATACCGGCACGCGGTTCCCGCCCGAGCGGTAGGACTGCATCATCGCGTCCTGCACCAGGGTGGACAGTTCATGCTGCGTAGACAGGACGGAGCCATACACGGCGATCTGGATGTTCTGGTGGCCCAGCGACCGCGGCAGCGCGTTGATTTCCCCCTGGCCCGCGACGGGGTTGCCGTAGGCGTCGTGCGCCACCCCACCCGAATCCGTCAGGATCGTCATCGCATTGCGCGCCATGCGATTGAACGGCGACGCCAGCCAGGCATCCGACGCGGCTTTGAGCGCGGCCTCGGTCGCGGACGCGGCGTCCTTCGCGGGCTGCGTCATGACGCTATCCAGCCGCCCGAACTGCTGGCCGATGCCGTTAATCATGTCGGGCACGTAGGAATGCCCCACGACCTTGTCGTACATGTTCTGGAAAAACCCGGTCACCGAATCGACCGCGCCGCGAATGCTGCCCAGGAGCGCGTTGAACTTGTCGACCAGGTACGTCTTGACCGCGTTATAGACGCCGGCGACAAACGCCGTGATCTGGTCCCAGTACTTGAAGGCCAGATAGACGCTGCCGATCGCAGCGACGGCAATCGCCACCGGCGCGGCAATCGCCGCCAGGGCGGCGCCGGCCGCGCCGAGTAAGGCCGTGATGCCCGCGGTGCCGCCGAGCAGCGCGACGAGCGGCGCGGCGGCCGTGACCAGGGCGGCGAAGGCGACCGCAATCGGGGCCAGCGCGGTGCCGAGAATGGCGACCGCGGCGATCGTCGTCTGCACGGGTTCGGGCAGCGACGTAAAGAAATTCAGGAGCGGCGTCAGCCCCTGCACGATCAGGCCGCCCACGGTCTCCTTGATTTCGCCGAACTGGTTTTCGAGGTTGGCGATCTTGCCGCTGGTGGTCTCCATGGCCGCCGCGGCCTGGCCGCCAAACTGTTTGTTCAGCGCTTCAACGATGCTGGCGAAGTCGGCCGTCTCCGGCGCCGCTTCACCAAGGATCGTCTTGAGCTTACCGAGCGATTCCCCGCCGCTGCCGAACGCCTTGGCCATCATGGTCGCGGCCGTCTCCATGTCGGTGCCCATGAAGGACGCCAGATTCGCGGCGGCATCGAGCGCGGCCTGCATCTGTTCGGGGCCGACCTTCCCGATCGACGTAAAGATGGCTTCCGACCGCAGCACGGCTTCGCCGGCGAAGGTCGTCGTCTTTTGGAACTGGTCGGCCATCGCCTGGTACTGGCTGATGACGGACGTCGTCGCCGTGCCCTGCGCCGTCAACGACGCGATCAGTTTCTGCGTGGCGGCTTCTTCTTCGGCGTAGGCGGCCACGTACTCCTTGCCGAGCGCGCCGATGTCCGACCCGAGTTGGCGGATCTGCGTCCCGACCTGCGCGGCGAGGAGGCCGACGGCCGGCGTGATCTTCTCGGTCGCCACCGTCAACTGTTCAATGTCGCCCTGCGCGGCATCGACCGCGGTTTTCCACTGGGAGAAGTCGGCGGTAAATTTGGCGTCGATGGCCATGGGGTTAGCTCGCCCGGTCCGCGGCGCGGTCTTCGGCCTGCAGCTGCTCGACGAGGATTTCGTACACGTCAGGGTCCAGGCTGGTCACCCATTCGTACCGCCACCCACAACGGCGAGCGATCGCGAGACAGGTCCGGACCCGCTCGACCCACCAGACCGTTTTTTTTCCTGCCGTGCCGCTTGGATCCGGGCGTCATGCGCCTGGACCGCCGCGACGATTTCCTGATGGTCGTCAAATTCCAGGTTCCGCAGCGCCGCGGTGACGACGTCGATCGGCTGGTTGCGAATCGAGACCACCCGGCCGTCGTCGTCGGTCAGCGACCAGTCGAGCAGGTACCCCAGCACCGTCGACAAGCCGACCTGCAGCGGATCGAGTGTCATCGATTCAGCCACGCCCGTCTTGCCGATCGTGACGCCGCCCGGGCCGCCGCCCTCGGCGGGCTTGTAGAGCCGCGCGAACACCTCGAGCTGTTCGCCGGCGGTCAACTTTTCTTTGACGATCAGGTAATCGCCGTCGCTGATCGGCAGCCGGACTTCGGTGGGTTTGACAAAGCGCGACATTAGGACACCGGCGGCCCCAGCGTGGCCGCGAGATGGGTGTGGATGAGACTCGCGGTCATGACCGGCCAGCACACAAACCCGCCGGTCCGCGGCATCCGAAATTCCAGCGGCTGTTGGCGGAGCTGGAACGGATCCGCGCGCGTTACTTCCGCGCGGAGCGTCCAGCAGCCGTAGGCCCGCTGCACGGTCCACGAGCGGCAGACCGCGGCCGTGTGATAGGACCAGGCGATATAGCCCTCGCCGCCGTGCAGCGTGAGATCCTGCGAGAACATCTACGGCTTGGCGCCGACCACCCAGGCCGTGCCGTTCCAATGCGCGAGGCTCCCGTCCGCCAGCACGATCCGTTGCCCGGTCGTCCAGGCGGTCGCTGGCGAGGCCGTGACGGTGGTCAGCGCCGCAAAGTTCGCCGGCGGCGTCGCGTTCGCCGGGGTGAAGGTGCCATTGCCGGTCCCCGGCCCCGCCGCCGTGGCGAGGACCGTGCCGGGGACGGCCCACGGGCCGGCCGCTTGCCACGTGCCTTCGACCTTCGGCGATTCGAGCGAGCAATCAATCGACGCCGACATGTACGCTTTCCCCTGAAAGAAGATGGCCGGCGAGTTGATGTTGGGCGTGAGCTTCAGGGTGCCGGCGGTCGGGCTGAGCGCCGCGCGGAACAAGGCGAGATCGGCACTGTTAAAGTGGCCGCTGACGGTCCCCTTCGCGTCGGGCATGCCGGGGAGGTAGACCTTGTTGGTGTCGCCGAAGCAGGTCACGTCCTCGTATTCCGTCGTGAATTCGCCCGTCCAGGCTTTCAGTGAAACGATCGGAACAATGGCCGTCCCCCCCGCCGGATCCCAGCCGATTTGTCCGTAGATGCCGCGTTCAATGGCCATTACGCACTCTCCTTCACGTCACCGGTCACCTGTGCGGCGCCGTGCGCATACAGACGAAACATCACGTCGGAAATCGCGACGCGGCGATAGGCCGCGGTAATCGGCTCGAAGATCGGATGGGGCTTGGAAAAGCCGCGGTTCTGTCCGGCCTTGTTCTCACGAACCTTCGTGCCGTGCTCGTAGATCCAGCCGTGCGGCGCCCGTTGCGTCAGCGACGCGCCGGCGATCACGGTCCCGCGCGCGGGCGTGATCGTCAGGCCCGCCCGCAGCCCGCCCAGCTTGGACGGATACCGCGCGGCGATGTCCCGCTTCGCCGCCTCGGCGCTCTCGAGCATGATCGCGTTCGCCTCCTCGACCAGGGTCGCGGTCAGCACTTGCAGCTCCGCGAGAAATGAATCGAGGCCGGTCCACTGCACCGTGAGTCGTCTGGGCATCAGTCGAACACCTCGTGACAGCTCAGGACGAGCTCGGTGTCGCGCGCGTCGCGATTCTCGATCGCATCGACGTGATACGTCCGGCCCTTGAGGTGGACGCGGGTCGCCGTCGTGATGCCCGGGTGATACTCGCCGGCCATCAGGGTCGCCTGGCCGGATCCGTCGTCGCGGACCTGGCAGTACCAAGTCGCTGGATTTAAAGGCAGATAGCCACTGCTGCCGTTTGGGACATCGAGCGTGACGAGCTGGTCGCGGTCTCCGAGCGCCATTTACGTCACCGTCGGATCACGATACGGGGCGAGGAGGTCGTAGATTTCCGGCCACGGGGACTTGATCGTGCCGTCGCCCCGCTCCCGGTACAGGTAGGCGGTCAACAGGTGGATCGCATGCGTGACCGCGAACGGCGCGGTCGCGGCCGTCCAGGTCTCATCGACGAAGACGTTGAGGTACGCCAGGATGGCTTCCTGCGCGGTGTTCACTTTTTGCTGAATGTCGGCGTCGTAGGCCGTGCCGGTGATCCGGAGATGGATCTTGGCTTGGTCCACGGTCCAGAGCGGCGGCAGCGTGACGCGCGAGAAGGTCGGCGGCGTCACGTCGCCAACTCCCCCACCGTCGCGGCGACTTCTTCCTCGGTCGGGCCGGGCGACGGGCGCGCCTGTTCCGCCGCCGCGTCGATCGGGATGTACTGTTGCTGCAGCACCGGCAGCTCGCCGCCCTTCACGGGGCCGAGCCCGTGGTAGGTGTCGCGGACTTCGTTGACCGACATGCCGGCGCTGATCGCCGTCTTCGCCGCATTGACGCGGGTCGCGGTATCCAGCCAGATCAACAACGTGTCATCGAACTCCAGGGCCAGGTACAACGGCAGATCGAGCCCGTCGCCCAGACACTGCGCCATCCCCACGAGCAGCGGCTCGAGACACTGCGACTTGTACTGCAGCTGCGACGCTTCGGCGTTCGCATACGGGGGCTGCTTGCTCGAATTCAGGATGCTGATCGGCATCCCGTAGACCTTACACACCTGTTCTTCGGTCCAGCCCAGTTGGGCGATCAGCTGCGCATCGGCGGCCGAGGTCGAGATGGCCTCGTATTTCATCCCGACTTCTGCGACCAGGATTTCGCCGACTTTGAAATTCGCGGCGTCCGCTTTCATCCGGGCCGCGGACGCGGGGTCGAGTTTGGTCGGCGCGATCAGGATGCCGGACGGCCGGCCGCCCTTGGCGAAAAACGTGGTACTGGTCGACTGGATCGCCTGCGCCTGGTTGATCGCGCCGGTCAGCGCCGACAGCGGCGACACGCCCATCAACGGGTGATACAGGCAGTTGTAGCGGTCGTGGATGATCTCGCGCGCCGGCACGATCACGGGCGGCGTCTCGGGCGCCAGGCCAGCGAGCTCGTGGGTCTGTAGCTCGTAGTACACGCTGCCGTCTGGCGCCACCAGCACTTTGACCTTGAGCGGATCCAGCACGTGCAGCGCGTTCACGACGCCGCGCTCGTCGCGGAATTTCAGGACGTACGTGTTCCCGTGACTCAGCTTGCTCTGAATCCACGCCGCCGTGAACTGCTGCGCGGTCTGGTAGTGATTCGGCCGGCGCAGGACCGGGGTATACGCGGAGTTCGTGGTCTCGATCCAGAAGCCGTCCGCGTCGCGCTCGAGCAGCAGCGGCGGCGCGATCTTGCCGATGTCTTCGCTGATCCGCGAGATGGTCCCGAACACGCTCGGGTTACACAGCGCGGACTCGGTGGTTAGTGGATCGTTCTGCTGCCAGGCGCCGGTATACGGCTCCTGGACGACGGGCCACCAGCCGCCGGTCCCACTACTGACCGGCGACAGCAGCGCCGCCAGCCGGGACCGGACGGTGGTCAGGACACTCACGGACTAGTCCGCGTTCTTGCCGCGCCGGGTGGTCGGCGGCGGTTCGTCCTCGGCCGCCTGGAACGCCTGCCCGTCGCTGGTTGGCGCCGGCCAGGCCGCGGCGGTCAGATACTTCACGGCGTTCGTGTTGACGCGCTTCCAGTTGATGAACCGTTCCGCGCGCAGCGCGACACAGTTCGCCTGGAACATCGACACATAGACCGTGGTCGCATCGACCGGCGACATCGGCGCTGAATCCATTTGCAGCGACGCCTCGGTACTGGCATCGATCGTCACGCCGCCATCGTCGGCGTACAGGATCAGGGCCGGCTGCATCGCGATGACTTTCGTTGTGACGGTGTTGCTGACGATGAACGTCATGCCCTTCCAGGAGCCGCCATTGAGCGCGATGCCGGGGAACTGCGGCGAGCCGTCGCTGTAGGTCTTGAAGGACAGCGCCATGGCGTTGGCCGGCGACATGATGAACGTCAGCCCGTCCACCGGAATGTTGTTGGTCGTGAAATGCGAGATGAGCCCGAGAATATCGGCGAGCGGGTTCGCGGTCGCGGCGGCGGTCGGCGCCCCGTTCGTGATGCTCGCCGGGTTCACGCCGGCCACAGCCGCCACGGCCGGGTCCGTGAACTGCGTATCGATGAAGCGCGCGATCCCGTTGACCATCTCGCGGCGCACGACGTCCTCGGCCTTCGGGTTACTGAGCTTGATCAACTCCTGCGTCAGGACGATGATCCCGGCGATTTTCGCCCAGTCGAGGGTGAGGGACGCGAAGGCCAAGGCGCTGACGGGTTTGGGCTTGGTTTCCCCAACCCAGGAATATGTCCCGCCGCCGGTCTGTTGTGGCAGCTTGACGTTGAACGGGACGGTATACAGGCCGGGGATCTTGTCCACGATGGTGGCCGCGCGCAGCAGCTCCACCATGTCATTCGAGATGTTCGGCTGGACGAGCGGCCCGGCCCAGGTCGCGTCGGTCGCGGTGCCGGCCGCCACGGCGGCTTTGAGCGCGAGCGCCACTTCCGGGGTCGAGCCGTTCCAGCGTTGCGCGTACTCATACGCCGGGACGCTGTACTGCTTGCACGCGAGCTGCGCGCAGACGTAGCGGACAAACGCGGTCCCCGGTGGCACGACGGGCGACACGCTGACCGACCGGAACGGCGACGGGGACGCCGGGACGATCGTTGCCGTCTTGCGCTGGATGGCCTCGAGGTCGCGCCAGTGATCGAGCCGCGCGTCCGCACTCTTGATCTCGAGCTTCACGTCCGCCACCGCCTGGTCTTCCGCGTTAGCGTGGAGCAGTGTTTCCATCTTGGTCGCCAGCTCGGTCCGGGTCGTCTCGAGGGTCTGGATCTGTTCAGCAGCGGTCATGTTCGGCCTTTCTGTCGCCAGTGATTTCACCAGCAGGATCGACGCGGACGCATTGGCGGGAATGGTGACGAGACTCAGCTCGCAGACTTCGCTTTTGGTGATGCGCCGCGCCTGCCGCTCGAGGATGCGCAGGCCGAGCGACACGCCGGTCAGGACGCCGGCTTTGATCGAGTGCCACGCTTCATCACAGCGCGTCTTGAACGTGCCCGGTTCCAGGACGTCAGGAATCGTGGCGTCAAAGAGAATGCCCTCGGGCGTTGCGGTCAGGGTGACCCGGCCGATCGGCTGCCGCGGGTCGTGATGCCAGAGGAGGGGCAAGGACTCGCGGAAGGTGACGCCGGCCGGGTCGAGGCTCTCGCCCTGGCGGTCCAGTTCGGGTGTGGAGGCGATGCCGCTGAACCGGCGCCCCTCGGGCGTCAGCGATTTGACGGTCAGCAGGGAGTAGGCGTGTTCCAGAATGGGACACATCCTAATCTAGGTCAGCCGATCGTGAACAGCGAATAGGACGTCTCCGTCGCCCGGTTCCGGTCCAGCACGTCGACCGCCATGATCAGCGCCACGACCGCATCGATGCGCTCGGTCGACACCCGCTTCGACGGTTTCAGGTTCCCCTCGGCATCACTTTCGACGGCCACGTTGCCCATACACCAGCGCAGCACCGGGTGCCCGTCGTGGCGCAGCTGCCGCGTCAGCACGGCCCGCTCGAGTGATTTCGTCGGCGCCGACAGCACGCTATAGGTCTGCCCCATCTTGACGCAGGGCAGGCCATCGTTATGCTCCAGGCGGTTCATCAGATCCCGCGCATTCCACGGGTCGTAGGCCACGAGCTGCACGTCGAATTCCGCACACCACGCGAGCACCGCAACCCGTACGACCTCGTAGTCGATGGCCGCCCCCGGAATCGCCGTGATCAGCCCGTCGCGCGCCCATTGCTCATAAGGCACGCGGTCGCGCCGCGCGCGGGCGCGGATGGACTCCTGCGGCACGAAGCACTGGGTGAGCACGTCAAAGCCCGCGCCCGCCGCATCGGGAAACACGGCCACCATCGCCGTGAGATCTTCCGTCGAGCTCAGATCGAGCCCCACATAGCATTTCCGCCCGCGCAGCGCGGCGCGGTCGACCGGCGCCTGGCAGGCATCCCACTGCGGCATCTGGATCCAGCGCGCGGCCTGCTCGGTCCACTGGTTGAGATACAGCCGGCGGAAGTTGTTCTCCTGCGCGGGAATTTCCTGCGCGCGGGCGCACAGAATGCGCATGTCCTCGAGCGAGCGAAAATCGCCCAGGGCCGGATTGCATTTCTTCCAGGTCGCTTCACTCGTCCAGTCGTCCGCCGGATCGGCCTCATAAATCATCGGCAGAAACGTCGGATCGAGCCGCGGATTCTCCTGCACTTTTTTCGCGTGCTGGTAGAGCTCCCAGAGGATGGAATGGCGGTCATACCCGGCCGTCGAAATCACCAACAGCAGGGGCTGCGCCCGCGCGCCCATCGACGTCGACAGCACGTCATACAGGCGCCGGTCACTCGCCGCATGGAGCTCGTCGTAAATCACGATCGAGGCGTTTAGCCCGTGCGCGGATTGCGCATCGGCCGAAATCGCGCGCAGGACACTGCCCGTGCTGGGGTGCTTGATCCGTTTCTGCGAGGCCGCCGCGTAGCACTGCTCGTCGAGCGCCGGATTGTTCCGCAACATCTGCAGCGCCACCCCGAACACCAGCGACGCCTGGTCCTTGTCGGCCGCCGCGCAGTAGACCTCGGCGCCGGCCTCCCCATCGGCCAGCAGCCCGTACAGGCCCAGGGCCGCCGCCAGCTCGGTCTTGCCGTTCTTGCGCGGCAGCATCAACAACGCCGTGCGGTACTGCCGGCGGCCGTCCCGCCGCTTCTTGAACAGCTTCCGCACCAGGGCCCGCTGCCAGGGCCGCAGATTGAACGCCTGCAGCGCA
>Ga0193696_1000288_pt1 | contig 18893 bp, 18 predicted proteins | sample L3m1metaG_FD_145074 | JGI IMG/M metagenome (GOLD analysis project Ga0193696, IMG submission 145074) | Soil microbial communities from a riparian zone of the East river system, Colorado, United States - L3m1 | ecosystem: Environmental > Terrestrial > Soil > Riparian zone | place: USA: East River... | reverse complement strand
ACCCCGGTCCGCCCGAGTCCGACGCGGAGCGACTGAAGTTCACGGGACACGAGCGCGACTCGGGCGGACCGGGGTCGGCGGGGAATGATCTCGATTACATGCACGCACGGTATTACGGGCCGGCGGTGAGCCGGTTCTTGTCCCTGGATCCCGTGACGGAGGTCGAAAGGACGCTTCGAGAGCCGCAACGCTGGAACCGCTACACGTACGTCATCAACAACCCCATCCGGTATGTCGACGCCGACGGGCGTGTGGTGACGATCACGATCACACGCGACACTTATACGAGTGACACCATTACGAGCACGATGAGCGTCACGAGCGACGTCAAGAATGCCGGAAGCTTCGAGGGGTTTGCACTCGAGAACATGCACGCCGGTGAAAGCGGAGACAAGGCTCCCATACCTGCTGGAACATACAGCGCATTCGCGCGCGAGGATCACGACCCGCACCGCGTCGAGCTTCAGGACGTGCCCGAGTTCACCAATGTCCAGATTCACGAAGGCAATACCAAAAAGGACGTGATCGGCTGTTTTGCCGCGGGCAAATCACGCAGCAAGGACCAGGTCGGTGAGAGCATCAAAGCAATGGAGGCGATCAACCAGGTCATCACGAACGACGCATCTGGCGAGATCAATGTCGTAGTCGTTGGCGACAACAAGAAGGATGACAGCAGCAACAAAGACGCAGACAAGAAAGACGCGAAACACGACAAACCGAACCAGTGACATGAAATCCCGACTGATTCTGACGCTGCTGCTCCTGATCGGCATCCGATGCGCGCATGCACCATCATCCGCGGCGGTAACATCACTGATCACGCGCATCGATGCGGGCGACGAAAGCGCGGCGCGGCACGCTGTCGGCTTGCTGCCAAAACTGAGTGGCGGCGATCTGGAGGACACGATGCGCGCGATCGGCGCGCTCGCAGTCAATCGTCCGCGCGTTTTTCTGCGTGTCATGACCGGGAAATATGTCGATGCCGCACGGATCGAAAGGATCGTAACGATGCTGCCGCTCTCATCGGTCGACGATGACGCCGAGCGATTGAGGCTTGTCCGCGCGCGGATCGATGCCTTGTCCGCGATCAGCGACGCCGAGCTCGGGCATCCGCGAGACGTGGCCATCGCCGCGCTTCATCGTTACGAGCAGGAACTGACGTTACCGGCCGCGCACTAGAGGAGACCGCATATGAAAACCAGCGTGACGATGAATGCCGCACTTCTGTTGATTGCCTGTGCCGCCGCCGCCGGGCCGGCCTCTCGGCCCGACTGGACGGCGAGCACCACGGTGTGGGACAGCGGCGCGTATGTGTACGACGGCACCGGCAACATCATGGCCATCGGCGCCGACAACTACGCGTACGACGTTGTCAACCGGCTTGCATACGCTACGGCAAAGACCCCGTCGTTCTCCAACAACGAGCAGCGGTTCACGTACGACCGCTACGGAAATCTGAAGACCGTAACCACGATCTCGGGCACCACGACGCTCCGAGCCGGGTTCCGTCTCGATCCCAGCACGAATCAGCTCAATGCCCACGGAGTCTGTCCGGCCCCCGTCGACACGTGCTTCACCGGCGAATACGACCAGGCGGGCAATCAGATGGGTGTCGTTCCGGGTGACGGCTATTACCAGTGGGATGCGCTCGATGTGATGACTGGCGTCGACCTTCCGACCCGTCACGACCATTACCTCTACGACGCCAACGACGAGCGGATTGCGACGATCAACGTCAATGACGGCTCACGCCTTTACACGCTGCGCGACGGTTCCGACAAGGTCGTCCGTGAAATCGCGTCCGCGGGAACACAGTGGACATGGGAGAAGGATTACGTCTACCGCGGCAGCGCGCTGACGGCGGCTTTCGCCGCAGGCGAATCAGGTAGCGGGCCGCATCTCCATTTCCACATCGATCATCTCGGTACTCCTCGCCTGATCACCGACAGCGCCGGCTACAAGAAGTCGATTCACACGTACTGGCCCTTCGGCGCCGAGGCTCCCGGGAGCGATCTCGATGCGGAGCGGTTGAAGTTCACGGGACACGAGCGCGACTCCAGCGGTCCTGACGCCGTGGGACAAGACCTCGACTACATGCACGCGCGCTATTACGGTGCAATGATGGGGCGGTTCTTATCCGTCGATCCGGTGATCGACGCAAAGGCGGCCCTGAGAGTGCCGCAGAGCTGGAACCGTTATGCCTATGTGCAAAACGAACCGCTCCGCTACATCGATCCGGACGGACGACAAACAGAGGATGCCGATGGTTCGGACCCTGACGATTCCCACCACGGAATATTCGGCTCCTCAGGCCTGGCCAACGTTCGCAGGATCGATCGGGTCTTCATGGCGGCGTTGGACAAGATCAATGACGCCGCCCTGAACTATCTGGCGACAGTCGCGACCTTGGACATACCACTGCCTTTCATGCGAGGGCGCACCGCGGTCCTGCTGGGCGAAAACATGGGTCGCGTAGGACCACTGGCCGAACAATTGAAACTTGCGACATTCCGCGGAACTGGCAGAACGACGACCGAAACGCTGGCCATGAATCTGAAGTGGCTCGCCGGTCAGATGAAAAAGGGAGCGTCAATTCTGGATATTGGCCTTGATGCCAGTCGTGGCGGAACAAGCGGTGCCTTCTACAAGGCCGAGGTCCAGTTACTGCAGAAGGCGGGATGGAAGCGGGAGTTCGTCAGATTCGCTAAAATGAACGGCAAGACCTATCGAATGTATCGCTGGATGCCGCCTGCACTATGAGCATACCGAGAGTTTTCAAGCCGTTCATCAGTGAGACCCGGACCGCGTTCGACTACCTGATTACGACATACGGCTTCAGCAAGGCCACCGAGCATGCCCTGGGACCGGAGGCGTGGGTCGTATTCGAAAGTGCGGCGACGCGGATCACCGTTCACCATGAAATGGGCAGCGCGCCATGGATCGAGATCGGCCGGCTGGAGGAGGTCGATGGCCGGCTCGAACAGACGAAGGAGATCGGTCTCGATCTTCTCCTTCGGCAACGGGGCAAAGCGCTTCACGATGAAGTCGCCGCGCCGCGCGATCTGAGCAACACCGAGCTTTCCGCCATGTTGCAGGCACGAGCTCGCCTGCTGGCCGAGGTCGGAGACGACTTGCTCCGCGGAAACTTCGACGCCTTTCCGCGACTGTGGACCAAGGCGCAGCAAGAGCTTCGAAAACGGGAGGCGGAGCTGTACGGGTCGAACAAGGAGTAGCGCCGCGGGGCGCGCCCCCTACGCCGCTTCCGGCTCCCCCACGACCGCCGGTCCCGCGAGCTTCATCAACGCGAAGTAGACGATGAACGCCACGCCGAATCCGACGAACCACGCGTAGTCGTAGAGCGGGTGCAGCGACTTGACGAAGATGCCGATCCACGCGAAGAAACAGCCGGCGACGGTCGCCACGACGGCGCACCAGTTCCAGCCTTTCGCGTATCGGTATGTCCCCTGTTGCCGATAGAGATCGGCGAGGACGAGCTTCGTATCGCGGATCACCCAGTAGTCGGCGATCAGCACGCCGGCGATCGATCCGAGTCCGCCGGAGTAGCCGAGGAGCCAGGCGAAGATGTAGCCGGACGGATCGGCGAGCAGGCGCCACGGCTGCATCAGGATGCCGACGATGCCGGTGATCAGGCCGCCGGTGCGGAACGAGATCAGCTTCGGAAATGCGTTGGCGAAGTCGTTCGCCGGCGAGACGACGTTCGCCGCGATGTTGACCGAGAGCGTCGCCACGACGACGGTGAACATCGAGATCGCCACGACCCACGCCTGCGTGAAGTGTCCGACCAGTTTGACCGGATCCCAGAGCTCGTTCATCGACTCGTTCGAATAGATCACCGCGGCGGCCGACGTGATGATCACGCCCATCGCGGCGAAGACGGTCATCGTCGTCGGCAGGGCAACGGTCTGCCCGATCGCCTGCTCCTTCTGCGAGCGTCCGAAGCGGGTGAAGTCGGGCATGTTGAGCGAGAGCGTGGCCCAGAAGCCGATCATCGCGGTGAGCGACGGGATGAACACCGGTTTGAAATCGGCCCACGTGCGCAGCTTGCCCGGATGCGTGACCAGATATCCGAGTCCGCCGGCGCGCCAGACGGCCCACGCGAGGAGCAGCGCGGTCATCACCAGCACGAACGGCGCGGCCCAGTTCTCGACCATCCGCAGCAGGTTCATGCCGCGATAGATGATGTAGATGTTGAGCGCCCAGAAGACGAGGAAGGAGAGCCACTCGGTCGGCGTGTGTCCGCCGATCGGACCGCCGAGGAGCGTCGGCCAGCCGGGGATGATCGCGTGCAGGAAGGTATGCAGCGCCTGTCCGCCGATCCAGGCCTGAATGCCGAACCAGCCGCAGGCGACGAGCGCGCGCATGATCGCCGGCAGGTTCGAGCCGATCGTGCCGTAGGCAGCGCGCGCGAAGACCGGGAACGGGATGCCGTACTTCGTTCCGGGATGCGAATTCAGAAGGATGGGGATGAGGACGATGGTGTTGCCGAGGAGGATGGTGATCAGCGCCTGCCACCAGTTCATGCCGGCGGCGATGAGGCCGGAGGAGAGCATGTAGGTGGGGATGCAGTGCGCCATGGAGATCCAGAGCGCGGCGTAGTTGTAGGTCGTCCAGTCGCGTCGAGCGACCGGCACGGGGGCCAGGTCTTCGCTGTACAAGCGGCTGCCTTCGATCGACGCATGGTCGCGAAGCTCCACACGACCATCGTCGTGGCGGATCACGTCTCCGTTGATTTGCATGCGCGAAATTGTAAACGTACACTCGTCACCTTCCATAAAAGGAGATTCGCCATGGCCGATCTGTCGACAATCTTCACCGGCATCCGCTTCGACAACCCCTTCATGCTGGCGTCCGCGCCGCCGACGGAGTCCGACGCGAACATCATGCGAGCGTTCGAAGCGGGTTGGGGCGGCGTGGTGACGAAGACGATCGGCCTGCATCCGGTCGTGAACGTGAAGGGCCCGAAGACGAAGTTCCTTCGCGCCGAGAACGGCGGCACCGGCCTTTCGATGAACAAGCGCCCCAACTCGACGCTGATGGCGTCGTGGAACTGGGAGCTGATCTCCGACAAGCCGCTCGACTGGTGGATCGGCAAGCTGGCCAACATCAAGAAGCAGTATCCGAACAAGGTGCTGGTCGCGTCGATCATGGCCGGCTCCGGCAACGACAAGGAGCTGCACAACTGGCAGACCCTGGCCAAGGCGTGTCAGGACGAAGGGGTCGACGGCCTGGAGCTGAATTTCTCCTGCCCGCACATGGACCGCGTCGACATGGGCTCGAACGTCGGCAAGGACAAGGTGCTCTGCTCCGTCGTGACGATGGCGGTGAAGGAAGTGGCGAAGATCCCGGTGTGGGTGAAGCTCACGCCCGCGACGTCGAACATCGCGGTAGAAGCCGAGGCTACGTTCCTCGGCGGCGCGAACGCGATCGTGACGTCGAATACCTGGCCGTCGCTTCCGCTGATCGATCCCGACACGCTCGAGTTCGAGATGAACGTCGAAGGCTTCGTCTCCCCCGGCGGCCTCGGCGGCCCGGCGATCCTCCCGCTGGCCATGGCCAAGGTCGCGCAGATGACGACCAAGTTCCCGGACAAGGAGTTCTCCGGCATCGGCGGCGTCTCCACCTTTGCCCACGCCCTCAACTACATCCTCCTCGGATGCGGCACCGTGCAGGTCTGCACCGCCGCGATGCTCGACTCCGCGATCGGACCGAACGTGATCCGCAATCTGCTGTCGGGGATGAACGACTTCTTCGAGAAGCACGCCGACAAGGGCTGGTCCCGCCTCGAGGACATCCGCGGCATCCGCCGCGACCGCATCGTGGCGCACTCCCAGATCAAGCGACCGGAGCAGCTCGACTACCACGGCGGATACGAAGAGGTCGAAGGCTACGCACAGCCGGTCAGCTTGTCATCCTGAGCCGCGCAGACGGCGAAGGACCCGCAGCAACTGTGCGCAGCTTCTACGTCTACATCCTCACGAACAAAAACAAGACGGTCCTCTACACCGGCTTCACGAATTCTCTCGAACGGCGCGTCTGGGAGCACAAGCAACACGCCATTCCGGGGTTCACGAAGAAGTACAACTGCGATCGGCTGATCTACTTCGAAGAGTACTCTCAGGTCCGGGACGCCATTGCGCGGGAGAAACAGATCAAGGGATGGGTGCGCATCAAGAAAGAGGCTTTGATCGCGACGATGAATCCCGAGTGGAACGATCTGGCCGCTGATTGGTACGGGTCCTTCGGCGTCTCCGCGCCTCAGGATGACAAGTGACCGACCGCCTCGATCTCCAGCAGCAGCTCGCGCCGGCAGATGTCGGCTTCGAGCACGAGCAGCCTGGCCTGCGGGATCGCGGCGCGGAGCGCATTCGCGATCTTCACATCGGCCGCGTTGCGGAGGTAGAGCTTCACGTGCGTGAGGTCCACGAGGCCGCTGCAGCCGGCGGCGCGGGCAATCGTCTCGATGTTGATCAGCGTCTCGTCGAGCTGCCTGTCGATGTCGCCGGCGTGCTTCGTCTCATGTCCGACGATGCTCGACGTCCCGGCGACGAAGAGCATGCCGTTGAACACCGTGGCCCGCGCGAATGACGGACTGCGGCGGCCGTACTGCTCGGGATAGTCGTACGCACTGACCTGCCGCGGATTCTCGATCTGCCGTCCCGGCGCCTGCGCCGCGAGGTAGTAGATATGCAGGCCGCGCCGGCGGATGCCGACCGCGCTCGCCGCGGGGAGGCGATCCTTGCCCCACTGCGCCGCGTCGAACGCGTCGTGGCGTCCGGCGCAGAAACGCTTGTAGCGCTCCGACTCCCCTTCCCCTTCGTTGATGTCGCGGACGTGATTCCAGACCCGCAGCAGATGCGGATAGCCGCGCTCGCGCGTCGTGCGGAGGATCTCGTCGTACGCGATGCGCGCGGCGCGCTCGATGTCGTCGTCTTCTTCAGTGACGTATGTGCCGAAGTAGACGGCGCTGCTTCGCCACACCTCGTGAAGGGGTGAGGGACCGAGTTGCCGCATCGGCAGCGGAGCGACGCCGCGCGGGTCGGCAGGCAGTTCCTCGAGATAGTCGACAGGCAACAGGAGCTCAGCCACCAAGCTGGGCCGCCATCGCGATGCGCATCATGCGCCGCGTCTCAGGATCCGCCGTCTCGTAGGTCCGCTGCAGCATGTCGATCTCTTTCGCCTGATCGCGGCTGATGGTGAGACCGTCGTCGGGCTGCTGCGGCGTGGCGGTGTAATGCTTCGACCAGCGGCTGTCGCGGAAGCGCAGCATGATGTAGGGCATCGTCTCTTCGTCGTCGACCGGGAGGAACATGCTCCCGCCGCCGCGTTGCGCGGGGGGCGCGGGCGAAGGCGCCGGCGCAACGGCGGCGGGTGGTTCGGGCTCCGGTGCCGGCCGCGCTTCATCTCCTCCCCGGAGAATCGAAGCGATCACGCCGCTCGCCTCGGAGTCGAGCTCCGGAAAGTGGACGCCGCTCTGGTAGACCAGCGTGCCTCCTTTGCGTCCGGAGATCTCGGAGCGCGCCACGCGTCCCTTGAGGCGAACCCCCTGCAGCTCGAGGTCGACGAGCGCGCCGACGGTCAGCTTGTCTTCATGCTCGACGCGCGCGCCGATCATGCTGAGATCGACGACGCGGCCGGTGGTCGACCCGATGCGCACCGGCAGCGGATCGGGGAGCGTCGAGCGTTCGGCTTTGCGGCGTTCGCGATCCATTCGTGGAGCATTATCTCCGCTAATTCAGCCTGAAGTTGATCGTCAGGTTGAAGAGCACGTCGACCGGCTTTCCGTCGAGATACCCGGGGATGAACGTCCACTGCGATAACGCGAGGAGCGCCGAGCCGTTGATCTCGCCGAACGGCGCCTGCCTCAACAGCCTCAGGTTCCGCACGCATCCCTCGCGCGTGATGACTGCCTCCGCGATGACGAGGACATTCGTCCCTTGCCCGGACATCGCCTGCCGCGCGGTCTGCGGGAAGAACGGCTCGACCCGCTTTTTGACGACCGGCGCCTTCACCTCTCCGCCGATGCGCACCAGGCGCGCCGGCTCGTCGGCCGGCGGCTCGTCGAGACAGAGCGGCGTCTTCCCCGCTTTCACCATCAGCACCGGCCCGGAGCTCGCGCTGCGGATCGACGTCGGCGTGGCGAGCGAGAGGCGAAGGATCTGCTCCGCGGCCTTGCGGCAACGACCGGAGGCGTTGACGTCTTTCAGATCGAGCTTCGTCACGCGGCCCGATCCGTCGACCGTCGCGTGCGCGACGCCGAGCCATTCGCCGTTGCAGTGCGCATCGCTCATCACTGCATCGGCGAGACCGGCCGGCAGCAGCGAGGGAAGAATGAACGCCGGCTCGGCGACTACCTGCGAAGGGATCGGATGTCCCGACCTCTTCTCCGGCATCCTGCATTCGGCCGATTGAACGACGCAGCGGTTCTGACGCGTGCGGTACTCGGCATCGGTGAGGTACTGCAGCACGCTCTCCGATTCGCTCTTCAGCAGGCGGTCGGCCTCGTCGGTGGCGAGGAACTTCAGCCAGCGGTCGTTGTCCTTCCGCTCTTCGCCCAACATCCGCCGCAGCAACTCCCGGCCGAAGTCCTCGCGATCGGCGGCCGCTTCGGGCCGCGGCGCGAGCAGCGCGGCGCGCAGCGGATCGTGAATCGCCGCCGGCTCCTGGGCGTAGCCGCGCACGAGATACCAGATCGACGTGTCGCGAATCTCTGCATCCGCCATATCGACCGACGCGGTCAGCGCGCCCGCCGGAACGGCGACGGCGGAATCGAAGGCCATGCGCAGCAGGCCGCTCCATCCGTCGGAGTCGTGCCAGCCGAGGAGGTGCGAGGCTGTCAATGGGAGCAGCTCCGGATGAGCCCAGAGCGCCTGGCGGAGGAAATCGGAACGGGTCGTCATCCGCGACTTCGCCAAGTGCGCGTGATAGAGGTCGATCGCGTCGACGCCGTGCCGCGCGATGGCGTCGGCGAGCACGTCGTCCATCGCCGCCGGCCACTTCGTGCTCTGCGTTGCCGCGAACGCGACGTCGTCGGGATTGCCGAGGAGGACGACCGCGCGGATCTCCTCGCGGGCGGCGATGCCGTCGCTCTCGTGCGCGAGCGTGTCGCGGAGCTGCGGCAGCAACGCCGTCGCGCGGTTGAGCATCGCCACGCGGGCGGCAGTGGCGCGCGTCAGGATGTCGGAGGATTGCAGACCGGCGATGAGCGCGTCGCGCGAATCGGTGGCCGCGAGCGAGGCCGGCGTCGGCTCAGAAGCGAAGGCGGCGAGCGCCGGAAGCAGCAGCAAAAGCAGGATGGTCTTGTGCACTACAATCCGACCTCATGAAGACAGTGATTCGCAACGGCCGCATTATCACCGCTGTTGACGACTACAACGCCGACATCCTGATCGAAGACGGCCAGATCGCCGCGATCGCAAAGTCGTTCGAGGGCGTCGAGGCCGACCGCGTCATCGACGCGAAGGGACGCCTCGTGATCCCCGGCGGCATCGATCCGCACACGCACATGGAGCTGCCGTTCGGCGGCACGTCGGCGTCCGACACGTTCGAGACCGGCACGCGCGCCGCGGCGTTCGGCGGCACGACGACGATCATCGACTTCGCCGTGCAGTACAAAGGACAGTCGCTGGCGCAGGCGGTCGACGCATGGCACGCGAAAGCCGAGGGGACGACGTCGATCGACTACGGCTTCCATCTCATCTGCACCGACATCCCGGATGAGCGCCTGCCGGAGATGAAATCGATGATCAATGAGGGCGTGAGCAGCTTCAAGCTGTTCATGGCCTATCCCGGCGTCTTCCTCGTCGACGATGCGACGATCTACAAGGCGATGAAGATGGCCGGCAACAACGGCGGCCTGATCTGCATGCACGCGGAGAACGGCGTGGTGATCGACGCGATCGTCAAGCAGGCGATCCTCGACGGAAAGACGGAGCCGAAGTACCACGCGCTGACGCGGCCGACGAAAGCGGAGGCCGAGGGTGTACATCGCGCGATCGCGCTGGCGGAGATCGCGGAGACGTCGGTCTACATCGTCCACCTCAGCTGCAACGACGCGCTGGAAGAAGTGACGCGCGCCCGCGACATGGGGACGTCGGTGTTCGCCGAGACCTGTCCGCAGTATCTGTTCCTCGACTACAGCGTCTACGAGAAGCCCGATTTCGAAGGGGCGAAGTGGGTGATGACGCCGCCGATCCGCGAGCAGTGGAACCAGGAGAAGCTGTGGCGCGGCTTGAAGTTCAACGACCTGCAGGTGGTGTCGACGGATCACTGCCCGTTCTGTTTCAAGGAGCAGAAGGAGCTCGGCCGCGGCGATTTCTCGAAGATCCCGAACGGCGGGCCGGGCGTGGAGCACCGCATGTCGCTCGTCTTCAACGGCGGCGTGGCGCAGGGCCGCATCTCCCTCAACCGCTTCGTGGAGATCACGTCGACGTCGGCGGCGAAGATCTTCGGCCTCTTCCCCCGCAAAGGCACGATCGCCGTCGGCTCCGACGCCGACATCGTGATCTTCGACCCGAACGAGGAATTCACGATCAGCGCCGCGACGCACCACATGAACGTCGACTACTCGTGCTACGAGGGCTGGAAGGTGAAGGGCGCGACGAAGACCGTGCTCTCTCGCGGCGAGGTGGTGATCGAGGAAGGGACGTACGTAGGGAGGGCGGGGAACGGTCAGTTCCTCAAGCGCGGACACGCGTTCTCGCCGCGCTAAGGCGGCACGGCCGCCGGCGTTTGATGGCCAAGCCTCGGGCACGATCGGTCGCCCGGTTGTACGGCTTGCGTTTGCGGCTACGGCCAATCTTCTTCGTAACGTTGATCGCGTGCGACGAGCGTCTCCAGCTGCTCGGAAAGAAACTTCGAAAGCGAAACTCCGCGCTCGGCGGCGAGACGCTTCGCCAGTCGGAGATTCTCTTCGGAGATCGTCAGCGTCACTCTCACTTGTGCCACGGGTCAAGTTTAAGCGCGGCCTCACCGCGCCGCTTCCCCTTCCGAGCAATTGCGGTAAGCTTTCCCGCCACATCCCACCGAGGAGCCATCCATGTCCCGAATCGTGAAAGCCGGATTGATCCAGACGTCGCTCGCGGTCAGCACCGACGAGAATCTCGAGACCATTCGCATCGCGCAGACCGAGCGCACCCTCAAGTATCTCGATCAGGCGGGGCGGGAAGGCGTGCAGATGATCTGCATGCAGGAAATCTTCACCGGCCCGTACTTCTGCGCCGAGCAGAACACGCGCTGGTACGACTCCGTCGAGCACATCCCCGACGGCCCGACCACGAAGCTCATGCAGGAGTACGCGAAGAAGTACAGCATGGTCATCGTCGTGCCGCTGTATGAAGAGGAATCATCCGGCGTCTACTACAACACCGCCGCCGTCATCGACGCCGACGGCTCCTACCTCGGCAAGTACCGCAAGAACCACATCCCGCACGTCGCCCCCGGTTTCTGGGAGAAGTTCTACTTCCGCCCGGGCAACCTCGGATACCCGGTCTTCAACACGCTCTACGGCAAGGTCGGCGTCTACATCTGCTACGACCGCCACTTCCCCGAGGGAGCGCGCGAGCTCGGACTCGCGGGCGCGGAGATCGTGTTCAATCCCTCGGCCACCGTGGCCGGACTTTCGGAATACCTCTGGAAGCTCGAACAGCCGGCGCACGCCGTCGCCAACGGCTACTTCGTCGGCGCCATCAACCGCGTCGGATACGAGGGGCCGTGGAACATCGGCGAGTTTTACGGACAGAGCTACTTCGTCGATCCGCGCGGCCAGTTCCTGGCCATGGCCAAGCGCGATGAAGACGCGCTCGTCACCGCGGAGCTCGACTTCGACAAGATCCGCGAAGTGCGCAACACATGGCAGTTCTTCCGCGATCGCCGCCCCGACACCTACACGGGGATCGTCAGACCATAAGCGCGATGCGCGACCACATCCGCCTCCTCATCAACGGCCGCGAGCACATCGTTCGCGGCCGTGAAGTCTTCACCACCCTCTCGAACTACCTGCGCTACGACTTTGGCGCGACCGGCACGAAGATCGTCTGCGAAGAGGGGGACTGCGGCGCCTGCACGGTGCTGATCCGCTACTCGCGCGACGAAGACTTTCTCCCCGTCAACTCCTGCATCCAGTCGCTCTTCCAGCTCGACGGCGCGAGCATCGTCACCGTCGAAGGGTTGAAGGAGAACGGCCAGCTGACACCAGTGCAGGAATCGATGGTCGCCTGCCACGGCGCGCAGTGCGGCTATTGCACGCCCGGCTTCATCATGGCGATGTCGGCGATGTTCGAGAAATGCGAACGGGTCGACGAGAAGCAGACGCGCGAAGCGCTCGTCGGGAACCTCTGCCGCTGCACCGGCTACGAGCCGATCATCAAGGCGGCGCTGCAAACCGAGTCGCCGGCGAAGCTGCGCGACCGCTATGCCGAGGTGCTCGAGACGCGCGACTCGGTGCGCATCGACAACTTCTTCGCGCCGGCGACGCTCGAAGAGGCGATCGCATTCAGGAAAGAACAGAACGCGACGATCGTGCAGGGCGGCACCGACGTCGGCGTCTGGATCAACAAGCGCAACTACCGCGCGCCGGCGATGCTCTCGCTGGCAAAGATCGCGTCGCTCAAAGAGCTGCGCGAGGAAGACGGCGCCATCGTCGCAGGCGCGAACGTCACGCTCGCGGAGCTCGAGTCATTCGTGCGCGAGCGCATCCCCGAGCTGTTCAAGATCCTGTCGATCTTCGGATCGCCGCAGATCAAGAACGCCGGCACGCTCGTCGGCAACATCGCCAACGGCTCGCCGATCGGCGACACGCTGCCGTACCTGCTGGTCGCGGACGCGTCGCTGGAGATCAACGGCGGCGAGCGCCACGTCGCCATCAACTCCTTCTACCGCGGCTACAAGCAGTTCGACCTCGGGGCGAGCGAGATCATCACGCGCGTCCACGTGCCGATCGTCCGCGACACGCTGAAGCTCTACAAAGTGAGCCGCCGCCGCGACCTCGACATCTCGGCGTTCACGGCGGCGATCCGCCTAAGCACCGTCGACTCGCACATCGCGAAGGCGTGGATCGCGTACGGCGGCGTCGCACCGACCGTGGTGCGACTGCCGCGTACCGAAGAGTTCCTCGCCGGCAAGGCGATTACGGTCGATGTGTTCAAACACGCCGGCCGCATCGCCCGCGACGAGGTGAAGCCGATCTCCGACGTGCGCGGCTCGGCGGAGTACAGGTCGCAACTAGCGGAAAACGTGATGGCGAAGTTCGCCCACGAAGTACTTCACCCCGTGTAGACCGTTCCCGCCTCAACGAAGCACAACGGATTTCCCCACGGGTCGAGCGCGTAGAACGAGCGCTCGCCCCACGGGCGCACCACGATCCCGCCGCCCGGCGCGTCGTGCACGTTTTCCTGCGACAGGCACCCGAGGGACTTGGCGCGCTCGAACGCGGCCTCGAGATCCTGCACGGTGAAGTAGAGCGCCTTCGCCGCGGTGTGCGGCTGCGGCACCTGCACCACCTGCAGCGTCACGGGGCCGGCGTTGAAGTAGACGCGCGCGCCCGGCTGCCTGCGGCCCTGCAGGTCGAGCAGCTTCGAATAGAAATCGATCGCGGCGTCGAGGTCACCGACTTCGACATTCAATCTGAAAAACTGCGGAACATCCTTCTTCATCTCTCTTCTCCTCACGGTTTTCTGAAAAACGTAGCCAGCCAGTCGTTGACCAGCTTCAATCGCTTCCGGTTGATGCGGTAGATCCGGTTCCGCCCCTGCCGCTCGTGCTCGAGCAGGCCGGCCTTCTCCAGCACCTGCAGATGCCGCGTGGTCGTCTGCCAGGCGTGCGCGAACATCGACGCCGCCTCCCCCGCCGACATCTCGCCGCCGGCAAAGTAGATCGCCAGCAGCACGCGACGCCTCGCGGCGTGGGCGAGAGCGTTGAAGACGACTTCGTAGGTGTCCTCGCGTTTTCGGGTGGCCATAATATTCAGCCGCGCGGCTGAATATTAGTACAGATCGGGACGCCGGTGGCGGAACACCGGCATGTACTCGCGGATCTCGCGCAGGCGATCGATGTCGATCGTCCCCGCGACGAGCGCTTCCTCCCGCTCAGGTGCCGCGGCGACGATCTCGCCCCACGGATCGGCGATGGTGCTCGTCCCGCCGAACACGACGTCGCGGTCGGTACCGGTGCGGTTCGCGCACGCCAGGTAGAGCTGGTTCTCGATCGCCCGCGCGGCGACGAGCGTCCGCCAGTGCGCGATGCGCGACAGCGGCCACGCCGACGGCATCACGATCGCCGCCGCGTCATGCGTCGCGTAGTACCGCGCCACCTCGGGGAATCGCAGGTCGTAGCAGACCATCACGCCGAACTTCAGTCCGCCGAACGTGAACATGCAGAGCGAGTCGCCGGCGGTGAAGACGCGGTCCTCGCTGAACGGCTCCGTCGTGATCAGGTGCGTCTTGCGATAGCGCGCGATCAGGTTTCCGTCGGGACCGATGGCCGCGACGGCGTTAAAGAGATCGTCGCCGTCACGCTCCGACATCCCGCAGACGACGCAGAGCGACGTCTCCGCCGCGATCGACTGCAGCTCCTCGAACGGTCCATGGTCCCAGGCCGAGCCGTGCTGCCGCGCGGCGTCCATGTCGCACGTCGTGTCGACCATCTCCGGAAAGACCACTAGATCGCATCCCGCGGCACGCGCGCGCTGCGCGAAGTCGCGGACCTTGCGGACGTTCGCGGCGACGTCGCCGATCTCGCAATCGATCTGTGCGCAGCCGATCTGCATGACCTGCCGGTACTCTTACCACATGCAGCCGTTCCCGATCGCTGTCCCCGCGCCGACACTCGACGATCTCCGCCGCCGTCTCGCCGACACGCGCTGGCCCACCGGCGTCACCGATTCCGGCGGCGTCCCGCTCGACGATGCGAAGGAATTCATCCGCTACTGGCGCGACGACTTCGACTGGCGCGCGTACGAGGCGCGCATCAACGCCTTCCATCACTTCAAGCTGAACGGCCTCCACTTCATCCACGAGAAAAGCGGACGTCCGCCGATCGTCCTGCTGCACGGCTGGCCGGGATCGTTCGTCGAATTCCTGCGCGTCATCCCGCTGCTCGCCGAATCGTTCGACGTGATCGTCCCATCGCTCCCCGGCTTCGGTTTCTCCGATCCGCCGTCAGCGCCCGGCGTTTCGAATCGCGAGATCGCGCGAATGATCTGCGACCTGATGACGCACCTCGGCTACGACCGCTTCGCCGTGCAGGGCGGCGACTGGGGCGCCGGCGTCTCGACCTGGCTCGCGCGCGAACATCCCGAGCGCCTGACCGCGATGCACCTCAACTACATCCCCGGCTCATACGCGCCGCACGCCGATGATCCGACCGAGGAGGAGCAGCAGTTCCTCCGCGATTGCGATCAATGGGTCGCCGAGGAGGGCGCGTACGGCCACGTGCAGAAGACGCGTCCGCTGACTCTCGCCTACGCCCTCGCGGATTCGCCCGCGGGCCTCGGCATCTGGATCTGGGAGAAGTTCCGCGAATGGGCCGACCCTCGCTCGAACGTCGCGCTCGACGACATCCTCGCCAACATCACGATCTACTGGGCGACCAACACCATCGCCTCGTCGATGCGCCTCTACCTCGAATCGTCGAAGACGCCGCTCCGCTTCGCGAAAGGCGAGCGCCTGACCACGCCGTGCGCGATCGCGCACTTTCCGATGGAGGCTCCGTTCCCGCCGCGGTCGTGGATCGAGCGCGTGTACAACGTGAAGAGATGGAGCGAGCTCCCGGTTGGCGGACACTTCGCCGCCTTGGAGCAACCCGAGCTAATGGCGGAAGATATACTTGACACAATGACAAGCTTACTTATCATAATGTAACCCATGAAGACCAGACTGCGCATCCTGCGCGCCGAACGGGAGTGGTCGCAACAGGACCTCGCCGACCAACTGGAAGTCTCGCGCCAGACGGTGAACTCGATCGAGAACGGCCGCTACGATCCCAGCCTCAGCCTCGCCTTCAAGCTCGGACGACTGTTCGCAGTGCCGATCGAATCGATCTTCACCGACGAGCCCGAGGTGGAGCAGGCGGTGATCTACCGTCCGCGCCGCGACAACGGCGGCTTGCCCGAATTCGACTGAGACGGTCCGCGCAACCCGCTAAACTAACTGGTTCATGGCCACCGTCGGCAAGAACCTCCCCCACGACTCCGCACGCGGTCACGTCAGCGGCGAATCGATCTACATCGACGACATCCCGCCGGCGCGCGGTGAGCTGATCGTCGACTTCTTCTTCTCCCCTGTCGCGTACGGACGGATCAAGTCGCTCGATCTCGAGGCCGCGCGAGCCGTGCCCGGCGTCTTCGCGCTCTACACGTACCGCGATCTGCACCACAACAAGTTCGGCGCGATCATCCAGGACGAGCTGCTGCTCGCCGAGGACGAGGTCACCTTCATCGGACACCCGATCGTCATCATCGCCGCCGAGAACCGTGACGCGATCCGCGAGGCGAAGAAGGCGATCGTCATCGACATCGAGCCGCTCGAGCCGGTCTTCACCATCGACGAGGCGAAGCGCCGACGCGACTTCATCGGACCGGTGCGCCACATCCGCCGCGGCGACGTCGACGCCGCATTCGCAAGCGCGGAGCACATCCTCGAGGGCACCTGGATCAACGGCGGCCAGGATCACTTCTACCTCGAGTCACAAGCGGCGATCGCCTATCCAGGCGAATTCGATCAACTGATCGTTCACTCCTCGACGCAGAACCCGAGCGAAGTCCAGGACGTCATCGCCCACCTCCTCGGTCTGCCGATCAACAAGGTCGTCGTGCTCACCAAGCGGATGGGCGGCGGCTTCGGCGGCAAGGAGTGTCAGGCGACGCATCCCGCCGCGATGGCCGCACTGGTCGCGCTGAAGACGAAGCGCCAGGCGCGCATCGTCTACAACAAGGACGACGACATGCGCGTCACCGGCGGACGCCATCCGTTCCAGAACGATTACAAGGTCGCGTTCCGCGGCGACGGCACGATCACCGCGCTGCGTGCCGGCATTTACTCCGACGGCGGCGCGTACGCCGACCTTTCGACCGCCGTGCTCGCGCGGGCGATGACGCACATCGACAACGCCTACTTCATCGCGAACGCCGACATCACCGGGACGGTCTGCCGCACGAATACCCCGCCGAACACCGCCTTCCGCGGCTTCGGCGGACCGCAGGGCGCGATCACGATCGAGAACATCCTGGAAGAGATCGCGGTCTACCTCGACATCGACGCGTTCGACGTCCGCCGCCGCAATCTCTACGGCATCGATGATCGCAACACGACGCCTTATCGGCAGGTCGTGCGCAACAACGTCCTGCCGCGGCTCTTCGATGACATCGAAAAGCGCTCCGACTATCGCGCGCGTGTCGCGAACGTCGCGGCGTTCAACGCGAAGTCCGTGACGCACCTCCGCGGCCTCTCCTGCACCGGCGTGAAATTCGGGATCTCGTTCAACACGAAGTTCCTCAACCAGGCGAACGCGCTGGTGAACATCTACATGGATGGCTCGGTGCAGGTCTCGACCGGCGCGACGGAGATGGGCCAGGGCGTCAACACGAAGATCAAGCAGCTCGTGGCCGAGGAATTCGGGATCGATCCGGAGCTGGTGATCGTGATGATCACGTCGACGGAGAAGAACAACAACACCTCCGCCACCGCCGCCTCGAGTGCCGCCGACATGAACGGCAGCGCGGCGGTCGACGCCTGTACACAAATCAAGGCGCGAATGTCCGAGGTCGCGCAGGGGCATTTCAACCGGGCCTTCGAAGAGGTCCCGTGGCCCGAGCTCGTAAGGAAGTGCTACCTCGAGTCGATGCCTTTCGGCGAGCGCGGCTTCTACTCGACGAAAGGCATCGACTGGGACGCCGACAGCGGCGTCGGCTCGCCGTTCCTCTACTTCACGCAGGGCGCGGCGGTGTCCGAGGTGGAGATCGACCGCTTCACCGGCGCGATGCGCATCGTGCGCACCGATCTGTTGATGGACATCGGCAAGTCGATCAACCCCGGCATCGATCGCGGCCAGATCACCGGCGCATTCGTGCAGGGCACCGGCTGGCTGACGAATGAGGAGCTGCGCTTCGCGCCGAACGGCGAGCTGCTGTCGCACTCGCCCACGACGTACAAAATCCCGAACATCGGCGACCTCCCCGAGGTGTTCAACGTCGACACCATCGTCAACGAGGAGAACACGGTGAACATCCGCGGCAGCAAGGCGGTCGGCGAGCCGCCGCTCCTCCTCGGCATCTCCGTGTTCATGGCGGTGAAGAACGCGCTGCGATTCGTGAGCGGCGGCGAGATCCCGAAGATCAACGCGCCGGCGACGGGGGAGGAGATTCTGATGCGGTTGACTGAATACGCAACCCGCGAACAGCCCCAGCTCGCATCCGCATGATCCTCTGCTCGCGCAACGTCCTCGGTTTCGGCGCCGCGTCGATCCACATCAGCAACGGCCGCATCGATCGCATCTCTCATTTTGATGATGTCGAAGGCGACGTCACCGACTACGGCGACCTCACCATCATGCCCGGCGTCGTCGACTCCCACGTCCACGTCAACGAGCCGGGCCGCACCGAGTGGGAAGGCTTCGAGACCGCGACGCGGGCGGCGGCGGCGGGCGGCGTGACGACGATCGTCGACATGCCGCTGAACTCCATCCCGCCGACGACTTCCGTCGATGCATTGATGCGCAAGGCCGAGGCGATGGAAGGAAAACTGCGCGTCGACGTGGCGTTGTGGGGCGGCGCGGTTCCGGGGAACGCGCCGCAACTGCGCGACATGCTCGGCCACGGCGCGGTCGGCTTCAAATGCTTCCTCGTCGACAGCGGCGTGCCGGAGTTCGACGAGGAAGCATTT
>Ga0193696_1000287_pt1 | contig 18903 bp, 20 predicted proteins | sample L3m1metaG_FD_145074 | JGI IMG/M metagenome (GOLD analysis project Ga0193696, IMG submission 145074) | Soil microbial communities from a riparian zone of the East river system, Colorado, United States - L3m1 | ecosystem: Environmental > Terrestrial > Soil > Riparian zone | place: USA: East River... | reverse complement strand
AGCTCGGGGATGGGCAACTGCGCGTCACCGGGCTCGCGTGCGGCCCCATGGGCTTTCTCGAGCGCTTTGGCCTCGGCACCGGTGGTACTGGCGGCCCGAGCCACGCGAAGGTGCACGGTCACCCCGCGGTCCCGTGGTCGCGGGTTCTCCGCGTGGGCGCGAAGATCGTCATCCGCGACTGACTCGAAGTCCGCACAGAGTCGGCACGGAAACGTCACATCTGCTCTGGCTCAATGGAGTCATGAGGAACGGGCCTCCGACGGTGCGGCAGGTGTATGCGCTCGCGGGCGCGCTGTGCGATCGGGCGGGCGAGGGGTTTCCCGAGACGCGCGCGGAGGCATCGGAGCTGATCGAGCGGCTGCGGATCGAGAACGGACACCCGGCGCCGCGGCTCTCGGACACGCCACTGCGCCGACGGCGGCGGCGCAGGCGCGGCGTCGGGCGGACCGGCCTGGGCGCGCATTACTGGAGGGCGAGCGACGTCGCGGCCGAGCTCGCGAGAGAGATGCGCTGAGGCCTCCAAAATACCGAGCAGGGTGCTCGCCGAAGGCGGGGCTAGACTCGACTTCCCATGGCTGAGGCCGGCTTCGTTCACCTGCACGTTCACTCCGAGTACTCGATCCTCGACGGAGCGTGTCGCGTACCCGCGCTGGCGTCGCGCGCGGCCGAGCTCGAGATGCCGGCGGTGGCCCTGACCGACCACGGCTCGCTCGCGGGCGCGGTCGAGCTGGTGCGCGAGACGGACAAGGCAGGCGTCAAGCCGCTGATCGGCTGCGAGCTTTACGTCGCCGAGGACCGCCGCGCGCAGCGGAAGGGCTACGCGCACCTGACCCTGCTCGCCGAGGACAACACGGGCTACGCGAACCTGATCAAGCTCGCCTCGGCCGGCTACCTCGAGGGCTACTACTACAAGCCCCGGGTCGACTGGGAGCTGCTCGAGCGGCACTCGCAGGGCCTGGTCGCGCTGTCGGGCTGCCTCTCCGGCCGCGTCTGCAAGGCGCTCGAGGAGAACCGGCCCGACGACGCCCGCGCCGATCTCGACCGCCTGGCTCAGGTCTTCGGCCGCGACTCGACCTACGTCGAGATGCAGAACGCCGGCCTCGAGATCCAGCAGCGGATCAACCCCGGGCTGGCGAAGCTCGCCGGCGAGGCCGGCCTGCCGCTGGTCGCCACCGGCGACGTCCACTACCTCCGCCACGAGGACGCGAAGGCGCACGAGGCGCTGCTCTGCATCCAGTCGGGCGACTCGCTGAAGAACCCGAACCACTGGAAGTTCGACACCGACCAGTTCTTCTTCAAGTCCCCGGCCGAGATGGCGCTCGACTTCCCGGGCCACGACGAGGCGATGCGGCGCACGCTCGAGATCGCCGAGCGCTGCAACGTGACGCTCGAGCTCGGGAACATCCTGCTGCCGAAGTTCCCGCTCCCCGAGGGCAAGGATGCCTTCGAGTATCTGGTCGAGCTCTGCGAGAAAGGCCTGCAAAAGCGCTACGACCGGGTCACGCCGGAGCTCCAGGAGCGCCTCCGCTTCGAGCTCAAGACGATCAAGGAGATGGGCTTCGCCGACTACTTCCTGATCGTCTGGGACTTCATCGCCTTCGCCAAGCGCAACGGCATCTCGGTCGGCCCGGGCCGCGGCAGCGCCGCGGGGAGCCTCGCCGCCTACTGCCTCGAGATCACCGACGTCGACCCGATCCGCTACGACCTGCTCTTCGAGCGCTTCCTGAACCCGGGCCGCAAGTCGATGCCGGACATGGACATCGACTTCGCCGTCGCCGGCCGCGATACGGTGATCAACTACGTCGCCGAGAAGTACGGCCGCGACCGCGTCGCGCAGATCATCACCTTCGGAACGATGATGGCGCGCGCCGCCGTCCGCGACGCCGGCCGCGTCCTCGAGATCCCGTATGGCAGCGTCGACAAGGTCGCGAAGCTGATCCCGGAAGGCCCGAAGGTGTACCTCGACGACTGCCTCAAGCCCGGCGCCGAGCTGAAGCAGGCCTACGACGCCGACCCTGTCGTCCGGGAGATCGTCGACCTGGCGAAGCCGCTCGAGGGGCTGATCCGCCAGGACTCGATCCACGCGGCCGGCGTCGTGATCGCCGACCGGCCGTTGACCGACATCGTGCCGCTGCAGCAGAAGGGCAGCGACCAGGAAGTCGTGACGCAGTTCGGGATGTGGGACGTCGAGGCGCTCGGTCTGCTGAAGATGGACTTCCTCGGCCTGCGCAACCTCGACGTGATCGACAAGGCGGTCGAGCTGGTCGGCAGCGTCGACATCTCCAAGCTCCCGCTCGACGACCCAGCCACCTACGCGATGCTCCAGCGCGGCGACGCGATCGGCGTCTTCCAGTTCGAGTCTTCAGGCATGCGCGAGGCGCTGCGGTCGGTCAAGCCGACCGAGTTCGAAGATCTGATCGCGCTCGTCGCCCTCTACCGGCCCGGGCCGATGGGCTACATCCCGGGCTACGCGAAGCGGAAGAACGGCCAGGAGGCGGTGACGTTCATCGATCCGCGCCTCGAACAGATCACGGGCGTCACCCACGGGATCTGCATCTACCAGGAGCAGTACCTCGAGATCGCGAAGCAGATCGCAGGGTTCACGCCTGCCGAGGCCGACGATCTTCGCAAGGCGATCGGCAAGAAGATCCACGAGCTCATGGCCTCGCTGAAAGAGAAGTTCCTCGAGGGTTGCGCGCAGAGCGGCACGACGCCGTCGGTTGCGAACCAGCTCTGGAAGGACATGGAGCAGTCCCAGGACTACTCCTTCAACAAGTCGCACGCCGCCTGCTACGCGCTGATCGCCTACCGCACCGCCTGGTTGAAGGCGCGCCACCCGAAGGAGTACATGGCGGCGCTCATCTCGTCGGTCATGAACACCAAGGACCGCGTGCCGTTCTACGTGAACGCTTGCCGCGAGATCGAGATCGAGGTCCTGCCGCCGGACGTGAACGGCTCCGAGTGCGACTTCGCGGTCGTCGAGGGAAAGATCCGCTTCGGCCTGAATGCGGTCAAGAACGTCGGCGATTCAGCCGCCCGCGCGATCGTCGCCGCGCGCGCCGACGGCGGCTCGTTCGCCTCGCTCTGGGACTTCACCGAGCGCGTCGACCCGCAGGTGGTGAACAAGCGCGCACTCGAGTCGCTGGTCAAATGCGGCGCGCTCGATTCGACCGGCGCCTCGCGGCGCGGGATGCTCGAGGCGCTCGAGCACGCGCTCTCGCACGGCCAGCGCGCCTCCGACGAGCGGCTGCGCGGCCAGAGCTCGCTCTTCGCCGAGGTCGAGGAGAAGCTCGAGCACCCGCCGATCGGCGGCGAGGAGTACGAGAAGAACGAACTGCTGCGCCAGGAGAAAGAGGCGCTCGGCCTCTACGTCTCCGAGCATCCGCTGGAGGCGATCCGCGCGCAGCTCCGGCGCAAGACCGACGCGACGCTCGCCGAGCTCGAGCGCCGGCGCGACGGCGAGATTGTCACCGTCGCCGGGATCGTCTCGGCCATGAAGCAGCTGACGACGAAGAAGGGCGACCCGATGGTCTTCCTGCGCCTCGACGACGTCGTCGGCAGCGCGGAGGTCGTCGTCTTCAACTCGGTCTACGCCGCCTCGCGCGAGCTACTGGTCCCGGACGCGGTGCTGGTCGTGAAGGCGCGCGTCGACCACAAGGAGGGCGAGACGAAACTGATCGCGCTCGAGGTGACCGCCTTCGAGGCAACGCCGGAGCGCCGCGAGGTGCGGCTGAAGCTCGACGCCCGCCAGGCTCGCGCGGGAATCATCCGCGAGCTCGCAGCGGTCGTGCGCGACTTCCCTGGCGAGGCGCCGGTGGTCGTTGACCTGGAGACCTCGGACGGCCCGCGCACCCTCCAGTTCGGCAGCGACTACCGCGTGAAGCCGGAGCCGGACTTCTTCGCCGAGGTGAAGGCCCTCCTCGGCGAGGCCGCCGTGGCGTGAGGCCGCGGCGGGTCTACGAGACCGTCGTCTACGCGATCGATCTCGAAGCTGCGCGCGCCTTCTACCGCGACGCGCTCGGGCTGCGCGAGGTCGAGGACGGCGTCTTCAGGCTGGACGACGACGGCGTGTTGCTGCTCTTCGACCCGACGCTCTCCTCGCAACCGGGCCGCGTGGTGCCGTCGCACGGCCCGACGGGCGCGGTGCACGTCGCCTTCTCTGTCGGCGCGGGCGAGCTCGACGCCTGGCGCGACCGGTTGGCCGAGCACGGCGTCGAGCTCGAGCAGGACCACGACTGGCAGCGAGGCGGCGCCCGCTCGCTCTACGTTCGCGATCCCGCGGGCAACTCGGTCGAGCTTGTCGACGGCGACCTCTGGCCTCGTTGACGCAGCACGTACAACAGTGCTGCCGCCCCCAGTAGGCCCCCCGCGACGAGCCCGAAGACGAGCGTGTAGTTGAAGCCCGAGCCCTCGCTCGGCGCACTCGCCGCACTCGCCGGTAGTCCGAGGGAGACCAGCGTGCGCTTCAACTCAGGATCGCGGTACCAGCCGCCGCGAGTGCTCATGTCGAAGATTGGCTGCCCCGGCTTCGTGTATGTGACCGCGCCACCGCGCGCGTACGGGTAGAGGTCCTGCCGGATACGGAACATCGAGCCGCCGCCGCCCGGCACCTTCCAGGCGATCGTGTAGCGCGGCCCAAGCGGCCCTGCCGGCTTGCTCTGCAGCATCGGGTCGGGCGACTGGCCGAAGGCGGCTGGGAAGAAGCCGCTTTCCTGCGTCAGGTTGTCACCGGCCGAGCCCCCGCCGCCGTCGTAGAGCACCTTGACGACCTTCGAGAATCCCGGGCCGGAGATCGATCCCTCCGTAGGCCCCTTTGCCAGCGCGGCGGCGGGCAGGGCGAGGGCCGCGAAGGCTGCGATTGCGAGCGTGAGGCGGGTCATGGTCCGTGCTCCTTTCGGCGTGTGCCGTGGATACACCGCCCTCGGCGCTCTAGGTTCCCCAGCCGGAGTGTTAGTTGCTGGACGAGCTCGAGAGCTCGCGTGCAACCTCGAACTTCTCGACCGAAAGCACCGCCCCGTCGACGGCTTCCGCCGCCTCGCGCCGTGCCTTCCCGGCGACGCGCTCGCTGTTCTCGAGCGTGCCGGCGTTGTCCCAGAGGGTGACCGTCATCGTGCGTCCATCCTCCGGGTCGACGAGGACGTATCCGCCGGCGAATCCGTCGAGCTCCTCGACCTGCTTCGCCGCCTCGCCGAACGCCTGAACCGCTGCGTCGATCTGTTCCGACCGGACTTCGTAACGTGCAACACGTGCCAGCATGGTTCGGAACCCTAACGATCTTGGCGGTGTAAGAACGGTGGTGGTGGACCGGCCACTGGACGAAGCCGAGCTCGTCGAGCGGGCCCGGCGCGGCGACCTCGAGGCCTGGGAGACGCTCGTGCGCACATATCAGGGCATCGCCTTCCGCACCGCGTACCTGCTCGCGGGCAATGCGGCCGACGCCGAGGAGGCAGCGCAGGACGGATTCGTCAAGGCGCAGCGAGCGCTCGGGCGCTTCCGGCGGGGTGCGCCCCTGCGGCCGTGGCTGCTGCGGATCGTCGCCAACGAGGCTCGCAACCGTCGCCGCTCGGCGGGACGCCGCGAGGGGCTCGCCCTACGTGCGGCCGCTCAGATCCGCCCGGGGGGCGCGGTCCCGTCCCCCGAGGCGGCCCTCGTCGCGCGCGAGGACCAGGAGCGGCTGCTCGCCGCAGTCGAGCAGCTCCCCGATGGCCATCGCGACGCGATCGCCTGCCGCTACTTCCTCGAGCTCTCCGAGGAGGAGACCGCGGCCGCGCTCGGCGTCCGCCGCGGCACGGTCAAGTCGCGCCTCGCGCGCGCACTTGCGCAGCTACGCGAGAGCCTGGAGGGAGAGGCGTGAGCTCGCTCGAGCAGCGGCTGCAGGCGCTCGGCCGGGAGCTGGCCTTCCCGCCGGAGCCCGACCTAGCCGTGAGCCCGGCTTCGCGCCCCTTCCCCTGGCGGTGGGTCGCCCTCGCGGCCGCGGTCATAGCGCTGGCCGCAGCGTTCGCGGTGCCCTCGGCCCGCACGTCGATCCTGCGCTTCTTCCACATCGAGGGCGCGACGGTCGAGCGGGTCGAGACCCTGCCCCCGGCGCAGGAGCGCTCGAACGCGGGCGGTCTCGGCCGGCGCGTCTCGGTGCGTGAGGCCGAACGGTTCCTCGGCTTCCGCCTGCTGCTGCCGCCGCTCGCCGCCGAGCCGCCGGCCTACCTGCTCGACGGCGTGCTGGCGACGGTGATCCTGCGCGTCGGCGGCCGCCCGGTGCTCCTCTCGGAGTACGCCGCCAGGGACTTCGCCCTGCTGAAGAAGTCGGTCGGCGAAAAAACCGTGGTCGAGCCGGTTCGCATCGCCGGCGAGCCGGGCCTGTGGGTCGAGGGCCCGCCGCATACGCTCACCTACTTCAGCGCAAGCGGCGAGTTCCGGCAGCGGACGGTGAAGATCCACGGCAACGTCCTGCTCTGGACCCACGGTCCGGTCACGGTGCGGCTCGAAGGCCGGATCTCGAAGGCGCAGGCGCTGCACCTCGCTCGACGAATCGGCTGATCAGATCCCCCCTCAGGGGGAGATCCGCGAGCCGCTCAGCACCGAATACGAGGTACATGACTGCGGCTGAGGTACACGTCGACTCGGAGACAGAGATGACGCGCGTCGAGCACTGGCGCGCCGAAGAGCTAATCCGCGCGGGCTTCGACCCGAGCGACGCGGTGGCTCTGGCGGCCAGGCACGACATCGACCTGCACTTCGCGGTCGAGCTGATCGAGCAGGGCTGTCCCTACGAGACGGCACTCGACATCCTGATTTAGGTCGGGCTTGACGGAACGACGGCTGAGCCGTCGGAACGCGCTGCTCGCCCCGAAGCGGCGTCCTCAGTCGCACCCGTAGCCTCCGGCTACGAGCACTCCCTGCGTCTTGCCTCGGAACGACCATCGCGCCCCGACGGCGAGCGACGTTCCGTCAATCCCTCCCGGCGCCTGACGCAGGCGTCGGGACGCCCGGGCAGAATGTGGCCCGCGTGAGCCTCGCCTTCATCCCCTCGCCGCACAGCGGCACGATCGACCTCGGCCCGCTGACGATCCACATGTACGGGCTGATGCTTCTGCTCGCGATCGCGGCTTGCATCTGGCTGACCGGCGTGCGCTGGGTGCGCCGCGGCGGCGACTGGGATCTCGTGCTGAAGGTCGCCGTCTGGGGCGTCGCGGCCGGCATCGTGGGCGCCCGCGCCTACCACGACATCACGAGTTGGAGCGAGGTCTCGAGCCCGAAGTGGAAAGGCGTCTTCGCCGTCTGGGAGGGCGGTCTCGGCGTCTGGGGCGGGATCCTGCTCGGATCGCTCGTTGGCGCGTACATCGTCCACCGCGAGGGCGCCTCCGTCTTCAAGTTCATGGACGCGGTCGCGCCGGGCCTGCTGCTCGCGCAGGGCATCGGCCGTATCGGTAACTGGTGGAATCAGGAGCTATACGGCAAGCCCACGACGCTGCCGTGGGGCCTGAAGATCGACTTCGAGCACCGCGTCCCCGGCTACGAGAACTTCGCGACCTTCCACCCGACCTTTCTCTACGAGCTGATCTACGACCTGGCCGGCGTCGGGATCCTGCTGCTGCTCGACCGGCGCTACCGCTTCAAGCCGCCGGCGCTGTTCGCGCTGTACGTCTCGTACTACACGGCCGGCCGCTTCGTCGAGGAGCTGCTGCGGATCGACCCCGCGCACCACTACGCGGGGCTGCGCCTGAACGCCTGGGTCTCGATCGTGGTCTTCGTGCTCTCGACCGCCTTCTTCATCTGGTGGCAGTTCCTCCGCGGGGGCGAGGCCGGCCCGCGTCGCATCGGCGGTCGCCGCGAGAAGCGGCATGAGCCCGAGGGGCCGGCGATGGCGATCCCCAAGGGCCGCGTCCGGCCCTCGCGCTAGGTTCCGCGCGTGGTCGTGCGCGAGCTCGAGCTGGATCTCGACGCCTTCGAGGGCCCTTTCGACCTGCTCCTGACGCTGGTGCTGAAGGAGGAGCTCGACCTCGCCGAGATCGACGTCGCGGGGATCGTGCTCACCTTCGTCGAGCGCCTGGCCGAGCGGGGCGAGCTCGACTTGGAGGCGTGCGGCGAGTTCCTCGTGCTCGTCGCCGCGCTGCTGGAGCTGAAGGCGCGCGGGCTGTTTCCCGACGAGGAGGCCGAGCTGTCGGAGCTCGAGCCCGAGGAGGCGGCCGAGGAGCTGGCGCGCCGGCTCGCCGAGTACCGGCGCGCGAAGGAGGCCGCGGCCTGGCTGGCCGAGCGGCTGGAGGCCGAGAGCGACCGCTTCTTCCGCCTGGGACCCGCGCCGCTCGCGCCGCGGGTCGAGCGTCGACTGGCGCCGCAGGAGCCAGAGGCGCTGGTCGTAGCGCTGCGGGCGCTGGCAGAGGAGCCGCCGGCGGTCTCCTTGGCGCACCTCGAGCTTCGCTTCCCGCCGGTGACGCAGTTCCTGGACCGCTTCCGGGCCGTGCTACGCCGCCGCAGGGTCTTCGACCTCGACGCGGAAGTGGAGGGGATGTCGAGGATCGAGCAGGCCGTCGCCTTCCTCGCGCTGCTGGAGTTGCGGCGCGGGGGCGAGGTTGCGCTCGAGCAGGCGGCCCCGTTCGCCCCGATTCGCGTCCGTCGTTCCGCCGAGGAGAGGAGAGAGGAATGGACCGCCCGCTCCGCCTGATCACCACGAGCCCGGTCGACCGGCTGGCGCGCACCGTCGAGGCGTTGCTGGTCGTCGCCTCGCAGCCGCTGTCGGTCGACGAGCTGAGCGAGGCCGCGAACGACGACTCGGAGCGGATCGAGACCGCGTTGGGCCTGCTCGGCGAGCGCTACGCCGAGGGCCGCAGCGGGATCGTGCTCGAGCACGTCGCCGGCGGCTGGGCATTTCGCGCCTCGCGCGAGGCGGCCGAGGCCTGCGGGCGGCTGTTCGAGCGGCCGGTCGAGCGTGGGCTCTCGGCGGCGGCATTGGAGACGTTGGCGATCGTCGCCTACCTCGGCCCGGTCAGCCGGCCGGAGATCGCGCGGATCCGCGGAGTCGCCGCCGACTCGGTCGTCGCAGGGCTGGTCGAGCGCGGGCTGATCGCCGAGTCCGGCCGCGAGGAAGGCATCGGTGGCGCAGTTCGCTACAAGGCGACGCCGTTGTTCGAGCGCGTGTTCGGACTCGACTCGCTCTCGGCCCTACCGCGCTTGGACGACCTCGGCGAGAGCACGAACGAGATCCGCGAGCGGCTCGAGTCCGTGGCCGAGCGCCGCGGCGCCTAGAGCCGCTTGACGATCGCTTCGGCTTCGTCGCGCGTGAAGGCGCGCAGGGTCTCCGTGTGCTCCGCGCCGTGGCGCTGGAGCTTCATCAGGATCTCGGCGGCCGTGTCGTCGTCGGGCGCCTCGAAGATCTCGACCACGTCGTAGCGGCCGAGCGTGACGTAGACGCCGACGAGCGAGCCGCCCGCCTCCTCGACAATCCGCTCGCCCTCCTCGACGCGCTCCCGCCAGGCGGGCAGGCCGGCGACGCCTTTCGACGTCCAGCGCATCAGCGAGACGTAGTGCGGCACTACTTCCAGTGGGGCGGGTCGGCGTGGTCCGAGAGCTGCTCGCGTTCGCGCTCCCAGTGGCGCCGCTCCCAGACCGTCGCCGCCCAGCTCGCGAGCGAGCACACGAGCGCGGCGGTCCCGAGCAGCGCGGCGAACACGCGCCCGCCGAAGCCAGCGAAGATCTTCACCGCAAACAGCACGGGGGTTCCGTACAGCAGTGCGGCCATGCTCCCGGCGAGGACGCTCTTGACGGGCAGCTCGAGCACGGCGACGGTCTCGCGAAAGGACGGTCCGCCCGCCGCGACGCCGAACGCGACCGGCCGCAAGGCGAACCGGCGGTCGATGGCGCCGTCGTCCCAGTCGAACACTCGTCGTCCGTCGATCGCCATCTGTCGATCGTACGGCCGAGCTACCGTCCTGTCCATGCGGCTGAACGCCTACCTCGCGCGGGCCGGAGTCGCCTCGCGGCGCGGTGCCGACGAGCTGATCAAGGCCGGGCGCGTGACCGTCAACGGCGATCCCGGCCAGCTGAACACCTTCGTTGAGAGCCGCGACCGGGTCGAGCTGGACGGCGAGCGGGTCGAGCTGCAGCCGCTCGCCTACGTGCTCCTGCACAAGCCGGCCGGCGCCGTCACGACCGCGCGCGACCCGCAGGGTAGGCGCACCGTCGTCGAGCTCGTCGACCACCCCGCCCGGGTCGTCCCCGTCGGCCGGCTCGACGCCGACACGACCGGCGCGCTGCTGCTCACCAACGACGGCGAGCTCGCGCACCGGCTCGCGCATCCGCGCTATCAGGTCGAGAAGGTCTACGAGGCCGAGGTCGAGGGCGACCCGAGCGACGAGGCGCTCGAACAGCTCCGCGCAGGGATTGAGCTCGACGACGGCCCGACCAGCCCCGCGCAGGCCCGCCGGCTCGGCCCCGGCCTAGTCGAGCTCAGCATCCACGAAGGCCGCAAGCACCAGGTCAAGCGGATGCTCGCGGCCGTCGGGCACCCCGTGACGCGCCTGCATCGCAGCCGCTATGCGGGGCTGACGCTCGAAGGGCTCGAGCCCGGCCAGTGGCGCGAGCTCGAGCCCTCCGAAGTAGCGCGGCTTAGGTCGAAGCCGCCATCGCCTCGGCCTGGACGATGAGCGCGTTCGCCTGCGCGATCCAGGCATGCGCCTGGGCCTCGTTGACGGGAGCGCCGCTGAAGATCGCCGAGTCGAGGGCGTTCCTGATCGAGGTGGCCAGCAAGTCGCGCGACGTGGTGAGCGTCGCGATCTGGTCCTCGATCGAGTTGTAGCGGCTGTCGTCCGTTGCAGTGCCGCTCTTGATCGCGCGCGTCGAGGCCTGCAGCGTGCTCATTGCGAAGACGCCGAAGGGCGCGTTCAGCTGCTTGTACGCGGCTCGTAGCGCGTTGTAGGTGTCGAGGTGCTGCCGCACGGAGACGGGCAGCCTCGACCCTTCGAGCGCGTCGGCGAAGACCGCGCCGTCGTGCACGTAGTCGTCGTCGAGACCGACGAGGTTGAGCATCGTCGGCCGCGTGTCGCTGTGGTCTGCCCACGTGTTCGAGTCGTCAGTCGAGTGCTTGACGCCCGGGCCTACGATCCCCAGCCACGTCGTGCCGATCTCCGGCTGGATGCCGCCGTGGTTCCATGCGAACGTGTTGGTCAGCGGTGTCGTCGGCACCGTGATGCAGGACGGCGTCGTGCCACCCTCATCACACGCCGCCGAGCTCGCGAACAGGAAGTAGTCGGGCAACGCGAACATGGTCAGGTTCGGCGTCCGCTGAGGATCGGCCGTGACCATGTGCAGCGTCTTCTCCTCGACCTGGTCTGCGAGTGCCGCGGTGATGTTCTCGTTGTAGCCCGTGTACGGGTTCGTCGCCCGCAGGGCCCCGACTCCACGTCCGAACGCACGCGCCGTGGCAGAGGTCCGCGCCAGGTTGCCGTTCAGGTACAGCGTCGGCGCCATGTCGGAGTGGATCGTGAACGGCGTCGTGATCCCCTGCTGGGTCTTGAGCAGGCCCTGCAGGTTGCCGTTGATCTCGCCCCTCAGGCTGTAGTTGCACGGGACGGTGACGCCGTCGCAGCCGGCCGGCGTCGGAATCGAGCCGGCGAAGTGGTCGCCCTCTTCGACGTTGAACACGAACAGCGTGTTCTTCTTGGTGATGCCGTCCGAGGCCAGCCGGTTGAAGAACTGGTCGAAGGCGACGTCGTAGTTGTGCAGCTGCTGGACGTAGTCGGCCTCGCCCGGGCCACGTGTGGCATGGATCTCACCCGCGACGCCGTGCTGGTCGTGCGCGTCCGAGATGTAGCCGAACGTGACCGGGATGCCCGACTCCTGCATCTGCGCCACGTACGAGAGCGTCGTCGAGGCGAACAGTCCGTCGAAGCCCGGGAAGCCCGGCTGGTCGAACTGGTCGGTGATCTTGGTGCCGTCGAGCTTCTTCAGCGCGAGCTGGCCGTTGGCCGTCGCGTTGGTGCAGTTCGACGGGTTGGCCGGGCAGATCGCCGGGTTGACGTACTTACCCCCGAAGAGCGCCTGATAGCTCGAGTAGCCGCCCGGTTCGTCGGGGAGCTGGTCGGACTTGGTGTTCGGATTGCCGTGGCAGATGCTCTTCTTGGTCTGCGCACAGTGGATCGCGAGCCCGATGAAGTCGGTCTGCGCCAGGTTCCGCGCCGGGGTGCCGGCGGGTGCCCCGTTCGATGCGACCGCCTCGTTCCACTCGGGCGAGCCGCTGCCGAACACCTTCGTCATGTCGCCGGCAGGGCCGGTACCCGTGTTCTCGAGCACGACGTTGGCGAGCGCAGTGGCGCCCCAGTCGCAGCCGGCCCGGGTGTATGGAACCCACGGCGCCGGGGCGTTCTTGTTCGTGCCGCTGTCCGCGTTGACCATGTTGTAGTTCGCGTCAGTCGGCGGTGTGTTGACGTCGTCCGTCAGGTCGGTCCAGTACTTGAACGAGGTCGACGAGTTCGTCAGGCCCGAGCCGTCGTTCTTGAAGTAGCGGTACGAGTTCGACACCGCCTGGCCATGCCGGTCGGAATACATACCGGTCAGGCTGGTGAGGATCCCGTTCGCGGTATGTGAGATCAGGACCGTGTGGTCGTTGGTCAGCAGCGTGCCGTTCCCGCGGATGAAGTTCAGCAGGTGCGGCATCTGCTCGAGGTCGGACGGGACGTTCGGGTTGTCCCGCAGGAAATGCACGTTGTCGAAGATCAGATAGACGACGTGCTTGACGTTGTGCCGTAGCCCGCAGTTCGTCGGCCCCGGCGGTTTGCCGTGCGCGGCAGCTGCTGCCTGCTTCGACGTGCTCCGGTTGGTGGTCGCAGTCGCCCCGAGGACTGCCGCGGCGGAAATGCCGACCACGGCAAGCACGACTGCGAGGGTCCTCACTCTCCCCTTCATGGATTCCCTCCCTGTGGATTCGCTCGTCCGGGGGCGAACCTAAACGACCTTGGCCGCGACGTCCAATGGCCTTTACGGCTCGATACCTAGGGGCGGACGAAGCCCATGCGCTCGTACATCTGTTCGAGCGTGGGTGCCGAGGCGGCGCGAGCCTTGTCGGCACCGCGTGCCAGCATGGAGCGAAGCTGCGGCTCGTCCGCGCGCAGCTCCTCGTAGCGCTGCTGGATCGGGGTCAGCAGCTCGACGACCGCCTCGGCCACGTCCTGCTTGAACTGCCCGTAGCCCTGGCCGTCGTAGCGCGACTCGATCTCGGGGATCGAGTCGCCGGTGGCGACCGCCATGATCTCGATCAGGTTCGAGATGCCGGCCTTCTCTTTCGGGTCGTGGCGGACGTCGCTGCCGGAGTCGGTCACGGCGGTCTTGAACTTCTTGCGGACCGTCTCGGGCGGGTCGACGAGCCGGACGACGCCCTGCGGCGCCCCGCGCGTGGTCGACATCAGGCGCTCGGGCTCCTGCAGGTTCTTGATTCGCGCGCCGTCCTCCGGGATCGAGACCTCGGGCACGACGAACGTCTGGCCGAAGCGCTGGTTGAATCGCTCCGCGATGTCTCGTGTCAGCTCGACGTGCTGGCGCTGGTCGTCGCCGACCGGGACGAGATCGGTCTGGTAGAGCAGGATGTCGCCGGCCATCAGGACGGGATAGGTGAAGAGGCCGGCCGAGACGAAGTCCTGCTCGGCCGCGCGGTCTTTGAACTGGGTCATCCGGCGCAACTCGCCGAAGCTCGTGACCGAGCTCAGCAGCCAGGCGGCTTCGGGGTGGGCGGTGACGTGGCTCTGGACGAAGACGGTCGAGCGGTCGGGATCGAGGCCGGTCGCGAACAGTAGGGCAGCGAGGTCGAGCGTTGCCTCGCGCAGCTCGCCCGGCTCGAACGGCGTCGTGATCGAGTGCAGGTCGACGATGCAGAAGAACGCTTCGCCCTGTTCCTGCGTCGCCGCGTACTGGCGGAAGCCGCCCGAGTAGTTGCCGAGCGTCTTGGCGCCGGAGGCTCTGATCCCGCTGAAGATTCGCATCGCGCTCAGTATCGCAACTACCTTTAACTGCTCATGGCGACGAATGGCTCACCGGAACTGCTGATCGTGATGGGTGCGACCGCGACGCCGGACCAGACCGAGCACGTGCTCGCGCGCCTGCAGGAAGCAGGAGTCGATGCGCGCGTCACGCACGGGCGCGAGTCGACGGTGATCGGCGCGATCGGCGAGCGCGAGCTGCTGGCGACGCTGCCGCTCGAGGGCTACCCCGGTGTCGAGCAGGTGCTGCCGATCCTGAAGCCGTACAAGCTCGTCTCGCGCGAGGTCTCGCCCGACCCGACGGTGATCGACGTGGACGGCCGGAAAGTCGGCGACGAGTTCTTCGGCTTGATCGCGGGGCCGTGCACGGTCGAGTACCGCGAGCAGACGCTCGAGACGGCGCGGGCGGTGAACGAGGCCGGCGCGACCTGGCTGCGCGGCGGCGCATTCAAGCCGCGGACGTCGCCGTACACTTTCCAAGGGCTCGGCGAGGACGCGCTCGTGATCCTGCGCGAGGCGCGTGAGGAGACCGGGCTCCCGGTCGTGACCGAGTTGATGGACCCGCGGCACGTCGAGGCGGTGCTGGACGCGGCCGACGTGATCCAGATCGGCGCCCGCAACATGCAGAACTTCATGCTGCTCGCTGAGGTGGGGCGGGCCGACAAGCCGGTGCTGCTGAAGCGCGGGCCGTCCGCGTCGGTCGAGGAGCTGCTGATGGCGGCCGAGTACGTCGCGCGCGAGGGGAACGAGCGGATCGTGCTCTGCGAGCGCGGGATCAAGACCTTCGAGCGGACAACCCGCTACACGCTCGACCTCGGCTCGGTCGCGGTCTTGAAGCACGAGACGCACCTGCCGGTGATCGTCGACCCTTCGCACGCGGCGGGGCGGCGCGACCTCGTCCTGCCGCTGGCGCGGGCAGCGGCGGCGGTCGGCGCGGACGGGATCATCGTCGAGTCGCACCCAGCGCCCGAGGAGGCGCTCTGCGACGGGCCGCAGCAGATCCCGACGGCGGAGTTCGGCGAGTTCGCCCGCGAGGTGCGGTCGGTGGTCGAGCTGCTCGGCAAGCGCATCGGCTGACCCCGTGGAGGTCCAGCGGCTCGGCATCGTCGGCACGGGGTTGATCGGCGCGTCCGTAGGGCTCGCGGCGAAGCGTCGCGCACGTGGCGGGGTTCGACTTCTCCGACGACGTGCTGCAGGTCGCGCGCGAGCGCGGGGCGATCGACGAGGAGCGCGGTGCCCCGGGCGAGCTGGGGGACGCCGACCTGATCGTCGTCGCCGTCCCGGTGACAGCCCTGCAGACCGTCGTGCGTGACCTGCTCGACAGAGGCGCGCGGGCGACCGTGACCGACGTCGGCTCGACGAAGTCCAACGTCTCGAGCGACCCGCGCTTCGTCGGCGGCCACCCGGTCACCGGCTCGGAGGCGCACGGCCCCGCGCATGCGACCGCCGACCTGTTCGACGGCGCGACCTGGTTCCTGACACCGTCGAGCGCGACCGAGCCGCAGCGCTACCGGCTCGTGCACGGGTTCGTCTCGGCGCTCGGCGCGACGCCGGTCGCGATCGACCCGCAGGCGCACGACCGCCTCGTCGCGCTGACGAGCCACCTGCCGCACGCGCTCGCCAACCTGCTCGTCAACCAGGCCGGGGCAACCCGCGTCGAGGGCCACGAGCCGCTTGCCGCGGCCGGCGGCTCGCTGCGCGACATGACCCGCGTCGCCGGCGCGAACCCGCGCATCTGGATCGACATCTTCCTCGAGAACAGCGGCGCGATCCGCGAGTCGCTGGCCGAGCATCGCCGTCGAATCGAGCAGCTCGAGGCCGCGCTCGAGGCTGGAGATGGCGGCTTCCTCGCGCGCTGGATCGGCGAGGCGGCCGACAACCGCCGGCGCATGCTCGAAGGCGCCTTCCCCGATCCGGGCGACCTGCACCAGCTGCGCGTCCACGTGCCCGACCGCCCGGGCGTGCTCGCGGGGATCACGCAGGCGCTCGGCGCGCAGCGGATCAACATCGAGGACTTCGAGCTCCATCACGTCTCTCCCGAGCGCGGCGGCACTCTCACCCTGCTCGTCACCGGCGAAGGAGAGGCCGAACGCGCCGCGGCCGTGCTCGAGTCGCAGGGCTACGGCGTCGTCGTCTCGCCGGTGCTGCCGGAATGAAGATCGAGCCGGCCGCGGCGCTCCGCGGCCACATCGCGGTTCCCGGCGACAAGTCGATCTCGCACCGCGCCGTGCTGCTCGGGGCGATCGGCGACGGCGAGACCATCGTGCGCGGCTTCGGGCGCTCGGGCGACACCGAGGCGACGATCGAGGCGGTTCGCGCGCTCGGCGTGGCGGTGGGAGAGGACGACGTCGACACGCTGCACGTCTACGGAGTCGGCCTGCGCGGGTTGCGCGAGCCGGGTGTGCCGATCGACTGCGGCAACTCTGGAACGACGCTGCGGCTCCTGGCCGGGATCCTTGCGGGCCAACAGGGCCGCTTCGAGCTGACGGGCGACGAGTCGTTGCGCCGCCGGCCGGTCGACCGGATCGCCGTGCCGCTGGTCGAGATGGGCGCCACCGTCGAGAGCGAGGACGGCCGGCCGCCGCTCGCGATCGAGGGCGGCGCGCTGCGCGGTATTCGCTACGAGCTGCCGGTGGCGAGCGCGCAGGTCAAGTCGTGCGTGCTGCTCGCGGGTCTCTACGCGGCCGGCCAGACGACGGTCGTCGAGCCGCTGCCGACGCGCGACCACACCGAGCTGATGCTCGAGGCGGCGGGCGTGCGGGTTACGCGCAAGCAGCGGCGAATCGCCGTGGGCCCGGCCGAGCACTTGCGGCTCGGCGAGGTCGACGTGCCCGGCGACTTCTCCGCGGCGGCGCCGTTCATCGTCGCGGCGACGCTGCTGCCCGGCTCGGAGTTGACGATCCACGACCTCGGCCTCAACCCGCGCCGCACCGGGCTGCTCGACGTGCTCGCGCGCATGGGCGCGCGCATCACCGTCTTCAACCGGCACAAGAGCGCCGGGGAGCCGGTCGGCGATCTCGAGGTGCATTCGGCCGAGCTGACGGCGACGGCCGTCACCGCCACGGAGGTGCCGCTGCTGGTCGACGAGCTGCCGCTCTTCGCGCTCGCGGCCGCGTACGCGCGTGGCGAGAGCACTGTCTGGGGCGCGGAAGAGCTGCGCGTAAAGGAAACGGACCGCATCGAGACCGTGACGAATTCGCTGCGAGCCCTGGGCGTGCGCGTCACGCCTCGGGACGACGGCTTCTGGGTCAGAGGAGTACCCACTCGCCCCAACGGCGGCCGGATCGCCTCGCACGGAGACCATCGAATCGCCATGCTCGGGGCCGTGGCAGGGCTCGTCTCACGCAACGGAGTCGACGTCGAGGACGCGCAGGCGGTCGCTGTAAGCTTCCCCGGATTCTTCGAGCTGCTGGACTCGGTAACACAACGATGATCGTTGCAATCGACGGGCCCGCGGGGGCCGGCAAGAGCACCGTCGCCCGGCGCCTGGCCGAGCGGCTGGGCTTTCGCTACCTCGACACCGGCGCCATGTACCGCGCGCTGACCTGGCTGGCGCGCCAGCGCGGAGTGCCGCTTGGCAACGGCGACCAGCTGGGCGAGCTCGCGGCCGAGCAGCCGGTTTCGTTCGACGAGCAGGGCCGCGTCTGGATCGCGGAGACCGACGTAACCTCCTCGATCCGCAGGGCCGACATCGACAGCCTCGTGCCGGTCGTCGCGCGCCACCCGGCCGTGCGCAAGGTGATGCGCGCGCGCCAGCAGGAGCTCGCCGACGACGGCGACGTGGTGATCGAGGGCCGCGACATCGGCACCGTCGTCGCCCCGCAGGCTCCCGTGAAGATCTACTTGAACGCCGACCGCTCGGTGCGCGCCAACCGCCGCCTGGCCGAGCGGCCCGAGATCGGCGCCGACGTGCTCGCCACCGACCTGCGCCTGCGCGACGAGAGCGACGCGGCCCGGATGCGGCCCGCCGAGGACGCGCACCAGATCGACACGACCGACCTCGACGTCGAGGACGTGGTCGCCCAGATCGAAGAGCTGGTGAGGGCCGGGCAGCCGGCCTAGTGGTCTTCTGAGGGCGGGCGCGACGGGCCGGTCGTCACGCGTCCATGGACAAGCTCGGTCGCACCCTGGTCCCGGCTGTACTCCCCTGGCAGCGCGAACCCTTCACCGTCCGACTCGCCCCGCTCGTCGTCGTACTCTCCCGGCGCCCACCAGCGCTTCAGCCGATCAAGAAGGCCCATAGGACGCATGATTGCATGAGGCAGCGCATGGACTCGACCAGAGAACGATCTCCCCAGGACGACGAGCACGCTGAGCCGCTGATCGGCACGGTTGCGGTGGTCGGTTTCCCGAACGTCGGCAAGTCGACGCTCGTCAACCGGCTGAGCGAGTCGCGGGCGGCCGTCGTACACGAGACGCCCGGCGTCACGCGCGACCGCAAGGAGGTGATCGCCGACTGGAACGGCAAGCGCTTCCGGCTGATCGACACCGGCGGCGTGGACATCGCCGACAAGACGCCGATCACGCGCTCGATCGCCGACCAGGCGCATACCGCGATCGCGGAGGCCGACCTGATCCTGTTCGTCGTCGACGCGCGCGCCGGGATCACGCCGGGCGACGAGGAGCTGGCGGCGATCCTGCGGCGCGCCCACAAGCCGGTGCTGCTGCTGGCGAACAAGATCGACGACCCGAGGCAGGACGCGCTCGCGTTCGAGTTTCACCGGCTGGGGCTCGGCGACCCGGTGCCGCTCTCGGCCCAGCACGGCCACGGGACCGGTGACCTGCTCGACGCGGTCGTGACGATGCTCCCCGGCAGCGGCCCGCAGGAGGTGGGCGTGGACGCGATCCGCGTTGCCATCCTCGGCCGGCCGAACGTCGGCAAGTCGAGCCTCCTGAACGCGCTGCTCGGCGAGGAGCGGGTGATCGTCTCGGAGGTGCCGGG
>Ga0193696_1000286_pt1 | contig 18911 bp, 15 predicted proteins | sample L3m1metaG_FD_145074 | JGI IMG/M metagenome (GOLD analysis project Ga0193696, IMG submission 145074) | Soil microbial communities from a riparian zone of the East river system, Colorado, United States - L3m1 | ecosystem: Environmental > Terrestrial > Soil > Riparian zone | place: USA: East River... | reverse complement strand
ACCGTCGCGGATGGTCGGAAAGATCAGGCCGATCGCTCCGAGGTCCGTCGCCTTCTGAATGCTCGATTCGAGCTGATCCGGCATGCGGATCATCGGCGCGGCGCCGTCCGGGCCGGGGCACGCCGCTATCATCTTCGCGACGTTGTCCCACGACATCGTGCTGTGCTGCATCTCGAACCAGACGTACCCGTAATGCTTCCGGACCTCGCAATAGAAGTCGGGATCGAACGTGGAGATCGTGTAGCTGGTGACTTGCTTCTCGCTGAACAGCATCTCTTTCGCCCGGTTGTAGAACGGACGCTTGTAGCTGCCGCTGACGTACGACCTGGTCATCCAGCCCCAGCCACGCGAGTCGAGGGCTGCCGGGTCCGAGCCCCAGACGCCGGTCATCAGAGTGCCCGGGCCGACTGTCGGCCCGTCTGCGCGACCGCCGCCACGCTGGCCGCGGCCACCGGCTGGGGCCGTCTGGCTGGCGTCGTGTCCACCGCCTGCCGCGGCGACGGCGCCCGGCCGTTGGATCTGCATCGCGACCAGCGCCACGCACGCGAGCACAATGACCTTTGCCGAGATGATCAGACGCCTCGTCCCCATCGCTGCCTCCTCCGGCCTGGAGGATCCACCTCGAGGCCTCGGGGATTATGGCCTCAAAGGCGCTGGCGCACGTAACGGCGTATTTCCTATGCAGGGCGCCGGACGCCAATCGGCAGCACGCGATGCCGCATATACGCGACGAACGTCGCCATGGCGAGCAGCAGGAGAGTGATTGCGGCCGAGCTCAGCTCGCCGCGCATCAGGTGGAAGGCAGTCGCTGACGCGGTCACGATCATGACGCCGCCGGCCGCCCACACGACCAGCCACGGCATGATTCGCGTCAGACCCGGAAGTGTAAGTCCCACCCCCGCCAGCACTTCCGCGACGCCCAGGAATAGCTGGAACCATCGCGGCAACGTCGCGTTCATCTGTTCGGCGACCGCGGGCGGTGGCGACAGAAAAAGCCAGCCGTGGGCGAAGAACGCAGCCGCGAGCAACACCTGCAGGACCCAGAGCGCAATATTCACGACGTCACCCCCCATCCTCTATAGACACGTCGAATGAAACACACTCGGATCGACATCCGCGCTTTTCCGATGATACGCGCGAACACCGTCCGACTTCGCGAGAACACCGTCCGCGCTCGCACACGAAACCAGAAGGTGATGCGGAACGTCTCTTTGTTCCATGATGTGGCTCGCATTGATCTCGACGTTGACGTGCGAACTGGCAGCGCCCGTCCCGTCGTCGCTCACCATCGCCGTCCACATGACACACGGCATGTCGAACGCGATCGCGAAAGACGCGTTGCGCGAGGCGTCGGCGATCTGGAAGCTCGGAGGCGTCACGCTCGACTGGCACGCGACGTCGGAGCCGCCCGGTGGCGACGGACGATCAACGGTGAACGTGACGTTCGACGATGCGCCGGGAAGCGTCGCCGGCCAGGATGTGCCCCTGGGCTGGGTGACGCTCGATGCTGCGGGCGTACCTGAGGGCACGATCTTTCTCTCACGAAAGAATGCGCTACGGCTCGCCGAGACGATCGACGAGTATCGGGAACGGCCGTTGAAGTTCAAGGAGTGGCTGGTCGCGCGCGCGCTCGGTCGCGCACTCGCGCACGAGTTGGGTCACTATTTGACCGGGTCGAAGGAGCACACGGTGTCGGGGCTCATGAAAGGCCGCCGGCTGGCCGACGAATTCTTTTCGCCGGCGTGTGTGGGGTTCGACGTCAACGGCGACGAACGACGACAGGCGGCGCGGATGCTGGCGCTCGCGGCCGCCAGTCAGTGCCAGGCGCCGCGCACGTGACATGATTGGATCAATGCGAGCGATCGCGGCCGAGGGCGAGCACAATCGCCATCGCGATCAAGCCGACCGCCGACAGTGACAGCAAGCCGCCTGTGTAACTGCCCGTCATATCCTTGATGCTGCCCATCGCGTACGGCCCGGCGAAGCCGGCCAGGTTGCCAATCGAATTGATCAGCGCAATCCCGCCGGCCGCCGCCGCGCCCGACAGGAACGCGGCCGGAAATGTCCAGAAGACCGGCAGGCAACCGAAGATCCCAAAGCCCGCCACGGACAACGCGAGCATCTTCATCGTCGGGTCATCGAGCGCGGTGGAGATCGCGATTCCGGCGGACGCGACAAACAGCGGAAACGCCAGGTGGAACCGGCGCTCCAGCTTGCGGTCCGAGCGGCGTCCCCAGAACACGATGCTGACGAGTCCGACGACATAGGGCATCGCCGACACCAGCCCGGCCTGAAAATCCGAAACGCCGAACGCTTTCACGATCTGCGGCAGGAAGAAACTCAAGCCGTAGTTGGTCGCCACCGCGCCGAAATAGACGAGGCTGAGCGCCAGGACCTTCGGGTTCAGCAGCGCCTCCCTTACGCTGTAGCGGCGCACCGTTTCCCGCTGCAGTCGCTCCTCCTCGAGACGCGCCACCAGCCAGGCCCGTTCGTCCGGCTCCAGCCACGTTGCGTCGGCAGGCCGGTCGGTGAGATAGAAGAACACGACCACCGACAGGATCAGCGCCGGCGCGGCTTCGAGGACGAACAGCCATTGCCATCCCTTCAGGCCCAGGAACCCGTCGAGCGCCAGCAGCAAGCCTGACACGGGGGCACCGATCACCGTGGAGAGCGGAATCGCCGCCATGAAGTAGCCGACGATCCGCGCCCGGTAGACTGCCGGAAACCACAACGTCAGGTAGAAGATGATGCCGGGAAAGAAGCCGGCCTCGGCGATCCCAAGCCCCACTCGCACGACGTAAAAGCTGGTTTCGCCGACGATGAACGCCATGGCGCCCGAGAGTAGGCCCCAGGTAAACATGATCCGCGCGATCCATTTCCGCGCCCCGACACGTTCCAGGAACAGGTTCGACGGCACCTCGAACAGGAAGTAGGCGAGAAAGAAAATACCCGCCCCGAAGCCGAACGCGGACGCGGAGAGACCCAGGTCCTTGTTCATCGTCAAGGCGGCGAAACTGACGTTGACCCGGTCCAGATACGCGACGAAGTAGCACACGATCAGGAAAGGCACCAGGCGTGCCGACACCTTGGCGATCGTGCGTTGTTCCAACGATTCCATGCTTGTCGCTCCGGTGACGACTGTCTTCATGCGCGTTCCGTGTTAGGGTGCCGGGGTCGGGCCCGGCACGCGAGGTTGCGATTGTACTGGGGCCGGACGCGTCATCTCTGAGATGAAAGAACTCGAAGTTCTGATTGGCCTTGTCCTCGCCGCCACGATCCTGGCAGCCGTGGCGCGCCGCGTCGGCGCGCCGTATCCCGTGTTTCTGGCGCTGGGCGGCGCGATCCTCGCGTTCGTCCCAGGCGCGCCATCGTTCACCGTGCTGCCAGAACTCGCCCTCGCGCTTTTTGTCGCGCCCGTCCTGCTCGATGCGGCGTATGACGCGTCACCGCGGGACCTCCGGGACAACTGGGCACCGGTCACCGGTCTGGTGGTTGTGGCCGTCGGCCTGACCACCATCGCCGTCGCGGTGGTGGCGCGCGCGCTGATGCCGGCCATGCCATGGGCGCCGGCGATTGCGCTCGGCGCGATCGTCGCGCCACCCGACGCCGCGGCCGCAACCGCCGTGCTGCGGCAACTGAGGCCGCCCCATCGCATTCTCACAATCCTGGAGGGCGAGAGTCTGCTGAATGACGCCAGCGCCCTGCTGATCTATCGTCTCGCCGTCGGTGCGGTGGCTGCCAAGGGCTTCTCCATCGGCGCCGTGGCGCCCGCCTTCCTGTTTGCGGTCGTCGGCAGTGTCATTGTCGGTCCGGCGCTCGGGTGGCTGATACTGCGCGTCAGCGATCGTGTACGGGACGTGCCGACGGCCGTCATCCTGCAGTTCGTCAGCACGTTCGGCGTCTGGATCCTGGCCGATCGCATCGGTCTGTCGGGCGTGCTCACCATGGTGTGCTTCGCCATCACCACTGCTCGAACGGCACCCGAGCGCGTCCCCGCGCGCATTCGCATCCCGTCGTACGCCGTGTGGGATACGGTGGTCTTTCTGCTGAACGTCCTGGCGTTCATCTTCATCGGCTTGCAACTCCGTCCGATTGTGGAGAGCTTCGAGCCGGCGGCCCGCGGACGGTACCTCGCCGTCGCCGCCGCGGTGCTGCTGACCGTCATCGTCGTCCGCATGGCGTGGCACATGTCGTTCAATGCCGTCATCAGGTGGCGTGAACGCCAATTCGGCTTCCATCCACCGCGTCCGATGCTGCGTCCGTCGGTCGGGAGTGGCCTGATCATTTCGTGGGCCGGCATGCGCGGCATCGTCTCGCTGGCGGCGGCCCTCGCGTTGCCTGTGGGTTTTCCGTTCCGCGACCTCATCGCGTTCACCGCGTTTTCGGTCGTGCTCGGCACCCTCGTGCTCCAGGGCCTGACCCTTGGGCCGCTTCTGCGCGCGCTCGACCTGCGTGACGACGACCCCGTCGGGCACGAGGTCACGGCGGCGCGCGAACGCGCGCTGCGTGCCGGACTTGAACGGCTCGACGGTGACCGCTCGGCGGTTGCCGACGCGGTCAGACAGGAATTCATCGCCCACCTGGGATCGGTCGAGGCCAACGTGGAAGAAGGGGAGGCCCGGCGATTCGCGCATCGCGACATCCACATCGGGGCGGTCCAGGCGGCGCGCGAGGTGGTTCTCGCCATGCGCTCGAATGAAGAGATCGGAGACGATGCGTTTCATCAACTGGAGGAAGAACTGGACTGGATCGAAATGGCCAGCGGTTGGAAAGAGGACACCGAACCAGATGAATAGCCGCGCCTTACTGCGGCTGCTCGAGCAGGCTCGTGAATTGATAGGTGCTGATCGCCAGCCGGCACGACGGCCCCGGACCGGCAAACCGCGTCGCGTGCCAGGTTGACGGCGGTGCATACACGATGTCGCCTTCGTTCGACGTGAAGTCGCCGATGGTCTCGATGTTGTGGCGGATCTGTCCTTCGAGCACGATCCACCACTCGGCGGTTCCTACGTGGAAGTGTCCCTTGTCGTTCGGATCGTACGGCGGCAGGTTCTTCTCGTAGCCCCAGATCGCCTGCGCCCACATGTGGTCGTCCTGCACCACGTTCTGTCCGTTGAACTTCGGATCCTTTTCGGCCTCGAACAGGTTGAAATGCGGCTTGTTGTTGCCGGCGTAGAGGCCCGGCGTCACGTTCAGTCCAATCTTCATCACGGTGAAGCCGGGCATCTGGGCTGGCCGCGGGTCGCTGATGGGATAGAGAGTCTTGAAGTTCTGCTGATTCGCCGTCACCCACAAAGCCGGCGCCGGACCGATGACTTCAGCCGAGTACGCCGTTCTCCTGGGAATGTTGACGATCGAACCGCGGGTCGCGGCAACCGGCTCGGGCTGTCCTTCCAGGACGAAGCGGACCTGTCCCTCCATCACGGCGTAGAACTCGCGCGTGTCGGGGTGCATCACGGTGGAGATCTTCGTTCCCGGGGCGCCTTGATGGTACTCGGCGTGATAGTTCTCGTCGTTGACGACGACTTCCATCCACGTCGCCTCTCCCTTGTGGCGCGCCTTCAAATCGGGAAGCTTGATGTGCGGCCTGTTCGCGCCGTACTGCCCGGGCTTTGCCTTCGCGACCCACCACTGCCGCGGAGTGGATGTGCCGCCGCGCTGCTGGGCTTGCACGGTCACCATGGCGAAACCCAGACAGGCCGCGACCGTCACTGCGCTGTGCAAGCGTTTCATGGCTGCTCCTGTTCGAAGGTTCACGTTGCGGTGGCACAGCCTACCTCGCGGTTCGGCCGCCGACAAGGGACTACTCTTGAAACATGCCTTTCAGTCACACTAAGGCAGACCTGAATCTGCTTCGGCTGCCTGGAGCGAGAAATGTCGATGGCTGATTCCACTGCTTCGAAGACTCCCGACCTTACCCTTGGGGTCGCCGTCGATTCGCTGGCTGACGGCGGCACACTGCTCGGTCATGTCGGCGACGACGACGTGGTGCTGGCGCGGGCCGGCGATCGAGTCTTCGCCGTCGGCGCCCATTGCACGCACTATCACGGCCCGCTCGCCCAAGGCCTGGTCGTTGGCGAGACCGTGCGCTGTCCGTGGCATCACGCGTGCTTCAGCCTGGAAACCGGCGACGCGTTGCGCGCGCCTGCGCTGGATCCCATCGCCTGTTGGCGTGTCGAACGCCGCGGCGATCGCGTGTTCGTGCGGGAGAAAATGCCGGAGCCGCCGCGAGCGTCGCGTGAACCGGCGGCGTCCGGCGAGCACCCTTCGTCGGTTGTGATCGTCGGCGGCGGCGCCGCGGGCCTGGCGGCCGCGGATATGCTGCGGCGCGAGCGCTACGAAGGTCCGATCGTCATGGTCAGCGCTGACGACGATCCGCCGGTCGATCGTCCGAACCTCTCGAAGGACTACCTGGCCGGTGAAGCGCAGGACGATTGGATTCCGCTGTGGCCGGCGGAGACGTACGCCCAGCGGCACGTCGATCTGGTGCTGCGAACCCGCGCGTCCTCGATTGATCCTGACAGCCGGACGGTTCTGTTCGAGGACGGCTCGCGGCGTGACTTCGGCGCGCTGCTCATCACCACCGGCGCCGATCCGGTGCGGCTCCAGATTCCAGGCGCCGACAGCATGCAGGTGTTCTACCTCCGCTCGTTCGCCGACAGCCGCGCCATTGTCGAGCGCGCACGGACGGCAAAACACGCCGTCGTCGTTGGCGCCAGCTTCATCGGCCTCGAGGTCGCGGCCTCGCTCCGGACCCGCGGCGTCGCCGTGGATGTCGTGGCGCCGGATCGAGTCCCGCTCGAGCGGGTCATGGGCCCCGAAGTCGGGCGGTTCGTGCAATCGGTTCACGAATCGCACGGCGTCGTGTTTCACCTCGGCGAGACGGTGACATCGATTGCCGGGCGCACCGTGACGTTGAGCGGCGGGGCGACGGTCGATGCCGATTTCCTGGTGATGGGTGTGGGTGTCAGGCCGGCGACGGCGATCGCGGAGCGCGCTGGCCTCGCGCTCGATCGCGGCATCGCGGTGAATGAGTTCCTCGAAACCAGCCGGCCGGGGATCTTCGCCGCCGGCGATGTCGCCCGGTGGCCCGATCCCCATACCGGCGAGCGCATTCGCGTCGAGCACTGGGTGGTCGCCGAGCGGCAGGGACAGGTGGCCGCGCGCAACATGCTGGGCCGCCGCGAGCGGTTCGACGCGGTGCCGTTTTTCTGGAGCCAGCATTACGACGTGACCATCAGATACGTCGGGCATGCCGAGCGGTGGGACAGCGTGACGATCGACGGTTCGCTCGACGCGCGTGACGCGGCCGTCAGCTTCATGCGCGGCGGCCGGAAGCTGGCGGTGGCAACCGTGTCACGCGATCGAGAGAATCTCCAGGCCGAAGTGGAATTGGAGCAGGCGACCGCCCGGTAGTCGACGCCTTCGACGGCGAAGAAATCGCCGGACCGCAGGTCCGGGCGGTGGCGGTGTCCTGGACGGCAGTCATGGGTTGGTTCCTTCCTCTGTGAGTTGTTCTTCCGCAGCGGTGCCGAGCTTCCAGCAAGCCGGTCAGCGTTGCCCGTTCCGTTTTGGAGAGGCCGCGCATCGCCGTCTCCATCGCTGCCACATGTCCGGCAAAAACCTTGGTGATCAGGGCTTCGCCTGCCGGCGTCAGCTGAATCACCCAGGCCCGCCGGTCGGTGGCGTGATCGGTCCGCGCCACCAGACGCCGCGCCTCGAGCCGATCGATGGCGGTTGTCATCGACCCGCTGGTCAGCTCGATGCGACGGCCGAGCTCGCTGACAGGCTGAGGGCCCTTGTGCAGCAGCGCCTCGAGAATCGAGAAGTCCGACAAGCACATCTCGACGGCTTCGATGCTGCGCTTGGCGTGGCGCATCAGCCACGGCCCGTCCAGAATCCGCTGCCGATCTGGCTCGGGGTGGGCGGCACCCCGCAATCGTTCGCGCGCGCGGGCGCGCTGGGCCTTCCCTTGATGGTGGCCATCATCGGCGGCGAGCCGCGGCGCTTCCAGCCGCTGGTCGATCTCTATCGAGAGACCGGCCGACAACATGGCTACTCGGCGGAGCAGCTCAAGGTCGGCGTCCACATGCTGGGCTACGTCGCGGACAGCACGCAGGAGGCCGCCGACACTTTCTACCCGGGCTATGCCCGCGCCATGACGGATGTTGGCAAGGAACGCGGGTGGCCGGCGATGACGCGTGCGAGCTTCGACGCGCAGCGTGGACGCGACGGGGCGCTCGTGATTGGCAGCCCCGACGAAGTGGTGGACAAGATCCTGCGGCACAGCGACGCGCTCGGCGGCATCGCCCGCATGTCGTTCCAGATGAACGTCGCCTCTCTGCCGCAGGTGAAAATGATGCGCGCCATCGACGCGATCGGCGCGCGCGTCGTGCCGGCGTTGCACAGCGGCGATTGATGCAAGTACGGCTAGAATCTGCGTGCGGGTGACGCGTGATTGTCCGGCCCAATGCTGACGGCGTCCAGCTGATCACTCAGCCCGATCACGCGCAGCTCGCGCGAACGATCATGGAGCACTGTGTCCCGCTGCGGTCTCGTCCGCGACACGGCGCCATCCTGCATGCGATTGCCGAACACGACAACGGGTGGGCGGAAGTGGATGCCGCGCCCACCGTCAATCCGGCTACGAGCAACGTCGCGGATTTCATCACCGTCGCGCTGAGCGTGCGCCACGCGGTATGGCCGCGCGGTATCGCGCGACTGGCCGACGACCCATGGGCCGCGGCCCTAGTGGCCCAGCACGCGCTGACAGTCTACGACCGCTTTCGAGGCGACAGCGCCTGGCGATGGTTCTTTGCCGGGATGGAAGAAGCCCGCGACACGTGGCTGCGGGTCAGCGGCAGGCCCCTCGACGAACTCGCGGCGGACTACCCGTTCCTGCGGCTCGGGGATCTGATCTCGCTCGCCTTCTGCACGGGCTCGACCGACGCGCAGACCTTCGGCGAATGGACCGTCCGGCTGTCCGGCACGCGAGTGGCCGTGACGCCAGACCCATTTGGCGGGGCCACCATTGCCGTGGCGATTTCGGCAAAGATGATTCACCAGCAGTCGTTCGGCTCGGATGACGAATTGCACGACGCGTTGAGACACGCGTCGTCAACGACCCTGCGGGGGGAGGTTGCGGGCTCCTGACTCGAGCGTCCTTCTGGAGAACCAGCGCCGCACCGTCCGAATGATTGCGGCGGCAAAGACGACAATGAGAGCGATCAGCGTCGCCGCCACCACGAGGGCCACGACCGGATGTCGCAGTGCGAGGAAGGCCAGACCGACGACGAAGAGATCCTCTCCGAGGCTGAGGAACCAGTTCGAGAACGGTTCAGGGCTCGTGTTCACGACAGCGCGCGTGCTGGTCTTGGTCAAATGGCTGCCAGCCGCCACCGTTCCACCGAGCAGCGCCATCAGCCCTTCAACGGCCGGCGAGGCGTTGCCGAGAGTTGCGACGGCAATCAGCGCTCCACCGACGGGGCGTATGGCGGTATGGACCAGGTCCCACAGTGAGTCAACGTAGGGGATCTTGTCGGCGAAGAACTCCACCACGTACATGACAAGCGCGACGCCGATCACGACGCTGTTGTCGAACACACGAAACTGCGGAGGGAGCTCGACCCAGCCATAGCGCGCGGCGAGCCCCAGGATGGCAACCGTCGCGTAGAGGTTCACACCCGCTGCGAAGGAGAATCCGAGCGTCCGGCCGAGCGTCACCAGATCCATTGGGCCGCCTCCAGCCGCATCATAGATTGACTCCGCACGTATCGAGACGATGAGCGACCACCGAACCTCGCGGACGGGCGACACCACGACGGCGATCTTCTGCGCCGTCATCACGGCGTTGACCGCGAGCGCGGCCGCGTGCGGCCTTCAGGGCGGCACCGTCAACCTGCCGAAGCGGATGCCGACGGCATCCGTCTATTCGTTCGGCGTCGTCGCCTGCGCCGTGCCGGTGGCGGTGGACGCCGCCTGTCCGAAGCCGATTCCCAACGCAATCATCTCCATCCACACCAGCGGCGGCTATGCCCCGAAGACGGCGGACGCAAACGGCTACGCGCGCTTCGCCTCGTCCCTGCCGGCCAGCGATGTGAAGATTGAAGCGCCGGGATTTGTCACCGTGACGGTCGGCATCGAGCCCCCGAAGATTGACGGCAAGAGCCTCTCGTTGTCGGTGACGCCGGTCAAGTAACCGGCAGAGAGGCGAGCAGCTTGAGCAGTTCGTCGTGGTCCACTGGCTTGACCATGTGCGCATCGAATCCGGCTTCTCGCGATCGATGGCGATCTTCTTCCTGGTCCCAACCGGTCAGCGCCACGATGGTGAGATGTTTCCCCCACGACTCTCTGCGGATGCGACGGCAGACCTCGTAGCCGTTCAGGATGGGCAGACCGATGTCGAGCAGCACGGCATCCGGACGGAGGCGCTCCGCCGCCTTGATCGCTTCCTGACCGTCGTGCGCCTTGTAGGTTTCATGACCGCCGAGCTGCAACAGCATCGCCAGCGATTCGGCACCGTCTTCGCTGTCGTCGACGATCAGAATGCGGCGGCCGACCGAGGGTGGGGTCGGCTCGCGGACGGCCGGCTGTGAGGCTGGCCTGGCCATGGCGGCGGCGACCGGCAGGCGAATCGTGAATTCGCTGCCGCGGCCAAGTCCTTCGCTGTGCACCTGCACCGTTCCGCCGTGCATCTCCACCAGCGTCCTGACCAGCGTCAGACCGATGCCCAACCCATCGCGCGAACGCTCCAGCGACGTATCGACCTGCGCGAACATTTCAAAGAGGCGGGACCGATCGTCCGCGGCGATGCCGATGCCGGTGTCGCGTACGCGGATCACCGCGTGGTCGCCTTCCTGATCGACCGTCAACCAGACGTGACCGCCCCTGTCGGTGAACTTGCAGGCGTTGTTCAACAGGTTCCCGATCACCTGTGCCAGCCGCGCCGGATCGGCCTCCAGATGCACCGGGTGGAGCGGCAGCGTCACCGTCAGCTCATGGTTCATGCTGCGGTACTGCGCCACCACCGCTTCGACCGCCTGGTGGACGATCGGCGCCAGCTCGACGCGCTCTTTGCGAAGCTCGATCTTGCCGCGCGTGATGCGGCTCATGTCGAGCAGGTCGTCGACCAGCCGCGCCATCTGGCCGACTTGACGCTCCAGCATCGCGGCCGCCGCTCGCAGCCCTCCGCCCTCGCCCTCGCTCAACCGGAGTGCCCGGGTGGCGTTGCTGATCGGCGCCAGCGGATTGCGCAGCTCGTGCGCGAGCATGGCGAGGAATTCGTTCTTACGCCGATCGGCATCCGACAGATCCGCCGCGAGCCGCCGCAGGTTGTCCTCCAGCCGCTTCCGTTCGGTGACATCCTGGCTGACGGTCGCGAACGCGATCGGCCGTCCGGCGGCGTCCGGCAGCGTCAGCACCTTGTACGCCATCCAGCGCGCGGCGCCGGTCTTGAAATGCCGGAAGCGGATCTCGATTTCGCCGTGGCCGGTCTTCAGGACCTGCGGAAAGAACTCCTCGATCACCCTGGGCTGATCTTCAGGAAAGAAGAACGATGCCATCGGTACGCGGCGGGCTTCGTCGATGTCGGCGAGGCCAACCATGTCCAGGCCGGCGCGGTTGACGAAGAACGGCACCCCGTTCAGGTCGCACATGCCGATGAAGTCGGTGCTGCTCTCGACCAGCGTGACAAGTTTTTCGCGCTCGGCCTCGACTCGCCGGCGGTCGGTGATGTCGATGCCGGTCGGCGACAGAAACAACACGCGGCCCGACTCGTCCCGGATCGGCTGGATCGTCACATCGGCGATACGCTCGCTGCCGTCCCCGACGAAGTACGGCATCTCCGCGCGGAACGTCTGCCCGGCCGCGGCCTCGCTCGAGGCCGCTCGTATCTGATCGACGAGGGGCTGGGACGGCGACCACCACGGGCCCTCCCAGAACGGCTTGCCGATGACTTGCTCCCTGGTGAAGCCGCAGGCCTCCAGGGAGAGGCGGTTCGCCTCGAGGAGAGTACCGTTGACGTCCATGATCCCGGCAAACAGCGCACCTTGTTCGAAGAACGCGTGGAACTTCGCGTTCGCCGCGGTCGCTTCCGCCAGGAGCTGCCGTTCCCGGTGCTCGGCCTCCCGCTGGCGCGTCACATCGCGCGCGATCTTGGAGGCGCCGACCACCGTGCCGGCGTCATCCCTGATTGGCGAAATCGTAAGAGACACCAGAATGCGCCCGCCGTCGGATCGGACACGCTCGGTTTCAAAGTGGTCGATCCGCTTGCCGGCTTTCAGCTGCGAGACGATGTGGTCTTCTTCTGCGATCCGCTCCGGAGGAATGATGAGAGAAATGTGACGGCCGATGGCCTGGTCGGCCGTGTACCCGAACAACCGCTGGGCTGCGGCGTTCCAGCTTTGAATGATGCCGTTGAGGGACTTGCTGATGATGGCGTCATCCGACGATTCGATGATCGACGCGAGCAGCCGGGCGGTGAGCAGTTGGTCGAACTGGTCACGCCCTACGCGCCGTTGCGCGCGATGCGCCGCCTCGCCGAACAGGATGATGAGGGCGCAAGTGAAGACGTACGCCAGCACACCGATCAGCGTTCCTGGATCGGTGAACTCAATGCGGCCTCGCGGTTCGATGAACAGGTACGAACACGCGAGGTAGCCCAGGATCACGACCGCGACGGCTGGTCGGACGCCGCCAGTCCACACGGCCGTCGCAACCGCGCCGAACAGGGTGACCAGCGGCAGCGTGTTGCCCATCCACGGGTCGAGCAGGTAGCGAATGAGCACGGCCGCCGCAAGCGCGGCGATCGCTACGGCGTACTTTGCGGCCGTGCTTCGATCCTTCTCAGGCCGGTTGACGATTGTCGAGTCCGCGGGAGTTGACATGCGCGGCGCCCCTGGGCCATCCAAGCCGGATGCTAGCACGAGGGCGGCGATTCAATTCCTCACGGGCGTCATGCTGGCGAAATCAGCACCTGATCGGAAGAGCCGAGCCGAGCGTAGCTTTTCTAGACAGTGTCAGGTTGTTGCTGGCATCAACGAATCTCGATCAACAACTGATGCTCCGGGCCGTTGAACGTGACTCGCGCGAAGAGATGGAGCGGGAGCAATCCGTCCAGAGGCGTCGCGTCACAGTCGCGGCCAACGATCACCGCGGCGACGTCCATCAGCAAGGTTGACCCAACCCGAAACGCGCGCACGACCGCGCGTCGCGCATCCCGTGAGCCTGTCAGGCCGGTCAGCTCAACCGATTCATTCGCGACGCTCGCGCTCGGAGGAATCGATCCACCGTGTTGAAACAGCACCAGCGTCTCGGCGCCGGTGTCGGGAACCAGGCGAAGCACGCCGTGGTCCTGCGGGACGCGCGCCACAAACCGATCGTCTTGCGACTCGAGCTCCAACACCGTCGCGAGCGCCGGAACGACGGCTGCCTTGTCGTGCCAGACGATCCGTCGCTCGCCATAGTCGATGGTGTAGCGGAGGGCGCCGAGCACGTCCTGTCCAATGACCCCCTGAACTTTTCGGCCGCTTGTCGCGAGGTCCGGCAGATTGAAAGCCTCTGGCGACGCGAGCGTCATCAGTAGGTCGTTCTCGGACACGCCACCCACCGCGAGGTGTTCGATTCTGACCATCAACGCGTCTCTCCGTCCGGAAGCGGACATCAGAGTGGTCCTCGCGACGGCTTTTGCCCCCAGCGTCGAGGCCAGCTGCTCCGAGATGACGGATCCGTTCGATCCGGTGTCCAGCATGAACGACACCGGTCCGATGCCGTTGACGATCGCGGGAACGATAATGGCTCCCTGGGCCGTCAAATGAAATGGCAGCGGCACCGCTGGCGACGCTGCGGCAAAGCTATGAATGAGGAGAAGGGCCAGGCCGTGGATGACGTCCATCCCCGCACTGTGCGCCGTGCGGGCGTCCGGCGTCGTGATGGCCTCGTGATGGAATGATGGGAAGTGATGATGTTTTCGAATTCGAGGGATTCCGGCTCGATTTACGCCGGATGGGTGTCTGGAAACATGACGAGCGGATCCTGCTCGAGCCGAAAGCCGTGGACGTTCTCCGCCACCTGGTCGCGAACCGCGATCGCCTCGTCACCAAGGACGAGCTCCTCGACTGCGTCTGGAGAGGCACGTTCGTCACGCCCAACGCGCTGACGCGCGCGATCGCACAGCTGCGGAAGAGTCTCGGCGACGACGTCGAACATCCGAGGCTGATTGAGACGATCACGAAGCGCGGATACCGGTTCGTCGCCTCCGTAACGATCCCGGCCCCGATCCCGGCCCCGATCCCGGCACCAATCCCGGCCCCGATCCCGGCACCAATCTCGGCACCGATCTCGGCCGTCGCCTTAACCGCGCCCGTGACCGTCGCATCGATTGGCGGCCTTCTCGCAGTGGTGTTGCTCGTCGGCTGGCTCGTCGCAGCGTCGCGAACGAGCCGTCCGTCCGCACCGCTCAATATCGTCCCACTCACGTCGTTCGGCGACGTGATCGACGCGATTATTTCTCCCGACGCCAGGTACGTCGCGTTCGTGCGGTCGTCACAGGGCCGCCAGTCCTTGTGGATTCGGCAACTACGAGGCACGAATGCGATTCAGGTGGTGGGCCCGGAAGCGGTCAGCTTCTACGGCATGTCGTTCGCGCCCGATTCCTCGTCCATCTATTACGTCGTGCGCGGTCCCGAACCGCTGGCGCGTCCGGCCGGCATGCTCTTTCAGATCCCGGCGCTCGGCGGGGCGCCACGGCGACTTGGCACCCCACTCGATCACTATCCTGTCGTCTCACCCGACGGAACGGCCATCGCGTCGCTGCGGGCCGATTATCCGGCAGCGGGCCAGAGCGCGCTCGTGACCGTCGCTGCTGACGGCTCCGGCATGCGAACGGTGATGGCAGTGCGTCCGCCCGAGATGCTGGCGCCCGGCTTCTTCGTGGCACCGGCGTGGTCGCCGGCCGGCGATCGACTCGCGGCCGCGGTCCGCAACACCGATACGGGCACCGCGCACCTGATGACCGTCGACGTGGCGACGGGCGCCGCCCATCGGCTGACAACGGCGTTCGCGAGCGCTTCGTTCGCGTCCTGGATGCCCGACGGATCGGGCATCGTGTTCACGGGCGCCACCGAGCGCAAGACGGCGGCCGAATTTGGCTCCGACTTGTGGTTTCAGCCACTGCCGGACGGACCGCCTCGGCCGATCACCACGGGAGTCATCGACTACCGCAATGCGACGATCTCCGCGGACGGGAAGTCGCTGGTCAGCGTGGGCAGCTTGCAGAACGCGGGGCTCTGGCGTCTGCCGCTCGCCGGCGATCGGCTGGAGCGGATTCCCTCGCAGAAGGAGGACGGCATCGCCGGACTGGCGTGGCTCGACGCGAAGACCATTGTGTTCACGTCGTACGACGGTGGCACGGCGCAGATCTGGACGATGGGCATAGACGGGGCGGGCCGGCGTCAGCTGACAACCGACGGATCGAATGGCTCGCCGCGTCCAACCGCGGACGGCCGGACGATCTTCTTCGTCACGAATCGCAGTGGACGCGCAGCGATCTGGCGCATGGACGGATCGGGCGCCGGGCAGCGTCTCGTCGCCGAGTCGCCGGAGTCGTGGGATCTCGCGCTGTCGTCCGACGAGCGATCGCTGCTCTTCACCGGCCCGAGTGTCGATCGCGTCGACTCCACGTGGACGGTGCCGACCGATGGCGGAGAGCCGTCGCTGCTCGTGAAGGGCTTGACGCACGCCGTGGAGTCGCCGGATGGGCGCGCGGTGGCCGGCTTCTGGCAGTCGGGGCCCAACGCGCCGCTGGCGCTCGCCGTGTTTCCCCGTGCCGGCGGGAGTCCCAGCGTTGTCTTTCGCGGCAGCGTGCCGACGTTCAACGGCGGCGTGTGGTGGAGCCGCGATGGCCGCGCGTTGTACTACACGAACGCGGATCGCATGAACGTCTGGCGGCAGGCGCTCAGCGGCGAGGCGGCGACGGCCGTGACTGGCCTGGCAGACGGCATGATCGGCCGCGGGGATCTGTCGTCCGATGGCCGGAGCCTGCTGGCGGTCCGGGCGAACCCGCTGCGTGACGCCTTCCTGGTGACGGGCTTCCGCTAGGCCATAGCCTGTCGTCCTGGCGAATCAGTCGCGCCGGGATCGCCACGAAAGCACGAAGACACGAAAAAGACCAAAGGGTTTCGTGATTTCGTGTTTTCGTGGCAGGCCACAACTGGTCAGCGTGGACGCTCGACTAGTCCGGCGCCTGACAGCTGAAGTTCCGCGCATCATCGGTGCTGCCGCTGCCGCTGTACTTCGCGATCGCCGGATACGCACAGAGGGGCCGTGTTCGGTCGGCGACGCCTCCCGCCATGTGGGAGGCCAGGATTGACGGGGGCTTGACGCCTGACTCGACCCATCGATCGATCGCTGCCACCTTGTCGAACACGTCAGTGCCGGGTCCGCCCTGGCAGTGACCCATCCCCGGCACCATGAACAGCGCCAGCGAGTCTGCGGCCGCAGGTCCCACCGCTTCGTTGATGCGCTTGAACATGATCAGACTGGCGTCAGGTGTGACGAGGGGATCCGCCCACCCGTGATACATGAGCAGCTTGCCGCCCCGGCTGAAGAAGCGCGTCAGATTCGGATCTCCGCCGTAGAGCAATCCGTTGTCAGCGCGGACCGCGCGTTCGACGTCATCGGGAACCCGGATCGTGTGATGGTCCCAATTCGCGGTGAAGACGATCTTCTTCATGCCTTCCAGGGATTCTCCTGACGGCACCGGGCCTCCGACGGCACCCCATCCAAGTTCCGACCCCGGATAGTAGCGACCGGGATGCAGGACAGCGCCGCTCCGTCGATCGACGATCGGCGACGCCATCGCTTTCGCGGACTCGACCTGTGGCTTCGTCAGGCAATCGGCGCGATCGTCCCCCGAGCACGTCAACGCGGCCAGGTCGTACGAGCATCGAGCGGGGTCTTCGATGACACCGTCCTTCACGCCGTCCAAGGCGTCGCATGCGCTCAGCACGGCGGCGTGGATCATCGGATATTTGACCGGTGGGATGACCGCCGCAGGGTCCCGGTTCATGAAGACGTTCAAGGCGACCCGGGCGGCGTACAGCCGCATCTGGTCCCAGGACGCGTCACCGGCCACGATCCCGTCGAAATCCTCCGGGTAGCGCTGCGCTTCGATGAGCGCCTGCCTTCCTCCCGTCGAGCACGAGCTGAAGTAGGACCGCACGGGGCGCGTATCGTAGTGCGCGACGACGAGGGTCTTGGCCGAGACCGTCATGTCGTGGATCGCGCGATAGGCGAAATCGACGAGTTTCTCGGGATGTCCCGGGACGAAATCCCCGTTGCCCCCGACGTGGCCCGTGTCTGTTCCCGCCGCGGCATAGCCCGCCGCGACCGCCGCCGCGAGCGCCGGATACGAAATCGTTCCACCGAGTCCGCCATTGCCGACACCCTGAAACTTGTGGTTCCAGCCTGATCCCGGCAGCCACACCTCGACGCGGATGTCGGAGTCCGGTGTCGGCGTCAGCCGTGCCGTGACCCGACAAAACGCCGGGAGCGTCCTGAACGTGCCGGCCGCCGACGCATTGGGTGAAGTCGGCGGCGTGAACCCACCGGCCTGAACCGACTCGGCGGAGAGGATCGTCCCGCTTGCAAGCGGCACCCGAGCGAGGGCCTCGCACGCGATGGGTCCAGCCGCGGCGACTCGAGTCGCGTTCGATCCACCGAGCACGAGAATGGCCACCACTCCAGCCAACGGTCCGATCCTCATGTTCTTGTCTCCTTGCCTAGAGTAGAGCAATCGAATCGCCAACGGCCACCAGCCCCGGTGTGATCACGGAGGCGTTCAGGCAGATCGTTCCGTCAAACCGCCGCACGATGTCACGAAGCACGTCCGGGTCCTGCGCCAACGACATCGGATCGAATGTCGTCATCACGCACCGCGCCCGCAAGCTGTCGAGGGCGATGACGGCGACGCCCACCTGTAGCCGCCGACCCTCCCATTCGCGCTCCTGGAGCCCGTCCACCCCGCCGATGATCAGATTGGGCCGAAGGCGCCTCGCATCGCGCCCGAACGACTCGAGTGCGCCGTCAGTGGCAATGAGCAGCGGGAGGACATCGAACCGACTGGCGTCGACGCGTCGGAGGTGCGCTCCGGGGCCCGCCGCGGCGACGACGAGCGCCTCGGCCTCGGGCGTGGTCCAGAGGTGTCCGTCAACCATGGGCTCGCCGTCCGCTCCCAGTGTTCCCTGATGACCGAGAAGAGCCGGGTGTGTTCGAGCGGTGATCAGGCGGCCGCGCCGATCGAAGACCTGGACCAGGCGATCGCCATAGACTCCGTCAGATGAGAACTCGGCGGCCGCCAGCGGTTCGCCGCGCATCGACTTGATCGGATACCGCCACATCGCCGCGACCTTCATCGGACTGCAATTGTACCGTTGCGGGACCGGGATCATTGGGCGTGCTGACGCCGGTCAAGCGAACGACAGCCTCGCATTCAAGTTTTTCGACGATCTGAACATTTCTCGATGACTTCGATCCGAGCGAGTGCCCGGTATGGCACTGGGGTGAGGAGCTGGCTATCGACGATCGCTTGAGGCCGCCGGCATGGCCAATGCGGATTTCATTGCCAGGCTGCTCGACAATGCGCTCGAGCGTGGCCAAGAACACCCGCAACAAAGACTTTCATGGCAGGTGTCTCCTTTCTCGAGCAAGACGGATCGCCAGTCCGGATCCGACCGCCTCAGTCAGGGCGAGCAACACCGCCGTCGTTGCGAAAAGCGTCCGCCACTGTTGCGCGACGTGGGCGACATGATCAGGACTGGCAAGCAGGAAGTGATTCACCACGCCGAATACAAGCGAGGCGGCCATCGTGATCGCGATCACCCAATTGCCGATTCGCCAGCCCAGCCGACTCAGCG
>Ga0193696_1000285_pt1 | contig 18916 bp, 46 predicted proteins | sample L3m1metaG_FD_145074 | JGI IMG/M metagenome (GOLD analysis project Ga0193696, IMG submission 145074) | Soil microbial communities from a riparian zone of the East river system, Colorado, United States - L3m1 | ecosystem: Environmental > Terrestrial > Soil > Riparian zone | place: USA: East River... | reverse complement strand
GAAGCCGATCGGGGAACCGCCCGCGTCCCACAGGGCGCCGTCGGGTGCACGTCGGAGGCGCCGGTACGGATGGGCGCATGGTCCGATGCATCGGTCGCGGGCGTACCGGGGGAACCGGGGCCACGAGCCTTCGATGAGGTAGCCGTGCCAGATGTACGGCTCGAATCGTCCGACGACGTGATAGGCGGCGGGAACGTCAACGTAGGGCATCGACGAGCGGTAGGAGAACAGACGGGCGACCCGTGGGCGGCGTGTCATGTTCGGGCGTCGTCCGCGATCGGGGGACGTGTAGTAGGTCGCTCGGTCGCTCACCGGCTCGTCGCCGCCGCCGCCGTCTTCACGGTCGCGATCTTGCAGGGATCGCATTGCACGCTCGTCGTCCTGGTCCCGCACGTTAGACACTTCCTTTCGATCGGGTCGGGGTCTGGGCAATCACACGAAGGTGGGTCTGGAACTCGACCCAGGCGGGGCCATGCTCCCGGGTCGTCGAGCGCCACGGGCAGCCGTGGCAGTACGCCGTGTATCCCTTCCTCGGTCGGACGTACCGGTGCGAGATCGAGTTCGAGTTGCTCGGCGTCATCAGTCATCGCCGCCCCGCTCGGTGCGGATCGCGACCCAACAGATCGGCGGCGTCGAGCGGGAGGTCGGGTGTCCCGAGGACGGTCTTCCGCAGGTTCGCGAACGTGTCGACGACCTGATCGGGCGGCGTCCCCGCGAGTTTGTAGCGGAGACCCTTGCCCTCGGACCAGGCGTAGGCTTGCGGGCCGATGTAGATCAACGCTTGCCCGCGTTCCTTCGCCCGCCAGTCGGCCGGGAGTGTCGGCGTGCACGCCGCGTCGACGAGCCCGCCGTCCGTGTGCACCGACCACACGTGTTCCCCGTACGGCGTCAACAGGTCGTCGAGGACACGAGCCCGAACCGTCGACGTGACGAGTTCGGCGAGGTCGGGCGCCGCTTGCGGGTTGCGCCCCGGGATCGGCTCGTCGGTGACGACCATCGTCCCGGTCTCATACGAAAGCCGGTTGCGATCGCCGTAGAAGATAAAGCGGCCCCACAGAGCGTTCCCCGTCATCTTCGCGAGCCGACCTGCGTAGCCGGGCAACCGACGACCGGCGTCGACGAGCGAGAGCCAACGCCGAAACGGGTACCGCTCGCGGCCCGCCATGATCCACACGCGGTCGACCTTCACTCGGGCGCCCGATCGCTCGGCGGCTCGGAGTTCGGTCCCCGACCACAAGCCCTGAAACCGGCCCCGCGGGTACTCGCGAACGAGCATCTTCCTCGTGATCCCGGTCGGCTCGGGCTTGCGGAGGCGACGCGGTAGCGGCCCCCAGGACGCCCCAGGATCGACGACGATCTTCGCGTGTGCGAAGACGGGCCACGGCTCGTCGGCGGCCGGTAGGGCGTTCGTGCGGACCCAGGCGCCGCCCTGGTAGAGCATCGTCCCGAGAGCCCGGGTGTAGGCGCCGGCCATATCCCAGGCGACGAACGGACCGTAGTACCCGGGCGGGATGCCTTGCTCCTGGCGCCCGCCGACGACCTCGGGCAACGTCGGTCCGTCGCCGCCGTTGATGTAGAGCGGACGATCGAGCGACGCCCGGAACAGACTCATGGACGCCGAGCCGATCGTGCCGATCGTGGCGCCCGCGGCGGCGATCCAGTCCCGCCACGTGATCAAGCCTTGCAGGATCGCGGCGTCGTCACCGGGGAACCCGGCGAGCAAGATCACGGAGCGGCCGTCGACTTCCCAACGGGTCCACGTGTCGTTCCACCTGATGATCGAGCCGCGACCGGCGAGGGCGTGTCGTTCGGCAACGTCCTTGTCGGCGTACACGAGCGTCTCGTCGTCCGGGTACAGGAGACGGCACGTCGACCCGTCTTCGCGGACGATCGCTCCGTCGGCTCGCACGAGTGCCACGGGCGGCACCTTCGGCGGTCGCTTGTACGGCCGGATCATCGGCCCACGACGCGATCGAGCAAGGTCGGGAGTACGTCGGCGGCGTCGTGTTCGCGATGTAGACAGTACTCGCACATCATCACGCCTTCGGCGACGGGTTGGGCGTCGTCGTCGAGCGGACCGCCGCAACACGGACACAGACCGGCGAGCCACCGACCGCGGATATCGAGCATCAGTAGCGGTCCACGTCAAGATCGTCGGCGATCTCGTCGATCTGTTTCGCGAGACGCCGGGCCGTCTTCTTGTCGGTCTGTAGGTCGTGGGTGTGCGGCTTGCCCTTGCGATCGTGGGTGACGAGGATCACGTGCGACTGTCCTTCCTTGTCGGTGTAGGCGACGACCTTCACGGGTTCGCCTTCGGGGTTCCGTTCGAGGTCGCGGATCGTCGAGGATCGGATGCCCGTCTCGGTCGGTCGTCCTCGGGCGAGCCGTGTCACGTCGGCCGGGCTCGCGTCGGGGCCGAGCCGAGACCGCGAGAGTTCGATCCTTCGGGCGTACTCGGCGGCTGAATCCCGTTGTCGGGCCACGGGCTAGCACACGCCGCGGAGCGATGGTAGCCTCACGGGTGACGGTCCTCCTTCCTTCGGAGCGTCGAGCGGCCCCGGACCTTCGGTCTCCGGGGCCGCTCACTTTACGCCCTCTCCGCGTCGGGTGCTACTTCCGCTTGCGAACCTCGAAGACCCGGAGCGAGGTTCCGTTCCCCTGATCGGAGAGCCCCTTGTCTTCGATCTTGACGACGCCCTGTCCGATCAGATCGGGAAGGACGCGGGAGAGCATCCCGGTTCCCCAGATCACGAACCGCTCGCCGTCGGTCGTCACGACGGTGAACAGCGGGACCATGCGGACGGTCTTGTCGATCCCTTCCGCGGGCGTTTCCTTCACGGACAGAATCTCGCCGACGAAGGCGCCTTGCTTCGCGAAGTCCCACGCCGGGAGCAGCGGAGCGAGGTCGTCGCCGAACTCGTCCTCGGTCGGTGTTGCCTTCGTGCCTTTGTCTTCGGCCATGCTTGACCTTCCTTCCTAAGCGTCGGAGGGCGTTACGCCCGTCGCCCTCCGTGACGGGTTGAGACCGCCACGGCACTTCCCGTGACGTAGACCGATCGGATCACGTACCACCGCCTTTCCCTTGTGAACGTCCGTGTCGGTCACGGCGACCGCACGGTACCCGAACAGAGCCCGCCCGCAGGGGTAGCACGTCCCGAGGACACGCGGCCGTGTCACTCGACCGTCCCCGATCGCCGGGCGTCGTGGAGCGTCTGAGCCCACAAGATCGCGAATGCGATCGACTCGAAGTAATGCCCGAGCCCTTCGAGGGCGTCTTCCACGTCCTCGGACGGCTCGACGCCCTTGCAGAGTTCGAGCCCGTACGCGAACGCTTCGCGGGACAACGCGAGCACGTCTTCGATCGAGCCCCGGTCCATCGCCCGCGAGATACCGTCGAGCCGTGCGAGACCGCCCTTCGCGTCGGCGGCGTTCACCGTCGGCGCTCCGTGAAGTACGTCACGGCGGCGAGGAACACGAGAGCGACGATCAGGAAGTCGAGCCCGTCGAAGACCGCGAGCATCACGCACACTCCGGTCGGAGCGGCGACGCCGACGAGTGCTCGTGCGTCGCATGGAACGTCCCCGTATACGGTCGGACGACCCATCCGAACTCGGCGGTTGCGATCTTGTCCCGAAAGATCGTCTGTGAGATCGGGAGACCGTCGCGGCCGTTCGAGTTCGAGTAGACCATGCCCTCGCGTCGGTGGAAGTCGAACAGGTCCCACAGCCACGCGATCAACTTCGGATCGCTAAGACGGGCGGGCGCCGACCAGTCGGCGGCGTTGCCCGTCTCGCCCTGCGGTCCGTCCACGCAATGCTGAGAGTCCGGCTTGTGGACGTGGACGCCGAGCGACCCGACCTCGGGGAAGCGAAGGACCGTCGCCCGCCAGACCTTGCGGATGGCCTCGGTGTACGGCTCGGGCGGGGCGTCGGGGTCGAGTCGGTAGTCGATCCGAATGACCTTCAACGGGTCGCCGAGCGGCTCGCGGTCCATCCGCTCTCGAACCTGATCGAGAGCCTTCGCCTTCGTCGTCGGGAACGAGAACTCGTCCCCGTGTACCTGTTCGACCCGCCATAGCGTCTCGGTCATAGTGTCCCCCCGTCCGGCGGCGGCGTGATGACCTGTTGGGTCGCGATCCACACGACCGCCGGGCGCCCGGTCCGGGTCGCCCGGCGTTTCCCCGAGTCCTTCACGAGCCCCTTTAGCACGAGCCCGCGACGGGATGCGGAGACGGTCTGGTGCAGACCCTTCGTGACCTGTTCGAGTTGATCGTCCGTCAGCCCGGGTCCGAACCGGGGCGACGTGTACGCGATCCGAAGGGCGTCCAGGATCGCTCGCTCGACCTTCGCCCGGTTGCTGACCATGCGAGCGGCCATTTCCGAAGTGTCCGACCCGGGCTCGAACGGAATCTCGTCCGACGTGTACGGCATCAGACCTGCCAGCCGATCAGGTCCGAGCCCGTCTTGATCGGGCCGAACTTCACCGGCCCGGTTCGGAGCGTGATGCAATGCGGCTTGTGGTCGAGATAGAAACAGACGACCGGGTTGCCGATGATCGGCTTCGCGTCGGCGGCGTTGCCCGACACGACGAACAGGGCGACCCACAGTAGAGCGACGAGCACGAGCGACAACAGTCGTCGAGCGATCGTCATCACTTCACCTTCCTTCCGTCCATGCGCCACGTGATCCCGCAACCTGCGGCGTGGCACCGTCCCCAACCGAGCCGTTCGTGGTGCGAGTCCGGGTGCCACTCGGTCGCGAGCGAGTGGCACGACGGACAGCGGAACGTGTACAGGTGATTCCACGGGACGATCAGCGTCTTCGGCATCAGTCGGAGTCCCCGAAGATCGCGGCGTCGCCGATCGACTCGATCAGGGCATCGAACTCCGGTGTCCCTTCCCAGGACGCGACGAGAGCCCGCAGCCCGCGTTGCACGAGCGCCGAGTCCCCGTCGGTCGGGTACAACTCCGCGGCGGCGTCCCACAGAGCCCCGGGGACGTACACGGCCGTTCGCTTACCGGCCACCGGCAACGACCTCCGTCAGACGACCCAGGACCCAGAACGCCGCGACGACGTAGCCGATCCTGATCGCGAACCTCGCGAGCCGGATCATCGGAACCGGCCATTTCCCCGAGCGACGACCGGGTACTCGGTGAGCAACTTCCGAACGGCGACGCGACCGACTCGCGAGTTGTCCATATAGCGGGCGGCGGCTCGCTCGGCGTCCTCGCGGGTCGGGACCTTGCTCGATCCGAACGGGTGTCCGTCGTGGGTGAACGCGGCGACGAGGTACATCACCGCACCGCCGGACACGTCGTTAGGTGTTGCTTGTAGCCGACGCCGCCACACGTGCAGCCTTCGCCGTCGCGGCTCGGGCGAACCTTCACGGTCCATCGCTCGCCGTCCTCGAACACGATCACGGCTTCGTCGGCGTGATCCCCGGCGAGGAAGTCCTCCACGTCACACTCGGACGTGAACCCGGCCTCGATCACGGTCAGCACGTCATCGGCGGTCTTCACGACACGACCTCGGGAAACGTCATCGCGAGATCGGCCGCGTTGCGGTCGAGCGTCGCGTCCGACGGCGGCTCGTGCATCGCGGCCGGATTCTGCCACGACGTGATGACGTGCGTTGACGCCTGGTCGAGCAAGTCCGACCCGGCGCCCTTGCGGACCCAGCCACACGAGCACGACGCCCGCGTGTCCGTGACGATGATCGAGTGGGCCATCAGGTCCCCTTTCCTCCGTGCCCGGGCGGGTGCCTGGGACTTCTTCCTTCGGACGCCCCGAGGTTATACCTATCGGTATGACCCGTCAACACCCTTAGTTGTCCTGGTCCTGGCCCCGGTGTAGGCTCGCCCCGACGACGAGATAGGAGCGTGCCGTGGCACTCACGAAGAAGCAACGGGCCGATCTCAAAGAGGACGGCTGGTCGCGTCGCGATATCGACGACCTCGAAGCCCGACTCGACGAGGGCGCCGACGCCGACGACGACGACGACGACCGCGACGACCGTCGCTCGCGATCCCGGTCCTCGAAGAACGGATCGAGCAACGGGAAGGGCGGCGACTCCGGTCGCGTGTCGGTGTTCGAGGGCGCCGCGGCGGAACGGGTCCTCGAAAGTCTCGGGCTTTCGGGCGGCGGCGACGACGACGACGACGACGACGGCGACGACGACGACGACGATCGCGGTCGCTCGCGTTCGCGGACGAAGACGAAGACACGTCGGCGCCGTGACGACGACGACGACGATCGCGGCGGTCGCCGCAGGTACTTCGAGAAGTGAGTACCGCCGCCGAAGAACTCGACGACCTCAAACCCGACGCGACGCCGGACGTTCCGCTCCGCGAGCCGGGCGAGGAACCCGACAAGCCGACCGACGGTCGGCGTCGAGCCCCGGCGCCGGGGAAACGCGGTCGCGGGAAGAAGCCCGAGACGCTCGAAGGTCCGATCCGCGAGATGCTCAAAGCGATCGGGACCGTCTGGCACGTGACGGAGGCGAGCCGCGATCACGCCCCGCCGACGTGCGGCGGCGTCCTGTTGCAACAGGCGCCCGCGATCGCGAAGTCGCTCAACGCCGTCGCGATGGACGACCCGAGCGTGTACAAGTGGCTTCACTCCATCACGATGATGGGCGGCGGTTGGGGCGCCGTTGCGTTCGCCGTTCTCCCGGTCGCTCAGAACGTCGCCGGGCGACACGTCATCCCCGCGATCGAGCGAGCCCGCTACCGCGGGGCGCACCTGATGGACGAGGACGGGTTCCCCGATGACGGGACCGGTCCCGTCCCGCCCGACGATCAGCCCCCGGAGGAACCGTGGCGACCGCCGAACGAGATCGCCTAGCCGACGACTCGATCGACGAACTCGCCCCGTGGGTCGAGTGGTCGACGTTCGAGCCCGAGTTCCTTTCGGCGTGGCGGGAGAACGACAAGGGCAAGGCGCAACACGTGACGCTCGTCGGTCCGACCTCGCAAGGCAAGTCGACACTCGCTCTCCGGTTGATCCGCGAGCGGGCTCGACTCCGCGGATCGCACGTCGTGGTCTTCGCGACGAAGCCCCGCGATCGCTCACTCTCGGCTCTCGGTCGTCAGCCCGACTGGTACATCATCCGCAAGTGGCCCCCGTCCTACGGTCAAGAGCGTGTGATCTTCTGGCCCCCGTTCGGCGACGTGAAGTCCGTCACGAACCGTCACCGCGAAGTGATGGGCGACGTTCTCGCCGACGTGTTCCACGAGGGCAACCGGGTTATCTACTTCGACGAGGCGTACTACATGGCGCAGGACCTCGACGCCGAACCGATCATGCGGAAGATGTGGCAGATGGGCCGCTCCCAGAATCTGATCGTCGTCGCCGGGACTCAACGTCCCGTCGCCGTCCCGCGTCCGATGTTCTCCGAGTGCGCGTGGTTCTTCGCGTTCCGAACGAGCGACGACGACGAACTCCGTCGCGTCGGTGAACTCGGGGGAACCGACTCGAAGATGCTCCGCGGGATCATCCGGTCGTTGGGAGAGCACGAGTTCGTCGTATGCCAGACCCGAACCGGTCGCATGGTCCGCTCGAAGATGCGACTCGAAAGGGGCGCCCGTTGACGTTCTTCGCCGGGATCATCGTCGGATTCGCGATCGGGTTCGTCACCGCCGCGATCTTCGCATCGGTGGGACGTTGACCGCGATCCTCGTCGCGGCGGTCCTGGTCGCGATCCCCGCGGGCGATCGGGCCGAGGACTGTCGGTACATGACGGCCGACGGTCATCCCGGGTACTCGACCGGTGAGGTCAGCAAGGCGATCCGGTGCGTCGCCGATCACCTGGGCGTCGACGAAGACGACGCGATCTCCGTCGCCGAGTGTGAGTCGCACCTTCGACCGCGAGCCGTGAACGGGTCGTACCGCGGCGTCTATCAGATCGGCGACGTGTGGGAGGCGTGGGTCCGGTCGTACCGCGAGATCGCGAGCCGGTTCGATCTTCGGCTCTCGGTCTGGAACGCCCGAGCGAACGTCACGATCGCGATCGCCCGAGCCCGGTTCGGTTGGGACCCGTGGCGGGGCGAGTGCTTCCCGTGAGTTTCGCCTACTGGATCGAAGACGCCTACCGATTCGTCGCCGAGCCGACCTGCACGACGCCGCCCCTGATGGACCGGGACGGGAACATCGTCGCCGCCACCGAGTCGTGGCCCGCTCACCCGTGGGTCACGGATGCCGATGTGCCGACCGTGCAGACGTGTCCCCGATGCGGCGCCCGGCGGCTCAGGGTCCCGGCGGCGCTCGCGACCTCCAAGCCCGGACCCGCCCCGAGGCGCTTGTACGAAGGCTTCGACGAGCACGGAGAGCCGATCCCGATCGGGGGTTAGTTGCCCTGGTCGGCGCCGGGTGCTACGGTCCCCGGGCGTAGGCGGGCGCTCTCGGTAGGGGAAACAGGCCGGGAGCGCCCGCTTCTGTCTGACAGCCCCGCCGAGAGCGGCCCGCCCACAACCGGACGAAAGGTGGTCGGGTATGCACGTACACAACTCGGCGGTCTCGTTCCTGATCGTGATGATCTACGTCGCTCTCGCCCTGACCGCCGGGCGGCTCGGTGCGGCGTACCTGACCCGTAAGGGCGGGACGGTCGGCGAGTTCGGCAAGGCTCTCGCGTTCCAGTTCTAGGAAGGGGTGACACGTGGCAACGAAGACCTCGGGCAAGTGCGGCAACTGCGGCGAGTCGGTGACACTCGAACCCGACTCGAACGGCGGTCTCCGCTGGTACCACTCGGTCGAAGGATCAGGCAACGGTGACGACTTCGCGGCGTACTGCGCCGACGGAGGGACGATCACCCTCGCCGCAGACGACGGCGCCGCCGTCGACGACACGGAAGACGAAGGGGGTAACTGATCGTGCCAGCCGGAACGCTAGCCGGAGCGCCACCGGTCGCCGAGAGCGGCGGGAGTCTCGTCCCGTTCGTTCGGGCGTCCTACCAGTACCGCGAGAAGATCAGGACCGACACGTTCCAACTCTCGGCCGCGCAGCAGACGGCGCAGCCGGTCCCGGTGACGCCGGGCGGGTTCCTTCGCGGAATCTGGCTCGAACTCGACAACACCGTGAACGGCGCACTCGGTACGGCGGTCCTCGGGCAGCCGTCCGATTTCCCGTTCGCGATGATCGCGAATATCCAACTCGAAGACGTGAACGGTCAGACGATCTTTGGACCGTGCAGCGGGTACGAGTTGTATCTCGCGAACAAGTACGGCGGCTACTTCCCCGACGGCGATCCGGTCGTACAGCCCGGGTTCGTCGGGACGTTCGTCGATCAATACTTCTGCCTTTGGATTCCGTGTGAGATCAGGTCCGACGCTCTCGGGTCGCTCTCGAACACGGACGCCCGGGCGCAGTACCGGTTGATCTACACGATCGACTCGTCGGCGAACATCCTCTCGACCGGTACGGTCACGACCCAGCCGACGTTCACGGTCTCGACGTGGGTCGACTACTGGGCTCAGGTCGAGCGGTCGAACATGGCGGGCGAGCCGAACGAGCAGGTTCCCCCGTTGCTCGGCACAACTCAGTTCTGGTCCCGCGAGGTCCCGGTCGTCACGGCGGGCGCCCAGACGGTCAAGCACAACCGGGTCGGCAACGCGATCAGGACCGTGATCTACGTCCTGAGGAACGGAGCCGCGGCCGGTGCGGCGCAGCCCGCGAATCAGCGCGTGTCGAACTACGTCGACCCGATCAAACTCAAACTCGACAACCGGTACCTGTTGTCCGAGTCGCCGTTCCTGCGGCGCCGGGCGATCATGTCCCGTCTGTTCGATCTGTCGGGGCCGGACGGAGACCCGGCGGCGATCGGCACGCCGACGGACTCGATCCTCGAAACGGGAACCCTCGTGTACCCGCAGTCGGGCGATCTGTCGTACAAGCCGAGCGCCGGGGATATCGGCGACTGGCTCGACACGAACGAGGCATCGTTCCTCCAGTTCGAGGACACGCTCAACGCAACGGTCGCGTCGCTCACGATCCTGACGAACGACGTTGCACCGCCCCCGGGAGGGTAGAACGGTGAACGTCGGACAGATGCGTTCGCGGGTTGACGGCGCCGGACTGTTGCCCGATCCCGGGTCGACGGAGTGGTGCTTGCTACTCCTGGTCCTGTTCGAGATCGGGCTCCTGGTCGTCCTGCGGCGGTACTTCGGATCGAGGGCGCACGGCGGATGATCCGACGGACTACGGAAGTCGTCGGGCTCGCCGTGACGCTCCTGTTCGCGGCATGGCTTGTCGACACGTGGACCCACGGCTCGATCAGCAAGTGGGCTCGCGAGTTGTGGGTCGGTCTCGCGGCCGAACGGTTGACGCCCGCCGACGTGTCGGCGTTGTCCGAGTCGGTCGTCGTGGAAGCGGTCGAGATCACCCGTCGAGCGGCGAAAGCGAAGGGGGTGTAACGGTGGATAAGAAGTACGTGTACTTCGCGATCGGCCTCCTGGTCGGCTACCTGTTCCTCGGTGGCCTCCTGGGCGGCGTGTCCGGGTTCCTGGGCGGTAGCGCCCGCAAGGGGGAATAGGCGTGTTGCAGAAGTTCGCTTCGCGGAAGTTCCTCGTCGCGGTCGTCGCGTTCGTGACGGTGAACGTCCTTCCGAACTTGTCGAGCGAGGCTCAGGCGAAGTGGTCGGCGTTCATTGCGGGCGCCTATGCCATCGGCCAGGGGATCGCCGACGCCTTCGGATCGAACCGTGAGGGGCCGTCGCAAGGGACGGGGTAGTGGTGGTCGGGATCGCTCTCGACCCTCCGTCCCTTGCGGCGATCATCGCCGCGATCGGCTCGGCGTGCGCCGCGATCTTGGGGGGAATCGCCCTCGTGATCGCGGCGTCAACGCGACGGGACACTCGACAGATCAACAGCGCGGTCAACGGAAAGCCCCACGGGGCGCAGTCGATACAGGGACAGGTGGACGACTTGCACGAGGAGATCGACGACGGGGCGATCCTTCCGCTACTTCGGAAGGTCGCCCGCCGACTCGACGTCAACGGGAACGGGGGATCGTGACGGATGCCTCTTGCCTTGCTCGCCCTGTTCGTCGGGTACCTGTTGATCAACGCGGGCATCCGCAATCAGCACCCGTGGGCCGAGATCGTGACGGCGTTCGGCGGCGCCCCACCGGGACCGCCGGGGATCAGCCCGGGCGAAGCCGACTCGATCTCGCCGCCGGGCCAGGGGCGCAACACGACGCCGAGCGAACTCGGGTCCCAGGTCTCGTCGAAGGCGACTCGCTCGATCAAACGATGCATCGCGTTCGCGACGCACCTTCCCGGCGTGCACGTCAACGTCGGGACGATCTGTGGCCCCGGATCGGTCGCCGGATCGCAACACCCGATGTGCAACGCGGTCGACCTCACGGCCGGGTCACGCAAGCAACTCCTCGCCCTGTTCCATGCGTCGATCGTCGCCGCGAAGACGGGGGCGATCCCGTGCGCCGAGGTCATCGGGCCGGGCGGTCCGTCCGACTCCAAGGGTCTGATCGCGACCGCCGCGGGCGGCTGGCGGCTCCACGAGTACACCGGGCCGAACTCGCATCAGACGCACGTGCACCTGAGCGGGAGTCCGCTCCTATGATCGGGGCCGTCTGATGCCGACGAAGACGCGGAAGGCTCGGACGCCGGGCGGCAAGGTCGCTCAGGTCGTCCGGCGGGCGCCCAAGCCGAAGTCGGAGGCGGCGGTCGCCGAGCGGTTCGAGTCCCAGACCGGGTTCCGGCCCGATCAGAAGCCCGGGGCGTACAAGGCGTACCGAGCCCAGCAACGCGGCGAGGCGCCCGATGCGGGCGCCAGGAGCGCCCCAGACGCCGTTCCGACGACCCGTGGCCCCAAAGCCCCGGCGAGGGGTCCGAAGTTCAGTACGAAGGGGCTAGAGCGGTCGCTCCGGGCGTTCGCGAGGCGGAACCCGCGACGGCTCCTGATCGCCGAGTTCCTCCTGGTCGTGGTCGTCACGATCACGAGCCGGGTATCGGAGGGGGAGGTCCCGCGACCCTCGGACCTGTTGGCCCCGTTCGTCGTATACCTCGTCCTCGGGTTCGCCGCCGAGGTCGGGGGATCGACCGCCCGGCTCGCGGCCGGGATCGGCGGGCTCGTGTTGCTCGCCGTCGTCATGGCGAACGCGGGCGGGATCGCGAAGACGATCACAACGGCCGCGATGGGCGGTCCGACTACCCCCGGGGCGCAAGGCGTGTCCGGGTTCACAGACGCGGGCGGCGGCGCCGGGTTCGGAACCGGCGGCGGCGGCGGCGGCGGATCATGGTAAAGGGGGAACGATGCACAAGGTGACAGATGTTGCACTCGCGATCGTGGCGGTCGCCGCGATCATGGTCATCGTACGCCCGGGGTCCCAGGCGTCTTCGGTGATCCGCTCGATCGGGTCCTCGTTCGCCGGGGCGATCTCCGCGGCGACGGGCGCATCCGAGCAGCCGATCCGCCGGGCTCAGGTCCGACGGAACACCGCACGCAAGCCCGGACGGAGGGCGGCGTAGATGCCCGCGGGCGCCGGGTCCCTGATGCAGTACCAGCGGTTCGAGTCTCCCGACCGCCCGATCAACGCCGTCCGGTTCCGTGCGATCGGTCTACAGCCGAACGACGAACCGGGAGACACGGTGCCGGGCTCGGCGGCGCCGAACGATGACCGCGTACTCGCGGGCCAGAAGATCGCGAATGAGCGCCACACGGGCATCCGCTCGAGGTCTCGGTTCTTCGCCCTGTTGACGCCGCCGCCGATCGGACACGGAGGGCCGTCCTCGGGAGTGACGCCGGGCCGGACGTGGACCGACCCAGGTGCCGGCCGTTCTCAGTTTGACGATCGGGACGTGGAACCGTTCCGCGACGATCTGTCGGCGTCCTCGGTCACGAACGAGACCGGGTTGTACGACGTGTCGCCGTCACTCGGCGCCGAGTCGATCCAACTCACACGCGAAGGTCGGATGCGGTTCCCGACGCCGGACTACGCGAGCGCCGACGTTGCGGCTCAACCGATCCTCGGTCCGCCGTCCTGGTACGCCGCGGGACCGATTCCGCCGTCGCTCCGTGTCGCTCGGCGATCCGGGGCGCTCCGTCGCGAGTTCATGCAATGGGCGCAGACGTTCCTCGGTCGTCACACGGTCCAGGAGCACAACGCCCCCGGCTCGACTTCGCCCGTCCGCATGGAAGCGGCTCGGACGAACCGACTTACCGAGCGCCGACTTCCGGCCTCGTTCGGAGCGACGACGGAGGTTCTAGGCTGATGCCGAAGGCACCTGCACCGAAGGGCGGCAAGACGAAGATCAACCTCAAGCAGAAGGTCGGCCCGCTCCCGCTCTGGGGGTGGGGCGTCGTCGCGATCATCGCGTACTACGTGTATAGCCGCTACTACGCGGCGGGCTCGACTTCGGAGGTCACGTCCGGCGGCTCCGACACGTACAGCGGGTACGACCCGTACAACGGGTACTCCGGGTTCGGCGACGTGGGCGGCTCGTCGGGCGGCGGCGGCGGCGCTCTCGATCCCGGAGCGCCGATCGAGGAACCGCCGATCGAGGAACCGTTGCCCGAGGAAATCCCCGAGCCCGGTGGTCCCGGCGGCGGTCACGGGAACCGGCGTCATCAGGTACAACGGATCAAGCGGAAGTCGTCGCGTCGGATCGCGAAGATCAAGCGGGGCGGCGTGACAACCGCCGAGCGGAAACGCATCCAACAGATCAAGCACCGACGGAAGACGCGAATCCGCAAGATCAGGCATCGGAGGCGCTAGGTGCTCTCGCGTCGTGTCGGACCGTTCCCCGTGTGGGCGTGGGCGGCGATCGCCCTCGCGGCGTTCCTGATCTTCTCCAAGCGGAACCGGTCGGGGTACTTCCCGCTCTCCTACTCGTTCGACGCCGACGCCGGGGGCGTCTCGATCGGGGCCAGGATCGCGACGGCGTTCGGTCGCGGCGGCTCCGACGAACTCACGTCCGAGGAGATGGGCGAACTCGGCGCATCGTCCGGCGGTCTGTCGGTGTTCGGCGAACGCGAGACCCAGCCCGACCCGATCACCGCGGGAGGTCCCGACGGGACCGGCGGTAGCGGCGGCGGCAACCTGTTCGTCGGCGGCGGGAACGATATTACGCCGATCGCCTACGGCACCGGGCCATCAAGCCCGAAACCGAAGCCTCTCACCCTCCCGGGCGGGAAAGTGATCATCCCGAAGGGAAAGTGATCGTGACGAAGCCGAACGCCGAGACCTGGGGCCTTACGTTGCTCGCGGCGTCGGAGGTCCCGAACTTCCTCGCGGGGATGGCGCCATCCCTGTTCACGTTGCAGCACTTCACCGACAAGAGCGAGGAAGACCGCCGGGCGGCGATCGACTCCATGCACCGGGCGTACGTCGTGGGCGGCGGGCTCTCGCTCGCGGTCGGCGCCGGGGCCTCGCTCGTGTCGGACTCCTGGTACCCGCTGGCGGCGTGCGCTATCGTTCTCGTCGTCCTGATCGTTCAGTACGAGTGGGCTCTAGGGAACCCGCACACGACCTCGGAGGCGATGTAGGGATGATGCGACCGGAGACGACGGAGGACTTCGACGCGGCGCTCGCGGGGCTCACGGTCGAACAGAAACTCGACCTGATCCTCGCTCAACTCGCCCGGCTTGAACCGCTTATGTCCCTGATCGAGAACCCTCCCGCGATGCTGGCCGCGATGGTCCCGGGGCTCGACGGGTTGGGCGATGACTGATGCCCGGCGGTCCCCCGATCGGAGTCGGCGCCCCACCGGGGACGACGCCGGGTAACGTCACCGACGTTCAACCGAACTCGGGTCAGCGGGTCAGCAACGTAGATATCGCGAACGCCGCCCGGGATGCGGGCTTCCGCGACGATCGTCCCCCCACCGATCCCGCCGGTCGCAAACATTCCGAACTCGCGTGGGCGGTCGCGATCGCTCTCGCGGAGTCCGGCGGCGATCGGACGGCGGTCGGTCACACGAACGGCGCTCCGTGCGGCGAGTACGTTCTCGGTCTGTGGCAGAAGTGCTCGGCGACGATCAACAAGGCTCTATTCAGCCCGGACGCGAACGCTAAGGCGGCGTGGAGCCTGTACGAAGCCAACGGGCGGAAGTTCGAAGGGATGTGGACGACGTTCCCCGACCCGGCCCGGGCTCAACTCATACAGGCAGAAGTCGCCGTGAAGGGCACGCACCGTGACCGCCCCGGCGTCACGCGGCCGGGCTCGTGGCCCGTGTTCGGCGACATACTCGACGCGATAGGCTTCCTCGTCGGTTGGATCACCGACGGTCAAACGTGGGTCCGTCTCGGCGAGATCGTCGGTGGCGGCGTCCTGGTCCTGGTCGGGATCATCCTCCTGTACCTCACGACGAAAGGCGGTCAGAAGTGAAAGCCGAACTCCGAGCCGGTGCGACAGTCGAGTTCACGACGCCCGAGGAAATGCGGGACCTGTTGCAGTCACACGCCCGAACGCTCGCTCGGGCGCTCCGCGTCAAGCCGACGGGAATGGCCCTCAGTCAAGCCGGACCCGCCCCGGTCGCCGGTCTATCGGTGATCGACTTCGGATCGCCGCCGCAGGGTTTCGAGTGGGAAGTCCGGCGCTACTTCGTCACGGGCCAGGACCCGACCGTAGCCCTCGCCGGATCGTCGGCGGTCGTCTTCGTCGCGGAGGGTATCGACGTCGTGACGCCGTTCGACGCTATCGACACGACGGCGCTCCGAGCGGTCCCGACGATCCCGAACTCGGGTTTCTTCACTGACGATCAGGTCGTCGTCGGGTTCGGAGCGCACCTGTTGATCCGGTGCGCCGGGCTCGGCGTCAATACCGTGTTCGCGAACGCCTACGTGATCCAACGCAACGCGACCCAGGAGCAGACGCCCGAACTCGTGATTCCGGTCCCGGCTAACGGGAAGGTCTAGTGTCCGCTCGCGGCATCCCGTCCCCACAACGGACGGAGGAACGGGTCCGTCAACTCGCGACGCTCGACGCGACCGGAACGGCGACGATCAAACTCCCGCGGCGGCGTGTCGGACAACCGGCGATCGTGTCACGAATGATCGCGGCGGTTCCGGCCGTCTCGACCGCGATCGCCCGCGACTCGTTCAACCGAGCGATCGCGGCGAACGGCTGGGGCCAGGCCGACCTAGGCGGCACGTGGGCGATCGTCATCGGGACGGCCGCGAACTTCCGCGTGACGGTCGCGAGCGGCGGCGAGTTCATCGGGGGCGGGGGCGAGAAAGTCATCACGCTACCCGGGCCGCTCGGCGACGGCAATATCCTCCTGAGGATCAATCCGAACGCGACCTCCGCGGACGCGGCTCGCGTGCTCGCACGGTGGGCAAGCTCGACGGATGGCTACTTCCTCCGACTGAGCACGGCGGGCGGGATCGGTTTCCCGGTGATCCAAGTCTTCCGGCGGCTCGCGGGCGTCGACGCCGCGATCTCGGGGGCATCGGCCGGTGGAGCGCTCGCGGCCCCGTACTTCGTCCGTTTCGCACTCGCGGGCTCGACGTTGAGCGGCACGATCTGGAATCCCTCCGTTTCGGTCGAGCCCGCCCCGCAGGTCCAGGCGATCGACACGACCTTTCCCAACCCGGGACTCATCGGCGTCGGCTCGGCCGGTGCCAACAATATGAACTTCGACGATTACGTCGTGACGGGAAGCCTCTCGTCGCCGATCTGGGACGCCTACATCAACGACACGGCGCAACTCTTGAACCTGATCGACTCGTCGGTGACGCCGGTCGACCGGTGGATCCCACAGATCACGAACGGGCAACGGCTGAACCCGGGGGAGGAACTCATCATCGTTCCGAGGGGCGGCGTCTCGGGGACCCAGATCGTCGTCACCTGTTCCTTCGTGTACTCGACGTGAGATAGGATGGGACCTATGCCTATCAACTTCGTCCGACCGCTCCGCGAGACTGCGGGAGACCTCGCCGTGATCGGGAGGGCGATCCGGGCGACCGCGATCCGGGCTCGACAGACGTTCCGACGGAACTCCCCGGTCAGGGACGTAGAGCCCGGATCGCGGTCCTCGGACGGTCCCTGCGGATGCGAGGACGACCGGTGAAGGGCATCCCGCTCCGACTCCGGTTCCTCGGGCTCCTGGTCATCCTGAGGCACCCGTGGCGGGCGCTCCACGCAACGCTCAGGATGCACGGCTGGATCAGGACCCGCGACACGTACTACTGTCCCGGGTGCGGGTTCCGCTCGCGGCGCTGGCCGAAGGTGCGAGCGCACGTGTGCGAGAACCTCACGCGGAAGGCTCGCCGTCGCATGGCCGCGGCGGCTCGGAAGAAAGGGACGGTGAAGGTATGACGATCGAGCAAGCGAAAGCGAGATTCGAGGCGTGGAAGTCCCGCGTCGTCGGCGTCGACCCGTACAACCTGACCGACGACGAGACGCTGATCTACTTCGCAATGAAAGCCGACGCCCCGTTCACGAGTCAGATCGCCCAGATCGAGCACCCGGCGGTCCCGGGCCTCGTCCTGATCGTGAAGCACGCCCGGACGCTCGCGAAGGCTCGGGGGTTCGAGACGGTCAACGATATGCTCGCGGATGCGCCGTACCTGCCGAAGTGGGTCGCCGAGTGATCCGGCGCCGACTGATCGCCGCGATCGCCGTCGGTCTACTCGGGCTCGTTCCAACGGTCGCCGAAGTCGCACTCGCCCCCGGGGCCACGGCGCACAGTACGTGCTCGCTCAACGGCGGGCCGTCGGTGACACGCTCGGGCGGGTCGGTCTACTTCACGGGCGCCTACGTCTGTCCGTCCCAGGTGCACGCCTTTATCTCGATCACGGTCGTCGGCCAACGCCGGACGCCCGGACAAGGGTTCGTCGATATCGTGTCGACGTTCGACTCGGACTCGAACTCGGCGAGCGCCTTCGCTCAACCGTCGGTCCCGTGGAACTGTGCGAAGGACTACCGGACCCGAGCGACGGGCGATGCATCGCCGGGCGCCCATCACAACGCGAACGCTTCCTCGATCCTGTTCCATACGTGTTAGGAGGATCACGTGCGAAGACGACGTAAGATCACCCTCGCCCTGACTATCTCGACGGTCCTCGGTCTCGGGATCGCGGGGGCTCCCGCGGCCCAGGCGTTCACGCGGGGCGAAACGTGCGGGACGGCGTTCCCTCCGGGGACGGCCGCAGCCGCGACGGGGTGCGTGGCGACGAACGTGCACGACACGTTCAACTGGAAAGAGGGCCTCGTGTCGTGGCATCAGGGCGTGCCGTGCTACTCGAACCTCCGGGTCCAGTTCGACTACGTGAAGTTGATCCGCAACGGCGTCGAGCGTGAGGTCAACACGGCCGACGCGACTATCTCGATCCCGTGTTCGGGAACGCCGAACCGGTCGACCGACTGGCTCACGACCTGTTTCAGTCAGGCTGGCACGTACTACTCCATCGCCCGGTACAAGTTCACGCTCGGGACGTGGAACTCCGGGTGGATCACGCGACGATCGAACAACTGGACGCCGCCGACCGACTGCGGATTCTGACGATGCTACGCGACCTGTTCGACACGCCCGAGGAACGTCGCGAGTTCGTTCGACATATCCTCGTCGGGCTCTCGACCGCCTTGCTCGCCGTCTGGATCGCGAAGCACTCGAAGGTGATCTGATGCCCGGGCGATGGGTCACGGTGAAGGGACACGCGGTCTTTATCGAGGACGGCCCGAAGGGCAAGCGAAGGGTCGCGGTCATCAACGAGCAACAGCGGACGGAAGGCGGTCCCACCGTGCCGAGGACTGATCCGCACTACGTCGTCGTCCAGTACGAAGGACGCCGAGCCCCGCGGGCGTACTACCGCTACTCCAACGGCGACAAGGCCCGCGACGCGGCGAAGGTGCTCCGACGCAAGCCCGGGGCGCAGTCGGCGATCGTCGTCAAAGGCTCGCCCCCGGTCAACCGGAATCAGTACGCGGGGGCCGACCGATGACGACCGGCGCCTACCTACTCG
>Ga0193696_1000284_pt1 | contig 18918 bp, 27 predicted proteins | sample L3m1metaG_FD_145074 | JGI IMG/M metagenome (GOLD analysis project Ga0193696, IMG submission 145074) | Soil microbial communities from a riparian zone of the East river system, Colorado, United States - L3m1 | ecosystem: Environmental > Terrestrial > Soil > Riparian zone | place: USA: East River... | reverse complement strand
ATCACGCATAGATTTTTTGCGGTTTTGGGGCAGAACTTGCTGGAACTCGTAGAGGAGTTTTCTCATGCCTCTTAAAAGGTTAAACAAAACCCAGAGGGAAGTTTTGATTGAACAGGCGCGTGCGCAGGCGCGCCTGATCGTGGAGGCTAATATTCAACCCGGCAAGATGTTACCGCTCGATTATTTACTCATGGTTATCAACGATCCGAATGCCGATTCAGACCGTAAGGACCGGCTGGCGATTGCGGCGGCACCCTACTGTCACCCCCGGCTGATCGAGCCGCAAAAGATCGGCAAGAAGGACCGGGAGGAGGAGGCCGCGGAACGGGCTGGCGTCGGCACTGGTTGGTCGAAAGACCTGGAATTTGAAAACCGGGCTAGTTGATGCTTCAGTTCCTCGACCCTCCTACCCCTAGCCCCGGCCCTGAAAACGCACCAGCGGGCTTCCTAAGGGCTCCCAGGGGCATCCTAGACGGCGTCGAGGACTGGAATACGAGCTGCCTGGATTGGGAGGCGCGGCTTCTGGACGGTCGGAGCCTGGTACCGGAACTTCCGCTGTACGAGGCCGAGGCGGCCAAGGCGCTGCGGGTGTTTAAGCGGCTGCGGCTCCCGGATGTCATCGGGACACCGACCATGGAGGCAGCCTGTGGTCCGTGGTTCTTCCCGATCGTGGCTGCCCTGTTCGGAAGCTACGATCCGGCGACCAACGTCAGGCATATTTCAGAGGTGTTCCAATTAATTCCGAAAGGGAACTCAAAGTCCAGTAACGGCGGTGCCGTTATGTTGGTGGCAATGATAGTGAATCGCCGCCCAGAGGCCGAGTTTCTTTTCATCGCCCCGACCATGGAAATAGCGTCCATCGCGTACAAACAAGCACGGGGAACGATCCGTCTTGACAGTGAATTGAGCAAGATTTTTCACCTACAGGATCATCTACGACGCATCACCCATCGCAAGTCCGGTGCGACTCTGCAGATCAAGGCCGCCGACACGGATGTGATTTCGGGGTCCAAAGCGGTGGGGACCATGATCGATGAGACCCACCAGTTTGCCCGTAAGAGCAACGCCGCGGATGTGTTCATCGAGCTGCGCGGCGCGCTGACTAAGCGGAGCGACGGGTTCCTGTTTCAGACGACGACTCAATCCAAGGCTCCGCCGACCGGGGTGTTCGCGTCCGAGTTGGAAATGGCGCGCTCGGTGCGGGACGGCAAATGCAGCATGCCGTTACTACCCGTTTTGTATGAACTGCCCGATCGGTTGGCGCGCGACGGCGGCTGGCGAGACCGGCGGTACTGGCCGATCGTCAATCCGAACCTGGGTCGCTCGACCAACGAGGACTTCCTCGCGCGCGAGGTGATGCGGGCCGACGCCGATGGGCCGGCTGCGGTGGCGCTGATTGCGTCGCAGCATTTCAACGTCCAAATCGGGATGAGTCTGCGTGCCGATGGTTGGGCCGGTGCAAATTACTGGTCCCGCGGCGTCGAGGAGGGGCTATCGCTTGATGGCGTGCTTGCGCGCTCGGAGGCGGTGGTCGTCGGCATCGATGGGGGAGGCCTTGACGACCTGCTCGGCATTGCCGTTCTCGGACGGGAGAAGGGTTCCAAGAGGCACCTATGCTGGACACATGCACTCATCTCGCCGGAAGGGCTCGAGCGGCGCAAAGCTAATACCGGGGTTTATGAAAGATTTCAGGCTAACGGCGATCTGACCATTGTCGAGGAATTGCCGGATGACATTTCGTTTGTCACGGACATCGTCGACAAAGTCAAGCAATCGAAGAAGCTCGCGGGCGTCGGGGTGGACGTGATCGGGATTGGGGGAATTGTCGACGCCCTTTCGAAAATAGGCGTCACGCAAGAAAACAACCTGCTCGCGGGCGTGCGCCAGGGCATCTCGCTGATGGGTGCGATCAAGACGGTCGAGCGCAAGCTGGTGGACGGCTCGTTCAAGCATGGCGGCCAGGCGTTGATGACGTGGTGCGCGGGCAATGCGCGCATCGTGCCGACGCCGACCGGAATGCGGATTGCCAGAGATGATTCCGGTTATGGGAAGATTGATCCGCTCATGGCGCTGTTCAATGCGAGTGCGCTGATGGCGACGAACCCCATGGCACAGAAGCGGCCCGAGGTTCGTCTGTTCTTCGCCTAGCGCGGCGGCTGATTGGGCGGCTTGGGCGGCGGCTGCTGCTGACCCGGATTAGGATTTTGCGGATTCGGTTTCGGATCATCGCCGCCTGGATTGTTCGGGTCGTTTCCCATCGCGTTTCTCCTGCTTGCCCCACTGCCGCAAGACAACATCGCAGCGGCCAGCAAAGTTCCTAAGAGGCAACCGCCATGATGAATCGCGCCTACAGCCTCCTTGAGATCAAGGGGGTCGACGAGGAATTGCGGACGATCACCGGCATGGCAACAACGCCGGCACCGGATCGCATGCAAGACGTGGTCGAGCCGCGCGGCGCGCAGTTCAAGCTGCCGATTCCGTTTTTGTGGCAGCACGATTCCGGCCACCCGATCGGCCACGTCACCCACGCCAAGGTCAGCGCGGCCGGCATCGAGATTGTCGCCAAGATCGCCAAGGGCGTGACATCAGACATCGACCGCGCCTGGGCGCTGATCAAGGGCGGCCTGGTCTCGGGCCTCTCGATCGGCTTCAAGGCCATCGAGCATGAAATGATCCCTACGACCAAGGGAGTCCGATTCATCAGGTGGCAATTTTTGGAACTGTCGGCCGTGACCATTCCGGCCAACAGCGAGGCCACCATCGCCACCGTCAAGTCGATCGACACTGCGCAGCGGGCCGCGTCAGGCCACAACGCTGCAGCTCAAACCCGCCCGGCGCCTCGGGACATCCCCCAACGGAAGTCCGCCCAGGAGGGCGTCAAAATGAAAACCCTATCCGAGCAGATTGCGGCGCTTGAAGCCAAGCGCCAGGCCAGCGCGGCGCAGATGGAAATCGTAATGCAGAAGACGCTCGACGAGGATCGCACCAGCGATGCCGCCGAACAGGAGACCTTCGACACGCTCGCGTCAGAGGTCGAGGCGATCGACAAGGACTTGACCCGGCTGCGCAAGCTCGAATCCGCCAAGGCGGTGACGGCCAAGTCGGTCATCAGGGCCGAGAGCGTGCATGAAGGCAGCATGGCCCGCGGTGGCCTCAGCCCGATCTATGCGGTGCCGAAGCAAAACATCGCGCCGCAGGATTTCGTTTGGCGGGCGCTGACCTGCAAGATGAAGGCGCATTTTACCAAGCAGTCGCCGCTCGACGTGCTCAAGCAGGAATACGGTGACGACGAGCCGACGCGCGCGGTGCTGAGTTTCATCACCAAGGCAGCGGTGATTCCTGCGGATACCACGACATCGGGTTGGGCTAGCCAGCTCGTCGATACCTCGATTCAGGATTTCTTTTCCGCGCTGCAGCCCAATTCGGTCTATCCGGCATTGGCATCACGGGGCGGAAAGTTCTCGTTCGGCCGCGCGGGCATTGTCAGCATGCCAACACGGGCGAGCACACCGACCATCGCCGGATCGTTCGTTGCGCAGGGCGCGCCGATTCCGGTGCGGCAGGGTGCGTTCACGGCCATTACCTTCACGCCGAAGAAGATGGCCGTGATCTCCACGTTCACCCGTGAGATCGCTGAACATTCCACGCCCGCGATCGAAGGCCTGATACGCCAGGCCATCGTCGAGGATACCGCCGTCGCGATTGACTCGGTGCTACTCGATGCCGTCGCTGCGACGACCACGCGGCCTGCGGGCCTCAAGGCTGGTGTCTCTGCCACCACGGCCACGGCAGGCGGCGGCATTGCGGCGGTGATCGGTGACATCCGCGCGCTGACCGGTGCGTTGATCACTGGCACCAACGGCAATTTGCGCAGTCCGGTGTGGATCATGAACCCGGCCGACGCGCTCGCGATTTCACTGCTTCCCGCGACCGCGGGCGGCGGCGAATTCCCGTTCAAGTCGGAACTCGCGGGCGGCACGTTGCAAGGCTACCCGATCATTGTCAGCAGCAACGTCACGGCCGATACCATGCTGCTCGTTGATGCCGCCGACTTCGTCTCGGTCACTGGCGACTCGCCGCGGTTCGACGTGAGTGACCAGGCGACCCTGCACATGGAGGACACCACGCCATTGCAGCTTGCAACCGGTGCGCAAGGTTCTGGCGTGCTCGCGACACCGGCTCGGTCGCTGTGGCAGACCGACACCATCGGCGTGCGGATGTTGCTCGATATGAACTGGGGCTTGCGGCGAACGGGCGTCGTGGCCTGGACGCAAACCATGACGTGGAATTGATAACTAAATAAGCCGCGCAAATGCGGCTTTTTGTTTCTCAAACAGGAGGCCATGACATGGCACAGCAACCCCGCAAGGGCAAAGATCATCCCGATGCACAGGCGATGCAGGAAAACCGCGAAGAACGCAAAAGGCAAGTCGAGGAGGCGATGAAGCGCATGGAATCATCGCAGCCGACGCCAACACAGGAGGAAAACGACCTTGCCAAGATCGGCATCGCGGTCGAGGACAAGGAAGACGACAAGAGCGGACCGACCGTGATCACGCGCACCATTCGTGCCAACGAGCCGCTCGCGGCCGGCGGATACGAAACCAAGGAGGCGCGCGAGGCCCGCAAGGCGCACGAGGATCAGGCCCGCCAGCAAGACGAGACGCGCAGGCAACAAAGACAGCAAGAGCAGGCACGCAGGACGAGAGAGTAATGGCCTCGCGCCAACGTGGAACGCCTCGGCCTTATGCCGAGGCGCGCCCATCCATCTCGGGAACGGCAGCGCAGGGCAACGTCTTGACCTGCAGTGATGGCGTGTGGATTCCGCAGCCGATCACCATCTCGCGGCAATGGATTCGTGACGCCTCGACGGTGATTGTTGCAGCCACCGGCTCGACCTATGTACTGGCCGCCGCCGATGTGACCCACACCGTCAAATGCCAGATCACCGGCACCAATGCCTATGACGCCACGACGATCGACACCGCCAGCACGGCAACGGTGGCTTGATGCGCATCCTCGGTCTGCCGATTCCGTTTACCGGCGAGAAGCAGAAGGCGCTCAGTTCGTTGCCGTATGGCGGCAACCGATATCAGTATCCGATCATCCATGAACCGTTCCCCGGCGCCTGGCAGCAGAACGTCGCGATCAATACTGATACCGCAGCATCGTTCCACGCCGACTTTGCCTGCAAGACACTGATCGCGCGCGACATCGCCAAGCTGCGGCTCAAACTTGCCGAGAAGGACAAGGACGACATCTGGTCGGAAACCACCAGCCCGGCCTTCTCGCCAGTGCTGCGGCGGCCGAACGATTATCAGACCCGCAATCAGTTCTACGAATGCTGGATGCTGTCGAAGCTGTCGCGCGGCAATGCCTATATCCTGAAAGCACGCGACGACCGCAACGTCGTCACCGGCCTGCATGTGCTCGACCCGACGCGGGTGCAGCCGCTGGTGTCGGACGATGGCAGCGTGTTCTACCGGCTGTCGAGCGACAACCTGATCGGCATCGGCGAGATCACCGTGCCCGCGCGCGAGATCATTCACGATCGATTCAATTGCTTGTTTCATCCGCTGGTCGGCACGCCGCCCGTGTTTGCCTCGGGCCTCGCCTCGATGCTCGGCCTCAATGCGCAGCGGGCATCCGCACTGCTGTTCGAGAATGCCTCCACGCCCGGCGGTATTATCACGTTGCCGCTCGAAACCACGGATGAGCAGGCAGACCGATTCAAGGCGGAATGGGAAGGCCGCTTCTCGCGCGCGAATCTCGGCCGCGTCGCGGTGATGACCGGCGGCGCCACCTACGGGAAGATGGCGATGACCAACGTCGAAGGCCAGATGGTCGAATCGCTGAAATGGTCGGCCGAGGTCGTCTGCAGCGTCTATCATGTGCCGCCGTACAAGGTCGGCGTCGGCGCGCTGCCAACATACAATAACGTGCAGGCACTCAACGTCGAATACTACTCGCAGGCGCTGCAGAGCCACATCGAGGAAATCGAGGAATTGCTCGACCACGCGCTCGGCATCGGCTGGGCGGTCGGTATGGGCACTGAGTTCGACACCGAGAACCTGTTGCGCATGGACAGCATCACGCTGGTCACCACCATTCGCGATGCGGTCGGCGCCGGCGTCATGTCGCCGAATGAGGGCCGCGCCAAGTTCGACCTCAAGCCGGTCAAGGGCGGCAAGTCACCGTATCTGCAGCAACAGAACTACAGCCTTGAGGCATTGGCCAAGCGCGACGCGCAGGACGATCCGTTCAAGCCGGCCACGCCGCCACCACCAGCGGCAGCGGAAGCGGATGCGGAAGATAAGCCGGTCGAGAAGCCGGTCCCCGCCAAGGACATTGCGGCGCAATTCACCAGGGCATTGCAGGCCGTACATCGCGAGGCCGCATGATGGATGACAACGACATCACCGAGCTGGCTAAGGGCATGGTCCCGTTCGTGCGCGACTGTGTCGCCGAGGCCACCGCGGTGCCGCCCGAGCTGGCCGAGCAGATCGCTAGTGCGGTGCGGATGCTGCACGAATCGCCGACCATCCAGCGCGAGGCACCGCGCCCGACCAAGGTCACCCGCATCGAGCGCGATGCCGACGGTAACTTCGTCCCGGTCTATGATGATCAACCTGTCTGAAACCGCGAGTAACGCCATGCTCGACGCGCTGTCCCAGTTGATGGATGGCGGCAGCATCGAGCTGATGACCGGTGACGGCAAGATACTCGCGGTGATGCAACTATCCGATCCGGCAACCATGGCCGCGGTCGATAGTGAACTTGAGTTTCGAGAGATTGGCCAAGCCCTCGCGCGCGACAGAGGCAATGCCATGGCCGCGCGCATCCTGGCCGCTGACGGTAGCGAGGTCTTTTCCTGCGATGTGGGCGACGAAAATTCCGCCGCGGTGATCCTGCTTGACGGCGTACAGATTAGACGGGGCGCTCCGGTGCTGCTGAAATCATTCCGGCTGGTGATGCCGTAAAGATATGGCCCAGCAGACCATCAATGTCGGTTCCACACCCAACGACGGCACTGGTGATCCGGCGCGAACCGCGTTCACGAAATGTAATGATAATTTCACTGAGCTATATGCGAGAAGTGGTGGCATCGGCCCGCCGCAGGGGCGGCTGTCGCTAGCCGCTTCTGCACCGGTGATGACGACTACGCAGACGGCAAAAACGCTCCTCTATTACCTGCCGTATGTCGGAAATCTGGTGCCAATCTATGATGGCACCACCTGGACCATGACAAGCATCGGGCCGCTTCTTTCCATCACCACGACGGACACGACCAAAAACCCAGCAGCGGTCGGCGCCTCGCAAGTTCTGGATTGGTTCATATGGTCAGATGCGGGCACTCTGCGCCTAAGTCACGGCCCTGCTTGGAGCAGCGACACGGCGCGCTCGGCTGGAACTAACATCATCAACGGCGGTAATGGCATCTGGCTCAATGACGCCTCCATTACCAATGCCTGCGCGGCATTGCGCGGCACCTATGTCGGCACCACGCGCAGCAATGCCTCGTCCACGATCGATTGGCAGTATGGCGCGGTGGCATCGCCGCCGACGGAAATATGGTTCGGCGTGTGGAATGCCTATAACCGCGTCGATGTCGCAGCCTTCACCGGCGAGAGCGCAACCAATTGGACATACGCCAGCACGACGCCGCACGCGGTTAATGCCCGCAATAGTTACCGCGCCAGCGTCATCGTCGGCCTGAACGAAGATAGCCTGCTTGGGATTTATTCCACCCACGCCGCCCTCAATACTGTCGGCGGCACGATCGGCATCGGCTACGACAGCACCTCGGTGTTTTCCGCTAACGGCAGCGCCCAGGCCTCAAGTACTTCGCTGCAATCTGGGGTGACTGCGGAAATCGCGATCACACCGGCAATCGGTTGGCATTACATCCAGGCGCTGGAGGTAGCGACCACCGCCGGCACTGCCGCGTTTTACGGCGCGTTTCAACTGTCCATGTCCAAGCTGTTTGTCTCCTACCGGATGTAGCGCATGGATGCGATCACGCTGCACGACGCCATCGCCGAAGTCTGCCCGGTGGTGTCCACCTCGGTCGGCATTCCCGACGATCGCGCAACATGGTCATTCATTCCCGCCGACAACGCCACGACAACCCAGATCGACGCCGGCGAGAACGTCATCGCCACCATTCCGATCGACACGCTCGGCACACTGGAAACCGCGGAGTTCATCAGCCGATGGACCAACGCCGAATACAAGGCACTACAGTCGCGGCGAATGAGCGACAACGGGAAGACCGCCAAGGATTTTGACGTGGTCACCGCCGACCGCACCATTCCGTTGGACAAGAAGCGGACCAAAAATTTGGCCGCCGAGTTGGTCGCCGCCGGCATCCTGACACAAGCGCGCGCCGACGAGATATTCAGTTGAGCGTCACTGCCGACAGCACGCTGTGGACAGCTGACACCCACTGCGTCACCGCCGACGGACGCATCGTCTGCATCGAAGCGGATGTACACGAGGCGGCGGGTGCTCTCGACGATGTTGATGCGGCTATCGGCGCTCATGTCCTCTCGGCGAGTGTGGATGAGCCGAGCGCGGCGCTCGACCAACTCGATGCTGATGTCTTCCCCGAAATCGTGGCGGTGCCGGGCGGTGCCCATTATCCGCGGCGGCGCCTGCTTCCGGTCGTCGGCTACGGCTACGGTGTTCTGCCGCAGCTCGAGGGTGAGGCTCACGGTGTCGTCGGGGCTATAGGCGCGGGTGCCGGGTTGCTTCCCGGCATCGTCGGCGAGGCATCGGGATCGGTCGGTGTTGCGGGCCGCAGTGCGGCGCAGATCGAGCTGGTCCGTGCGACGGCAACCGGCGCCGTCGGTGCGCGCGGTGCGGGCGAGGGCACGATCGTTAAATTCAGCGGCACCGCGACCGGACGGCATGACGATGACGAGGCGGCCGTGATCGCATTTCTGCTGGCGGCATAAGAGGCAGCAATGATCCCTGCTCCGCAATATACGTTGCACGAGGCGATCGGCGTTTGCCTGCATCGGCGCGAGCGCGCGCTCTCCGAGGTTCGCGCGCTCGCGCCGATGCCGGGGCCAAAAGGCGAGCGCGGCGAACAAGGCAAGCAAGGGCCGCCCGGCGAGCGTGGGGTCAAGGGCGAGACCGGCCGCAACGCCGCCGACCTGACGTTCCTGCAAGACTGCATCGTCGAGCAGGTTGGTCGCGCCATCAAGACCGCTTCGGTGTCGACCTCGGACGGTGGCCGGACGCTACGCTGGGCGATCGGCGAGACCGTCCACGAAATCAAGACCGCCATCGTGCTCGATGCCGGCGTCTGGAAGGAAGGCGCGGCCTATGTTGCCGGCGACGGCGTTACTCTCGGCGGCTCGTTCTTCATCGCGCAATCCGATACCACCGCCAAGCCTGGCAAGTCGGACGACTGGCGCCTCGCGGTCAAGCGCGGGACCGATGGCCGCGATGCCCGCACCGAACGCGCGCTCGAGCCGGTTAGGTTCAAGTAATGCATTCCACCCTCGAAATCATCAGCGAGGCGCCCGAGAGCGCTGGGCCTGACCTGATCAGCCTCGACGACCTCAAGCTCGCGCTCGGCATAGAAGGCACGACCGAAGATGCCGCGCTACAGGCCGCCATCACCATGCAGTCACGCCTCATTGCAGAGTATTGCAATCGACGGTTCGGGCTGGCCGAGGCGCTGGAAACCTTCACCTATGATCGCTACGAGAACATGCTGCAGCGGCAGGCGCTGACGCTGTCGCTCTATCCGGTGGTCGAGGTGACCGAGGTGCTGACCGCAGGCACGTCCGGGGTTGATTACGACTTCGATCCCGCCAGCGGACGACTGTGGACGACCACCGGTTATTGCTGGTTGGACACCGTCGCCGTCAGTTATTCCGGCGGCTACGACCTGCCGGCAGAAACACCGGCGCGGTTGCAGCAAGCCGTCATCCGGGCGGTAAAGGACGGCCGCACCACCGGCTCGCGCGATCCCGGCATCCGCGAGGTACAGGATGGCGACACCCGCGTTGCCTACTTCACGCCATCGATGTCGACCGCATCGTCGGGATACCTGTCGGCCACCGTGATCGATCTGATCCGGCCGTACCGCCGCCTGCACGTCGCCTAGGGAGATTCGCATGAGTCTCGGTGGCATTCTGCTTGGAATCATCAACGTGGCCATCGTGGTAGCCATCCTGATGCTGATCGGTGCAATCATTCTTTGGCTCTGTTCATGGTTGGGAATCGGCGTGCCGGTCAATGTGCAACGGGGTTACATCGCCGTGGTGGCGCTGATCGCGCTCTACATGATCGTTGCGCTGTTGCTCGGCATTCCATCGGTTCGCATCATTGGCGCGGCGGGGCCGCTGCTGGCATGACCGTCGATTTCAATACCAACTGTTATGATCCGGTCTATGCCGTGCTGGGCGTGTCGGCGACGATGACTGCCGGTGCGATCGTGGCCGAGCTGACCGTGCTGGACAAGACCCGGCGCAAGACCGTGACCAGCGGCAACATGGAAGCGAGCAGCGTCGGCCCCGGCGTCAAGGTCCGCATGGCCGAGCTTGCCGCCAACGGGATCACGTCCAGCAACTGGGACGGCGCGTTGCTGACCTTCAATGGCCGCAACTGGATCGTGCGTCACGGTGATCCGCTCGGCAGCCCCAACGGCGAAGACCTCGGCCAGGTATGGATTGCGCTGAAGGAGGCGACCGTTGGTTGATGTTCGCGAGGATATCATCCTGCGGCTTGTCGAGGTGGTCGCCACCATTCCGAACATTCGCTCGGCCTACCGCAACAACACCGAGCTAGCAGAGAATCAGAAGCCGGCCGCAATCGTGCTCGACGGCGACGAGGAAGCCAACGACTCGCAAAACCGCCCATCCGGCAGTCCGATCATCGTGCAGATGACGCCCGGAATTATTATCTTTGGTCTTTCCTCCACGGCTGGTCCGGACCTTGCAGTCATGCGGGGGGAGCTGATCAAGCGGGTGCTGTTCGACACCGAGCTGAACAGCCTGATCACCAAGTCCGCCCCGCGTGGCGAGGGCGCCATCCGCTATCTCGGATGCCAGACCGATGTTGGGTGGTTGCGCGACGGGTTCGTATGGATGGCGGCGCAATTCTCGTTCAAGTACGCACTGAGGCCCGAACAACTCTAGAGGAAAGGAATCATCATGCCCGTGTCACCGGATGTCCAAAATTATCATATTGGTAAAGGAATCGTGTCGTTTCAGGAGGAAGGCGGCTCGATCTTCACCGACCTCGGCAATTGTCCGTCGTTCGTGTATTCGCCGGCGGTCGAGAAGAAGGAACATTTTAGCTCGCGCGAGGGCATCAAAACCAAGGATTTCACCGCCATCACCCAGGTCGGAGCCACCGTCAAGTTCACGCTCGACGAGATCACAGCCACTAACTTGGCGTTCTTCGCGCTCGGCGATGTTGACACGACTGTTCCCGGTGCGATCACCATCAATGGGCTTTCCAAGACCGAGTTCACCGGCGACATCAAGGTTGTCGGCACCAACGACATCGGCCAGAAGGTCGACTTCACCGCCACCGTCTCGTTCGTTCCAACGGGTGATTTCAGCTTCATCACCGACGAGGATGACTTCTCGGTGATCGAGATCGAGGCCGAGGTGCAGAAGGATACCGACGGCTTCTTCGGCGTCTGGACGGTTCACGACACGGTAACTCCATAGGAGCAACCATGGCAGACCTTCTGGACATTGCACCATCAACCTCGGTCGAGGTCGTCAAGATCGACGGCAAGCGGGTCATCGTGCGCGGGCTGCATGGGGACGCCATCGCAGCCATCGTGGCGCGCTTTCCCGAGCTTGGATCGCTGCTCGGTGGCGGCACTGACATCGGGGCGCGGTTGATCGAGCGGTTCGGCGGCGCGATCGGTCCCATCATTGCGGCCGGCTGCGGCCATCTCGGAGACGAGAGATATGAGCAGCATGCCGGCAAGCTGCTGGTCGAAGATCAATTGAAATTATTGAAAGCGATTATCGGGCTGACATTCCCAAACGGGGTGACCTCCTTCATCGAAGCAATGATGACGCTGATGATCGGGGTCGTAGACGAAGAAAAAGCAAAGGTCATCAAAGTCCGCTGGAGGAAATTGCCGTTGCCATCACAGCCCTCATCCGCCGAGGATTCCCGCCCGACTATGCAATGAGCCTGACGCCGCGGCAGATCGCTGCCTTTCTCGAATTCAACGACAGGCTTGATCGTATCGAACGGGCCAATACCCTGATCATCGCAGCCATCGGCGCGCAGGGCGATAGCAAGGCGATTGAAAAGAAAATCAAGGAGTTCACCGGCTGATGGCCCAGTTCAAGGTCACGGTAGATCAGCCGCGCTGGCTCAAGATGATCCGCGACAAGCAGCGGCCGGTCGCCACGGCTGCGGTTGCGGCTTTGCGTGATGTTGCCGCCGCTTCAGTTCAGGAAGGGCGCAGCGACATCGCCAGCGCCGGCCGGTTCACGGGGGGCTGGCTGTCAAGATTGCAGTATCGGACCTCTGGCGCAACAGAAGCCGGCGAGCCGTCGCTGCAGGCCAAGGCCACCGTCTTTCACACGATCGGCCTTGCTGGCGTGTTCGAGCATGGCGCGACCATCTCAGGCAGGCCGCTGCTGTGGATACCGACCCGGCGGGGGGCGCCGCCGGCCGGCAAGTCGGGCAAGAAACTGACCTCGGCCACGGTGCGGGGTCGCCCGATGCTGTTTGATGCCGATGACAAGGACCGTCAGCGCAAGCCGCTTTACATTGGCGTGCCATCAGTTCGTATTCCGAAGAAGTGGCACATAACCGAGATCGTAAGGGCCAACGTCGCAAAGATTGGCATGTTCTTCCTCCGACACTTCAAAGATACGTAGCACAACATGGCCGAGAAACTCTCCATCCAGATTGCGCTCGAGGGTGGCGCCGAGATTGAGCGCCAGCTCGCCGGGATCGGCGAGGCCGGGCAGAAGGCATTTGCCGATATTGCCAAGTCGGCCGAGCAGGCCGGCGGGTTCAACCAGCTCGACCCGAAAGACGTGACGGCGAAGCTGCAGGAGATGGGCGTCACCGGCGCTGACTCCATCAAGAAAATTCAGGCTGCGGTACAATCAGCGGGGCGGCTTGAGACACTGGTGGCAGGTATCACGTCGGTGCAGACCGCTCTCTCCTTGCTGGCGGTGGCGGCCGTTCCCGTCGGTACGGCCATCGCCGCGGCATTTGTAGGCGCTGCCAAGGCAGCGATTGCCTTTGCCGGCGAAGTCAACAAGATCAATGACCAGGCGATCAAGCTGGGTGTGCCTGTCGCACAAGTAGACAAGTTCCGCGCAGGACTCGAGCAGGCCGGGGTCTCGGCGCAAAGCGTTGGGCAAATTCTGCAAAGCGAATTGGCTTCCCAACAGGGGGTCGAAGGGCTTCAACGGTTTATCCAGCAATTGGAGCGGATGCCGGATAGTGCAGGGCGCAGCGCATCGGCGATCAAGGAATTCGGCGCGGCTGGCGCAGAGCTCATCCGAATCTTGCAAGCCGGCGGTCAGCTAACTGGATTCGGTCCTTCCGGTGGATTGATCAGTGCAGAAGACGCAAAAAAAGCCACCCAACTTGGTGTAGCCCTCAACCAATTGGAAAGTTCGATCAATCGACTCAACACAATATCGCTCGCGCCAGCATTAACGGTTGGGATCGAGGCTGCGACCAGTGCTGTTCAGGCGTTGGGGCGATCGCTTGAACAAACTCCCTTCATGACATTTCTTACTGGCGCGCAACTGGTGTTCAACCCAATCCAGGGCCTGGTAAACGCAGCCATTCTGGCAATCACGCAAGTCAGGCCTGCGGTTCAACAGTCGGGGCAAGCGGCGCAGCAGGCAGGCGTGATGTTCACGCAATGGGGGACGGTCGCTTCGCAGGCGGGACAACAGGCAGGGCAAGCGGGAAGATTGGCTACAGTCGGATTCACGTCGTATGGGACCGTGGTGGAGCAGGCGACTGACAAGACGAATGCCTTTTCTCAATCGCTTGCCGGTATCGCCTGGGATGCGATCTCGAGCGCCAGCGTGGCGGCGTGGAACGCGATCGTCAGTGCGGTGCAGGGGGCGGGCAGCGCGATTGCTACCTTTGTTTCCTCGCTTGCCGGTATCACCTGGGATGCGATCTCGAGCGTCGGCGTCGCGGCATGGAATGCGCTGACCGCAGCGATCCAGGACGCATTCAATTGGCTGCTGAAGTTCCTCGGATTGAGTTCGAGCCCCACGCCGGTTGCGGGCGGCGCGCCGGTAGGTCAGGGCGGGGTCGGCCATGCGGCCCGCGGCGGTCTGCTCGGCGGTCGCGGCACCGGCACGTCGGATAGCAACCTGGCCTGGGTCTCGCGTGGCGAGCACATCATGCCGGCGCGGGCGGTGGCACAGCCCGGCGTCCTTGCCTTCCTCGAGGCACTGCGGCGCTCGGGCGGCGACCTCAGCCGGGTGCTCAACGGCATGGGCCGGTTTGCGCTCGGCGGCATGGTCCCGCGGGCCAGCCCGGCATTCGCCAGTGGCGGGCTCGCCGGGGGCGGCAACCACGTCACCATCCAGTTCCCTGGTCTACCGGCAATCAGCGGCCTGCGTGCGTCGTCCGATGTCGTCGATCAGTTGCACCGGGCGGCGGCGCTGGCGCAGGTGCGCTCTGGTGGCCGCAAGCCGAGCCGGTATTCCTGATGGCGCATCCGCCCTACACCTTGCTGGCGATCGATAGCATCGATTTCAGCGACTATGCCGTGCGCGGCATAACGATGACGCTCGAGCCGATCGATCAAGCAAAGAACCTGGCGCGTGATTGCCGCGGTGCGCTGGCCGATATCTCAGTGGCGCAGTTCCGGCAATACAAGGTCACCATCACTTGTACCGATCACGAGGCACCGGAGCTGACCGACATCTGGCCGGGCCAGGACATCACCATCACCTGCATCCCCGGCCTCGGCGCCGCCAACTCGGCCGGCGACGTGATGATCATTCTCGCCAAGGTGACGACGTGGAATACCTCGCGCGATGAATGGGCGGCCGAGGTGGCATGGCAGATCGAGGCCGAGCAGAGGGCACCCTGATCGATGCCTGCCGGCCTTCCTTATTTTGCCTGGATCGACGCCAGCGAGACCACGTTCGGTCCCGAGCATCTGCGCTGGGACGAGGAAGTATTCTCGTTCAAGCTCTCCCAGGAAGAAGGCGATCCAGCCAGCCTCACCGCGGTCGTGCGACGGCCGCAGAATGAGGCAGGCAAGACGATCGGACTGCTCGGTCCCGGCCGCAAGATTTGGGTCTGGTTCGCGCTCGACTGCGGCCCGGCGCTGATCAAGTTTCGTGGCCGGCTGGTGGGCATTCCGACCAGCATTTTCGAGGAACTGGTGACGCTCGAATTCGTCGCGCGGCCATTCGACTACGTGGCGCAGAAAGAAGCCCTGGCCGATACGCTGCGGGTGCTGCCGTATTACGACGAGGCGGTGATTGAGAAGTCGCGGCGCAGCGACCCAGATGTCGTGCTCGAGGGTTACACCAAGATCTGGCATTACGACCGCGAGACTCACGTCGTCACCGTCTCTGACGAGATCACCGGCGAGGATGGCCTGGTCGAGTTCGACGGCGACAGCGAGGACGGCAAGGTACTTTATGATGGGCTCGGCTGGGCGCTGAGCAGCGGGCCGTTGACGCGCGTCGATGTCAGCGCCGAATACACCTGGACGCAACAGGCGCGCGGCACTGTCGATCTGACTCATTATTTGACTACAGCCTGGGGGGGTCTGATCGGATTGAAAAACTCCGACTGGCCGAAGCATGGGACGGGCCTGGGCGAGGGTTGGGAAGTTGCACAATCGACGGCCCAAGACCTCTACGATTTTACGGTTCACACCAGGACGACCGGCAGCACTTTGATTGTCAAATTTCCAGACGGTGCGGGGCACTCAACCACATTCACCGAGACCTCAAGCTATATCTCGGGTGGGAGGGGCGTGAGCCTGAATGCAGTTGGGCCGGCCGTGATCAAGGACAACGCGACGGTCTCGACGGCCGAAGACGGCGATCATCATCAATACATCTCGGGATATAGCCGCAGTTATTCCCAGACCTGGAGTGTCCTCGGATTTCAGGCTATCAATGCAACTCTGATCGCAGGTTACACCGCCGAACGGCCATACACCGAGCGGGTAACGTTCTCCCTGGTTGCCGACGTGCAGTCCATCCTGACTGATCCGGAGGATGGCGAGGCGCTGCGGATCGACGATGTCAAGTCGGTGAATCTGAGCGATCCCGAGGAAGGAATACCGATCGGTGATCCGCGGCGACAGTCCTATATAGCGACGGAGCGAGGCAATCGAAGTCTTGAGCATTTGATCCTGCTGGCGCGGGCCAAGCTGATGTTGCGGGCAAGGGCGGTGGAGATCGCATTCGCCCCTAAACTTTCGCGCATGCCGGAAATCACGCTGCGCAAGAATGCCTTCCTGATCGAGCCTCGCGTCGGCGAGGCACTGGGCAAGATCATCGAATATTCGATAGCGCTGGATGGTTCGGATGGCCGGATCAAATGCGAAGTTAGCATCGGTTGCACCATCGGCCGCGGCGGAACCGCGGCGACAACCGATGGAATTCCGAGCTATTGCAGCATTGACTATGCTGGCCCCGATTATCAGCAGTTCATCGGCCGGACGGTTATCCCGGCCGCATTCGATTCATCGGTTGGGTATCAGCCGCCTAATGCCGATCCAAATGATGATGGCCTCAACTTCATGGGCAGTCTCACTGCCGAGGATGTGATCGAAATTCCTCTCACCCTTCATGTGGGCGAGGAAGACACAGACGACGCTGGGCAGCCGCCTTGGGGAGGCGAGGTCAAGTCCGGCAATGAGGAAGCGGTAAATGACTATGTCAGCGAGGCGGTGAAGAAGTGTGCAGTGCGCGCGACATTCAAACTCAAAAGCATGACGCGCGAGTTCTCGACCGATTATGAATTGGAAGTCACCGATTTGCAGATACCGACCGGGTATGATCTGGAGGCGGAATGATGGCGGGTTTTGAGGTTGTTGTCCGGCCGGTCATCTTTCCCGATATCAGACCCAGGGCAAAGCAATCGCTCGCTCCGCAGGATGATCCCGAGAAGGGGCTGGCGGTGATCTCAGGCAATCCTGCTGAAGCGGTTGGCCTGTCATACAGTTGGAGTGCGAGCGCGTCTTATTCGAAGCCGAGGGAAAAATGGCGTCGCGTGGACGGGGTGCGGGTTTTTCAAATGAAGGAACCGGAGGGCGGTGGCGGCGGTGGCGGTGGGGTCAACCGGAAGAATTATATCGATGCGGAAGTTGCCAATAAGATCGCCATGGAGGAACCAGGCGGCGGGCAAGGCCCAGTTTTACCTCCGGGCACAGCCGAGCAGACCCCTGGCGGGTTACAAGAGGCATTACAGTACTACTACTACCAGCGACAGCGCGAAGATAGCAATATCGAAATTCTGCAACGAAACACAATGCGGTACGCCGACGAATAGGGTGATTATTAAATGACGATCGTTTACGTCACGGATGGTGCTTGGGGCACTGGCACGGGCACGCCGAACAGTGCGGCCCAAGTCGACGGCAATTTTTACAATGTCGATCAGCGCATCGTCGACCTGGTGGCCGACCTGGCCGAGGGCAAGCGCATTGACACCGTTACCTATTCTCCCGACAGCATGACGTTTCATTTCACGGATGGGTCGTTGCAAGTTATCCCGCTGCCGGTCGTCACACTGCAATATGTGGGGCCATGGACGAACAACACGCCCTACACGCGCGGCCAGATGATCACGGCCGACAACGGTTTCTACCAGGTACTCGAAACTCATACGACACCGGTAGCACCGGCACCATTCGATCCTAATGCCACGGACGGGACCACCGACAATAATCCGCTCTATCAGCTCTGGATGCCGATCAACGATGTCAACTACGACGCCGCGATCTTCGTGCCCGGCCGCATCCAGCGCGAGGCGGATGAGCTGCTGTTCCAGGGCATTGCCAATCGGTCGATGCGCCTGGGTTCTGGCGACGAGCGTGCCTATTCCTATCTTGATATCGGCAACGACTCGAGTGGCGGGACCGACATCATCCTGGCGATAGAAAAGAACGGCACCGAGATCGGCACCATTACCTTCGAGGCGGGCGGCGATATCGATAGCGATGGCGGACAGGTGGGTGAATTCAACATTCCTGCCGCCACGGATTTCGCTGAGAGCGATCATTATGCGTTGCGAGTTACCCAATCCGATAACGCAGAGCCGGCCGGCTTGTCGGTGACCCTGCCGTTCGTGCGCACGGATATCTGATGGCGCTTGGACTGGATATTCTGACGCGCATCATCAATGTCCACTGGGAGGACGGCCTGGCTGTCGATTTTGGCAAACAGGCTGAGGATGCGCCGATACCGGCGGGGGGGACGACGACAACAAGCACGATGCGCCAAAGCACAAGGAAACAAATTCAACAATTGATGATGAGGAACGTTGGTTGAGTTACCTGGAAATGAATGCCGCGCCGATCCCCAACATGAACAAGGGGATCGTTTCGCTCTGGTTTCGCGATGCCAGAAAAAATGTCCCACCAGAGCCGCAAGAATGGCCCTCCGGCGTGTGGGAGCCGGGCACTGCATCGATGGTGCCGCCGGATGTATTCACACTCATGCAACAGCCGGCGTTCAAGCAGACCGTCTTTTTCTGGAATGCTTATGGTCAATATATCACGGGAGGAGGGCTGACGCTGCCTATCTTTGAAAGCCCGTCGGTGATGACGCCGACGCCGCCGCCCTTTGTCACCAATGGGATGCACATGATGCTGACCTTTGGCGCGGTACAGAGCTACAATTATTGCCCTTGGACAGTGACATTTCCTAACGTGATAGAAGCGGTTCACTATGTCCCGCAGGCGGTCAA
>Ga0193696_1000283_pt1 | contig 18974 bp, 13 predicted proteins | sample L3m1metaG_FD_145074 | JGI IMG/M metagenome (GOLD analysis project Ga0193696, IMG submission 145074) | Soil microbial communities from a riparian zone of the East river system, Colorado, United States - L3m1 | ecosystem: Environmental > Terrestrial > Soil > Riparian zone | place: USA: East River... | reverse complement strand
GGCTGCATCATCGGCACCGGCATCTTCGTGCTGACCGGGACCGCGGCGTCGCAGAACGCCGGTCCGGCGCTCGTGCTGTCGATGATCATCTCGGCGGTCGGCTGCGCGTTCGCGGGACTGTGTTACGCCGAGTTCGCCGCGATGGTGCCGGTGGCGGGCAGCGCGTACACGTATGCCTACGCCACGGTCGGCGAGCTCTTCGCCTGGATCATCGGCTGGGACCTGATCCTCGAGTACGCGCTCAGCGTCTCCACGGTCGCCGTCGGCTGGTCCGGGTATTTCGTCAGCTTCGCGCGCGATCTCGGCATCACGATTCCCGCAGCGCTGGCGGCGCCACCTGGCGCGGGGCCTGGTGTCTTCAATCTGCCGGCCGCCGTCATCGTCCTCCTCGTGTCGGCGCTGCTCGTCATCGGAATCAAGCAGTCAGCCGACACCAACACGCTGCTCGTCGGTATCAAGGCGGTGGTCCTCGTGGTCTTCGTCGCGGCCGGCGCGGCCTACATCAATCGCGACAACCTGACCCCGTTCATCCCGCCGAATACCGGCGCCTTTGGTCACTTCGGGTGGAGCGGCGTCCTGCGCGGGGCGGGCGTGATGTTCTTCGCCTATATCGGCTTCGACGCGGTGTCGACGGCGGCACAGGAAGCGAAGAACCCGTCGCGCGACATGCCGATCGGCATCCTGTCCTCGCTGGCCATCTGCACCGTCATCTACATCGCCGTGGCGATCGTCCTGCTCGGGATCGTCCCCTACCAGCAGCTGAATGTTGCCGATCCACTGGCCGTCGGCATCGATGCCACCGGCCTGCGGTGGCTGAGCCCGGTGATCAAGATCGCGGCGCTCTTCGGCTTGTTCAGCACGATGCTCGTGAACCTGCTGGCGCAGACGCGGATCTTCTATTCGATGAGCCGCGACGGCCTGCTGCCGAAGGTCTTTGCGACGGTCCACCCGAAGTTTCGCACGCCGCACGTGAGCACCATCATGACCGGAGCGATCATCGCGCTGGTCGCGGGGCTGACGCGTATCGAGGTCCTCGGACAGCTCGTGAGCATCGGCACGCTGCTCGCGTTCGTGCTCGTCTGCATCGGCATCATCATCCTGCGCAAGACGCTGCCGGACGCGCCGCGGCCGTTCCGCACGCCGGGCGTCCCGTACGTGCCCGTGATCGGCGCGTTGATTTGTCTGGCGCAGATGATCGGCCTGCCGGTTGCAACCTGGGAACGGCTGCTGATCTGGCTGGCGATCGGGCTGGCGCTGTATTTTTCTTATTCGCGCCGTTGGGCACTAGCCAGGGACGCTCTTCCGGAAACCTCTTGATCGCGGCGACTTTGCGCCCTGCCTGTCCGCCAGAATGCCTTTTGTCGCGGCAACTGCGACCTACATGCGTCGACGTAAAGGTAAGTGATTGATTATTAGGCCGTTAGAGCTATTGACCTACGGCATACCAGTTGCCAGCGACGGGAGGTCTGGACACTCTCCTGGAGGCTGCAGATGAAACATCTACGATTGGCGTGCGCACTCGGTATTGCTTTGTTCGGAGCGACGGCCATGGCCGAAGCGGCGGGCAAACCGTCTTGGGTTCCACCATCGAATCCGCCCGAGACGTTGAAGGACCACGTGTGTTCATTGCTTCCGGCGGCAGCGGCGGCGTACGTGGGGTTCTGCCAGTAGTGTGAGCGCGGGTGCCGTCGGCGATGGGCTGACGGCTCCCGCACTCTTCAGGTCCGCCAGCCGCCTCACATCTCGCCGCTTCGTTCGCAGTTATCCCGCCGAGTCCTTCCAGGAACTGGACAACTCGTGTATCTTTGATCGGATCACCGGCGTCTAAAGGTGATGTAGGAGAACCACCATGGCTAAACGATCTACCTCAGGTATTGTTTGTCCCAGATGCGGCGTGCCGAGCGCGCGCGTCATCGGGCGGTCCGAAGCTCTTCCGGTCTTATACCTGCGCTGCGACGACTGCGGAAAAACGTCCGTTTCTCCCGAGTAACCGCTTTCATCTCAACCACATAGCCTACCCGCCGACGCTGGTTGATGACGTGGCCAGCGAAGGCGGGCTCAGTTCGAACAAGAGCCGGTGATCGGTCGAACGCTCTTGACCCGGAATTCCGGGAGTTCGACCTTTCCCGGTCCTGCTGAGCCTCCTGATGCCGCCACCGCGGCGCGCGCGGGATCCATCGCGCCAGCCTGGGCGGCCGCGTTGGGTGAAGGCGTCAAGCCACCGACAATCCTCAAGCGGTTCGACGGCACCCCGCCGACGATCTGAACGCGCCGGCCCACGTAATCCCGCAGGTCGGTGCCGGTCAGGCGGTAGATCTGGCTGTCTTTCTTCTCGGCCAGCGTGTATTCGCCGGCGGCCGATTCGCCGCGCTGGACGCACCCGGTCAGCGTGATCGGTTTGGGCGGGGCTTTCGCCGGCTCGCGCTGCTGAGCGGCAGCGAGCACGATCGGCGCGGCGCACGTCAGGACCACTGCTCCAAGCACGCTGACTCGCATGGCTACCTCCCGACAAAACCGCTGACCACCGAAAGCGACGGATTCCCGGTGAGCGCGCGCGTCGCATCCGAGGCGATCGCCGGGTCGACCTCGGCCAATGATCGCACGTACTCGCCCTCGAGCGTTGCAATCGGGACGCCGTCGCGGTAGACGAGCCGGTTCGCCGCTATGGCCCGCACGCGGTCGCCGGCGGTGACGATACCGGCGAGGTTGAGCGGATCGGCCGCGCTGACCGCCAGGCACCGGCCGTGCGCCGGCGTGCGGCGAATTTCGCGCAGGCGATCGACGGCGTCGCCGGCCGCGAACTGTTCTCCGGACATGCCGGCGACGAAGCGACCGCCACGAATCTCGCCGCGCGCCTCGAGCCGTCGATACACCCGCGCCAGCTCGCGCCACGGCGCGACGTTCGCTTCGCGCGCCAGCAGGCGCCGGAAGACGACGCCGTAGCGCTTGAGCAGTGTCCGGGCCTGCAACTCGATCGCCGACTGCGTGTCAGATCCCGCCTCCGCGTCTCGCAGCAGGAACCACCGCCCGGCAATGCTCGATCGCCGTCCCGCGGGCCCCGGGCGACCAGACGAAGAACGGATAATCGATCGCAGGCCGCCGAATCCATCCGACGCGACGAGGCCCGCGGCGACCAGATCGCGCAGCGCCGCGCGCACCGCCGTTTGGTCGTTGCCAGACGCGCCGGCCAGTTCGTGCTCGAACGACGCGCCCCTGGTGCGCAGGTGGTCGAGGACACGCTGGGCCGTTTCGCTGAAGGCCTGATTCGACTCGCGTGCCTCGGTACTCGTAGCGCAGCCCTTCAGGGCTGCCCATGACTCCGCATGCGCCCGCAGGAACAGCGCGACCGGGGTGGCTGGCACGACCTGCGTGGCCTCGACCGCCGGCGCGGAGAGCCGCGCCCAGCCAACCTCCCCAGTCAGGCAGAGCGTGTCGATCATCGACGCGTCGTATCCGTCGACGCGCGCCGGCAGAACGGCGCGCTCCCAGCCGTCCGCCGCCAGTTCGAATCCGTCCAACTGTTCGAGGACCGACCGGAGGCCGTCGATGCCGCTCAGCCGATGCGCCGCGTCCACGTGCTGCCACGCGAACAGGAACCGCATGAAGTCCGCCGGGCTGACCGGCTCGATTTCCGCGCGCAACCGGTTCAGCGTGTAGCGATGAATGCGGGCCAGCAGCCGCCGGTCGCACCACTGAATCGCTGCGCCACGATTTACCGCAGAGACCGCAAAGGGCGCAGAGAAAATTTTTTCCTCTGCGTCCTCCGCGTCCTCCGCGGTTAGCGCTTCAAAGTGCCCCCGGAGAACAACTCCCTCGGATTCGAGAGCCAGCAGCGCCGCGTCGGCGTCGGACTCGTCGATCGACAGCGATCCGGCGAGCGATTTCGCCGTGGTCGGCCCGAGGATGGTGAGGCGGCCGCGCAGCAGCTCGCGAATGGCATCGTCGCGGGTCCACGCGCGGTCCGCGCGGGACGGCGGGATCGCAAGCGCTGGTGCGATCGTCGCCCCGGGGTGGATGGCGACCATCTCGGGCAGGCGCTCGGCGGCCACCCACAGATCTTGTCGCTCGGCTCGCGCGACACCGGCTCGTCCTGTCGCCGTCAGCTGCTCGAACCACTGCTGCGGCACGCCACCAGCTTCTTCGAACGTCAGAAATCCCACGGTCAGCAACGCATCGTGGAGCTCGTCGGCGTCACGCGGATCGGGCGCGGCTTCTTCCCGCACCCGCGCGATGGCGTCCTCGTCGAGCGCGCCCAGGTCGCTTGCTGCTCCAGGTTCCGTGGCCCGTCGTGTCTGGACCGCCTGGGCGCGCCGTTCCTCGAGCGGCGCGTCGTCCAGAAATGCATACGGCCGTGCGTTGAGGATCTCGTGCGCCAGCGGCGACGGCTCGGGTGTGTCGCGCGCGACGCAGCGAACGTCGCCGCGATGGATGCGCTCGAGCAGCGCCGCGAGGGCGTTGAAATCCATCGCTTCTTCCAGGCAGTCGCGGACCGTCTGGCTGACGAGCGGATGATCCGGGATGACACGATCGCCGGGGATATTCTCCAGGCATGCGGCGGCGTCCGGGAACACCGCGGCCATCAGGTCGTCGGCCAGCATCCGCTGGAGCGGCGCCGGCACCTTGCGACCGTGGCGGCTGCGCGGGACCGCCAGCGAAATCGTCGTGTTCCAGCGCCAGCGCGTTTGAAAGACCGGCGCGTCGAGGAACGCCTGCACGAGCACGTCGCGGGCCGTCGCTGGATGCAGATACCGGAAAACGTCCGCGAGGGGAAAGGAGTGCTGCGGACCGAGCGACAGCATCAGTGCGTCTTCGGTCGCCGCGGCCTGCAGCTCGAAGTTGAACTGGCGGCAGAACCGTTTCCGCAACGCCAATCCCCACGCCTTGTTGATCCGGCTCCCGAACGGCGCGTGGAGCACGAGCTGCATGCCGCCCGACTCGTCGAAGAAGCGTTCGAGGACGAGTGTGTCCTGCGTCGGCAGCACGCCGAGAACGCGGAGGCTCTCCGCGAGATACGCGATGATTTGCTCGGCCGCGGAGAGAGGAATCCCAGTTTCGGCGACAAGCCAGTCCACGGCAGCCCTAAAGGGCTGCGCTACGAGTGTCTTGTCGTCCGCGGCACCCCTAAAGGGCTGCGCTACGAGTACATCGTTCTCAGTCGCTGCCGTGACGCTCGTAGCGCAGCCCTTTAGGGCTGCCTCGACCTCCGCGCGCAAATCGCTGACCGCGCGCGAGAGCTCGTCGCTCCGTGCCGGCGCCTCGCCGATCCAGAACGGAATGGTCGGCGGCGCACCCTTGGCATCGGCGACCCGGACGACACCCGCGCCGACCTGCAGCACCCGCCACGACGTGTTGCCCAGCTGAAAGACGTCGCCGGCGCTGCTCTCGATCGCGAAGTCCTCGTTCAGCGTCCCGACGAACGTGTCGTCGGGATCGGCGACCACTCGATAGTCCGCGACCTCCGGGATCGCGCCGCCGGATGCGATGGCGAGGAGCCTCGTGGCGCGGCGTCCGCGGACGCGCCGGTTGACCTCGTCGCGATGAATCAGCGCCGCGCGGCGGCCGCGCTTCGTGGCGAAGCCGTCCGCTGCCATCGCGACGACCGCGTCGAAGTGCTGGCGGGAAAGGTCGCGGTAGGGCCAGGCGCGCCGCACCAGCTCGTACAACTCGTCCTCGCCGTACTGGCAGCACGCCGCCTCCGCGGCGATCTGCTGCGCCAGCACGTCCAGCGGCGCGTCGTGCGACACGATGCGATCCAGCTCGCCGCGCCGGACCGACCGCAGCAACGCTGCGCCTTCGAACAGATCGTCGCGCGACACCGGGAACAACCGCCCCTTGGGCATCCCGGCGATGGTGTGACCCGATCGGCCGACGCGCTGCAGGAAAGTCGCGATCCGATGCGGCGACCCGATCTGGCACACGAGGTCCACCGATCCGATGTCGATGCCGAGCTCGAGCGACGCCGTCGCCACCAGCGCCTTCAGTTGGCCGCTCTTGAGCCGCGACTCGGCGTCGAGCCGCTTGTCCTTCGACAGGCTGCCGTGATGGGCCGTGACCGCCTCGTCGCCGAGACGATCGCTCAGGTGACGCGCGACGCGCTCGGCCATCCGCCGGGTGTTCACGAAGATCAGCGTCGTCCGGTGCTGTCCGATGAGGGCGGTCAGCCGGTTGTAGTACTCCTCCCAGACTTCGTGGGACATCACCGCTTCGAGCGACGAGCCGGGGAGCTCCAGGTCGAGGTCCATCGCGCGGCGATGTCCCTCGTCGACAATGCGGATCTCGCCCTTCGGCCGGATTCCAACCAGAAACCGCCCGACTTCTTCGATTGGCTTCTGCGTCGCTGACAGACCGATCCGCAGCAGCGGCTGCCCGGCCACCTGTTGCAGGCGCTCGAGCGACAGCGCCAGGTGCGCCCCACGCCGAGTTCCGATGACGGCGTGGATTTCGTCCACGATGATCGTCCGCGCCGTGCGCAGCATCTCGCGGCTGCGCTCGGCCGTCAGCAGCAGATACAGCGATTCGGGCGTCGTGACGAGGATGTGCGGTGGCGTTCGCAGCATCGCCGCGCGTTCCGACGAAGTCGTGTCGCCGGTGCGGACCGCCGCGCTGATCCGCGGCGGCTCGAGCCCGGCCGCTTCCGCGAGGCGGACGATGCCGCGGCGTGGCTCCGCGAGGTTCTTGTGGATGTCTGCGCTCAGCGCTTTCAGCGGCGAGACGTAAACGACGCGCACTTCGTCCGGCAGCGGCGCGCGCAAGCCTTCCTGGACGAGATCGTCCAGCGCGGTGAGAAACGCCGCGAGCGTCTTGCCGGATCCGGTCGGCGCGGCAATCAACGTATGCCGGCGCTCGCGAATCGCGGCCCAGCCTTTCTCCTGCGCCACCGTCGGCGCGCCGAGCGTTTCCGAGAACCACTGCTGGACGATGGGATGAAAACAGGAGAGACCCATGGGGGTGATCGATCCTACAACAGACACTACCGTGGGCCACGAAGACACGAAATCACGAAGTCTAGCTTTTCAAGAATAGATTCTTCTTCGTGGCTTCGTGGTCGCGGTTCAGGCGCGAAGGACGACGGTCTTGGCGAGGGAGCCGAGATCGAGGTGCACGCCGCGGTCGCGGCCGGCGCGCCTGGCTTCGCCGAGTGAGCGATCGGCGCCGGCGAGCGCGCCGGCGATCGTCTTCTCGCGTCCCGGCACTACCGACACGGCGCCGATGCTGACGGTGACCGGATCGATCCGCTGTCCGGCATCGGCCCTGGCGGCGTCAGCGACAACGCCGGTCATGACGACGCGCATCATCCCCTGCATCATCTGCGGCTCGATCTCCGGCAGGATGATCGCGAATTCCTCGGCGCTGAACCTGGCGACGAGGTCGCCTGCCCGTCTGGCGCTCCGGGCGAGCGAGCCGGCGATGGTCTTCAGCCGTTCGTCGCCGGCGGGCTGACCCTGCCGTTCGATGATCCGCTTCAGGTAGTCAACGTCGACGACGGCAATCGACAGCCATCGCCTGGCTCGCGCCATGCGCCGCCATTCGCTTTCGAGCGCCGTGTCGAACCGTGCGCGGTTCGCCACGCCGGTGAGCGGATCGACCAGCGCGAGCTGCTCCAGCCGTTCGCGCAGCTTCTTGAGCTCCACCTGCGTCCGCACACGCGCCCGGACCAGCAGTGGTTTGATTGGCAGCCACAGGTAGTCGGCCGCGCCGACCTCGAAGCCGGACGCTTCGTCTACTCGATCGTTGACGCTGGTGAGAAACACGACCGGAATGGACGCGGTTCGCGGCTCGGTTTTCAGCCGCCGGCAGACGTCGAATCCATCAAGGCCTCGCAACTTGAGGTCGAGGATGATGCACGCGATGCCGCCAGTCGCGGCCTGATCGAACGCGTCGAGCCCCGGTCCGGCGGCAACGACTTCGAACTCGTCCTCGAGCGCCTGCCGAACCGCCGTCAGCGCCATCCGATCCGCAGCGATCAGCACTCGCGGCGCCGCCGCGGCGCTCACTCGGAAACCCTTTGCATGAGGTGTGTTCGGAGCGTACCAGCCGGCCGCGCCAGTGGCAAGCGTCAAGCGCAGCTTTGGCCAATTGACTAAGATCGATGCTCCGTGATCCCCGGGCGCATCGGTCTTCGTTGGGTGGTTGGCGCGCTGGTCCTCGCCACCGTGCTTCCGCTCGGGCTGGCCGCCGCGCTAGGCGTACGGCGCGCCTGGCGGCGGCAAATCACCACGGTCGAGCGTCAGAACGTCGAGACGGTGCGCGCGATCTCCGTCGCGATGGATCAGGAAGTCGAAACGACCACGGCGGCGCTGGACTTTCTTGGCGCACTGCATGCGCTCGATGGACCGGACCTCCAGGCCTTCGACAACCTCGCGCAGCGCCTGGTCGTGCGGCGCCCCGACTGGTCGGCAATCGTGCTGACCGATCCCCGAGGGCGGCTGCTGGCAACGACACCGGCCCGCGATCTCCACGATGCGGCGTTTCGCGCCAGCGACTGGGCCCCCGCCGTGATCTCTGCGAATCACTCCGTGGTGTCGCCGCTGTTCCAGATGCCCGGCTTGCCGGGGCATTTTGTCGTCATCGCCATTCCCGTCGTTCGCGACGCGAAGGTGACCCTCGTGCTCGGAGCCCTGGTTCGGGCGGACGCCTTCAGCGCGATCCTCCGACGGCAGCAGACGCCGCCCGACGGCCTGGTCGCGCTCATCGATTCCGCGAACAAGATCGTCGCGCGGTCGCGCCAGGAAGACTCGTATGTCGGCACGCCGGTCACGGGCGCGTTCCTCGACATCGCGGCGCGGACCAACGAGGCGGCGTGGCAGACCGAGACGCGCGAAGGCGTACCGGTGTATTCAGCCTTCAGCCGCTCGCCGCGCACTGGGCTGACGGTCGGTCTCGCCCTGCCTCGCGAGCAGGTCGACGGTCCCTTCGCGAGGATCCTCTTGTATCTCTCCGCCATCTGGCTCGGCTTCATGGCGCTTGCCGGCGGCGTGGCGCTGTTCCTTGGCCAGACCATCGTCCGCGCCATGAGCAGCGCGTCGAAGTCTGCGATGAAGCTCGCGAGGGGAGAGACCGTCGTCCCGCGCCGCTCGCGCGTTGCCGAGATCGACGAGCTCGCCACGCAGTTGCGCGATGCGTCCGATCTGCTGGCGGCCCGGAATCGCGAGCGCGACGAAGCCAGCCGGATCAAGGACGAGTTCCTGATGACGGTGTCCCACGAATTGCGGACGCCGCTCACCGCGATTTACGGGTGGGCCCGGATGCTGTCGACCGGCGAGATCCGCGACGCGCAGCGACCCCGCGCGGCCCAGGCGATCGAGCGGAACGCGTCGGCGCTTCAACAGCTCGTCAACGATCTGCTGGACGTGTCCCGGATCGTGTCTGGACGCCTGCGCCTCGATGTGCACTCGGTGATGGCGGCCGACGTCGTGAGCGCCGCGATCGATGCCGTGCGGCCGGCCGCGGTCGCAAAACAGATTCGCGTCACCACCGCGATCCCCGACGCCACGCTACGCCTCTCCGCCGATCCCGACCGGCTGCGGCAGGTGATCTGGAATCTCCTCTCGAACGCCGTGAAGTTCACGCCGGCCGGCGGCCGCATCGAAGTGCGTGTCGTCGGGGAAGCGGACGAAGTCGCGTTGACGGTTCGCGATACCGGTCCGGGTGTCGAAGCCGACTTCCTGCCGCACGCGTTCGATCGCTTCCGGCAGGGCGCGGCCGGCACGACCCGCGCGCATGGCGGTCTCGGGCTGGGCCTGGCGATCGTGCGTCACCTCGTGGAACTGCACGGCGGCACGGTGTCGGCCGCCAACAATGCACCGGATGCCGGCGCGACGTTCCGTGTAGCGTTGCCGGCGCTTGCCTCCGTCGAGCCTCGGAGCGACCTGACGGTTTCGCCGGAGGAAGGCGTGCTGCCAGCCGCCGCGGTGCCCGCCAATCAGCTGGACGGCCTCAGCGTGTTCGTGGTCGACGATCACCAGCACACGCGCGAGATGATCGCGACCGTGCTCGAGAACGCCGGCGCCAACGTCCGCGCCGCGGCGTCCGCGGAGGACGCGCTGATGGTTCTCCAGACCTGGCAGCCCCAGGTGATGATTTCCGATATCGAGATGCAGGGTCAGGACGGCTACGAGCTGATGCAGAGCGTGCGATCGCTGTCGGGGAATCGCCGGCTCGTCGCCGTCGCGCTGACGGCGCACGCGCGGCCCGAGGATCGGCTGCGCGCTCTCGAGGCCGGGTTCCAGTGGCACCTGACGAAGCCGATCGATCCGCGCGAGCTGGTGGGTGTGATTGTGTCGCTGGTGACTCAGGCCGGCGAGGTCAGCTCGCCGGCCTGAGGACTGAGGATGAAACGCGGTCTTACTGTCCGGTCGCCGACCGTTGCGCCGACGCCGGCAGGGTGTACGCGATGTACTCGCCGGAATAGTTGCCGCCGCTCACGGCGACGACGATGTACTGCTTGCCGTCGACCATATAGGTCATCGGCGAGCCGCTCTGCTGTGCCGGCATCCACACCGCGCCGACTTCCTTGCCCGTCGTCTTGTCGTACGCGCGCAGCATCGCCCCGCGCGGATGCTCCGGCGTCGTCGTGACGATCGGGTCGCCGGCGATGACCAGCGTCTTGGTGACCACGACGCCGACGTTGCCGCTCTGCCCGGTCTTCGGAATCGTCTGGCCGCGCAGCGCCGGATGATTGCGGACGCCGTCGGGCGTATCGCCGTGCGGTGTCGACCACACCAAATCACCCCGGTCGAGATTGATGGCGACGATCTGGCCGTACGGCGGCTTGACGATCGACAAGCCTTGCACCGTTGCGCCGAAGCCGCCACCACCGCCACCGGCCGCAGCCCCGCGCCCGCCACCCGCCGCTCCTGCCGCTCCGGCAGTCGTCGGCGCGGGGGTCGGTGGGGGAGGCGGCGGCGTCGCCGCGCGCTGCGGGCGGGGCGCGTCGGCGGCTTCACCTTCGCCGCCGCCGACAATCGCGCGGAAGGTCTGGCCCGCGGTGCCCATCACGTAGTCGAGATCCGAGAATTCTTTCGGCGGTGCCACGAGACCGAGCGGGGCGATGCACGCGTTGCAGGCGTGCGAGAAGAACGTATGGAGCTCCGGGTCGTAAGCGGAGCCCGGCCAGTTCACGCCGCCGCTCAACGTGCCCGACGTCAACGCCGCCACCGGTCCTTCCATCTTGCTGACGAGCGGTGGCAGATACACGGGACCGAGCCGGTACCGTTTGGCGGCTTCGAGGCCGGCGGCCTTCAACTCCGGCGTGAAGTCGATGAGATCGCTTTCGAGGACGCCGCCGCGCGAGTACGGCGGTGGCTTGGTCGGGATCGGCTGGGTCGGGCTGGTCTTTTCGCCCGGGACATCGGTCTGCGGCACCGGCTTCTCCTCGATCGGCCAGACCGGCTGACCGGTGATGCGATCGAACACGAAGAGGAAGCCCTGCTTGGTCGCCTGCGCGACTGCCTTGATCGGCTTGCCGTTCACGTTGATGTCGGCGAGCAGCGGCGCGGCCGGCATGTCCAGATCCCAGATCGGGTGATGCACGATCTGATAGTGCCATTTGCGCTGGCCGGTCTTGAGGTCGACGCAGACGATGCTGTCGCCGAACAGGTTATTGCCGGGACGATGGCCGCCGTAGAGGTCCGATGTCGGATCCTCGACCGGCAGATACACAAGTCCGGCTTCCTCGTCGACCGTGATCTGCGACCACACGCCGGTGTTGCCGTTGATCGCCCACGATTCCTTTTCCCACGTGTCGGCACCGAACTCGCCCGGACGCGGGATAGTGTTGAACGTCCAGAGCAGCTTGCCGCTCTTCACGTCCCAGGCGCGCACGAGACCCTTCGTGTTGTTGTGGGTCTTGACGGTGAGCCCTTCCCGGAACGACGACCCGACGATGACGACGTCCTTGGCCACGGTCGGCGTCGAGTGGAGGCCGATTTCACCGGTCTCGAGATCGATCTGTTCGCCCTTTCCAACCAGCGCGCCGACTTTCATGTCGACGATGCCGTCCTTGCCGAACGAGCTGACGCGGGTCCCGGTCTTCGCGTTGAGGGCGACCAGGCGATAGCCGGTCGTCACGTACAGGATGCGATCGTCGCCTTTGCCGTCCGTCCAGTACGACAGACCGCGGCCTGATAGCTGACGCGGCGCCGCCACGGCGCGCGCGCCTTCGCGTTCGGCGTGCACCCAGATGATTTCGCCAGACTTCGCGTCGAGCGCGACGACCGATCGTCGTGTGCCCCCCGTGGCGTAGACGACGCCCTTGACCATCAGCGGCGTGCCTTCGAGCTTGAACTCGGGGCGCGTGCCGAGGTTGTCGGTCTTGAACCGCCACGCAACCTCGAGATCCTTGAAGTTGCTGGCGTTGATCTGATCGAGCGGGGCATAGCGCGAACCGCGCACGTCCGCGGTGTAGTGCGTCCAGTCGCCGTTTTTCGTGCTCGGCAGGCCCGGTGCCTGGCCCGAAAGCCGGGCCGCCGCCGCCAGACCGACCACGCTGGCAAGGGAGGCCGCCGCCAGGACGGTTCGTCGTGAGATTCCTGTCATTCGTGAACCCTTTTCAATGAGAGAGGATGAATGCCGATTCTACCCACCTTTCGGCTTGAGCTCCAGCTTCGGGTAGTAGCGCTCGGGCTGCTTCAGGAATTTCTCCAGCCACTTCCGGCCGGCCTCCTGCGGCGTGAAGCTCCACGCCTGCCGGTAATAGTTCCAGTCGTCCGGATTGAGGGCCTGCGCCCGCTCGAAATATTTCGCGGCGAGCTCGGCGCGGCCGTCCTGCTGGAACCAGACCGCCAGCTTGAATGTCGCCTCGGCCTCCAGTTCCGCGGCCGAACGCGGCTTGACGCGCCGCGCGAACTCCTCGTCGGAGAGCACGTACTGACTGCGCTCGCCGTTGGTGACCCAGTCGCGAAGCGCGGCGACGTAGAGCTCGCCTTCGATTTCGAGCGCCTTGCCGCCGTAGGTGTCGGTCCGTGTCGACGTCCACGCCGGTTCCGCCGGCCGCACGACACGTCCTCGCTCGTCGATCCAGACGCCTGACGGCACGTTCACCAGCTGGAATGCCGAGCTGACCGTATGCTTCGTGTCGACCAGCGTCGTGTAGGTCGCCTTGGCCGCGTCGTACCATTTACCGGCTGCGGCCTCTCCGCCCGTGTCCTGCGCCGCGGCGACGACCTCGAAACTCTTCTCCTTCAGCTCCTCGTAAACCTTCTGCCAGCCTGGCAGATCGAATCGGCAGCCTCACCAGGAGGCCCACGTCACGACGAGCACTTTCTTGCCGCGAAGACTGGCGAGGTGTACTGGCCGGCCGGCGCGATCGGGCACGACGAAGTCGGGCGCCATGCGTCCTTCGAGGAAGCTGCCGCGCAGCGACTGGATGTCGCCAAAGCTCCAGACCTGCGCGTCGAGGTCGGCGACGACCGGCTGTCCGATCTTCTTCGCGAACGCGCTGAGGCAGAAGTACTCGCCGCGCACCATGTCCTTCGGTATCGGGATGCACAGGTCGGCACGGCACGCACCCTGCGGCTTCACTTCGAATTCGTTGATCGAGGGGAGGTCGCGCTTGCGGACCCACAGGGCGTCTTTCGGCTGCTTTGGATCGCGGCCGATCGCACGCAGCGCGATCGCCTTGTCATCGTAGAGGACCGTGGCGGCCGGCGACGGCGCAGCGGCTTGCCGAGCCGTAGCTCGCATGGGAATTGAGCGCGAGCGAAGGCTGGCATCGAGCGCGTCCGGCGCCATCGAGGCGGCGGACATCAACTGCAAGAACTGTCGTCGTTCCACGGCAGGGGACACTATACTCCCCGTCGGGAGGTTTGAGGATGCCGGCGACCGTCCTTGTCGTGGATGACGATCGCGACCTGACGCGGCTGATGGCGAAATTCCTCAAGCTCGAGGGATTCAGCGCCGCCGAGGCGTACAACGGACAGGAAGCGCTCAAGTACCTCCGGGATGGCGGCGATGCGAGCGTCATCCTGCTCGACCTCCGCATGCCGGTGATGGATGGGTGGGCGTTCCGCCGCGAGCAGCAGGAAGATCCGGCGCTGGCCCGCATCCCGGTCGTCGTCCTGACAGGGATCGAGGGCGATCACGAAGAGGACCTCGGCGCGGCCGCCGCGTTTCACAAGCCGGTCAGCTTTCCTGACGTCGTCGACGCGCTGCGCCGTCTGTGCGAAGACGCCTGATCGCCGTTTTCATCGTCTGCCGGCGACGATCACCGCGAACATTCCGCGCCGCCATGCCACGTCCACGATGAAGCCGGCGCTTTGCAGCAGCTCGAGTTCCGCGTCGAGCGAGACGTAGACGTCCTCCTTGCTCCATGCCCGCAGCAGCGCCTCGGCTTTTCGGGTGCTGTACGATTCGCGCAAATGGACCATCCAGGCGTCGCGCTGCGCTCGCGCGCGGTCGGATGCGCCGGCCGGATGACAGTCGGCGCTGATGAACACGCCCGCAGGATTGAGGGCCGCACGAATCCGGCGATAGAGACGTGCCTTCGCGCTGCGCGTGCGCACGTGATGAAGCGCGATGGAGGCGACGACCGCGTCGGCGCGCGGCAGCGCCGCCCGGACGAAGTTCGCGGTCTGCAGCGTCGCCCGGCGTCCGAGGCGTCGTGCGGCCAGCGCCAGGATGCCGCGGTCGGCGTCGATGCCGATCACCGACGCCTTCGGCGCACGTTTCAAACAGCGAGCGGCCAGCGCTCCCGTCCCGACGCCGAGCTCGACGATGGTGCGCGCCCTGGCGTCGACGGCGTTCGCCGCCGCGTCGAGCATTTCTTCGTAGGCGGGGATGAACGTGCGGATCCGCTGATCGTATTCGGCGAGCTCGATGCCAAGGTGCGATGCGACGCTCATCGTTTGCCCAAAACCGTCGTAGCGCGGCCCTTTCAGGGCCGCGATCGAGGAGCCGCCGCCTCCGCGCCGGAGGCGCTACGGCGTGCCTCGCCGGAGCTCGCGTCTTCGTCCGACGAGCGAAGGCGGGAAAGCCCCGCATTACCAGAGAACGCCGGCTCGTGCCAATCCTGCGGGACGTTGACGTACGAACGATCGAGCGCCGCGGTTGATTCGCAGCCGAGCAGCTTCAGCGTACGCACGAGCTCCGTCCGCAGAATCTCGATCGCGCGCGCGACACCGGCTTCGCCGGCGGCGGCGAGGCCGTACGCGTATGCGCGCCCGACGAGGACTGCACGCGCCCCAAGACAGAGCGCCTTGGCGACGTCGCCGCCGCGCCGGATGCCGCCGTCGACCAATACTTCCGCCTGACCATTCACCGCCTCGAGCACTTCCGGCAGCGCGCGCAGCGTCGCCGGTACGCCATCGAGCTGGCGGCCGCCGTGGTTCGACACTACCAAGGCCTGCGCGCCGGCCGCGATCGCCTGTCGCGCGTCTTCACTGGTGTGCACGCCCTTGATGACGATGGGGCCCTTCCAGAGGTCGCGGATCCACCGAAGGTCCGTCCAGGTCACGACCGATTGCGCGAGGGCGGCGCCGACGTCCGCGTATCCCATCGGTCCGGCCGGCAGCACGACGTTTGGAAAGTTCATCAAGCCGCCGTCCGCCAGGAATCCGGCCAGCCACCGCGGCCGCGCCAGCACTTGCGGTACGAACGGCAGCTTTTCCCAGAGGGTTCCACTGACCAGTTCCTTGACGCCGTTGCGGACGTCGCGCTCGCGCTGTCCGGCGACCGCGGTATCGATGGTCAGGACCAGCGCCGAGAATCCCGCTGCCTGCGCGCGGGCGATGCTGGCGGTCGCGATGTCCCGTCCGCCGACGAGGTAGACCTGGTACCACGCCGGTCCGGGCGTGGCCGCTCGGACGTCTTCGAGCCGGCATCCCGACAACGTGGACAGAATGTACGCCGTCCCGGCGGCGCCGGCAGCTTTCGCGGCCGCGACTTCGCCGCGCGGATAGAACAGCCGGCTGCTGCCGACGGGCGCGAGCAGGAACGGCAGGTCGAGCGGGGCGCCGAGCACCGTCGTCCGCAGATCCGCGCCGGAGGTCGAAACCGCGCTGCGCGGCCGGAACGTGAGGCGCGCGTACGCTAGGCTGTTTTCCCGCAGCGTGATCTCGTCGTCTGCACCGCCGTCGATGTAGTCGAACGCGAGCCGCGGCAGGCGGCGCTTCGCCAGGCGACGGAGGTCCGCGATGTTGACGACGCGCGGGGGGGCTACCGTTCTCGACATCTTTGCGCGATTCTACTCAAAACAGGAGGCACGCCGATGCTCGCTCGCCGCCGCATGCTTGGCACGACGCTCTTAGGAGGCCTGCTCGGGTCCGCGATTCCGGCTTCCTTGTCCGCCCGACGCCGCACCGCGGCGGACGCGGAGGCCGGACCTTCAGAACAAAGTACGCAAATGTCGGACAGCCAGGTGACGAAAATCGTCGACGCGCTGAAAGACGTCAGCAGAGCGATCGAAGCCCCGCCGGGCGCCTTCGTCGAGATCCTGCCAATCCGGCAGAAGCAGATGGACTATCTGCGCTCGACGAACAAGTTTCCTGACTTCATCGACGTGGGACTGGATGTGTGGTTTGCCGTCCACGACTGGCACGTCAAGCACCTGCAGCAGCCGGCGCTCGGGCGCGACGCCAGCGGCCGCTACACGATTTCGCTGATGGGCACGCAGCTCGTGATGCGGCCCGATCTGGTACCGACCTTTATCAGCGCGCCGTACGACAGCCGGTGACGTTGCCCCGGAAACGGAGGAGACGGAGTCGAACGGGATCACCACAGAGAAACAGAGCAACGGAGACGAAACAGAGAGCAGCGATTCGACGGGCGTCGCGAAGCGACGCTGCGAGATCGGATCGAATCGTGAAAACGAGCACGACCCGAATCATCCGTGTTCGTTTTCATGATTCGATCCGATCGCGCCAGTCGGCCTGCGTCGCAGGCCGACCCGTCGAATCCGGTGTCGCGTCACGACGTGCTTCTTCTCCGTTTAACCTCTGTTGCTCCGTTGCTCTGTGGTTTAACCGTTCGCTCTGTACCCTCCGTTCACTCGGCGCGCACGGCGGTCAGCGGACCGGCGCGTCAAGAGTGTCGAAGGGAGGACGATTCGTCACCCTTTACGAACGGCCAGCGACTATCATCCGTCGATCGGCCGAACGGCAGAGGCGGCAAGCTTCGTGCTGGTAGGCCTCGCCAACGCCTTCACCCAACGACTCCCGAGAGAATTGAGCCGCTTGAAAGGATCACGATGAGACGCCTGGTGTGTGGAGTCGCCGTCGTCGTCGCATCGGGATGCGCCGGATGCGGCGGCAACAGTAATAACTCAGCGACCGCAACGCCGGCAGCGCCGACACCAACGGCCGCCGCCTCCACCGAGAGCTTTTCCGGCACGGTGACCGTCGCCGGAAACGACTTCCATCCCTTTACGGTCGCGACGACGGGCGCCACGTTGAGCGTCACGCTGACGGCCGCGGGACCGCCGACGACGATCTTCATGGGGCTGGGGTTGGGGGCGTACGACGCGCCGACGTGCACGTTGCTCAACAACGCGTATCTCACAACGCAGGCGGGAGCCGTAGCGCAGCTGTCCGGTACGGCCGGCGCCGGGGCCTACTGTGTCGTCGTCTACGACGTGGGCAATCAGACGGGGCCCATCACCTACGCGGTGACGGTCAGCCACTATTGAAGGACGTGTATCAGGAGTCTGTGCGCTTGTCAGATCGGTGAGTCGAGGGATCGGCGCACGACACGGCCATTCACGGCGAGCTCATCGATTTTCGTCGGACGACACGCTAGCCCTGAACGAAAAGGGCGAGCCGGATGGCCGGCTCGCCACGCGCGCGCTCAGCGATTCGTGCCGCCCGGGCCACTCTGACCGCCTTGTTTCTGTCCGCCCGACGACGGATTCCGGTCGCGTTGGTCGCTACCCTGCGATGGGTTATTGCCTTGCGACCCGCCTTGGTTCCGGTCGCGGTTTCGCTCGCTGTCGTTCTGCTGACCTTCCTGGCCGCCTTGTTGTCCACCAGGATTCTTCGAACCACCCTGGTTCTGGTCGCGCGGCATGTCTCGATCTCCGCCCTGCTGGTTTCCCTGATTCGGTTGTGCCATTGGTTTCTCCTTGGCCGTTTAAGTGGCCGCCCGGACAGGAGCAAATTAGGTGCCGAACTAATTGTCGTCACAGACCTTCGATGGTTTTCATCGGCGTGTCGACGGCCCGGCGCTTTGCGATCGCCTTGACGGCGTCAAACAGGCGGACGAAACGACTGCGCGGCGGCTCCCAGTAGTCCACTCGGTCAACCACCACGCGAAGCGCGGTGGCTTCGCGATCGTCTTTGCCGTCTGGAAACCAGGCGCGATACGTCGGATGCCATAGACGCCGGATGAGTTCGGGTTTTCGCGAAGCAGAGGGACGCAGAACGCGCCATCACCATCTCCTCTCATCGTTAGCGACCAACGTGAGCGAGCGCTCCGGTTACCCATCGTGCGCTCTCTGCTTCTCACACTGGACGGCGGTGACCGTCGCCGACCGCCGCAGATTGTTCAAATCGTTCTGAACCAGGTGTGGTGCCGCGCGTCCTTGGCTGGTATGCAACGTGCTGCCGACCATACCTCTATGGATGCCGATCGTCGGGCGGCAACCACCTAACTGAGGAGACTCAACCATGGCCGAAACGGGAACGCTCCACGACGCTTTCATTGATGAATTGCGCGACACGTACGACGCAGAAAGACAGCTGACGAAGGCCTTGCCGAAGCTGGCGAAGGCCGCCGCGAATGCCAAACTCCGGACGGCGTTCGAAACCCATCTGGAGGAGACGCACGGGCAGATCGCACGTCTCGAACAGGTGTTTGAGAGCCTGGACGAAAAGGTTCGCGGCAAGCACTGTGACGGCATCGCCGGGATCATCGAAGAGGGCAAGTCGATCATGGAAGAAGACTTCGATGACACCACGATGGATGCCTGTCTGATTGCCGCGGGGCAGCGCGCCGAGCACTACGAGATGGCGGCGTACGGGACGCTCGTCGCGTGGGCGCAGGCG
>Ga0193696_1000282_pt1 | contig 19013 bp, 22 predicted proteins | sample L3m1metaG_FD_145074 | JGI IMG/M metagenome (GOLD analysis project Ga0193696, IMG submission 145074) | Soil microbial communities from a riparian zone of the East river system, Colorado, United States - L3m1 | ecosystem: Environmental > Terrestrial > Soil > Riparian zone | place: USA: East River... | reverse complement strand
TGCGCGTCGACGTGGCGTTGTGGGGCGGCGCGGTTCCGGGGAACGCGCCGCAACTGCGCGACATGCTCGGCCACGGCGCGGTCGGCTTCAAATGCTTCCTCGTCGACAGCGGCGTGCCGGAGTTCGGCAATCTCAACGCCGACGGATTGAAACTCGCGCTCGACGCAATGCGCGACACCAACGCGCCGCTGCTCGTGCACGCGGAGCTGCCGGAGCACGTGCACGACGTCACCGGCGATCCGCGCGCGTACGCGAGCTACCTAGCCTCGAGGCCGCGCAGCGCGGAGGATGCGGCGATCGAGCTCGTGTCGCAGAAGACTGCGAACAGCGGCTCGCGCGCGCACATCGTCCACCTCTCCTCCGCCGGCGGCCTCGACACGCTGCGCCGCGCGCGAGACGCGCGCATCGCGCTCACCGCGGAGACGACGCCGCACTATCTCTACTTCGACGCCGAGTCGATTCCCGACGGCGCGCCGCAATACAAATGCGCGCCGCCGATCCGCGAGCACGAGAACCGCGAGCAGCTCTGGCGCGGCATCGGCGACGAGCTGATCACCGCGATCGTCAGCGATCACTCTCCCTGCACGCCGGAGTTGAAGAAGCTCGGCGAAGGAAACTTCGCGCACGCGTGGGGCGGCATCTCGTCGCTGCAATTCGCATTGCCGATCGTCTGGACCGAAGCGCGCAAGCGCGGCATTCGCCTCGAGGCGATCTCGAAGCTGATGAGCGAAGGCCCGGCGCATCTCGCCGGCATCGAGCACCGCAAGGGGAAGCTCGCCGCCGGATATGATGCCGACCTCGTGGTCTTCGATCCCCATGAACGCTTCCGCGTCGAGCCGTCGATGATCGAGCATCGCCACAAAATCACGCCGTACGCCGGGCACGAGCTGTACGGCGTGGTGAAGGCGACGTACGTTCGCGGCCGGCTGGCGGGAGACGCAACGATCGGAGAATGGATCCGCAAGTGACTTTCCGCGACCTCGTCGACCTCGCTTCCGAGCGCCTCGGCGGCTCCGTCCTCTACGCGACGGACGATTACTTCGCCGAAAAAGAAAACCTCCTCAAGCAGCCCGCCGCGATCTGGAAGGAACATGAGTACACCGACCGCGGCAAGTGGATGGACGGCTGGGAGTCGCGGCGCAAACGGGTCGAGGGGCACGACTACGCGATCATCCGCCTCGGCGCGCCGGGCGTGATCCGCGGCGTGGTCGTCGACACCGCGTTCTTCCGCGGCAACTACCCCTCGGACTGTTCGATCGAAGGAACGGTTGCCAAGCCGGAGACGCCGCACGAACAGCTCACGAACTGGACCGAGATCCTCCCGAAGTCAGCGCTGAAGGGCGATTCGCAGAACGACTTCGCCATCGACTCGCCGCTGGCCTGGACGCACCTCCGCTTTCACATCTACCCCGACGGCGGCGTGGCGCGGCTGCGCGTGCATGGCGAGGTCGTCCCCGACTGGCATCGCGAAGGCGGGCTCGATCATCCGCTCGATCTCGCGGCCATCGAACATGGCGGCCAGGTGCTCACCTGCAGCGACATGTTCTTCGGCCCCAAGCACAACCTGATCATGCCGGGCCGCGCGTTCAACATGAGCGACGGCTGGGAGACGAAGCGCAGCCGCGGCGCGGGTCACACGGACTGGGTGATCGTGCAGCTCGCGTGCGAGGCGCACGTGCGGCGCATCGAGCTCGACACGAGCTGGTTCAAAGGAAACTTCCCCGACACCGCGTCGCTCGAGGCGTCGCGTCTTGCAGAACTGACGGATGAGTCGTGGACGGAGATCATGCCGCGCACGAAGATGCTCGCCGATACGCGTCACGTCTTCGATGTCGAGGCCACGGCGACGCACATCCGCCTGACCGTCTATCCCGACGGCGGCGTCGCCCGCATGCGCGTCTACGGACTGGCGACCGAGGCGGGCCGCCGCGCGATGATCACGCAACACGTCAACACGCTCGCCGACGAAGCCGCGCTGCGCCGCGTCTGCGGATCGTCGGAGTGGGCGCGACGGATGCTCGCCGCGCGTCCGATGAAGGACGCGTTCGCGACGTCGGACGAGATCTGGTCATCGCTGAGCGAAGCCGACTGGCGCGAAGCGTTCGCCGCGCATCCGCGCATCGGCGAGAAGAAGGGCGGCGCGTGGTCGGCGCAGGAACAGAGCGGCACGCGCACCGCGGCCGAACAAACCATGCAGCAGCTCGCCGACGCGAACCGCGCGTACGAAGAGCGCTTCGGCCACATCTACATCGTCTGCGCGACCGGCAAGTCCGCCGAGGAGATGTTGAGCTTGTGCCGGGAGCGGCTGGGCAATGAGCCGGCGAAGGAGCTGCGCGTCGCGGCGGAGGAGCAGCGGAAGATCATGCATCTACGGTTGCAGAAGCTGGTGAGCTGATGGGCATCTCCACGCACGTCCTCGACACATCTACCGGCCGCCCCGCGGCGAACGTGAAGATCTCGCTCGAATTCGACCGCGGCGGATTCGACGTCGTCTGTCACGGCAAGACCAACGAAGACGGGCGCCTGCGACTCATCGAGCAGCCCGACAGCGGCGTGTATCGCATCACCTTCGAGACCGGCGAGTACTTCAAGGGAGAGACGTTCTTCCCCGTGGTCACGATTACATTCGAGGTGCGCGACCCCGCGCAGCACTATCATGTCCCTCTACTCGTTAGTCCATTCGGATACTCGACCTACAGGGGGAGCTGATGAAGCGAATCATCCTGGCGGCAATCCTCGGCGGACTCGTTGTCTTCATCTGGAGCGCGATCTCCCACATGCTCACTCCCCTCGGCGCCATGGGGATGAGCACCATCACGAACGAAGATCCGGTGCTCGCCGCGATGCGCGCGAACATACCGAAGTCGGGGATGTACTTTTTCCCCGGCTTCGACATGTCGAAGGAGCCGACGCCGGAATGGGATGCGAAATCCAAACGGGGCCCGAACGGCCTGCTCATCATTCAAGCCGGTCCCGGCGAGGATAAGTTTCCGCGGCAGCTCGCGTGCGAGCTGGTGACCAACATCATCGCCGCGTACATCGCGGCAATCCTCGCGGCGATGATGGTCGGGACGATGATGAAGCGCGCGTTCGCCATCGCGCTGCTCGCCATCTTCGCCACCGTCTCGCTGAGCTTCAGCTACTGGATCTGGTACGGCTTCCCGGCGATGTACGTGCTCGGCGAGATGATCACCGAGCTGGTGGGATGGCTGCTGGCGGGATTCGTGATCGCTAAGCTCGTGCCGCCGGCCGCCGCCCCTTCATGATCTTCACGAACGACCTGCTGCGCAGCTCGTCGAGCGTGAGTCCCGTCGCCAGCGCTTCTTCCTCCGTGATCGCGCCGCAGTTCAGCGCGCGGAGGAAGTAGTTGAGCAGGCCCTGACCCGTCGCGGCGTCGTCGAAGACGTCGCCGACCAGCGTCGCCTGTCCCGCCTTGGCGATGAAGTTGTGCAGCCGCTCCGTCGCCGCCGCGGCGCCCTGGAGGAAGAACGAGTAGACCGCGGCATAGCGCGTCGGGAGCTGCGCGGGATTGAGGTCCCAGCCCTGGTAGTAGGCGTTGATCAATGAATGCTCGATGTGATCGACATGCAGCCGCCACGCGCGATGCACGACGTTGCGGTTCTCCGCGACTTGCTCCGCGCTGAGGCTCGCACCCTTGTGCGGCGCGATCGGCATGATGTTCGTCGCGCCGTCGGAGAGCCACAGTCCCGTGCCGGCGTACGCCACCTGCATCATGTGCCGCGCGAAATCGCACGCCGGATGATCCATCCGCTGATGCGCCGCGGTGATGTTGCAGCTCGCCGTGTAGTCGTAGGTCCCGAAGTGCGCGGCCACCGCTTTCCCGCGCGCCGCCTGCAGGAAGAGCGGCAGATTGGAGACGCCGTTCTCGCTCAGGATCGACTGCGTCGTCTCGATCATGAACTCGAGTCTCAGCGTGCCGGCGGATAGTCCGAGGCGCGGCTCGAGCGTGTCGTAGAGATCGGCCAGCATCGTCACCTGCTGCGGCAGCTGGATCTTCGGCAGCGTGACGACGAACCAGGGCGGGAGCTTCCCCGCTTTTTCGATCAGCGTGGTGAGGAAGATGTCGAGCGTGCGCACCGAGCGGCGCATCAGCTCCTGCGTGAACGGTTTGATGCGGATGCCGATGAACGGCGGCAGCGTGCCATTCGCGAGGCCCGTCGCCACTTCCGTCGCCGCGGCCGCGGCGTGGCCATCCTCTTCGTCATCGGGACGATTACCGTAGCCGTCTTCGAAGTCGATGCGGAAATCCTCGACCGGCTCGCGCTTCAGCTTCTCGAGCACGCGCCCGTAAATCCGTTCGGAGAGTGAGTCATCCAATCCGATCGCGTGCGCGAACATCGCTGCGTCGGGCGCGAACTCGTCGAGCGAGCGCAGCGCCAGCACGCCGAGCTTCACCGTCGTATCCGACTTGAACAGATGCGCGCCGCCGTACACCGTGTGCACCGGCTGGCGCGCGCCGGAGTCGCCGGGAAAGCGCTGCATGAAGGGAACGAGCGCGCGCTCGAGCGGCGCGGCCGCGTTGTCGGTCTCGTTTTGCGTGAGAGTCATCAGTGCTCCCGAATCAGCTTCGCCACTCCCCATCCCACCAGCACCAGCACCGACAGCAGGATCCAGCTGTAGCTGTAGGTCGCGACCGGGAAGTGATTGCTCAGCATGATGAGCACCACGGGGAGAACGATGAACGTGTTGTGCTTCGAGCGGTTCTTCGCGCGATCGGCCAGCGTCATGTCCGCCGGTTGCCCCGCCCTCGTCGCGGCGATGAGCTGCCGCTGCGCGGGGAGGATGCGCGCCCAGACGTTCGCGGCCATGAACGTGCCGAGCATCGCGCCGATCTGCATGTACGCGGCGCGTCCGTCGAAGACCCGCGTCGCTCCGTAGATCGCACCGACGAGCAGCACGTACGACACCGCGGCGCCGAGGACTTCGTTCTTCGCCAGCGGTGAGATCCACATCAGGTCGTAGATCAGCCAGCCGACGATCATCGCGCCGACGCTGATGCCGATCTGCGTCCAGGTCGTCATGATGCCGCCGGTGTAGTAGACGAGGATCAGCAGCGCGATGCCGCTCATCCACGTCAGCGCCGCTTCCCAGCGGAACCAGTGCAGCGTCTGATCGCGCAGCTCCGGCACCTTCTGCTTGTCGACGATGTAGAAGCCGCCGCTGTGCACCATCCAGACGTTTTTCTCGCCGCTGTGGAAGCGGCGGTCGAGCCAGGTAAAGAAGAACGTTTGTCCCACCCACATGATCGCGGCGAAGACGTGGAACCAGCGGAGGCAGAGGTTCAGCCAGTCACGAACGAGGTAGCTCATGCGTATCGACGAAGATAGCAGATAGCGGATAGCAGATAGCAGCCCGAACTGCGCGGGCGGTGGCTTGCTATCTGCTATCCGCTATCTGCTGTCTGGAGACAACAATGAACAACCGCAACGACGCGAACAAAGCCGATCACGACAAACCCGCCAAGACCGAACGACCGACCGGCGGCCACATGGGTGCAGGCCGTTCGGGCGACGAGAGCCTCGGCTCGGAGAAGCCGACCGATCGCGACAACATGGGATCGAAGAGGCCGGAAGACTAAACCGCGCCTTGTTGTAGATTTGGCGCCTCGAAGGAGGCGCAATGACCGACCCTCGCTACCCCATCGGACCGTTCGAACGACGCGACACGCTCACGCCGGGCGAGCGCCGTGACTTCATCGCCCAGATCGCCGCCGCCCCCGCCCGCATGCGCGAGGCCGTGAGCGGCCTCGGCGACGAGCAGCTCGACACGCCGTACCGCGACGGCGGCTGGAGTGCGCGGCAGGTCGTGCATCACGTTCCCGACTCGCACCTCAACGCCTACTGCCGCCTCAAGATCACGCTGAGCGAAGAAGCCCAGCCGACGATCCGTCCGTACGACGAGGCCGCATGGGCGAAGCTCCCCGACATGTTCATCACGCCGATCGACGTCTCTCTGACGTTGCTCGAATCGCTGCACGCGCGCTGGGTCGGACTCTGGTCGGCGATGAAGAACGAAGATTTCCAGCGTACGTTCAATCATCCCGAGCACGGCATCCGCTCGCTCGACTGGCTGCTCGCGCTCTACGCATGGCACGGCCGCCATCACGTCGCACACATCACGTCGCTGCGCGAACGGATGGGTTGGTGAAAGGTTCGGGCGACGAGCTCGTCCTCTTCCTGACGCCGCCCGGCGATCAGGTGCTGGACGCGCTCGCCGATCGCTACTGCGTCGCGGAAGGTCCGCCGTCGACGATCGAAGAGTGCGGCTTCCGCCGCGCGCATCTCGTCGGACGCGGCACCGCCGCACTCGATTTCTACCTCCGCCGCTCCGACCTCGTGCAATCGCTCGTCCTCGCCGAGGTCGAGCCCGAGGATCCGGCGGAGTACCGCAGCGCGCTCGAGCTGATCGACGTTCCGCTCCTGCTGCTGAACGTGAATCCGTTTCACACCGCGATGCACACCGCCGTGCCGACGTCGCAGCTGATCGCGATCGACGTCGACGACCCGCGTGCCTTCACTCGTGCGTTGTGGTCGCACCTGCTGCGTGCGCGTGCGATCGAGACGCAGAAGCTGATCCCGTCGATCACGCGCTATCACTCGCGCTCGTTCATCTCGACCTCGGTCTCGCGCGAAGCGACAGGCGATTCGGTGCTCGTGCCGCACGACGACGTCGCCAACGCGATGGCGCAGGGACATCGCCTCATCTCCGGACGGATCCAGACTTCGGTGACGAAGGCGTCGCCGAAAGTGACCATGCTTCCCGATCCCGGACCGGTCACCGAACCCTCCTCCGATTCCGTCGAACGCGCGGCGCGCGTGATCGGCGCGGCACATCGTCCGCTGATCATCACCGGCGAGCTCGGACGCCATCGCGGCAGCCCCGAGGCGCTCGTGCAGCTCGCGCAACGTCACGGCATCGCCATCGTCGAGTCGAGCGAGCGCTCCTTCTTCAATTTCCCCACGCAGCACTCGCTGCACCTCGGCTTCAACACCTCGGCCTTCGTGAAGTACGCCGACGCGATCGTCGTCATCGAATGCGAGGAGCCGTGGCATCCCGAGTTCACCAACCTCTCGCACGAGCCGAAGATCATCCGCACCGGACTCGATCTCGGTGGACATCCGACGCTCGCCATCCGCCGGCTCACGTCGTGTCTCGACAAGTCGCGCCCCGATCGCGAGCGGATCGCGGGACGGCTCTCCGCGTACGCCTCGGAGCATCGTCGCGTACTGCAGCAGGCCCAGACGCGCGCCATCGCCGAGGCCGCGCGGCCGCACATCACGATGCAGTTCGCGTCGTACTGCATCGGTGAGGCGATCGACGACCGCGTCACGATCTGGAACGACTCCGACCTCGATCCGCAGCTCGTGCCGCGCCGCCTCGCCGACTCCTGGTTCTCCGGTCCCGTCCCCGGCTGGGTCTTCGGCGCGGCCCTCGGCGGACAGCTCGCCAATCGCGAGCAGACCATGCTCGTCGTCATGAGCGACGAGAGCTATCGCGCAAGCGAGCCGCTCGCCGCGCACGCCGTGGCCAACGCGAAGAAGCTGCCGGTCGTCGTGATCGTGTTCAGCGCCGACGCGCAGATGAAATCGGAGCAGGTGGCCGAGGCGTGCGGTGCGACGGGGATGCGCGTCGACAATCCGCGCGAGCTCCCGGCGGCGATCCGAGCGGCGCTGCAAGTTGCACGCGGCGAGAAGCGGCAGGCGCTGCTCAACGTTATCGTGACGTGATGGCCACTTTCTTCGACGTGCTCAATGAACTGATGGCGGCGGAAGTCCCGCTCGTCACCGTCACCGTCGTCGACACGATGGGAAGCGTTCCGCAGGACCGCGGCGCGAAGATGATCGTCACCGCCGATGGTCTGCGGTACGGCACCGTCGGCGGCGGGAAGGTCGAGACGAAGGCCATCGCCGAAGCGCAGCAGATGTTGCGCGGCGAGCTCGCCGGGACCACGCAATTCGTGCAGTGGAATCTCAACAAAGACGTCGGGATGACATGCGGCGGAATCGTGAAGCTCTACTTCGAGGCTCACAACGCGGGACGCTGGCGGATCGTGATCTTCGGTGCCGGACATGTCGCCCAGGCCCTCGCCACGCTGCTCGTCCACTTTGACTGCCACCTGACCGTGATCGACCCGCGCCCCGAGTGGCTCGAGCGTCTGCCGAGGTCGCCGAAATTGACGGCCATTCACAGCACCGACATGCCGTCGATGGTCGCCACGATCCCCGACGACGCGTTCGTCGTGTTGATGACGATGGGCCACACCACCGACAAGCCGATCCTGCTCGAAATCCTCCGCACGCGGAAGTTCCCCTACCTCGGCGCCATCGGCAGCCACTCGAAAGCCGTGATCCTGCGCCGCGACGTGGAGGAAGCCGGACTGCCGGAGGAAGCGCAACACGCGTTCTACTGCCCCATCGGGCTGGAGATCGGGAGCAGCAATCCGTATGAGATTGCGGTTAGCGTGATTGCGCAGATGATGCAGACGCGGGATGAAAGCAGAAATTAAGGCCGCTTCGGGCATCATGTCCAAATGCTCGACCGCTTTCCGACGACGGGGCTGACGCTCGTGGCGCGCCTCGGCAGCAGCGAGCGTGACGTCCGCGGCGCGGCGTTCGAGCGCATCGCGTCGCTCTACTGGAAGCCGATCTACAAGTACCTCCGCCTCGCGCATCACAAGTCGAACGAAGAAGCGCAGGACCTCACGCAATCGTTCCTCACCTCCGCCCTGCAGAAGGAATTCCTCGGCGACTACGACGCGTCGAGGGGACGTTTCAGGACATTCCTCCGCACCTGCATCGACCGCTTCGCCATCAACGAATTCAAGGCCGCGACACGCGAGAAACGGGGCGGTGGCGCGAAGCATCTCGACTTCGACGCCGTCGAGCACGAGCTGCCACTGTCGACGAACGAGACCCCCGAGGTCGTGTTCGAGCGCGAGTCGATCCGCGCGCTGTTCGAGAACGCCATCGCCGAGCTCCGCGCGCGATGGAACGGCAAAGACGCGCTGACCATCTTCGAGCGCTACGACCTCGCGGACGGCGATCGTCCGTCGTATCAGGACCTCGCCGGCGAGCTGCGCATCCCCATCACCACCGTCACCAATCGCCTCGCCGCCATCCGCCGCGACTTCCGCGCCATCGCGCTCGAGCTGCTGCGCGACACCACCGCGACCGACGCCGAGCTGCGCGACGAAGCGCGCCGCCTCTTCGGATCGAAGGCCCTCTGATGCTCAGCGATCGCATGCTGCAGCACCTGCAGGACGTCGCGGAGATGCCGCACTTCGACGGCGATCGCTACATCAATCTTCGCCGCGTCGGCAGCGGCGGCATGGGCACGGTCTTCTGCGCCGACGACACGCTGCTCAATCGCAAGGTGGCGATCAAGGTTCAGACCGCGGATGGCGGACAGCGGACGGCAGAGGCGCACACCGTCGCATCGCTCGAGCATCCCGGCATCGTTCCGGTCCACGACCTCGGCACGCTCGAGGATGGCCGCATCTGGTACGCGATGAAGTTCGTCGACGGCCAGACGCTCGCGCAGGTCGCACAAACCGCGTCGCTGCCGCGGCTGTTGAACATCGTCCGCCAGACCTGCGACGCCGTCGCCTTCGCCCACGCGCGCGGCGTCGTGCATCGCGACCTCAAGCCGCAGAACATCATGGTCGGCTCGTTCGGCGAGACGCTGGTGATGGACTGGGGCGTCGCGCGGATGATCACCGATGCCGCCGACAGCGCCGGCACGCCCGGCTACTCCGCCCCCGAGCAGCTCGCCGGCGCGCCGCCCGATCCGCGCGCCGACGTCTACGCCCTCGGGCAGGTTCTCGCGTTTGTCTCGGGAAAACACGTCCCGCGCGCCCTGAACGCGATCGTCGCCAAGGCCTCCGCGCTCAATCCCGCCGATCGTTATCCCGATGCCGCCGCCCTCGGCGACGACCTCGCGCGCTGGCTCGACGGACTGGCCGTCGAAGCGCATCGCGAAACGCCGATCGAAGTCGTCGCGCGCTGGTTGTCCAACAACAAGACCATCGCCGCCATGGTCGCCGCGTACATCGCCATGCGCGTCGTGCTCTTTTTCTTCACCCATCGCTAAATGCTTTCGCCGATCCGTTGAACAGATCCTCGAAGGAGAAATCACACATGTCCAAACCGCTGCTCGGTCTGCTCATCGGCGCAATCCTCGGTATGCTCGACGGCGCCTCCGCCTGGTTCACGCCCGAAGTTCGCCCCGTCATCGTCTCCATCATCATCGCCTCGACGATGAAAGGCCTCATCACCGGCGTGCTCGCCGGCTGGATCGCGCGCGTCACGAACTCCATCGGCTACGCGATGATCGTCGGACTCGCCGTCGGTCTGCTCCTCAGCTATCTCGTCGCCGCGATACCCGACGCAAACGGCCAGCATTACTACCTGCAGATCATGCTGCCCGGCACGATCCTCGGCGTCATCGCCGGCTTTGCGTCGCAACGCTTCGGCCACGCGCGATCAACGGCCGCCGCGGTAAACGCGTAGCAGCTCCGCCACGCTCCACGCCTGCGCGATGCAACCGCGCGGCGCGTGCGGCGGATCGCCGTCGAAGACCTCGGAGATCGATCCGAGACCGGCGTCGGAAAGGTGCGCGATGAGCGCGGGGAACTCCGGACGTTCCCCGCGCACGCGCTGCACCGCATCCGCGTACGCGCCGATCAGCCACGGCCACACCGTCCCCTGGTGATACGCCGCATCGCGCTCTTCCGGCGGACCGGTCGCGATGCCGCGATAGCGACTGTCGTCGGGCGACAGCGTGCGCAATCCGTACGGCGTCAGCAGCTTTCCCTCGCAGACGCGCAAGATGCTCTCCGCGCGCTCGCCCTCGATCAGCGGAAACGGCAGCGACACCGCGAAGAGCTGATTGGGACGAATCGAGCCATCGCGCATCGCCCCTTCCACGACGTCGTAGCAGCACGACGCCGCCTCGTTCCAGAAGACTTCGTTGAAGCGCTGCTTCACCGCTTCGGCACGCTCGCGCATCGCGTCGTCGTCCGTCAGCTCGGCGGTGATGCGGAGCGCGTTGTACCAGAGCGCGTTCACCTCGACCGGCTTCCCGCGCCGCGGCGTCACCACCCACTCGCCGACCTTCGCGTCCATCCACGTCAGCTGCATGCCGCCCGCGCCGGCGAACAGCAGACCGTCTTCGTCGACGTGGATGTTGTAGCGCGTGCCGCGATCGAGCCACTCGATCATGTCGAGCAACTGCGGAACGAACTCGGGCTCGCGAAGCGACCACACCGCGATGAAGAACCAGAGCGCCGCGTCGACCGAGTTGTACTCCGGCACGTCGCTCCCCTCGGGGAAGCGATTCGGGATCATCCCGCGATCGGCCACGGAGACGAATCGGCGCAGCACCTCGCGCGCGTCGTCCGCGCTGCACAGCCCGGGAATCGAGATCATCGCGTCGCGTCCCCACTCGCCGAACCAGTGATAGCCGGCGATGATCCCGTGTGTGGGAAAGGCGCCCTCGCCTGTCCGATCGATGATGAATTGATCGGCCGCGAGGAGGAGCGTCCGTTCGACGTCATCGCGCGCCGGTTCCGCGCACGCCTCGCGACGCGCGCGCTCCTGCTCGATCAGCGCCTCGGCGTCGCGTTCACCCTCCGCGCTCAACACCACCGCGAGTCGCGCACCCGCCTCGAGTTGCACGACGTATTCGCCCGGCGTGTAGAGATCCTCGGTGAAGTCGAGTCCGCGCTCCTTCTCCACGTCGTATTCGAAGTTGTAGTACCAGTCGGGCCACGGCGCGAACGTCGCGCCCGGCACGTCGATCGTGACCACCGGCGCGACCCACGTCTCGCTCTTCTTCGTCAGCGCATGGAAATCGCGATTGGCGAGAAACGGCCGCAGCCGCATCTCGAACGCGCCCGGCGCCTCGAGCACTTCGTACACGACGATCGTCGTGTTCTCGCCGCGCGGACAGACGATCGTCTTGCGCAGCCGCACGCCGCCTGCTTCGTATTCGAATTCGGGAAAAAGATCGCGGCGGAACGACGTCATCCATTCGAAGCCGAGGGGCGAGACGACGCCGGGATAGCGATTGCAGCCGAGCTCGTAGCGCTCATCGCCGATGACCAGCATTTCATCGAGCTTCGACACGAGCACCCAGCGCTCCGAGCGCGTCCGCGAGCCGGCCACGAGGAGGCCGTGATAGCGCCGCGTGTTCGCGCCGACGATCGTCGACGAGGCCCAGCCGCCGAGGCCGTTGGTCTCGATCCACTCGCGCTCGATGGCGCGATCGAAGTCGTGGAGCACGTCGGCACCGAATTCGAAGGGCATGGGGTCGGGATTGTATGAGCAACTTCAGCGTCCTCGTCGTTGACGATGACGACACCATTCGGAAATTACTGGTCGAGTACTTCGGACTCGGGCACGTGAGCGTCGACAGCGCGCGTGACGGCGTCGAGGCGCTGCATCAGATCGCGCTCAACCGCTATCACGTCATCGTGCTCGACGTCGTCATGCCGAAGATGAGCGGCGTCGATTTCCTGAATTCGCTCGAGGCGATGTTGAGCGACGACTCGATCCGCTCGTTCGATGAGCCGCCGGCCGTGCTCGTCATCACCGCGACGCCGGCGAGCGATCTGCCGAAAAGCTCGCTGCAGGGTCGCTATCCACAGCTCGTGCGCGGCGTCTTTCGCAAGCCGCTCGACCTGGCGGAGCTGGGGAAGACGGTCGCGTCGCACCTCGCGCGTCAATGACGCACGGCGGTGTCGATCGCGTTCGTGACCGCGTCGCGCGACAGATCGTTGCGATAGAGGACAGACGACGCGCGCGTGAGGATCTGCCGCCGCTCCTCGTCGTTGATGAAGTGCGACGTCACGACGATGACCGGGATCGCCGCTGTCGACGCATCGGCGCGCAGCCGGGCGAGTGTCTCGTGTCCGCCGACGCCGGGCATCATCATGTCGAGGAGGATCACGTCGGGGAGCTCGCGCTGCGCTTTCGCTACGCCCTGCAGACCGGTCGCCGCGGCCATGATGACCGTCCCATGCCGTGAGGCGAGACGTGTCATCTCTTCGCGCGACGTATCGTCGTCGTCGATCACGAGCACGCACAGGCGGCGCTTACTCCGCTCTTCACTCCTCTCCCGTGGATCCATCAGAAGGTCCTGAGGCAGATGCAAAATCCGACCCCGCTCGGCGCCCGTACTTGGATACATGTCAGAAACGAACAAAGCTTTGGTCCTCCGCCTGATCGATGAAGCGCAGTCAAACGGAAGGCTCGAGGTCGTCGATGAGCTGCTCGCCGACGACTTCGTCGATCACACGCCGCTGCCCGGCGTTCCGCCGACGCGCGACGGCGTGAAGATGCTCTTCGGCTATCTCCGCTCCGCGTTCCCCGACCTGCAGGTGCACGTGCAGGAGCAGATCGCCGAGGGGGAGAAAGTCGCCACGCGAAAGGTGTTCGAGGGAACGCACCGCGGCGAGTTCCTCGGCGTACCCCCGACCGAACGGATCATCTCGTTCGAGGTGATCGACATCCTCACGTTCCGCGGGGGGAAGATCGCGGAGCATCGCGTGATCCTCGATCAGGCGGCGTTACAGCGCCAGCTGGTGGGCTGAGATCAGGACGACATAGAGCAGCAGGTTCCAGATCAGGAGTGAAGCTCCGACGGCGATTTCGAGACGTCGCGGCTCGCCGTTGGCGGCCAGGAGCGGGCCGAGATAGTGACTGATGAAGCCACGCGACCCGGGCTGCTCCGCACGATTCCTGAAGCGTTCTTCCCAGGTTGTGAGCGGACAGGTCCAGTCCGCAACGTTCATGCTGAACGTCCAGAGCACGGCGGGAACATGGACCCACATCCATCCCGGGTTGACGGTTGTCAGGAAAGCGCCGAACACCACGAACAGCGAAAATGCGCAGTGCAGAAAGAAGAACAGATTCGCTGCCAGGCGATGGGCGCCGGTCATAACAAGCGTAAAAACAGGAGAAAGCTCAGCCACCCGCAGACCAGGCCCGCCGGCAGATCGATCAGATAGTGCTGTTTGGTCAGCACGCAGCTCAGTGCGATGAGAACGACAAAGATGGCCGACGGGATGAATGCGCCGGGCATGTTCCTGACACTGTGGAACGCCGTGAGCGTCGCAACGCTCACATGCATGCTCGGGAAGCAGTTGCTCCGGGCGTCGAATCTCTGAACGAGAGCGAGAAACCTGCCGGAGGCGGAACCGGGATGCGATGTGGCTCGCCGCCACTCCTGCGGCACTTCGACGGGGAACGCCAGAAACACGATCATGTGAAATGCCAGCAGCACGAGATAGCTGAAGGCCATGTAGTTGAACTGGCGGAGGTCGCGGACGCTCATGACGACCACGATGATCGCGGGATAGTAGATGCCGCTGTAGATCCAGACCCACGCCGGCTGCAGCGGGATCGAGTTGTCCAGCTTGAAGGAAAACACGCGGGCGCGCGTTTTCGACTGCCGCTGACACCAGAAGTAGAACTGATACGCGCCGATGATCAGCACGACCGCGAGGGTCAGGTTGACCAGGTGATCCAGATTCGTCATACGGCAGACGCCTCGCTTCTGCGACCTTCCGATGCAGCGATCATTTCCGATTGGAGTGATGGTAACCGGGATTGGACTCAGTTATTGGAGTGACGCCGGACGACTTTTCCCTACCCACCCACCTCAAAATCGCCTCCGAACGTCGGCGTCCAGTGGGGGCACGTGATTCCGAGCGACAGGCGAGGGCGCCTGTCCCCCCACGGGTGTGTCGTGCTCCACGACGCGTTCGATCACGATCTCGCTCATCAACCACCTCGCAAAAAGCCTCCCTCGGCGCACCGCGCAGATCGATTTTTCTACGTGATGTAGCCCTTCCATCATTCCCGTCGTCCAGCCGTATGGACCGAGGTAAGACGGCATCCGGCTAAAGTGCATGCGTGGTGCAGGCGCGGCGGTTGACGCTCGACGAAGCGGTCGCTCAATTCCTCGGCGGCTACTTCGCGACGAACGAGCGGAGTCCGAAGACCCTCACCGCCTACACGCTCGACCTCGCGCAGTTCCGCGCCTTCGCCCGATCGAAGAAACGTCTCTCGTCGATCCGCCCCGAGTTGATCGAGGAGTGGGCCGCCGCGCTGAAGGGCCGCGGCTACAAAACCGCGTCGATCCGCCGCAAGCTCGCCTCGGTCCGCTGCTTCTTCGCCTACTGGGTGCGCCGCCGCGTCCTCCCGTACAGCCCGATGTCAGGCCTCAAGATCGAGCTCGCCGCATCGCGCGTACTGCCCAATTTCCTGAGCATCGAGGAAGTGTCGGCGATCCTTCGCGAGGCAGTCCGCATGCGCGAGCTGCGCGACGACTTCCTTTCCCTCCGCAACCTGGCCATCATCGAGACGATGTTCGCCACCGGCATGCGCGTCGGCGAGCTCGTGTCACTCCGAGTCTCCGACCTCCGCCTCGCCGAACGCTCGCTGCTCATCCGCGGCAAAGGCCGCCGCGAACGCCTCGCCTTCTTCGTCGAGCCCACCAGCTTCACCCGCATCTCGATCTACATCGCCGCCCGCCCCCCCGAGGCCACCGAGGCCCTCTTCACCAACCCCGCCGGCCACGCCCTCTCGACGCAGGCGGTGGCAAACGTGATCCGCGCCCTCTGCACCCGCGCCGGCATCACCCGCCGCGTCACCCCCCACACCTTCCGCCACACCGTCGCCACCCTCCTCCTCCGCAACGGAGCTGACCTCCGCGTGGTGCAGGAGCTACTCGGGCATGCGTCGATCACGATGACGCAGCGGTACACGCATGTGGTGAAGGAGCAGATGAGGGAGGCGTTGGAGAGGGCGCATCCGAGGGTAGGGATGTAGGGAAACACGAACGATCGGACCGGGCCGCGGATAACTAGGGATTATTCGCGCGCGATGGCCAACGTCACCGTCTTTGCCGTCTTTTTTGTCCTCATCGCGAGCTTCGTGATCAGCGTCTTGTCCTCCCGCAAGCGTACGTCGAACCTTCTCACCGATTTCCTCTTTTCCGGCAATACACCGCTTCTCGGTCTCTCCAGCTGTATCGGCTCGATCATCTCGATGGCGGTGTCGTTTACGGCGCTTCTGTCGGCGGGATACGAATGGGGCTGGCAGATCATCTTTCCCCTCATCTCCGGCTGCGTTACAGGTCTCGCCGCCGTTCTCAAACTCACGCAGCATCCGCGGCTGATCGCGAAAGACACGGTTGCTGGGACGTCCTACCTGCGTGGCGCGTCGTATCTTGCCGCGTTTGGGTCGCGTTCCGCGATGTCGTACTACGCCTTCATCATCGCCGCGTATGGAGCGATGCTCATTACGGAGATAGTCGTGCTCCGCGGTTTCATCGGTTCACTGACTGGATTGCCGATCGCCGACTTGGTGCTCATGATCGCGACCGTCCTCATCGTCTGCTACGCGTATGTCTTTATCGGTGGTTTCCGCGGAGTACTCATCACCGACTACTTCCAACTGATGGTCGTCTTCGTCTTCGTTGGTCTCTGGTTCGCGTCGATGTTTAGCCGGACGCAATTTCATATCCCATCGCCCACAGCTACGCATGCCGCATTTACGCCCTGGACAAAGTGCTTTCTCGACGTAGGCTTGTTTAGTGGCGCTTTCGCGTGGATGTTCGCGAGTGTCGACCAGTGGTACCGCACGATCGGAACGTTGTCACTGCCGGCTGCAAGACAGGTATTGACCAGCGCTGGCATTGCACTGTGCACCTTTTCCATCGTTCCGATAATGGCCGGCGCGGCCGCAGTAGGACGCACGGATATCCCGGCTCATGTCTCGAACGGGGTGTCAATGATCCTCATCGCTGACCTGCTGACGCACGCAACCACGACCGTGCGCTTTGTTTTCGCCATGGCCCTCACTTGCGCAGCGCTCACAACGCTCAATACATACCTGATGACGATGCAACAGCTTTACTATGAGGCCGAAACCCGGATCGATTCCGAGCATTGGCTTCACTATCTGCTCGTCAAGTACCCCTTGAAGTGGAAGCAGGTCCGAGGATTCGTGGCCGTGTTGGCTGCAGCCGCATTTTTCGTGTCCTGTTTCTTTCCGACGCGCTACGTTTACGCATTCGGCGTATTCGCGCTGTCGACATTCGTTCTGATGTTGCCCTTCGTCGTCGGCGCGCTCGCCGAAGTATTCGGAACTGCGCGACGGCGTGCCATACGGTCAGCGGCCACCATCGTCAGCGATGCGCTAATGGCGTTTGGAGGCATCACGGTCGTGTCAGCGCTGATCGTCTGGGCTATCTTGTTGAGCGCGAGCCGCATGATTCTCGGGTCGCTGTCGGGCCACCTTTACGTTATTCCAGCGGCCGCTTTCGTCGCCGCCTTTGCTGCAATCCTCATCTCCCTCTTCGCGTACTCAATACCGCGCAAAACGAGAGACGTCCGATGATCGTGAAGAAAGTGTTGGAGCTAGCCAAAACTTGGGGAACCGGTCTCTTCGTCCCGCTTATCGCGGGAGTCCTGATCGGCAAGGGAGACGTGGCGAGGGTGCCGTTCGCGACGCTCTTTCCGGACCGGGATTCGATCGGAGGCGTCACGTTTCCGCTTGCGCGCGTTCCCTCGGCGGCGAATCAGCCTTCGTGGGTCGAGTTTGTGCTGGTGCGACAGGCCCTGAAACCGACCACGAAGATCGAATTCCTGCGTCGAGGCTCCATGACGCTCTCAGATGTGTTTGCGGGCATCGCCTCCGAGCGAACCGGTTTGGCGGTGCCACTCACAGGCGGCGTTAACGGCACCCGCTTCCTCGAACTTGAAATGCCGGAAAAGACCCTGGGCGGAACGAGTCTGATTCTGAGTGCCGCGGCGGACCCGAAAGCCCACTATGTGGTCACAATCGGAGAGGTGACGAAGGATCTGTCCGAACCGGATGATCTGGTCGTCTATACCAAGAATGAAGCACGCCGCATTACGCTGGTTCATTGGTTGATCGCCGCGAGCATCGCGATGGCGTCGTTCTGCGTAGCTCGAGCCACGCCCCTCCAGCATCCGACGCACGATGACGTTGAAGATCAGCAGTGGGTCTGACGTCGATTAGATCGTCCGCAGCAGCAGCCGGTTGAGGTTGAACCATGCCTCCACGTTGAACTGATGAAATGACGAGATGACTTGGAAGCAACCGAGCTCACAACGGCTGCAATCCTTCGGCTCCACATGTTGGACAAAGCAGCCTTCCTCGAGCTTCCCTTGCGCGTTCACCGTCACCGCAAGCCAGTCGTAGCAAGGCTTTGCGCCGGTCTCCGCGCGTAGATGCGATGCCGGATTGAGGATGCGAAAGCGACGCTTCATCGCGAGAAGCTTCTGCTTCGTCTCTCGAACCTCATCTCGCGTCAGCGTCTCGGCGGCGACGCTGGCATATGGATAAACAAACGTAAAGAGCATAGCGTCGACATACGGCGCGATCTCCTCCGCCATCTCTTCGAGGAGGTTCTTGTTGTCGCGGGAGATCACGGTGATGCTCACGACCGGCTGGCCCTTACGCTGCGCGAGGTTGTCGAGGATATGGCGATAGGTGCCGCGGCCCCGAACGAGATCGTGAGAGCGTTCCGGCCCGTCGATGCTGACGGTGAAGGCTGTCGGCCGGAAGCGCCACATCGACCCCGTGCCGTTGGTCGCGAGAATCGTGTTGGCTCCGCGGGAGTGCGCGTGCGAGATGAGTTCAGGCAGGTCCGGACGGAGCGTTGGCTCGCCACCTTCGAGCACGAAAATGCGTACGCCACGGTCGACTAGGCGATCGATGTGTGACGTCCACACGGCTGTCTCTTGCTCCCCAGCGAAATCCGTTGGCACGGTGTGCCACGGGCAGTAGTAGCAATCGAGATTGCAGCGCTTCGTGAGTTTCAAATACGCAACGATTGGTGATCTGTCGCCGAGGAGCCACTTTGCGCGACGACCTATGTAGTGAAGAAGGGACCGTTTGTCGTATTGGAGATTGAGCGGCTGTTGCACTCCATTCATAGGACCTCGCGCGCGAATAATT
>Ga0193696_1000281_pt1 | contig 19116 bp, 17 predicted proteins | sample L3m1metaG_FD_145074 | JGI IMG/M metagenome (GOLD analysis project Ga0193696, IMG submission 145074) | Soil microbial communities from a riparian zone of the East river system, Colorado, United States - L3m1 | ecosystem: Environmental > Terrestrial > Soil > Riparian zone | place: USA: East River... | reverse complement strand
TACGAGCACGAGGATCCCCAGGAAGCCGATCACCAGGCCGATCGCGCCACGCAACGAGAGTCGTTCGCCGCGAGGCAGCACGGACTCGATGCCGGCCATCCAGAACGGCGAGCACGCGACGACGACGGCGGCGACGCCGCTGGGCACCCATTGCTCCGCCCAGATGACGCCGCCGTTGCCCATTCCGATCATCAGGAAACCGAGCAGGGTAAGGCCCCACCAGTGCCGCGGTCCAGGCAGCCGCTCGCCACGCAGGAGAAGAATGACTGCCAGCGCGCCGCCTGCCGCGATATACCGAAGCGCGCCGACGGTCGCGGGCGGAATGGTTTCGAGCGCGACGCGAATGCCGAGATAGGTGGTGCCCCACAGCAGACAGACGGTGATCCACGCAAGGTAGGCGCGCCGCACGTGGTCTTGAGGCGTCACGGCTCCCTCCGTCCGGCGAGCACCGCGTCCTCTTCTTCGTCGCCGACGACGATCGGCAGGCGGGGCGATTCCTTCATACTGCCCAGCACGATCGTGGTGCGGGTCGAGCGCACGCCGGGCACGGCGCTCACCTGATTGCGCAGCAGGAGTCCCACGTGCTCGGCGTCACGAGCGCGCATCTTCAGCAGCAGGCAATCGTCGCCCGCGACGTAATGGACCTCGAGCACTTCAGGGATCGCCGCCAGCCGCGCCGCGACCTCCCGCTCTTCGTCGCCGACGACGTTGGTCCGGACCGCGACGAACGCCAGCATGCGCTGGTCCACGGCGTGCGGATCCACGAGGGCGACGTAGCCGGTGAGAATCCCGCGCGATTCCAGCTTGCGGATGCGCTCCATGACCGCGGACGGGGCGAGCCCGACGGCTTTGGCGATGTCGGATTGGGCGATGCGGGCGTTGTCCTGGAGGAGGGTAAGGATGCGGCGGTCAGTATCGTCGATAGTTCTGTTGCCAGCCATGACGACAGAATTTTATTCTCGTATGACGGCAAATATCAAGCGAATATTCTGTTCAATCAGTCGTGCAGCACGACGCTCATGAGGGAACTGTTGATCTTGAGCCCGCCGTTGTACTCGATGAAGCCGAGCTTGCGGAACTTGTTCATGAAGAAATTCACCCGCGACCGCGTGGTGCCGATCATCTCGGCCAGCACCTCCTGAGAAAGCTTCGGCAGCACACGCTGCGGCACGTTCTGTTTTCCGTACCGTGCCAGCAGGAGCAACGTGCGGGCGAGCCGCTTCTCGCTCGAGTTGAAGAGATGGTCGACGAGATCCTCCTCGATGCGGATGTTTCTGGCGAGCATGTGCGTGATGAAGCGGTCCGAGAACGTGTGCTGCGAATGCAGGAGTTTGACCATCGCCCGCTTCTGCACGACGAGGATCCGGCTTGTCTCAACGGCTGTCGCTGTCGCAATGCGGAGGGGCTGGCCGGCCAGGGCGCCCTCCCCAAAGAAATCTCCGGGACCCACCATGGCCACCACGGCTTCTTTTCCCGACCCCGACAGGATCGAGAGCTTCACGCCGCCGTCCTGAACGTACAGCACGGTATTGCACGGGTCGCCTTGCGCGAAGATCACGTCCGATGGCTTGAAGGTGACCTGCCGCCTCGAGTTCCCCACGGAATGGAGAAATCGTTCCAGATCGAATGCGGGCTGTCCCATGCGCTTCTTGATCATCCGCAACTCAAGTATGTCACCAAAGACATGTGCCGTATTGAACATGAATCTGCACGGCGATTACCTATGCTCGAGACATGAATTTCCGTCCGGCCGGCCCGATTCCGGGGGCTCTTGAGCCGCGCCCCCTTCCTGCCGCCGCCCCGCCAACCGCTGCCACAGCGGTGCTGGTGACGCCTAACACATTTGACGCTCCTGCTCCTGTCCACGATCGCGAACGAATCGAGCGCGAGCGCGAGGGTGGTGGCGCGCCGAGCGAGCGAACTGGCATGGGACACAGAACCATTTTCGCGCGGTTCTTCGACTTTCTCGTGCGGTAGCTCGCCTCATGCGGCTGTGCAATACGGGATAGCCCCGAAAAGGCGCTCACCGTATGCTGGCCTCTCTTCCCTCGAACGCCTTTTTTGGTTCGGCCGCATCTCCCAAGCTTGAGCCGAGGAGCACCCATGATGCAGTTCCTCCCGCTGACGACGGTGGCGCAACTCGACGCGCGTCTAAATGAGCAAATCTCTGTCGTAAGCACGCTACGACTGGCCGTCGATATTCAGGCGATGCGGATCGCCCACATGCAGCCGGAGCTGTTCACGGGGTCGCATCGTCGTCAGTCGCTCCAGGGGCTCTGGAGGCGAGCGCGGGCCCATCGCTGCAGCGGCCGAATCGAGAGCTAGGGTCGCTCCCCATACGCACATTTGGCACCCGCTCTGGGGTGTGCTGTTTTGAACACCCCCTTCAAACAGCTCTTGCGTACCATCGGACAATTAGAGAACTGTCATGCTCCATGAATTCGTAACCGTCAATCGCGACGAAATCATCCGCCGCTGCCGGATGAAGGTGGCATCGAGGTCAATCCCTCCACCCACGGAGGCGGAGATCGATCACGGCGTACCGCTGTTTCTCGGTCAACTCGTCGACGCGCTGCGCCTCGGGCTGTCGTCGAGCCCGGAGATTGGCAGGAGCGCGATCCTGCACGGCCACGACCTTCTGATTCGCGGGTTCAGCGTCTCACAAGTCGTACACGACTACGGCGACGTCTGTCAGTCCATCACCGAACTGGCCATGGAAATGGGTGCCCCGATCGGCACGGACGATTTTCGGCTGCTCAACGCGTGTCTGGACGACGCGATGGCGGGCGCCGTCACGCAGTACGGGCGCGAACGCCAACAGTCCACCCTCGACGGCGAAAGCGCTCGCGAGAACGAACGGCTGGGGTTCTTTGCGCACGAACTGCGAAACTTGATCCAGACCGCGCTGATCGCATTCGAAGTCGTCAAGTCCGGAAACGTCGGCGTCGCCGGCAGCACGGGAACGGTGCTCAAGCGCAGCCTTCTCGGCGCACGCGATCTGATTGGGCGGTCGCTCGCTGAGGTGAGACTCACTCAGGGCATCCAGAATCGGAAGCCATTCCTGGTGACTGAGATGATCGAGGAGCTCGCGCCGGCGGCGACTCTATTGGCCGACGCCGCTGGCATCACCTTGACGGTTCTGCCAGTCGACAGTGCGGTGGTCATCGACGCGGACCGCCAGGTCCTCGCGGCAGCGGTGACGAATCTGCTGCAGAACGCATTCAAGTTCACCAGGCCGCGAACCACGGTCACGCTGCGCGTTCGCGCCAGCGACGAGCGTGTCTCCATCGAGGTCGAGGACGAATGCGGCGGTCTGGCGGACGGGAATGGCAAGGACCTGTTCCGGCCATTCGAGCAGCGAAGCACCGATAGAACCGGCTTGGGTCTCGGACTGGCGTTCAGTCGATGGGCCGCTGAAGCGAACGGTGGCCGGATCGCGACCCGCAATCTGCGGGGTCACGGTTGCGTGTTTGCCGTCGACCTCCCGCGGTGTCTGGTTTCGGACCTGACGACCGCCTGACGGCACCAAAGCCCGGGTGTACCTGTTTAAACACCTGAGCCGCTCACTCTGAGGTGCCCCCCGGCCTGTTCAATTGTGAACATCAGCCACGATACGGTGGGCATACCTTATTGGTATGAGTCCATCAACTGCACGAAACCAGGGTGTCGCGAAGCCAGCACGATCACCGCGCCTGGCACCCTTCAACGCGCAAGCGTTTCTCGATTCGTCAGGGGTTGCGAAAGGCGTCGTCGAGTACGGCAGAGGCGCGGCCATCTTCACGCAGGGCGACGTTTGTGAGGACGTTCTGTACATCCAGACCGGCGGCGTCAAGCTGTCGGTGTTGTCGAAGACCGGTCGGGAAGCCGTGGTGGCGATGCTCGGCCCCGGCGATTTTTTCGGCGAGGGATGTCTGGCGGGCCAGCCGATCCGGATGGGCAGCGCCACCGCCATCACGCCGAGCGTGATCCGGATCGTCGGCAAGGCAAAGATGGTGCGGCTGCTGCACCGGCAGCACGCGATGTCCGACCGGTTCATCTCGCACATGCTGTCGCGCAACATCCGCATCGAAGAAGATTTGATCGATCAGCTCTTCAACTCGAGCGAGAAGCGGCTGGCGCGCACGCTGCTGCTGCTGGCGCGCTACGGCAAGCAGGACAAGCCGGTGCGCGTGGTGCCGAAGATCTCGCAGGAGACCCTCGCCGAAATGATCGGCACCACCCGCTCGCGCGTGAACTTCTTTCTGAACAAGTTCAAGCGCCTGGGCTTCATCGAGTACAACGGCGACATCCCTCTCAAGATCAACAGCTCGCTGCTGAGTGTCGTCCTTCACGACTGAGGATCAGCTTCTCACCCATCTCCGCCCGGACACGAGGTGCAGCAGCGCCACGAACAGGGCAGCGCCGACGATCGACCACACGATCGGAAACGTCTGGCCGCTGACATGGAGTAGGAACGGCTCGGCGAGACGCAGCTGCTGTGCAACCCACGGCCCCAGGAGAGCGCCGATGAAGCCGAGGGCGATGGATGTGAGGAGCCCGCCTCCTCCGCCCGCCATCGCCCTGCCGATGGCTCCGCAGATAGCCGCGATGACGAGGAGTACGATGAGCCCTGGCAGTGTGATTGTCACGGTGAAACCTCTTCGCTGATCCCTGGTTGACTCATTGCGTTGAACGCTTCGATTCATTCTGCGGCGCATTCTTCTGTAGCACATCGACCAGATGACGGCCGGATGCCGGAACGTCGGTGTGATTGCCGGTCACGATCTTTCGCGCCGTCATGCTGCGTCCGTAGACCTCCTTGCTCGCGTCGTCGTCGGGACGCAGCGACGTCCCTTCGAGCGACATCCCCGCGAAGAGGCCGCGCGACCGCGAATAGCTGAGGATTTCCGAGCGCAGCGACGCGTCGGTCGATCCCTCGAGGGTGCGGCCCTTGGGCCCGGCGGCGGCCGACAAACTGCCACCCAGCTTGACCTTGCTGTTCAACAGGGCGTCGACGCCGCGGCTGTTCATGACCAGGAAGACCACGTCGGTCGATTCGCCGCCAAGCTGCAACCCGAAGCTGCCGCCTTCGAGCGTATACATCGCCGGTGCGCCCCAGGGTCCGTTGAACGCCTTACCCGATCGGCAGACCATCGCACCGCGACCATAACTGCCGCCGATGCCCAGCGCGACCTTCGTCATCGAAGGGATGATGATGACGCACTCGGCCTTCTCCAGCAATTCCTGCGGGATGTTTTCGGGGATGTCGAGAATCTCCTGCATCACGACGCCGCAGTTCTCGAGTCGATCCTGTTCCTTGTTCGCGGCGTCGAGGCCCGCTGAACCCAACACGAAGCACACGACAAGACTGAGATAACGCAACATGATTGACCTCTAAGAAACGTGACGTTGACCGTGACAAGGATAGAAGCGAGTCATCGGCGGCGTCTGTTCTCTTGTGCACAGCCGATCGCGGGTGAGCGTCAGCGTTCTCTCGAGAACCGTTCGCGATTCAGCGCGCCGCCTGTGGTCGCTGAGTGGTGCTCAGAATCGATCTGGCGCTGTGCAATAGAGGACACGCGGCTGAAGGCGCGGGGCATACACTGGACCCATGAGAAGTAGAGGTCGAGGCATATGAAAATCCTGTCCAGGCGATCATTTGCTCAAGGTGGCCGCGAAGGCGCGGGGGTCATTAGAACGAGGCACTCGCTACGCACCAATTCGTGGACGGCCAACGTCGCGACGATGGAGACCGCCGTCGGACGACTGACAGCGGATCGTCCGCTCGCGGACGACTGCCAGGTGGTCTTCTTCGAGATTCCGGGCGACAAGCAGCTGCATGTCAACGTGACACATCAGCATCCAGCGATGGCTGTCGATGGCTGGGCAGGTCCCGCGAAAGTGACGGAGGGATTCGTTCACAATCGACGGTTCGGGGATATCACGCCGAATCGGATGGTGCGGTACATCCGGGACATGATTTTTGCTCCGCCGAATGATGCCAATTGATCACGCCGGCACAGGCAACAGGCGCCGTCACATCGGGCCCTCGTTTCAGCAAGACGGACTGAAGAATGGACCTCGAAGTCGTCGTCGAAGGGGTGTCCGACGTGCGGGTCGCCAACGAGATCAAGCGCAAGATTCAGCAGGTGTGCAGGGAGACCGATCAGTCGGGGGACTGGAGCATCATCGTCTCGCCATCAGAGATGCGCGGCCAGTGGGACCTCGGCGTGCGCGGACCGTTCGGCCGTCATTTCGCCTCTTTTCCTGATCCTGAGCGCGTCGACCAATTACCTGCGCTGGTTGCCGAACGGTTCCGCGCCTTCCTGCGACCTAGCCCGCAGCTCTCATAAATCTTCGGTCGTTCCGCGGCGAAGCAGCGATCGACTCGTCCCGCTCGCGTGGCGGTCGTCGGCCTCACGGTCGGCGGGTGATTCGCGCCGCCGCCGCGGATTGTCGCGTGCGAGCTCTTGGTCGACATGGTCCGAGCCATGGCCACGGCGATCCGATGCGTCCTCTGCCGGAATCGTTCTCACAACCCCTCCGAAACCTGAACTGTACGGTCCGGTTCTGGCGACGTCTGTTTCGTTTTGCACACCGGTGCTGCGTCAGCCCTGGGCGACGCTGACCCGCTGGCGGTCGAGCGGACGTAGTGGGTGATCACCGAGCACGATCTGCACATCGTGAGTGCCGCCGTCATCGAGCAGCGGGATGGCGCCCGGGTCGACTGGTGCGCCGTCGAGGGTGGCCGTCGCGACACCTCGGCACCGTCGCATGGGGTTGGACACGGTGATCTCGTAGCGGCTGTCGAGGAACCGCCACGCAATCCGGTACTCGGGCCACGACGAGGGAATGCACGGGTCGACCACGAACGTCCCGCCGCGGCGCCGCAGACCGAGAATGCTCTCGAGGCCGGCACGATACATCCAGCCGGCCGAACCGGTGTACCAACTCCACCCGCCGCGTCCCGAGTGTGGCGGCCGCGCGTAGACGTCGCCCGCCATGACGTACGGCTCCGTTTTGTAGCGCGCCAGATCGGCTGACGTGCGGCCGTGGTTGACAGGATTCAGCAGGTGAAAGAACTCCGCGGCCTCGTCGCCACTGCCCAGCCGCGCGAGCGCCATCACGATCCAGACGGCCGCGTGCGTGTATTGACCACCATTCTCACGGACGCCGGGCGGATACCCCTTGATATAGCCGGGGTCTTGTGCCGATCGATCGAACGGTGGGTGGAGCAACAACAGGATCTGCGATCCGCGCACGACCAGCGACGTGCGCACCGAGTCCATCGCGCGCTCCGCAAAGCGGATGGGGACTGCGCCCGAGAGGACGGCCCACGACTGCGAGATCGAATCGATGCGGCATTCATCGTTGTGCGCGGATCCCAACGGCGAGCCGTCGTCGTAGTAGCCGCGCCGGTACCATTCACCGTCCCAGGAACGTTCGAGCGCCTCGGCGAGCCGTTGCGCATCGCTCGCGTAGCGGTTGGCGCGGCCGTGATCGTTCCGCCCCCGGCACAGCGGCACGAAGTCGCTGAGGACGTTGTGAAGGAAGAAGCCCAACCACGTGCTTTCACCTCGCCCTTCCGGCCCGACGCGATTCATGCCGTCGTTCCAATCGCCGCTGCCGATGAGCGGCAAGCCGTGCGCGCCGACGGTGAGGCCCTTGTCGATCGCTCGAACGCAATGTTCGAAGAGCGTCCCATCCTCTGAGGACCTGCGGGGCTGACCGTAGGCCTCGTGCGCATCCGGCGCCAGAAGCGGTGCTTCCAGGAATGGCACCCGCTCGTCCAGCACGCCCACGTCGCCCGTCGTGCGGACATACTCCGCCGCCACATAAGGCAGCCACAGCAAGTCGTCGGAGCAACGTGAGCGCAGGCCGCGGCCGCTCGGCTCGTGCCACCAATGTTGAACGTCGCCCTCGACGAACTGCCGGCTGGCGGCTCGGAGCAGATGCGCCCTGGCGAGCTCGGGCCGCGCCAGCAGCACCGCCATCACGTCCTGCAGTTGATCGCGGAAGCCGAAGGCTCCGCCCGGCTGGTAGTAGCCCGCCCGCGTCCACAGACGGCAGCTGATGTCCTGGTAAACGAGCCACCGGTTCATCAGCACGTCGAATGAATCGTCCGGAGTGCGGACCTGAATCGTCTCGAGGGTCCTCGCCCAGGAGGTCTGGACCTTTTGCAACGAGGCCGCAGCGCCATCGACGGTTCCGTGTCGCGCGATCAGCCGGTCGACGTGATCGATGTCGCGGCCTTGACCCAACAGGAACACGATGCGGCGTCGTTCTCCCGGCTGCAACACGACCTGCACGTGCAGCGCGGCGCAGGGATCGAGACCGGCGCCGAATTGTGGCTCGAGCGCCAGGTGGAGGAGCGCCGCCGGACGGGCCATCGACCCGTTGCGGCCGATGAACGACAGACGGTGGCCCGTCGCGGAATGTGGCGTCTCGCTGGCCTGCGCGAACGCCACGCGCCCCCCGAACTCGTCGCTGTAGGTGTTTCTGGCGAGGATTGCTCCGCGCTCGACATCGTGGGTCGTCAAGATGTGCCCGGCCTGGCTGTCACGCGGCGGGCCAAGCACCCAATCGTTATAGGCAAACACGCTGAGGTTTCGCGCGGCCTCGCCATCGTTCGTGAGCGTCAGCAGCGAGAACTTCACCGGATCGTCGGCGTCTACGAACACCTCGAGCTCGTGGCGCATACCTCGCGTCGTCCGCGAGAAGCGTGTGACGCCTGCCGAATGATGGACCACGAACTGTCCGCTCGTGGCGTGACGCGTTATCGGCCCGGGTGTTGGTGACCACGCGTCCCCGGAGTCGTCGTCGCGAATGTACAGCGCTTCGGCCGTCGGATCGACGACGGGATCGTTGGCGAACGACGTCAATCGGTTTTCCCGGCTGTTCTCCGACCAGGTGTGCGAGGAACCAGAGGTAGTGACGATGGTGCCGAAGGTGTCGTTGGCAATGACGTTCACCCACGGAAGAGGAGTCTCCTGGTCGCCCTCCAGCACGATCGTGTAGGCCCGTCCCCGGTCGGTGAAGCCGCCGAGGCCGTTGGTCAACGTCATCGGCGGTGGTGCGATCGGCGCCTCGATCGGCGATGGGTTCGGCTCGGTTGGAGCCGCGGCCGCAAAGGCCGGACGCTGGCGGCTCTGCGCGCGGTGCGGTGTATCGAGCTGGGCGCGAAGGTCGCCTCGGCCGCCGCCAAGGACCGCACGCGAGACGGCTTCGATCAACGTACGCTGCACTTTGCCGATCAGATCGCCGCGCAGGAGGTAGGCGCCGCCGGACCGTTGTTTCCACGTTCGCCAGGGCCCGTTGTCCATGACCGCCGTGAGCTGCGCGTGCATCTCGTCCAGATAACTGGAGGGATCCTCGTTCACGATCACGACATCGGCCTTCAGCCCCTTGAGGCGCCAGTACTCCTGCGCCTGAAGCACCTGGCGCACCAGCAGTACGTCCTCGTCGCCCACCACACGCACCAGCAGGATCGGCAGATCGCCCGAAATGCCGTGTGGCCACAGACCCGCTTGACCGAGCTCGTTCGAGGTAATCGTGTCGGGGCCCGCCCGCAGAGAGCTATCCGCGAAGAGCACTCTCGACGCCAGACGCTCGAACAGGAGCGCCTCGTCACTTGAAATACTGAGATGGCGCAGACTGCTCTGTGCGTGCGTGAACGCAAGGGCGAATGTTCGGGAGGCCGCGCTCGGGTTGCAGTACTTTCTCGCCAGCGCGACGGCAGTCTCCCGATCTGAGGCGATGCCGGTCGAGAACGAGAGCCGCACCGACGCACCTGGGACCAGCCTGATCCTCTGGCGAAGACTGAAGATCGGGTCGAGTACGATGCCCGTCGTGCCGGACAACGCTCGCCCGTCGAGCGAAGCCGGCCGCTCGACGTCACGACCGCGGCCAAGGAATCGTGCGCGATCGGTCTCCCATTCAACGGGTCCCTGCGGCCGGCCTTCGAGGCTCAGGACGTGCACCGCCCACACCGCCTGCTCCTGAGGATCTCGAGCGCGTCGATGACAGAGCAGCGCTGCGCTGTCGGCCAGGAATTCCGTTTCCAGAAACAGTTTGCCGAAGGCGGGATGCGCGAGATCGTCGGCCGGAGAAGCCAGGACGATCTCCGCATAGCTGGTGAGATCGATTTCGCGGATCCGCGTGCTCTGGTTCGCGACCGTCACACGGCGAACCTCCACGTCGTCTTCCGTGGATACCGCGACATCGAGCTGCGTCGATATCTCGTCGTCGTGGCGGCGGAACGTCGCCTTCTCGGCGCGGAACTCGACCATGTAGTCGTCCGGCTCTGCCGCCGTCGGATGATAGGTCGCCGACCACACCGAGCCGCTCCGCACGTCCCGCAGGTAGACGAACTGGCTGCCTGGATCGCGCGTGGGGTCGCGTCGCGATTTGGTCACCGCCAGGCCGCGATGGAAGCTGCTGCCGCCGCCGGCGTTCGTGACGATCGTGACGTAGTTGCCGTTCGACAGAAACTGGGCGTGCGGAAAGGCAGTGTGTGGCGAACGATACCGCCGCACCGGCATGGACGGTGCCGGAGCGACCACGCGCATTTCATCCAGCGGTCGCGGTTGAATCGTCGGCGTGCGGCGCGGCACGCGCTCCTGCAGCAACAGCTCGGTCGCCTGCACGCGCGGGTCGGCGTGAAAGCGCCGAACCATCCGATCGTCGAGCAGCGCGTTCGAGAGCGCGACCAGCGTCATGCCTGCGTGGTGGGCAAAGTAGGTGCGGACGACCGTCCCGGTGGCCGGACTGGCCGCTTCCGCCCCGGCATGGTCGTGATGGTCGGTCTCGCGAGGCGTGTAGTCGATGGCATCGAAATACCCGTGGTCGCCCTCGAGCCCCGCGCCGGTCAACCGCCGCAGATTGGTCGCGCTCCGCGGAGCGTCGATCATCGCGGCGAGCGCCGTGGCGTAAGGCGCCACGACCAATTCGTCGCCCAGCCCGCGCTTCAGGCCGAGCCCGGGGACGCCGAAGGCCTTGTACTGAAAGATGTCGTGATGATCGACGATGTTGTACGCGCACTCCGAGATGCCCCAGGGCACGCCGCGAGCCGTCGCGTACTCGATCTGGCGGTGCACGACGCGTTGACAGGATTCATCGAGCAGGGTGTCTGGATAGCTGCGCATCACCAGCAGCGGCATCAGGTACTCGAACATCGTGGCGCTCCACGACAGCAGCACCGGCACGCCCCGGACGCTGGTCACCGCTCGTCCCAGATGGAACCAGTGGGACTCAGGGACATCCCCTTTGGCGATGGCGAGAAAGCTGGCGAGCCGCGCTTCCGAGGCGAGCAGATCGTAGTAGGACGGGTCGCGACGTCCCGGCCCGTCCTCGTCGGCGAGGCGGTAGCCGATGGTGAACAGCTGCCGCTGCGGGTCGTAGAGGAATCTGAAGTTCATGCCATCGAACAGGGCGACGGCTCGCTGGGCGAGATGATCGAGGTGCAGTCGTTGCAACGCGACGGACAGCGTCACCAGCGCGCCCGCGAGGTTTCCACTATCGACCGTGGAGATATACGCCGGTGGCAGGGGGGCCAGCGTTCGCGTGTCGTACCAGTTCAGCAGATGGCCCTCGAAGCGTTCGAGGCTTTCGACGGTCGTGAGCGTCCTGTCAATCCGCTCGGCGAAATCAACGGCGTCGATGAATCCGAGGTCGCGGGCCGCAAGGGTTGCGAGCAGCGTCATGCCGATGTTGGTCGGCGACGTCCGGTGCGCGACGACCAGCGTCGGGACGAGCTGGACGTTGTCAGGCGGGAGTGCGTGGTCCTCGGCTCCGACGAACGTCTCGAAGTACTGCCAGGTCTTACGCGCGACCGCCTCGAGAAACTCGCGATCGTCTGCGCCGAGCGCCGCTCGACGGTTTGGCACGGGCCGGCTGAGGGCGTACGCGATCAGGGGAGCCGCCGCCCACCACGCCAGAACCGGCACCGCTGCCGGCCACGCGTCAGGACGTACGAGAAGGACGAGGACGAGACCGCCCATCGCAATGAGCGGACTCGCGATCATCTCTTTCGCGAATACGGGCAGCCGCGGCGGCCCGCCACGGTGGGCGCTGGCGGCGGCGGTCTCCCACTCGAGCAATCGGTGCTGGGTGATGCCGAGCCGCACGAGCGTCACGGTAATCGCGTGCAGCATCTCGTAGGCGTGATTCGCGAGAAAGACCAGCTGCAACGAGACGCGGGCGATATCGATCTGGAGATCTTCACGCGTGGCCCGCAGGAACGCCCGCCCTGATTCCAGGGGCGCCGGCCCCCGGAGCAGTTGGAGCAGCCGCAGCGCGACCGGCAGCGCGATCGCGGCGAGGCCGATCGCGGTCCAGACGACCGGGCTTCCCGGCAGGACGGTCCAGCCAAGCAGCAGCAGTGCCACCGTTGCCGGCGCGGTGAGACTGCGACGCAGGTTGTCGAGGATCTTCCAGCGTGACGCCAGCGGCAATCGATTGCGCCGGAGACCCGTACGCGACGGCACGAAAGGAAAGAGCCACCACAGAATCTGCCAGTCGCCACGGACCCAGCGGTGCTGGCGCCTCGCATGCGCGAGGACGCTCGACGGATAGTCGTCGACGACTTCGACGTCGGTGACGAGCGCGGTGCGCGCATACAGACCTTCGAAGAGGTCGTGCGACAGCAGGGCATCCTCCGGCACGCGTCCGTCGAGCGCTGCCGCGAACGCGTCGACGTCATAGAGACCCTTGCCGGTAAAGATGCCTTCGTCGAAGAGATCCTGATAGACGTCCGAGACCGCCGTCGTGTACGGATCCACGCCGGTATGGCCAGCGTATGTCCGGGCGAACAGCGATCCGGCAGCGCTCGCCATGGTGACGCTGACGCGAGGCTGCAGAATCCCGTAGCCTTCCGTCACGCGACCGACGCGGGCGTCGAAGCGCGGCCGATTCAAGGGATGCGCGATGATGCCGACGAGTGCCTTGGCGGTGTCGCGTGGCAGACGCGTGTCCGTATCGAGGGTGATGCAGTAGCGCACCGACGGAAGAATGGCGACCTCGCCCACTTGCACGCTGAAGCCCGTATCCGACGCGCCTCTCAGCAGCCGGTTGAATTCCTCGATCTTGCCGCGTTTGCGCTCCCAGCCCATCCACGCGCGCTCTCGCGCGTTCCAGCGTCGCGCTCGGTGAAACAGAAAAAACCGGTCCGCGTGCTGGTGGCCGAACCGCAGGTTGAGACTTTCGATACCGGCGCGCGCGGCGGCCAGAATCGCCAGATCGCCGGGCAGGTCGCGCGCATCCGCGTCCGTGAAATCACTGAGGATGGCGAAATGAATGCGCGGATCGAGGTTGCCCAGCGCGAGCACCTCGACGTGCTCCAGCAGCGCCGCCACCGAGTCGGTGCTCGCCAGGAGCGTCGGCACCACGACCATCGTGCGGGCGTCCTCGGGAACACCATCCGTGAAGTCGAGGCGAGCCAGACGGCGAGGCGGGATGGCCCAGGCCACGATACGTTGAGCGAGCGCGATCGCGATGTCAGCTGTCGGGATCAGCAGCAGCGGGACCAGCGCCGTCAGCATGGCCGCCGAAGCGCCTTCGTATCGAGCGTACGCCGCGATCCCAGCGACCAGCACCGCCGTCATGATCGCGATCGGCGCCAGGTAGACGAGTGTCGGGTGCGCGAACACGAGACGTCTCGCCCGGCTCGCGAGCCGCGGTCGATAGGCGACGTCGTCTTCGAGGTCCCGCCGCCCCCGATCGATGAGGTGATAGCCGACGTGGGCGGCGCGGTCGGCGGGAGATCCGCTGGCTGCCGCCTGGCGCGCGCTTTCGACGGCCCGGAGCGCGACCCTCACCTGCGCGTCGCCGCTCGGCGCCGCCAGTTCCTCGACTGCCTGGCGCTGTCGATCGCGGCTCAGGAAGTCCATCCGTCCGTACGCCCCTGCCGGATCGCGCTGGAGGACGTGCTCGACCAGACTCACGGACTCGACGTACTGGCGCCAATCGAGCGCCGAACAGAGGCGCAGGCTGGTAATGGCGTTGGCGACCGACACCTGATCGGCGGCCTGCCGCTGGTGCTCGCCGCGAATGGCGGCTTCCGCGGTCGTCTCCTGCGAGACCAGGTGCTCTTCGACGGCGGTGCGGATTGACGACAACCGGAGACCGTATTCGCGAAGCCGATGCAGCAACTGGACGACCGAGGCGATGCCGAGAGCCGGCGGCAACGGTTGCGTCACGTCCGGGTGTTCGCGCTCGATCCGCGTCACGTAGGCGTCAGCGGCCAGCCGAGCGCGGCGCGACGCCAGGGTTTCGGCGGCCAGACGTCTGAGGTTTTCGATCAGCGCCAGCTTCAGCATGCTGGGCCACGCCCACAGCTCGCCGATCGTCAGCGGCGCGACGCGCTGGTAGCTGTTGACGAACACCGCGAGCTGCTGACGGTCGATGCGGCTGTCGCTGTGGCGCACCAGTTCGACGGCCATTGCGTAGATCCGCGTATGACCCGCCTGCTCTCGCGACGCCAGCGTCGGCAGCTGCCGGTAGTAGGCGCCAGGCAGATGCTGGCGGATGTCCCGGATCTCCGACGTGACCAGGTGGAAGTTGTCGAGCAGCCATTCCGCCGCGGCGGTGACGAACTGCCCGGTCCGGACGTCGTCCGCCAGCGTGCGGTAGGCCTGGCGCAGGACGCGCGCGTTGTCGTCGAATCGCGGAAAGATGTTTCGCGCACGGCGGCGCGGGTTCGGGTCGATGGTGAAGCTCGCCGCGAGCGCCAGCGCACGCTCTTCCAGCCGCTCGATGCTGAGCAGCTCGTCGCGAAACGGCTTCTCCAGCGATGGCACTGTGGTCCGCCACAGCGGCCGGAACAATCCGCTCACACGACCAATGATCATGGGAACCGTCAGGCGGCGGTGTTCAATTGTGCACAGTCAGCCCAAAAGCGGGCCCGTATGATCCTTGGCACATGTCCAAACGAAATGGCGATCGCGCCAGGTTTCAAAAAGAGCGCCGCCGGAAGATGCTCCGCCGCCAGCGCACCCACGCGCTGATCAAGGCGGCGGCACAGGCCCGCGAGAAGGACGTCGCAACACCGCCGGCGACGAGGTCCTGATATGAGCACCACGATGGCGGTCGCGGACTGGATCAAGCGGATCGCGGACGACGAGCGGATGCGCGACGCGACGCGGCTCAGGGAAGACGAAGCCGCCGCTCGAAAGGCCGAGCTCGTCCGCCGGAACGGCCGGCGCTTGATTGACGAGCTCCGTGCGGCAGTCGTCCGCGACGTCGACGCCTTTCGCAGCGAGTTCGCTGGTGATCCGGTGCGCGCGATCGTGGTCGATGCCACCGTGCCCGATGGTGGCTTCACGGTTCGCAAACCGGCGTCCGCAGCGGTGTCGCTCACCGTTACGCCGAATCTGGACGCTGCCGTCACGGTCTGCACCTATCGGTTCACCGTGAAGGACGGCATGCCGCCACGCGAGGATCGCATCGACGTCCTGTTTGCGGACAACGCGACCGACACGCTCCAGATGAAACACCGCGGGACGGGACAGGTGTTCGCCACCGCCGACGCGCTATCGGAATTCCTGCTCGTGCCGGTGCTGACAGGACGGCCACGATGATCGAAACCTCCCAGCAAACTGATCTGAATGTCGGCGGCGTATCTCTCCCGGCTTTGATTGCCGCACGGCACCACATCCTGCTGGAAGGTGCAGAGGCTTCGACGGAGGCGGTGCTGCTTGCGCTTGCGCCACACCTCGGCGGACCGGTCTTGCGAATGCAGCCAGGCAGAACGTTCGCACCGCCAACCGGCGAGGTCGGTGCGGTCATCCTGCACAGCGTCGATAGTCTGAGCGCGAGCGATCAGACGATGCTGCTCGGTTGGCTGGCCGACGCACGTCAGCGCACCAGGATCATCTCCACGACCGTGCACTCGCTGTTTGCGCTCGTTGGACGCGGCTTGTTCGACGCGCACCTCTACTACCGCCTGAACGAAGTGCTGCTCCACGTAGACGGAAAATGACGTCGGCCTGCCGGTGTGCAATCCGATACAGCGGCGCGCCAGCCCACCGCGATAACGTTGACAGGTATGTTCAGGCTCGTGACGACGATGAGACGCGGATCGGCATCGGCAATGCCGCAGGCTTGGGCTCGATACGCTTCCGTCGAAGCGGCCCGGACCGGCGCTGCTGAGCTCCTTCGGGAGGAACGGGTCCTGCGCGTCATGGTCGTTCGCAACGAGGTCCCAGGGGCGTTCGTCGAGTGGGTTGATAAGTAATTGCTCTCGGTCAGAAAAGAGTACAGGCATGTTTAGGAACATTTCTCGTCTGCAGGTTGTTGGTACGTGGTGCGCGCTGGTTCTTGTCATCGCTGCGGTCAGCGTGGTCGCGGGTGCCGGCCTCACCCTCGGCAATGTTGAATTGCTGTTGGTGGCCGGCCTTGCGCCGTCGGCGGTCCTGCTGCTCATCTGGCGGGGCGCTCCACCAGCCACCGTCGCCGAGTTGCTGCATTCCGTCAATCGACCTTCGAAAGACTCCCGATCATGATCGGCAGACCTGCGCTCGCGGTGGGCGCTCTCGGCATTCTTCTTTCAACGCCGCTCCTGCACTCGCAGGGCGGGCCGCGATATCGTGACTTTCAACTCGGCGGCGACCTGCCGTCGATTTCCGCGCTCACCGCTGTTGCGGTGTCAGAGGCCGTGGCGATCCACACGCGTCCGGCCTTGCTGCAGGAACTGCGGTGGCAGCGACCGTACTCGTCGACCATCACGCCGTCCCAGACGGACTCGGTCAAACAGATCATGTTCAGCTTCTACAACGATCAGCTCTCGAAAATGGTCGTTGACTACGATCACGAGCGCACCACCGGCTTGACCGATGCGGACCTGATCGACGCCATCTCAGTCGATTACGGCCCGCGGGTGAAACCTGGCGCGCGGACCGGTCGCGGCACGCTGACGCGAGTGGAAGAAGAATCGGGCACGCTGGTCGCCCGTTGGGCCGGCGCCGATTACGCGGTCGCCCTGTATCGCGGGTATAGCTCAGACGTCCGGCTCATCGTCGCCTCGCCGCGGCTCGACGCGCTGGCGCGAACCGCCGGCGCCCAGGCCTCCCGGCTGGACGATCGTGAAGCGCCGCAACGCGAAATCGCCCGGCAGAAGAAAGAAACCGAAGACACGCGTGCGTCACAGGAAAAATCACGAGTCGCGAACAAGGCGGCCTTTCGGCCGTGACCGAGGTGCCGCCGGGCGTCGTGGTGCTATATGCCCGCTTTCTGGAGTATCAGAACCGCCGCCGCGAGATCGCCGCTCCACTGACAGCGCGCGAGCTTCCGCAGGCACCCGACGCGACCAGCGGTCCCGAGGCCGCGACGCCGCCACAACCTCTGACTGGAGCTGACACGTCATGAATGTTCGACCTCTGCACGACCGGATCATCGTCCACCGCCTCGACGAAGGCGAACAGCGGAGCGGGGGCATCATCATCCCCGACAGCGCGAAAGAGAAGCCCCAGCAAGGCACGGTCCTGGCCGCCGGCAACGGCCGGAGCAAAGACGGGAAGCGCATCCCGCTCGACGTCAAAGCCGGCGATCGCATCCTCTTCGGCAAGTACTCCGGGCAGGAGCTCAAACTCGACGGCAAGGACTACTTCATCATGAAAGAAGACGAAGTGCTGGCCGTCATCGACGGAGTTTCTGAGAAAAAGAAAAAGTAAATGGCAAAACAAATCACATACGGCGAGCAGTCGCGGCAGGCCATCCTCCGCGGCGTGAATCAATTGGCCGACGCGGTCAAGGTCACACTCGGTCCCAGGGGCCGCAACGTCATCATCGACAGGAAATTCGGATCGCCGACGATTACCAAGGACGGCGTGACCGTCGCCAAGGAAATCGATCTGAAGGATCCGGTCGAGAACATGGGCGCCCAGATGGTGCGCGAAGTCGCCAGCAAGACGTCCGATGTCGCCGGTGACGGCACGACGACCGCCACCGTGCTGGCGCAGGCAATCTATCGCGAAGGCGCGAAGAACGTCGTCGCTGGCGCGAATCCGATGGAACTGCGCAAGGGCATCGAGCGGGCGGTCGAAGTCATCACCGCCGAGCTCAAGCGCATGTCGAAGCCGGTCAGCGGATCGATGGTCGCGCAGGTCGGGACCATCTCCGCCAACAACGACGAAACCATCGGCACCATCATCGCCGGCGCCATGGACAAGGTTGGCAAGGACGGCGTGATTACCGTCGAAGAAGCGAAGACGATGGAGACGACGCTCGAAGTCGTCGAGGGCATGCAATTCGACCGCGGCTACCTGTCCCCGTACTTCGTGACCGATCCGGAGCGGATGGAGGTCGTGCTCGAGAACCCGCACATCCTCATCCACGAGAAAAAGATCTCGAACCTCAAGGATCTGCTGCCGCTGCTCGAACAGGTGGCGAAGAGCGGCGATCCGCTGCTGGTCGTCGCCGAAGATCTCGAGGGCGAGGCGCTGGCGACGCTCGTGGTCAACAAGCTGCGCGGCACGTTGAAAGTCGCGGCGGTCAAGGCGCCCGGCTTCGGCGACCGCCGGAAAGCGATGCTCGAGGACATCGCGACGCTCACCAACGGCAAGGCGATCACGGACGATCTCGGCCTCAGGCTCGAGAACCTGACATTGGCGGATCTTGGCCGGGCCAAGAAGGTCACGATCGACAAGGACAACACGACGATCATCGAAGGCGCCGGCTCCAGGAAAGCGATCGAGGGGCGCGTCAAGCAACTCCGGGCGCAGATTGAGGACACGACGTCCGACTACGATCGCGAGAAGCTGCAGGAGCGCCTCGCCAAGCTCGTCGGCGGCGTCGCCGTCATCAAGGTCGGAGCGGCGACCGAGACCGAATTGAAGGAAAAGAAGGCGCGCGTGGAAGACGCCATGCACGCCACCAAAGCGGCCGTCGAAGAGGGCATCGTTCCGGGCGGCGGCGTGGCGCTGCTCCGGGCAGCGAAGGCGCTCGCCGCCTTGAAGCTCGACGGCGAACAGCAGATCGGCGTTCAGATCATTGCCCGAGCGGTCGAGGAGCCGATTCGTTGGATCGCCAGCAACGCCGGCCAGGAAGGCGCCGTTGTCGTCGCAAAGGTGAAGGGCCTGGGTCCGGAAGAGGGCTTCAACGCACTGAACGACAAATACGAGAACCTCGTGACCGCCGGCGTGA
>Ga0193696_1000280_pt1 | contig 19143 bp, 17 predicted proteins | sample L3m1metaG_FD_145074 | JGI IMG/M metagenome (GOLD analysis project Ga0193696, IMG submission 145074) | Soil microbial communities from a riparian zone of the East river system, Colorado, United States - L3m1 | ecosystem: Environmental > Terrestrial > Soil > Riparian zone | place: USA: East River... | reverse complement strand
TCCTCCCGAGAGAGGCCCGCCCCCGTGCCGGCGTCCGCAAGCGCCGTCTCGTCGCCCACGGCGCTCGTGTAAGCCGCCTCGCGGACGACCTCGCGCGACTCGAGCCCCGCACCCAGCCCCCCGGCGACGGTCGCGAACGAGGAGGAGAACCACGCCAGCGCCAGATAGTCGGTGGTCACCGCCGGATGGCCGAGCGCCGACGCAAACACGTCCGGCCCGATCAGGAGTTCGGCAACGCCGAAGATCAGCGCGAACAGCACCAGATAGAGGCAGAGAATCCCCGTCGCGACGGTCAGAGTCGTCGTCACGTTGAAGAGGGCCACCTGGCCTCGGACGCGCGGGTCGGGCGCGCGCTCCCAGAGCCCGTGTGCTCCGATGATCGCGGCCACCGTGCCCGAGATCGAGACGACGCAGATGATCAGGAGCCGCCACCAACCGGTGGAGCCGGCGAGCCGCCAGACGTCGGAGGTCACGACACTGTAGGCCCCGACGGCAAGCGCCGCCACGAGCGCTCCGTAGAGGCGTGCGGCGAGGCGCCACGGCCGATTTGCACGAACCATCCCGACAAGGAGACGAAAGTGGCTCGCGACGAGTGCCGGCGCGTAGAGGAGACCGAGGCCGCCGGGACGGCGGGCCGTGTCCGTCGTGAGCTCCCGAAGCACGCTGTCCTCCCACGCATCGCTCGATCGACCACCCGTCAGCTCACCGATCAACTCCACGAGCGCGCGCCGCAGCCGCTGCCGCAGGTGGAGCGCGCCGAGGGCCGGAAGTGAGAGCACGGCGAGGCCGTGAGTCGGGCTGACGTGCCGCGAGACCGGTCGCCCGCCGACCTTCAGCGGAAGGTCGGTGACGATGACGCCGAGATCCCAGTCGCCTTCGAGCAACTTGCGCCGGCCGGCGTCCAGAACTTCTGTCAGCGGCGCCGGCGGAACGACGAGGCGGTCGACCTGAAGCTCGGTCCTCCAGTCGACCGAGTCGTAGCGTTCACGGACGTCGTCCAGCAGCTCGGAGGCGATCCTCGAGGTCACGTCGTGGGCAAGCCCGGGGGCGACGATCACCCCGAGGACAGCACAGGGGCGCTCCTCACGCCCTTCCTCGCGGTCCGCGATCGTGGTGGGCTCGATCACACTGGCGAGCCCGCCGGCTGAGGCATCTTCTCCTCCGCCTCGCGCAAAAGATCGGGCGCCGCGCCCTTCTCGACCTCGAAGCGCAACTGATCATCCTCCACGTCCACTACGGCCTTGTCGCCCGGCTCGACGCTCCCATCGAGCACCATCCGGGAGAGCTCGTTCTCGACGAGCCGCTGGATCGTGCGCCGTAGAGGTCGCGCCCCGAACTCGGGGTCGTACCCCTCTCGGGCGAGCAGCCGCACCGCCCCCTCGGAGAACTCGACCTCGATCCGCTGGGCCCGCAGCCGGCGGTTGAGCCGGTCGAGCAGGAGCCTCGTGATGTCGAGGAGCTGCTCTTCCGACAGGGCGCGGAAGACGATGATCTCGTCGATCCGGTTGATGAACTCCGGCCTGAAGCTGCCGCGAAGACGCTCCATCAGCTCCTCCTTCAGCTCGTCGAAGTCACCCCCCTGGCGGGCGAACTGCTGGATCCGGTCGGCGCCGATGTTCGAGGTCATGATCACGACGGCGTGCTTGAAATCGACCGTCCGGCCCTGCGCGTCGGTGAGCCGGCCGTCGTCGAGGATCTGAAGCAGGATGTTGAAGACGTCCGGGTGCGCCTTCTCGATCTCGTCGAACAGGAGTACCGAGTACGGCCGCCGCCGCATCTGCTCGGTCAGCTGGCCGGCCTCCTCGTAGCCAACGTAGCCCGGCGGCGCACCCACGAGTCGGGAGACGGTGTGTCGCTCCTGGAACTCGCTCATGTCGAAGCGGACCATCAAGTCCTCGTCGCCGAAGAGTGACTCCGCCAGGGCCCGCGCCAGCTCGGTCTTTCCGACGCCCGTCGGGCCCAGGAAGAGGAAGCTGCCGACCGGTCTGTCCGGGTCGCCCAGGCCGGCACGCGATCGCCGCACGGCCTCCGACACAGCCTGGACGGCCTCGTCCTGGCCGACGATTCGGGCGTGTAGCTCCTGTTCGAGCCGCATCAGCCGCTGACGCTCCTCGCTCGTGAGCTGAGAGACCGGGATGCCCGTCGCACGCGAAACGACGTCTGCGATGTCCTCGGGTGTCACCTCGGGCGCCCGCTGGCGCGACTTTCGCTTGCCGTCGAGCTCGCCCTGGCGCGACTCCATCTGGTCGCGCAGGCTCCCCGCGCGGTCGTAATCCTCGGCCGCTGTCGCCTGGTCTCGCTCTCGAGCAAGGCGCCGCAAATCGTCCTCGAGCGAGCGCGTGTCGTCGTCCTTCGTCTTCATCCGCAGGCGAACGCGCGCGCCGGCCTGGTCGATCAGGTCGATCGCCTTGTCGGGCAGAAAGCGGTCGCGGACGTAGCGATCGGAGAGCTCCGCAGCCGCGACGATCGACTCGTCGGAGATCCGTACGCGGTGGAACGCCTCGTAGCGGTCCTTGAGCCCGCGCAGGATCTCGATTGTCTCCTCGACCGTCGGCTCACGCACGAGCACCGGCTGGAAGCGGCGCTCCAGAGCGGGGTCGCTCTCGATGTTCTTGCGGTACTCGTCCAGCGTGGTGGCGCCGATCACGTGCAGCTCGCCTCGTGCCAGCGCGGGCTTGAGCATGTTCGAGGCGTCCATCGAGCCCTCTGCGGCCCCAGCGCCGACCACCGTGTGCATCTCGTCGATGAACAGGATCAGCTCGTCGGAGGCGCCGCGGATCTCGTCGATCACCGTCTTCAGGCGCTCCTCGAACTCGCCGCGGTACTTCGTCCCGGCGATCATCCCGGCGAGATCGAGCGAGATCACGCGTCGACCGGCCAACGTCTCGGGGACTTCGTCGCCCACGATTCGCTGCGCGATGCCCTCGACGATCGCCGTCTTGCCGACACCCGGCTCGCCAAGGAGGGCCGGGTTGTTCTTCGTCCGGCGCGAGAGGATCTCGATCGTCTGCTCGATCTCGTCGGCGCGGCCGATCACGGGGTCGAGCTTGCCCTCGCGCGCCTCCTGGGTGAGGTCGCGGCCGAACTCCTCGAGCCGTGGCGTGCTCGATTGCTCTCGCGGTGCGCCGGCCTCCACGCCGCGAATGACGGCGCCGCGGAGCTTCGTGTGCGAGATGCCGAACCGCTGCAGCAGCTGGCCTGCAGGCGACTCCTCGTCGCGGGCGAGCGCAAGCAGCACGTGCTCGGGCCCGACGTAGGAGGAGCCGAGCTCGCGCGACTCCTCGTAAGCCGCGAGCAATGCGGCCTTCGCGTCGGGGGCAAGCGACGGGGCGACGTCGGTTCGGTCAGCCTTCTCCGCTTCCTCCTCGAGCTGCGCCGCGATCGCGTCGGAGTCGGCGCCGACCTGCTCGAGGACGTGGCGGACGACATTGTCCTGGAGGGCGCCGAAGAGGAGGTGGTCGCTCTCGAGGTCGAGGCTCCCCCATTCCAACGCCGTCTGCGCGGCCCGCTGAAGCAGCTCCCGGGTCGCGTCGCTGAAGAACTGCGTGACGTCGACGCTCTCGGCACGTCGCGCCGGCGTCTGGGTCGGCGCCACGCCGCCAGGAGAGCGGTCGAAGAAGTCAGAGAAGAACTCGTCGAAGAGGCTTCGGCTACCCCCGAGCCTCCCCGACATCCGCTCCTCGGCGAGGTCAATCTCACAGAGATACTCGACCTCCTGCGTACCGTCGGGTCGCAGCCGAACCCTCGACGCGACCGCGGGTCGCCCATGGCGCTGGCACAGATGCTGCTCAGCCATGTCAAAGCCTCCCTGTCGTGGGTTGACTTAGACCTGCCCATCCTCGCTCTGCGCTAACCATCGGAGTCGTAGCGACCCGGCGCGTTGACGGCCCTTGCATCGCCGATCCGGCTTAAATCAGTCGGATGGGCGACGCTCCTTCACTAGAAAGCAGAAGGGCCGGCTAAGCCGGCCCTTCTGCTGTGGACCCCAGCGAGGGGGCCCGTGGGGGAAACCGGGTTTCCCCCGCGTTCCCTACATCATCCCGCCCATGTCCGGCATGCCGGCGCCGGCGCCGGCCGGGGTCTTCTCCGGCGGCTCGGCGACGATCGCCTCGGTGGTCAGGATGTTCTTCGCGATCGACGCGGCGTTCTGCAGCGCCGAGCGCGTGACCATCGTCGGGTCGATCACACCCGCCGCCACGAGATCCTCGACCTCGCCGGTGTCGACATTGAGCCCGTGGCCCTTCTTGGCCTTGCGGACCTCGCCGACGACGACGGATCCTTCGAGGCCGCCGTTCTGCGCGAGCTGCCGCAGAGGCTCCTCCAGGGACCGCTTGATGATCGCAGCACCGGTGCGCTCGTCGCCCTCGGACTTGTCGAGGTCGATCGAGTCGCTGGCGTTCAGGAGCGCGACGCCGCCGCCCGGCACGATGCCCTCTTCGAGGGCCGCGCGGGTGGCCTGCAGCGCGTCCTCGACGCGGTGCTTCTTCTCCTTCATCTCCGTCTCGGTGGCAGCGCCGACCTTGACGACGGCAACGCCGCCCGCGAGCTTGGCCAGGCGCTCCTGGAGCTTCTCGCGGTCGAAGTCGGAGTCGGTGTTCTCGATCTCGGCCTTCAGCTGCTTGATGCGGGCCTTGATGCCGTCCGCATCGCCGTTGCCGTCGATGATCGTGGTGTCGTCCTTGGTGATCACGACGCGGCGAGCCCTACCGAGCTGCGAGAGCTTCGTGTTCTCGAGCTTGAGGCCCATCTCCTCGGTGATCACCTCGGCGCCGGTGAGGATCGCAATGTCCTCGAGCATGCGCTTGCGGCGGTCACCGAAGCCCGGCGCCTTGACCGCGACTGCGGTGAAGGTGCCGCGCAGCTTGTTGACGACGATCGTCGCGAGCGCCTCGCCCTCGACGTCCTCGGACACGACCAGCAACGGCCGGCCGGCCTGGATGACCTGCTCGAGCACGGGCAGGAGGTCCTTGACCGCGCCGATCTTCTGGTTCGCGACCAGGATGTACGGGTCCTCGAGGACCGCCTCCATCCGCTCGGGGTCGGTGATCATGTACGGCGAGAGGTAGCCCTTGTCGAACTGCATGCCCTCGGTGAACTCGAGCTCGAGGCCGAAGGTCTGGCCCTCCTCGACGTTCACGACGCCGTCCTTGCCGACCTTGTCGATCGCATCCGCGATCACGTCGCCGATCTCGCGCTCGCGCGCCGAGATGGTGGCGACCCGGGCGATGTCCTCCTTGCCCGAGATCTCCTTCGACTGCGACTTGAGGCTCTCGACGACCTGCTCGACCGCGCCCTCGATGCCGCGCTTGAGGCCCATCGGGTTCGCACCCGCGGCCACGTTCTTGAGGCCCTCGCGGACGATCGCCTGTGCGAGCACGGTCGCCGTCGTGGTGCCGTCGCCCGCCACGTCGTTGGTCGCGGTCGCGACCTCGCGGACGAGCTGCGCGCCCTGGTTCTCGAAGACGTCTTCGACCTCGATCTCACGGGCGATGGTGACGCCGTCATTGGTGATCGTCGGCGCGCCGAACTTCCGGTCGAGCACGACGTAGCGGCCCTTGGGGCCGAGCGTCACCTTGACTGCGTCAGCGAGGATGTTCACGCCACGCTCGAGCGAGCGCCGCGCGTCCTCGTTGAACTTCAGCTCCTTATGTGCCATTCAGTCCTCCTTCGGCCGGTCTCCTAGGCGGAGGCGCCGGCCATCTCCTTCTTCTTCTTCGAGCTCTTCGAGCCGCTGCCGGTGACTTTCGCCAGCACATCCGACTCGCGCAGCACCAGCACCTCGTCGGCGCCGAGCTTGATCTCCGTGCCGCCGTACTTGGAGAAGATGATCTCGTCACCCTCGGCGACGTCCAGCGGCACGAGCTCGCCCTTGTCGTTGCGGGCGCCCGGGCCGACCGCGAGCACGCGGCCGCGCTGCGGCTTCTCCTTGGCCGTGTCCGGCAGGACGATGCCGCTCGCCGTCGTCTCCTCGTCTTCGAGGGCTTCGACGATCAGGCGGTCGCCCAGTGGCTGTAGATTCATCCAGCCCCTCCTTCTGTCCTGCGACTTTGTGACACTCTCTGGCACTCTCCCTTGTGGAGTGCCAAGCGAGTTTACCGCCTCGGAAGGGAGTCGTGCGGTGACAATGCTGCTACCGGTGCACTTGGTGTCACAAACCTCGCCATGAAACGCGAGTTTTCAGCGGGCGGCGTGCTGGTGCGGCGGCTAGGCGGGCGCTGGGTCTTCGCCGCGATTCGGCCGGCCGGGAAGCCGCCCGGGCTCTGGGCGCTGCCGAAGGGGCTGATCGATCCGAACGAGCAGCCTGACGAGACCGCGGTGCGCGAGGCGGCCGAGGAGACCGGCGCGCAGGGGCGGGTGGTCGAGAAGCTCGGCGACGTCCGCTACGTCTACAGCTGGGACGGCGAGCGGATCTTCAAGGTCGTCAGCTTCTATCTGCTCCGCTACTCGCGCGGGCGCCTGGGCCAACTGCCGCCGGAAACGGCGCACGAAGTGGACGAAGTGCGATGGCTGCCGCTCGAGGAGGCGCCGCGCCTACTCGCGTACGGCGGCGAGCGCGAGATGGCGACAAAGGCCATCGAAGCCGTCAGGGCACTATGATCCCCCGCGCCTCGTGGCAGGAGACGACGACGCCGTGTACGCCCTGAACTTCTACTCACCGATGGTGGCCGACCAGCTGCGCAGCGGCCGCAAGACGGCGACCATCCGTCTCGGCGACAAGTCGCGCAAGTACCGGAAGGGCATGATCGTCCAGGTGCTCGCCGGAACGCGCTTCAGCCCGCGGCAGAAGATCTTCGACGCCGTGATCGACAAGGTCGAGGTGAAGACGCTCGCCGACCTCTCGCCGCGAGAGATCGAGCACGACAACCCGGAGATCCGCCGGCCGGAGGAGATGGCCGGGTTCCTCGGTCAGCTGTACAACCGCGAGGTCGCGGACGACGAGCTCGTCACCGTCATCCGCTTCTCCGAGATTCGCGCCTAGCTCTTCTTCCGGATCCTGACGCCGAACTGCTCGGCCGGGCGCAGCTCGCCGCCGCAGGCCTCGCATTCGACGGCGAAGGCGGAGGCGAAGCGCGCACCGCAGCTCGGGCACTGCGCCCGGAGCTGGCCTCCGCACTGAGGGCATGCCTCCGGCAGCTCGGCGATGTACTCCTCGAAGTACCGCTGGACGAACCCGCAGCTCAGGCAGAACGCGACCCAGTCGCCGAGCGTCTTGCGCCGCTCCTCCTGCAGCCAGTTCCGAGCGCGACTCACCCGCCGACTGTAGCCAGACCGATCGCTAGAGTTCGGCCCCATGGCGATCGCGCGTTCAGCTGAGCCCGTCGGCTCGCTGCAGGAAGTCCGCGAGGCAGGCCTCGACCGCGAGGATCTGCTCGCCGTCTACCGCAACATGTTGACGACGCGCGCGATCGAGGAGCGCGGCCACATCCTCTACAAGCAGGGCAAGATCCCCGGCTCGTTCTACACGGGCCGCGGCAACGAGGCCGCCGCCGTCGGCGTCGCCACGGCGATGGGCTCGGAGGACGTCGGCACACCGCTCCACCGCGACATGGGCGTCCACGTGACACGCGGCGTCGAGCCCTGGCGGATCTTCGCGCAGTACATGGGCCGCGCCGACGGGCCGACTAAAGGTAGGGACGGCAACGTGCACATGGCCGACTCGAACCTCGGCCTGCTCGCGATGGTCAGCCACCTGCCGGCGATGCTGCCGGTCGCGGTCGGCTGCGCGCTGGCGTTCCGCATCCGCGAGGAGAACCGCGTCGCCGTCGGCTGGTTCGGCGAGGGCGCCTCGGCCCGCGGCGACACGCACGAGGCGATGAACCTCGCCGGCGTGCGAAAGCTGCCGGTCGTGTTCGTCTGCGACAACAACCAGTGGGCCTATTCGACGCCGACCTACCTCGAATACGCGACCGAACACGTCGCCGATCGCGCCGAGGCCTACGGCTTCGAGGGCGTGGTCGTCGACGGCAACGACGTGCTGGCCGTCTACCGCGAGGCCAAGCGCGCCGTCGAGAAGGCGCGCCAGGGCGGCGGCCCGACGCTGCTCGAGTGCCTGACCCTGCGCATGGAGGGCCACGCCGTCCACGACGACGCCTTCTACGTCCCGAAGGACATGTTCGAGCGCTGGGCCGCGAACGACCCGATCGAGCGCTTCCGTAGCTGGTTGCGCGAGCACGCCGACCTGACCGACGAGCAGGAGGACGAGATCTCGGCCGGCGTCAAGAAGCTCCTGAACGACGCGCTCCAGCGCGCGGAGGAGTCGCCGCAGCCGGATCCAGCGACGCTCAGGCAAGGCGTCTTCGCCACGCCCGAAGACCTCGACACCCCGCACCACAAGTAGCCATGGCCGAGATGACCTACCTGCAGGCGATCTCGGACGGCCTCCGCCAGGAGATGCGCCGCGACAAGCGCGTGTTCGTGATCGGCGAGGACGTCGGCGTCTACGGCGGCGCGTTCAAGGTGACGCTCGGCTTCCAGGAGGAGTTCGGCCCGTGGCGCGTGATCGACGCGCCGCTCTCCGAGACCGCGATCGTCGGCGGCTGCACCGGCGCGGCGATCATGGGCATGCGCCCGGTCGCCGAGATGCAGTTCGCCGATTTCATCTCCTGCGCGTGGGACCACCTGGTGACGGTCGCCGCCAAGCAGCGCTGGCGCGCGGGCACGCCGGTGCCGATCACCGTGCGGCTCCCGTCGGGCGGCGGCTTCTCGGGCGGCCCCTTCCACTCGCAGAACCCGGAGAGCTCGTTCGCGCACATCCCGGGCCTGAAGGTGATCTGCCCCGCGACGCCCGAGGACGCCAAGGGCCTGCTCGCGACCGCGATCCAGGATCCGAACCCCTGCCTCTACTTCGAGCACAAGCACCTCTACCGGCGGCTCAAGGCGGAGGTCCCGGAGGAGCGCTACGAGACGCCCTTCGGCAAGGCCCGCGTCCACCGCGAAGGTGAAGATGTCTCCGTGATCACCTGGGGCGCGATGGTCCACACCGCCGACGAGGCCGCCAAGCAACTCGAGGGCGACGACATCTCGGTCGAGATCGTCGACCTGCGCACGCTGATCCCGTGGGACAAGCAGGCCGTGCTCGAGTCGGTGTCGAAGACCTCCAAGGTGGTCGTCTTGCACGAGGACACGCACACCGGCGGCTTCGGCGGCGAGATCGCCGCGACGATCGCGGAGGAGGCGTTCGAGGACCTCGACGCGCCGCTGAAGCGGATCGCCGCGCCGGACACGCCGGTGCCGTTCTCGCCGGTGCTCGAGAAGGCGTATATCCCGCAGGTCGAGGACGTCGTCGCCGGGATCAAGGAAGTCGCCGAGTACTGATGGCGACGACCTCCACGATCGACGTCGTCATGCCCCAGATGGGCGTCTCCGTCTCCGAGGGAACGATCACCAAGTGGCTCAAGCAGGAAGGCGAGCCGATCGAAGCCGACGAGTCGCTGCTCGAGATCTCGACCGACAAGGTCGACACGGAAGTGCCCAGCCCCGGCTCGGGAGTCGTGCAGCAGATCCTCGTCCAGGAGGGCGAGACGGTCGAGGTCGGAACGAAGCTCGCGGTGATCGCGCCCGAGGGCGCCGAGGCTCCGGCTCCCGAAGAGGCGCCGCCCGAGCCCGAGCCCGCTGCTGAAGAGCCGGTCGCCGAGGAAGATACGCCGGCGCCCGAAGCCGCACCGCCCGCGCCGGCGCCGCCGGAGCCTGCTCCGGTCGCGGCCGACGGGAACGGCGGCGGCGAGAAGACGTTCGTCTCGCCGGTCGTCGCGCGGATCGCGTCCGAGCACGGCGTCGACGTCGGCCAGGTCTCCGGCAGCGGCCGCGGCGGTCGCGTGACCAAGAAGGACATTCTCGCCTTCGTCGAATCCGGCGGCGCGCAGCAACCGCCGGAACAGGCGGCCCCGCCCGCGCCCGCGGCGCCCGAGGCACCACCGGCAGCTCCAGCTCCAGCTCCAGCTCCAGCTCCGGCGCAGCCCGAGCCCGCCGCCGCGGCAGCACCCCAGGCCCCGGCACCCGTTGCCGCGGCACAGCCGGAGACCGAGCCGGGCGAGAGCTACGAGCCGATGACCGCCATGCGCCGCGGCATCGCCGAGCACATGCGCCGCTCGCTGGACACCTCCGCGCACGTCACGAGCGCGATCGAGGTCGACATGTCCCGCGTGGTGTCGATCCGCAAGAAGCTGAAGGCCGAGTACCAGAAGAGCTACGGCGTCAACCCGACCTACCTGTCCTTCGTCGCCCGTGCGACCGTCGAGACGCTGCGCGACTACCCATGGATCAACGGCGAGCTGCGTGGCGACCAGATCGTGACGCGCAACTACGTCAACCTCGGCTTCGCGGTCGAGCTCGCCGACGGCAAGGGCCTGATCGTCCCGGTCGTCCGGCACACCGAGGGCCTGAACCTGCTCGGCATGGCGCGCTCGATCTCCGACATCGCACAGCGTGCCCGCGACAAGAAGCTGCTCCCCGACGACGTCCAGGGCGGCACCTTCACGATCACGAACCCGGGCGGCTACGGCACCTTCCACGGCACGCCCGTGATCAGCCAGCCGCAGGCCGCGATCCTCGGCACCTACGCCGTCGTCAAGCGGCCGTGGGTGATTCAGGACGACCGCGGCGAGGACGTGATCGCGATTCGGCCGATCATGAACCTGACGCTCACGTACGACCACCGGCTCGTGGACGGCGCCCTCGCCGGCCGCTTCCTGCGCGACCTGCGCGAGCGGCTCGAGAGCTGGGACGAGGATGCCTACTAACGTGGCTTCATGGGGGAAACCCGGTTTCCCCCATGTTCCCCCTCGCTAGGCATCACAAGTACGACGAGGCCGGCCAAGCCGACCTCTCTGGGAAGATCGGGAGAGGATGCTGGTCAAGGTCGATGCGGCCTTCGAGGTGGTGCTTGGGATCATCCTGCTCAGCTTCGCGGCGGCCGGCACGCTGGACGGCTCCGACTTCCCATGGCCGGTCGGGACTGTCTTGCTGGTGATCGCGAGTCTGGCGCTCGTCGCGCTCGGTGGCCTGATCTGGAGCGGACGCATCGGTCTGCAGACGCTCGCGCTCGGAAACGGCGTCTCCGCGGTCGCCGGCTTCCTGTGGCTGCTCCTCGCCGAGGGCTGGTCGACGGCGGGTGCCGTGCTGGTCGCGATCACGGTCGCCGGACTGGCAGTCCTGGCCGCCGCGCAGGCCGCTACGCTCCGGGCGTGAGCCGCCCGGGGTACGTCTACCACCTGCGCGAGCTGGTTGGCTACCAGGAGGGCTGGGAGATGCAGCGCCGCCTCGCGGACGCCGTCTCCCGCGGCGCGATGCCCGACACCTTGCTGCTGCTCGAGCATGCGCCGGTGATCACGCTCGGCCGCCGCACCGAGCCGGGCGAGCTGCACGTGCCCGACGGCGCCGAGGTCGAGATCGTCGAGACCAACCGTGGCGGCAAGTCGACCTACCACGGGCCGGGCCAGCTCGTCTGCTACCCGATCTTCGACCTGAAGCGGCACGGCCAGGACGTGAAGCGCTATTGCCGCGACCTCGAGGAGGCACTGATCCGCACGCTCCTGCCACTCGGCGTCGCGGCGACGCGGATCGACGGGCTGACCGGCATCTGGGTCCAGCCGCCGCCACGCAAGATCGCCAGCATCGGGATCCACATCTCGAAGTGGGTCACCACGCACGGATACGCGCTGAACGTCGATCTCAACCCCGCGCCCTTCACCGACTGGATCACGGCCTGCGGGATCGAGGACGCGGCCTTCACGACGGTCGCGCGGGAGCTCGGCCGGCCGGTGACCGTCGAAGAGGTGCGGCCGCACGCCGTGGCTGCGCTCGAGGAGGTCTTCGACCTCGACCTCGAGCCGCTGACGCTCGAGCACGTGCATGCGCCCGGCGCCCTCCGGGTGTAGCGTTGCACCATGCTTAACAAACTCCGTGCCTGGTGGAACAAGGACGCCAAGGAGCTTGCCGAAGAGGAAGCCCATATGACTCCGCACGAGCGTGACGTCGCGCAGGAGGACTACGAGGGCAAGAAGGACGACCTCGGCGGCGGCGGCTACGCCCGCGAGCCATCCGGCCACTACGAAGCAGATTCCGAGAAACCGCGCTACTAGTCGGCGGTGAGGCCCGCCCGCCTCGAGACCTTCGCGGACGGCGTCTTCGCGATTGCCGCCACGCTGTTGATCCTGAACGTCGACGCCCAGGTGGCGGGCGGCGTTGGAGACCTAGGGGACCGCTTAATCCACATTTGGCCGTCGTACCTGGCGTACGCGGTCAGCTTCGTCACGATCGGGATCATGTGGGTCAACCACCACTGGGTGATGTCGCAGATCGATCACACCGACCGCCGCTTCCTGTTCGCCAACATCGGCCTGCTGCTGTGCATCGCCTTCGTGCCGTTCCCGACCCGGCTGGTGGCCGAGCACATCCGCGGCGACGGCGCCCAGGACGCGGCGCTGGCCTACGGCTTCACGATGGTGGCGACGGCGATCATGTTCAACGTCACCTGGTTCTACGCGAGCAGGCGGCGCCGGCTGCTGCGGCCCGACGCGGACGCCGCAATCGTCAGCGGCATCTCCCGCAGCTACCTGCCCGGCCCCTGGATCTACCTCGCTGCGACGCTGGTCGCGTTCCTGAGCCCGACCGCGAGCGTGCTCCTGTTCCTGGCGATCGCCGTTTTCTACGTGCTCGAGAGCTCGCTCTTCGGAGGTTAGAGCGACGCGACGAGCGCGTCCACGACGCGCGGGTCGAACTGCGTCCCGCTACAGGCCCGCAGCTCCGCCTGCGCCTGTGCGGCCGGGAGCGCCTTGCGGTACGAGCGGTCGCTCGTCATCGCGTTGTAGGCGTCGCAGCAGGAGACGATCCGGGCCAGCAGCGGGATGCGCTCGCCGGCGATGCCGTCGGGATAGCCCTCGCCGTCCCAGCGCTCGTGGCAGGAGCGCACCACGCGCCCGATCTCGCCCAGCAGGCCGCCGACCCGCAGCAGCAGCTGCTCGCCCTCGACGGTGTGGCGCTCCATCACCTTGCGCTCCTCGTCGGTGAGCGGACCGGGCTTGTTGATGATCTCGTTCGGGACGCGCACCTTGCCGACGTCGTGGAGCAGCGCCGCGAACTCGAGGTCGCGCCGCTCGCGGGCACCGAGCTCGAGCTCGTCCGCGACGTGCATCGCGAGCTCGACCACGTCGCGGCTGTGCACGCCGGTGTAGGCGTCATCGGCCTCGACCACGTCGCCGAGCAGGAAGGCCGTGCCGCGGTAGGCGTCCCGCAGTTCGAGCTCATGGTCGATCCGCACCCGGCGCTCGCGCGCGAAGATCGAGAGCAGGCCGATCAGCGGCAGCGCGAGGAGGACGCCGTACGGCGACGACTGCGCCGCGAACGCAACCGCAAGCCCGATCGGCGCGAGGCCCGCGTCGATCACGTAGACCGACGTCATTGCGCGCAGGTGGAGCTTCGGGGGCACGCCGAGCGTGATCCACTGACGAGAGGCGGTGACCGCAAACTCGAGCGCGAACTGCGCCGCCAGCGCCGCCAGGTAGAGCGGCCAGTGGCTGAGCTGGGGCGGCGACTCTCCGGCGAGGCCGAGCACGAGGGCAGGGCCGATCGCGTAGGAGGCATTCAGCGGCCGCAGGACGAGACGGTCGAGGTGCAACGTGCCGCGCGCGCACTCGAGGGAGCTCGCCAGCAGGACGCCCGCGGCCACCGCGAGCGGCACCTGGCCGGTCGGCAGCAGGAACAGCATCGGCACGAGGATCAGCTCCGTCGGCACCGCCGTGCCGCTGCCGATCTCGAACTCGAGCCGGAACGCAGCGGCGTACGCGCCGATCAGCACCAGCGTCGCGACGACGCCGGGAGTGCGCTCGGACGGCATGAAGAGCGCCATCGCCGTGGCGGCGGCCACGAACGCGGTCGTGAAGGCCACGAGCGACCAGAGCTCGCGCTTCGCCAGGCGCTGCAGGCGTCGCGCGCGCGCCTCTTCGATGACGCGTTGCTCGTTGGGGTCGAGCGCGATCGAGCGCGGGGTCGTGACCGCAGAAGACATCCGCAGATTCATCGACGCGCGCCTCGCGGCCGAAGTTCCCTCGTTCGAGGGATCGGGGCCGGCCGGAAGCACCCCTTCGGGTGATGCACCCCTCACGCCGCTGGCGAAAGTGAGAACTGTTAGCGGCGTAGGAGGGAAACGGCATGGCGGCACGTGCGGCAAGGAACGGGTTGATCGCTCTCTGCGGGGTCGTAATCGTGGCGGCTCTGGCACTGACGACGACGGCCAAGGCGGGACTGATCGGCACAGGCCAGGCGTCGTACTGCGATCCCACTTCCAAGCAGGTCTTCGCCCCCTGGGGCGACCCCTCCCAGTACGCAACCCTGCTCAACGGCGGCTTCGAGGGCGGGAGCTTGGGATGGATCATGAGCGGCGGTGCACGGGTGGTCTCCGGCAACGAGTCGTTCAACGTCGGCCATGCCGGCGACAGCCACTCTCTGCTCCTGCCCACGGGCAGCTCGGCGTACAGCGGCACGGTCTGCTTCGCGCTCGGGGACTGGCACATGCGCCTGTTCGCCAAGAACGTCGGCGCGACGAGCGGCCGGCTGCACGTGCAGGTGATCGTGCCGAGCCTCCTGGGCGGCCTGCTCACGATCCTCGACGGCGGGAACATCAGCGCCAACGGCAGCTGGGCTCCGTCCCCGCAGGTCAAGCTCGCGCTGTGCAACGTGACGAGCCTGCTCGGCACGAAGGCAGTCGCCTTCCGCTTCACGCCCGTCGGCTCGGGCGCGGCCTTCCAGATCGACGACGTCTATCTGGATCCCTGGAAAGACCGCTAGACCTGCGCCGTCTCTAGACTCAGGGCCATGGAGCGATCGCTGCCCGTGGCCGAGCGGCCCCGCCGCCCCGAGTGGATGAAGGTGCGGGCGCCGAGCGCGGACTCCGCGTACTTCGACGTCCGCAAGCTGATCCACGGCGCCTCGCTGAACACGATCTGCGAGGAGGCGCGCTGCCCGAACATCGCCGAGTGCTGGGGGCGCGGCACCGCGACCTTCCAGATCCTCGGCGACACCTGCACGCGCGCGTGCCGCTACTGCTACGTCCACTCCGGCCGGCCCGAGGAGCCGCCCGACCCGCTCGAGCCGCTACGGCTCGCGGCGGCCGCGGCCAAGATGAACCTCAAGCACGTGGTCGTCACCTCGGTCGACCGTGACGACGTGGCCGATCGCGGCGCCGGCCACTACGCGGCCACGATCCGGGCGCTGAAGCACAAGGTGCCCGAGGCGACGATCGAGATCCTCACGCCCGACTTTCTAGGCGTCGAGGAAGACGCGCTGCGCACGATCCTCGTCGAGCGCCCCGACGTCTTCAACCACAACATCGAGACCGTCCGCCGCCTGCACGCGCGCATGCGAGGCGCCAAGGCGAGCTACGACAAGGCCCTCTGGCTGCTCGCGCGCGCCAAGGAGGTCGCCGACTACCCGGTGCTGACGAAGTCGGGGATCATCGTCGGTCTCGGCGAGACGAACGCCGAAGTCGTGGACACGCTGCGCGACCTGCGCGAGCATGGTGTCGACGTGGTCACGATCGGGCAGTACCTGCAACCCAGTGCGAAGCACGTGAAGATCGACCGCTGGGTGCACCCCGACGAGTTCCGGTGGTTCCGTGAGCAAGGCGAGGCGCTCGGCTTCGGCTCCGTCTTCTCGGGCCCGCTCGTTCGCTCGAGCTACCGTGCCGACGAGCAGCAGCACGCCGCGGCGCACGGTCATGGCGCGGTGGCGTACTAGCGCCGCGGCCGCGGCCGTCGTGCTGGTCGCGACCGCGTGCGGCAACGCCGATCCTCGCGAAGGGGCTGCGACTGGGGCGCTGCCGGGCAACGCCAAGCTGGCGCCAGTAGGCCAGAAGCCGTTGCAGGTGAGAGGCACGGGCTTTCTGCCGATCGAGCATGTGCAGGTCGCGACGAAGGGCAAAACCGTGAGCTCCGTCGCGGACGCGCAAGGCACGTTTGTCGCCAGCCTGCCCGGCGTGAGCGGCTGCGACAGCATCACGGTCACGGCGAAAGGCGACGAGGGCTCGCACGCCGAGTTCAACCTCTCCCAGATCGTCTGCCTCGACGAGTAGAACGCGAGAGGGCCGGCTCGCGCCGGCCCTCTCGGTCGTCGGTGTGCGGTTCGACCTGATTAGCCCTTGGTCGGATCCCCGCTGAACGCCTGGATCTCCGAGACCCGGACGAAGCGCCGGGTCGAAGCAGCCGAGACGTTCGTGTCGCAGTCGGTGGTCGCCGACGGATCGGCGTCCTGCTCGCCCTGGTAGCCAGGGCCACCGGTGCACTGCGAGGTGAGCACGCGGAGCCGCAGGTGGGTCGCCTTGACCTTCAGCGGCAACGTGAAGTCACGCATGATCAGCTGCGGCGCATTCGGCCGCGGAGCATCGCCCGGGAATGCGTCGGCGGCGCTCGTGTACACCTTGGTGTACCCGGCGTCGGTGGCGCAGTTCGAGAGGGCGCTGTCACAGGCCCAGAGCTCGAACGAGCGCAGGGCCGCGAAGCGGCTCTGGCCCGGGTTGATCATCGCGCTGACCTCGACGTCCGTGATGGCCTGCGCCTTCGTGCCCGCGAGGTCGACCGTGACCTGCTTGCCGGCGATGCCCGACAGGGTACTGTCGGCGGCACGGCCGTCAACAGACCAGTTGGTCGTCTCGGTCTCGTCGATCGCGAGCGCGTGTCCGGTGCCGTCACCGCTCGCGGTCGCGCCGGCCGTGGCCGAGGCGACGTTGATCGGCAGCCGCACCTTCAACGTCGTGTGATTGCCCTTCAGGTTCTCGCTGAACCGGAAGAAGCCGTGACCCTTCGCCACGACTAGGAAGTCGTAGCGGCCCGGGACGAAGTGGGCGACGTCGTCCAGATTGATGATGCTTCCCGAGTTCGTCGTCGCCGGGTCAGTGTCGGCGACCTGGGAAACGCGGCCCTCGTAGTGGCCGACGTACACCTTGCCGACGACTGGCGGGTCGCCCTCGGACTTCTCGCGCAGGTCGAATGTCACCTGCACGTTGTCCTCGGCCGGCGAGCTGAAGTCCGGCACCGGGTCGCAGTCCTGCACGGGCGTTCCCGTGCAGCGGTTCGCGACCGCGGGAGCCGGGTTCATGAACGCGTTCCCGCCGAGCCCGCGCTGGGCGAAGGCCCGCCAGATCTCGACCTGATTCGCCCCGCCGTACCGCATCACATCGGCCGCGAGCATCGAGTTGCGCGCGTCGATGAAGGTCGGTGCGGTCGGGTCGATCAGCATCGCGTCGAATACGAGCTGGATCCAGCGCCGGTTGCCCGGGCAGTTCTGGGAAGGCAGCTCGCCGGAGGCGCACTGGGCCTGAAGCCCTGCGTTGCCCGCCGGGAAGTCGGCGTTGTACTTGTCGATCAGGCCCTGCCGGACAGAGTTGTTGATCGCCACCCAGATCTCACCGTCCGAGTGGACCTCGTTCCCGGCCACGTCGTAGCCGATGTCGCTGAAGTTCAGCGGGTCGACGTGCGGGTACGTCGACGGCGTCGGGAAGTCGCCGGTCCGCGGATAGTTCATGACGTAGTTGCGGATGCCGTGCTCCTTGTTGCCCGTCGCGTACGTGCCGGTCGCGAATGGATCCTCACCGTCGGTCGGGGTGTAGGTGTTCTCCCGCAGGTACTCGGTCGAGACCAGGTCGCCGAAGGCCTCGCCCATCGAGCCGGCATGGAAGCCGAGGCGGTTCGAGCCCTTACCGATCATGCGGTTCTCGATCATGTGACCGAACTCGTGGCCGATCACGCCCTGGTCGTAGTCGCCGTCCACGCACGGTGCGTAGAACGAGCCCGCGATCGGCTGCCAGAAGTACATGTTCGTGACCGACGAGGCTCCGTCGGGCATCGTCGACATGTTGGCGTTGTCGCGGGTGGTCGTTTGTGCGCCCGACTGGGCGTCGCCGATCAGCGGATCGCCCTCCTGCCAGGCCTCGGTGTTCCCGAAGTTGCTCGACTGGGCGTTCCAGTTCTGCTCGGTGAAGCCGAGGAAGTAGGAGAAGTCGTGCATGCGGTTGTGCATCACGAACAGGTTCGTGGTTGCCGCGGCGTCGTCGTAGACGGCGCCCGGAGTCTCCGTGGCCGCCCGCTGGCACTGACGGTTGTACCAGTCGTTCGTCCACGGGAACGAGTAGTCCCGGTTCGGGTTGCTCGTGGGCATGAAGCCCGGAGCTCCTGGGGCCGAGGCGTTGTCCCACGCGGTCGCGGCCTTGTTGTTGTTGCCGCTCGTCGTGAAGGTGGTCGTGTTCGTGCGCCCGTCGTAGTCCCACGGGACACGCGAGGCGAGGTTGCCGACCACGATGTCGCAGCCGGTGGCCGAGCGCCAGCACCAGGTCTTGCGAGTGTCGGTGCTCGGGTTGCCCCACGGATACATGTCCTGCGCCGACAGCGGCGGGGTGGCCGGGAAGGCCTTCCAGCGTGCCCAGTAGTCGGGCGGAGCCGGGCTGTCGTCGATCGTGACCGTGCCGTTGTACGTCCGTGGAGAGGCCCACGCCGCGCCGTCGGCGAAGTCGCAGACCTGGACGAAGTAGTCGCCCGGTGGCACGCCGCCGGCCGGGGAGTAGCGGAACTGCTCCGGCGAGAACAGCGTGTCGGCCGTGATCAGCGGTGTCGTGCTCGCGCCGAAGAACAGCTTGAAGACGACGTCGTTGGTATTGATCGTCGCGGCCGCGAAACCGGACAGCGCCCGGACGCCGGGGCCGACCGTGTACGGGCCGTGCCGCACGCCGCAGGCCCCGTCCGTCGCGGCGAGCTCGCCGTTGAACGGGATCGTCTGCACCGCGTTGGCGTGCTTGATGCCGCCGTTGGAGAAGTTGTCCGTCAGGTTCGTCCGCGCGAGGATCGCCCCCGTGCGGGCGTTCACGATCGTCCGGAACGCAAGCGTCGTGCCGGACCGGTGAAGCACGATCGCCTCGTAGGCCGGGACCGCCGCGCGGCCGAGCCCATACGAGCCGAGGCGGACGCGCTGGATGTCACGGAAGCCGCCGACGCGGAGATTCGTCCAGCCGCGGGCGACCTTCTGTGCCCTCACGTTCACGAGGGCCGTCTTCAGCCCGAGGTTGCCGGCCGCGTGCACGAACGCCTGCGCCGCCGACAGCCTGATGCCGCCGGTCGAGTGCAGCGTGCCGACCGAGGTCGAGCTCGCGAAGCCGATCTT
>Ga0193696_1000279_pt1 | contig 19197 bp, 14 predicted proteins | sample L3m1metaG_FD_145074 | JGI IMG/M metagenome (GOLD analysis project Ga0193696, IMG submission 145074) | Soil microbial communities from a riparian zone of the East river system, Colorado, United States - L3m1 | ecosystem: Environmental > Terrestrial > Soil > Riparian zone | place: USA: East River... | reverse complement strand
CTGGGTTCGCTGCTGCGCCGATCCGTCGAAGCGGACTCCATCAGGTCGTGTTCTGTTCGCTCTCGGCGATTGGCGTGGCCGTCGCCATCAACAGCGCGATCGGGTTCGGGATCGGCTCGACCCCTCGGGCTCAGGCGGCAGTCGCATGGCGGTTCGTGGAGGCCATTCTCGAGATGCCGCTCGTGTTCTTCTTCTTCAGCATCGCAGGCGTCAGAACGGCGCTGCTGCTTCCGCTCGACGTGCGCGCAAACTGGGTGTTCAGGCTGACCGAGGATCCCGCAACCAAGCCCCAGCTGCTGGCTTCGATCGAGCGGTCTCTAATCTGGCTGGCGATCGTTCCCTGCGTCGCGCTGACGTTCGTGGTTCAGAGCGTCGTGCTGGGCGCCGCCATCGCCGTGCGTGCGTCGCTTCCGACCGCGTTGCTCGGTCTCGTGCTCGTCGAATGGGTTCTGAGACGCTGGCACCGGATCCCCTTTACCTGTACCTACATTCCGGGAAAGCGGCCGCTCGCGCACAGCATGCTGCTGACGCTCGCCGCATTCGTGGTGTTCATCAACATCGGCGGTGGCCTGATTCACTTCAGTCTTGGCAGGCCGGGCAGGTACGTGCTGCTCTGTGGTGTTCTTTTCGCAGCGATCGTCGTGCTGCGCCGGACGCGTCTGGCTCGATCGGTCCACGTCCCGCTCGAGTTCGAAGACAGCCTGCCAGACGACGTCACGGTCATCCCGTGGTCGTGATGGCATCGATGCGTCTACTGGCGGGCGACGATGCCGTGGTCGCTCAGAAGGGTGGTGATGACGTCCGGTTGCCGCAGGTCGCCGACGACCACGGTCCGGTGATCGAGATCGCGCGCATCCTGCACGATGAGCATCGGTGTGAAAAACACGCGCTCGTTCGCTTCCGCCTCGTCGGCGTCCCGGACCTGCACGATGACCTCGTCGGGATCGTAACGTCGTGTAATTTCGTCGACGTTTTCGAGTACGGCCTGGGTATATTCGGACCGGCCGCTGACGTAGAGCCGCAGCAGGATTTGGGGGCGATCGCCTGCGCGCCGCGCCGGCTTCAAGGTTGGGTTTCGATCCATTCGACGAACGAGACTGGCGCTATCTAGCTCTGGCGTAGGCAGTTACTGGCAGCCAGCGAACGCCTCACTATCGCATCCCGCTTTCTTGATGTCAACTGCATTTCATGCTACATAGACATCCGTTGCTCAGCTGGTGCGCGGCTGGCTGGCACCGTTTCTTGCAGTAGCTGGAGTTGACGATGGCGACGAAAAAACCATCTCGACCGCGCGGCCGCCGCCCGGTCGGATTGCACGGCGAGAAAGTGAGCGAGTATCCGCAGGTGATGATCCGTCTACCCCATCAAACCAAAACGACGCTCGACGCGCTGAGCGGCCTCACGGGCACGCCGATCTGGCGGCTCGTCGATCAGGCGGTGGATGTCTACGTGCAGGCGCTGCCGGAAGGCGAGCGCAAACTTCTGTCGGGCGTCCGGCTCCGTCGCGCATCGGCGGCCAACGGCAAGAAAGTCCGCAGGTAGCCGGTCATCTGCGGCGATCGATCGCGTTCAGCCGCTCGCGCGCCCGCGCCGCCACTGCCGCATCGTTCGCCATCACTTCCAGCAGCACCGCACGCGCGCGCGGCACGTCCCCTTCGAGTACTGAAACGTCGGCATCGCGCAATCGAAAGTCGGGCCGGCGAGGCTCGAGCGCCAGCGCCCGATCGATCGCGGTCCGCGCCTCCGGCACCTGTCCAGTCGACATGTGGGCGTAGGCAAGCCAGGCGAACGCAGTGGCGGACGACGGATCGCTCGCGACAGCGCGCGACAGCGACGCGAGCGCGTCCGCGGTTCGGCCTTGATCGAGTTGCAATCGTCCGAGCGCCAGTTGTATCGCGGCACTCTTCGGATCGCTGCTGATGCCATCGCCGATGCGGATTGCCGCGTCCGCTGGCCGGCCGATCCGCCGCTGGAGATCGCCCAGCCACGCCGCTGCTTCTCCATGCGTCAGAGTGCGCGCCGGTCCCGCCTCGGCGTCGAGACGCCCCGGCAAGGTGTAGATCCGCGACCTGAAAGTAGGGTTCTCGACGTACGCCTTGAGCCGCGGCTCGAAGTCGATCGGCATCATGCCGAACGCGTCACGAAACCGCTCGTCGGCGGAACGATCCGCCGCCGGCTCCGCGATATACCGGGCGATCGCCGCCGGGCCCTCCGGCATCTCCGTCATGAGATAGTGCGTGAGCGCCCACGCCTCCGCGTAGAACACCGAGCGGCGTTCGCCTTCGTCGTACAGCTCCGATTGCGCGCTGACCGACAGCAGGGCGGCCACCGGCAGGAACCGCTCTCGCAGCAGCCGGACGTGCCGCGGAACGGGTCGGCCGATGTCAGCCGTCCGTCCGCGCGAGGTGAGCGCGAACGTGCTGAAGTACTCGGCCAGGCCCTCGTTCAGCCAGATTGGCAGCGTGCGTCCGCGTTGCAGCAGCAGGTGCGTGTATTCGTGAAACACGATCGACGAGGCCTCTTCGCCGTGGTCGTCGACCGCCATCGCAATCGCATAGCCGTCGGCGTCGCGGTGGAAGTAGCCGCGCAGGGCCGCCGGGCGGCCGTCGCGCTGCGGCAGGAACGGCTGAAGCGCGGATCGGGAACCGAACACGTAGACCAGCGTCGGCAGCGTGGGCGCGGGTTTCGCGTCAGCGACTACATTGCCGAGCGCGAGCCGGAACTGCTCGAGGCGGCGGGCGACATCGCGAAGCTCGCCGGGACCGGTGTCGCCGATGACGGTCAGCGACTCGCTGTGCACGGACGACCATCGCGGCGCGGCCCCGATGGCGCTGGTGACGGCAACGAGACACGCCAGCAGCAGACCGAGCGTCCGGGGTTTCAGAACAGTGGTTTCGATTTCCACTCCGCGTCGTTCACGAGCGCATCGTATTCCTCTCCGGACATCGAGCGCTTCGCGTAGCTGCACGACACGATGAACAACTCCCGTTCGTCGCTCCAGTCCGACCGCGTCACCGAACAGTCGAAGGTCTGGAACGGACCGGCCGCCACCTGCAGCACTTCGCCGGCTTTCGGCACTGCCGGCACGTGAATGAGCCGGGTGTAGCGGATCGCGCTGTTGTCGATCACCTGCGCGGGTCCGTTGGCGGGCCGCAGGGTGACCCGCGGGATCTTGAGATTGACTTCGACTTGGATGGGCACGTTCAGCGTCCGCTCTCGGATCTCCCGCCCACGGGCGGCGCGGGCGACGTCTGTTCGGCCCGGCACCATTCGATGGTGCGCCGCAGGCCTTCCTCGAACCCGACGATCGGCGCGTAGCCGAGCAACGTTCTCGCCTTGGTGATGTCCGCCTGCGAGTCCTTCACGTCGCCCGCCCGTTCCTCTTTGTAGATCGGCGCGACCCGGGCGCCGACGAAGCCGCTCATCACGCGCAACAACTCGTTGAGCGAGATGCGTCCGCCGGTGGCGACGTTGATCACTTCGCCGGCGGCCTTCGGCGCCTCGCAGGCCCGCAGCACGCCGTCCACCACGTTGGCCACGTACGTGAAGTCGCGGGTCTGCTCGCCGTCGCCATAAATCGTTGGCTGGCGTCCTTCGAGCAACGCCGTCGCGAACAGCGAGATGACCCCCGAATACGGCGATCCCGGATCCTGACGCGGACCGAAGACGTTGAAGTACCGAACGGTCACCGTTTCGAAGCCGTACAGGAGCGTGAACATCTGGCAGTACTGTTCGGCCACCAGCTTCTGCAGCGCGTACGGAGACAGCGGATTCGGCGGCATGTCCTCGCGCTTGGGCAGTGTCGGCGCGTTGCCGTATGCGGCGGAGGAGCCCGCATAGACGAGGCGCTTGACGCCGGCCTCGCGCGCCGCGACCAGGACATTCAGCGATGCGTCGACGTTCGCCCGGTGCGATGTCATCGGATCGCTGACCGAGCGCGGCACCGACGGGATCGCCGCCTGGTGCAGGACGTACTCCATTCCCGCGACCGCCCGGACGGCCACATCCATGTCGGCGAGGTCGCCTTCCATGAACTCCACGCCGTCAATGTGCTCCAGGTTGCGCCGTTTGCCGGTGATCAGGCTGTCGGCGACGCGCACGCGGTGGCCGCGCCGGACCAGTTCCTCCGCGAGGTGCGATCCGATGAAGCCCGCGCCGCCGGTGACGAGGTAGGAGGCCATGCGACTTAGCCTGGAAACGCCGTGCGCGGCAGCCCGGGCGTCACCCTTAGCGCGTTCTGGTAATAGAGCTTCTTCAGCACCTGGTCCGGAAGACCGATGCCATACAGCTTCCAGAAGGCGTGGTAGTCGCGGTAGTAGTCGAAGTACTCGTCGTTGGTCTCGAAGACGCGCCAGTAGTACGGATACTCGTCGGGCTGATAGCTGTCCTTGCCGAACAGAATCCGGTCCTGGTACTTGACGAAGAACTCGTGCGCCGCCTTGGGCTGGCGGCCGAAGTCGTAGAGCACGGCGGCGATGTCATAGTACACGTTCGGGTTCGCATCGAGCAGCTTGCCGGCTCGCGCCAGGTCGCTGCCGTGCCACCCGAAATGCGCCAGGATGTAGCGCGTGTTCGGATGCTTGCGGATCATGTTGTTCCGCTCGGTCATCAGCTCCTCGAAGCGGACGCCGGTCTGGTGGCGGCGATCGGGATAGAGAGCGAGCTCGAGCCAGCGCTCGTTGTTGTAGTCGAGCGGCTCGAAGAAAGCCGGCGGCTCGGCCACGTGAATGAGCACCGGGATGTTCAATCGCGCGCAGCTGTCCCACACCGCGTCGAGCTCCGGGTCGTCGACGCGGAGCCGGCTGCCGTCGGCTTTCCGCACGAACATGCCGAGGTCCTTGAAGATCTTGAGCCCCACCGCGCCGGCCTTGACGTCCGCCTCGAGCTGCGCGGCGGCTTTGGCGCCGAACCCCGGACCAACGGTATCGCGGAAGTTGATGTTCGCGAACAGCACCATCCGATCCTTGTAGCGGCTCGTGTGCAGCGCCTCGACGCCCTGTTGCAGCCGCGAGCCGGACGACCCGCTCAAGTTCACGAGGATCTGCAGGTTGTTCGCTTCCATGCCTTTCATGACGCGGTCGAACTCGCCGGCGGAGATCGGCGTCGATTGATGGCTGTGGATGTCGATGACGGGAAATTTCGCCCGTGGCACCGGATGCTGCGGGGTCACGAGCATCGACTTCGGCCGGTACTCGCGGATCGTCGGCGGCTTGAACTCCGGCTCGCGCCCTTCGGCGGGCCGGGGCCTGACCTGTCCCGACGGCCCGCCGCCGCGGCCCGGGCTCTGGGCCGGTGCGGCGAAGTCCCGCCAAAGCCCGCGCGTGGTCGCGACGCGGGCGACGGCTGGAGCCGAGACACTCGCGACCGCACAGCAGACGAACAGCAGCTTTTTCATAGAAGAAAGCGTCGCAGCGAGCCGTAAGCCGAATTCTGTCCCCACCTTCGCTGCCTTGCGGCGAGCTCCGGCGGATGATGATCATTCCTCTAGCTCCGCCATCACTGGCGGAGTCAAGCGACCTACCCGGAGACTGCGGACGGGCCGTCCGGATAACGTCTCCCTATTTGGTCTTGCTCCGTGCGGGGTTTTGCCTGCCACCTGTGTTACCACAGGCGCGGTGCGCTCTTACCGCACCTTTTCACCATTGCCCGCCTCCGCCCTTGCGGGCTTCGGCGCGGCAGGCCTTGCGACCTGCCGTTGGCTGTGTATTTTCTGTGCCACTTTCCTTCAGGTTGCCCTGACCGGGGGTTACCCGGCGCACTGCCCTGCGGAGTTCGGACTTTCCTCTCCACCTCCGCCCTCCGGGCTTCGGTGGACAAGCCCTGCGGCCTGTCCACCGTAGCGCTCGAAGAGCGCGAAGGTGGAACGATCATCTGGCTCGCTGCGACGGGTTTGATTGTACATCGGCAGGATGGGCTGGACGGGCGGGATGGGACGCGCGAGTTCCTGCCCGTCCTGCCCCTCTCATCCGTCCGTCTCCTGCGTGATCTGATACTGCTCGAGTTTCTTGTACAAGTTGCTGCGCGGCGTGCCGATGACCTCGGCGGTCTTCGAGATATTCCACCCGTTCTCGCGCAGCTTGCCGACCAGGAAGTTGCGCTCGGCGTTCTCCTTGAACTCTCGCAGCGTCCCGGCCGCTCGCGCCTGGTCGGCGTCGCTCCCAGGTTTCGGCGAGCCCAGGCCACCTCCGCCCGCTGACGGATGGCGCACGGTGTCGGGCAGGTCGGCGACGTCGATGGTGTCGCCACTCGTCATGATGTTCAGCCGCTCCACCGTGTTGCGCAACTCGCGGATGTTGCCTTTCCAGCGCGAGCGCGACAGCGCGTCCATCGCCGCCGGCGTGATCCGCTTCGGGCGGACGTTGCTTTCGCGGCTGAAGAAGTCCATGTAGTGCCGCACCAGCTGCGGGATGTCCTCGGGCCGATCGCGAAGCGGCGGCACGTGAATCGGAATCACGGCCAGCCGGAAGTAGAGATCCTCGCGGAAGTGGCCCTTCTCGATCTCCTCTTCCAGGTTCTTGTTGGTGGCGGCGATGACGCGCACGTCCACCTTGATGGTGCGCGCCGATCCGAGGCGCTCGACTTCGCCTTCCTGCAGCACGCGCAGGACCTTGGCCTGGGTCTTCGCGCTCATGTCGCCGACTTCGTCGAGGAAAATCGTGCCGCGGTCGGCCTGCTCGAACTTGCCGACCTGCTTCTCGGTCGCCCCGGTGAACGATCCCTTTTCGTGACCGAAGAGCTCGCTTTCGATCAGCTCCTCGGGAATGGCGGCGCAGTTGACCTGCACGAACCGCTCGCGGCTCCGCAAGCTGTTGCGATGGATGGTGCGCGCCACCAGCTCCTTGCCGACGCCGCTCTCACCCTGGATGAGCACCGTCGCGTTGGTCGGCGCGGCGCGGCCGACGGCGGCCATCACCTGCTTGAGCGACGCGCTGTCGCCGACCATCTGATGACGAACTTCGACCGCCTTCTTCAGCGATCGGTTCTCGTCGCGCAGCTGCCGGTGGTCCAGCGCATTGCGCAGGCTGACCAGGACGCGCTCGCTGGCGAACGGTTTCTCGATGAAGTCGAACGCGCCCTTCTTCGTCGCTTCGACCGCGGTGCTGATCGTGCCGTGCCCGGACACGACGACGACCGGCAGCGATTCGTTCATGTGCCGCAGCCGCTCGAGCACCTCGATGCCGTCCATGCCAGGCATCTTGACGTCCAGCAGCACGAGGTCCGGCGCTTCACGCTCGGCCAGCGCGAGTCCCTCCTGCCCGGTGGCGGCGCCGAGGAACTCGTAGCCTTCGTACTCGAGCGTCATGCGGAGCGAGTCGCGGATGGCGGCCTCGTCATCGATGACCAGGATGCGTGACTTGGGCATTAGCGGTCTTCGACGCGGATGGTCTTGAGCTGGCGCTGGTCCAGTTCCGGCGCGTAGAGATAGAGCGTGAGGATGTCGCCCGGCCGCGCGAGCCGCGCGAGCCGCCGATAGTCCGCCGCGGTCTCGATGCGCCGCCGGTTGATTTCGAGCAGCACGGTGCCCCGTTCGATGCCGCCATCGAAGGACGAGCTCATCGCTTCGACGCGCGTGATGAGGACGCCGCGCGTTCCCGCCGGCAGGTCGAACCGATCCGTCGTCTGACGATCGAGATCCCGCACGGTGAGTCCGAGCGGATTCTCGGGATCGCTTCTGCCGCGATCCAGCGCCGGCGCCTGCCCACGGGCATCCTGCGCGCTGCCCCCTTCGCGCACCGGCCGTTCCGTCAGCTTGACCGTCACCGACTCCTGATGCCCGTCGCGAATCAGTTGCAGCCGTGCGGGCGAACCCGGCGTACGGCCGGCAATTTCGCGAATCAGCTGATCGTCGTTCGTAATCGGCCGATCGTCGAGCGACACGATCACGTCGTAGGGACGAAGCCCGGCCCGATCCGCCGGCGATCCGCGCGTGATGTCCTGCACGACCGCGCCGTGGTCGACCGGCAGCTGCAGCGAGCGCTCGAGATCCTGATCGACGTCGCGGAGGAAGACCCCCATATAGCCCCGGCTGACGCGTCCGCGCGCCCGCAGCTGCGGCAGCACCGCGCTGGCGCCGTTGATCGGCACGGCGAAGCCGATGCTGCTCGCGCGCGAGCTGATCGCCGCGTTGATCCCGATCACTTCGCCGCGCGAGTTGATCAGCGGGCCGCCGCTGTTGCCGAAGTTGATGGCCGCGTCGGTTTGAATGTAGTCGTCCAGGCTCATGTCGAAGAGCTTGCGGCCAAGAAAACTGACGACGCCGACGGTGACGCTGTGCTCGTACCCCAGCGGGTTGCCGATCGCGCAGACCCACTCGCCCATCCGCAGCGTCGACGAATCGCCGAGCGGTGCCACCGGCAGACCGGTCTGGCCGTCGACTTTGATCAGCGCGATGTCGGTGTCGGGATCGGCGCCGATGACGCGGGCGCGAAGCGTCCGCCCATCGGACAGCTTCACGGTGATCCGTTCGGCGCGCTCGACGACGTGGTGGTTGGTCAGGATGCTGCCGTCAGCGTCGATGATGAACCCGCTGCCCGCGCCGCGGCGCGGCATCTCGCCCCGCGGCGGGCCGAAGTCGGGGCCTTCGAGCGGATCGGGGCTCTCTGGCGGTCCCACACGGCCTCGGCGCCGCCTCTGCTCGCGCCCTCGGCTCGTCGCGTCGATGTTGACGACAGCGGGATTGATGCGCTCGACGATGTCGGCAAAGCTCAGGGGCGGCGCGTCCAGACGCGCGGCGGACGGCCGGACGCCGTAGCGTCCAGCCGGCGCCGGTGCGGGAGCGCCGGCCGTAATCGTGGAGCGCGCGGAGCCGCCGGCCACGATTGCGCCAACGAGGAAAGCGACCACAGCGGTGAGCGTAACGGTGACGAGCGTGAAGCGCCGCGACATGAAGTGTCTAGCCGTTCATTATAAGCTGCTGAAACGCCGCCTCATCGAGCACCTCGACGCCGAGCTGGCGCGCCTTCTCCAGCTTGCTGCCGGCATCGGCTCCGGCCACGACCGCACTCGTCTTCTTGCTCACCGATCCCGACACCCTGGCGCCGAGCGCTTCGAGCGCCGCAGTCGCGTCCTCACGCGACATGTTCGCCAGCGTGCCGGTGAGGACGAAGGTCTTGCCAGCCAGCCGCCCCACAGGCTCGACGGTCGGTTCCGGCAGCTCCGTCGTCATTCTGACGCCGGCCTGCTGGAGGCGGGCCACCAGCTCGCGGTTGTGCGGCTCTTCCGCGAAGGCACGCACCGACGCCGCGACCACCGGACCGATCTCCGGCACCGCCTGCAGCGCCTCCACCGTCGCGTCGAGCACCGCGTCCATCGTCCGCAGATGCCGCGCGATCGTGGCGGCGGCCTTTTCGCCGATGTGCCGAATCCCGAGCGCGTAAATCAGCCGCGAGAGGTCGTTCGCTTTGCTGCGCTCGATCTGTTCGAAGACGTTCCTGCCGACCTTACCGAGCTTGCGAGGCACTGCGCGGTCCGACTTCGGGTCCTTCGGCGCCACGACCAGGTTCTCGAGCACGGACGCCTCGAGGTGATAGACATCGGAGAAATCGCGCACCAGCCCCTGCTCGATCAGCTGATCGACGAGCGACGCGCCGAGCCCCTCGATGTTCATGGCAGACCTCGAGGCGAAGTGCTCCAGACTTCGCCGCAGCCGGGCCGGACACGACGAGTTCTCGCAACGCCAGACGACTTCCTCTTCATCACGGCGCAGCGTGCTGCCGCATTCGGGACACGTCGTCGGCATCACCCACGGCATGGCGTCGGCGGGCCGCAGGCTCGCGATCGGGGAGACCACCTTGGGAATGACGTCACCGGCCTTCTCGATGACGACGGTGTCGCCCTCGCGGACGTCCTTGCGGGCGATGTCCTCGGCGTTGTGCAGCGTGGCCATCGAGATCGTCGAGCCGGCGACGAAGACCGGCTCCAGCACCGCGTACGGTGTGACGGCTCCGGTCCGTCCGACGTTCACGTCGATCCGCAGCAACCTGGTATGGGCCTGCTGCGCGGGGAACTTGAAGGCCGTCGCCCATCGGGGGAACTTCGCCGTGCGGCCAAGCTTCTCGCGCAGCGCCAGGTCGTCGACCTTGATGACGACGCCGTCGGTGTCGAAGTCGAGCGCCCGGCGCTTGTCGGCCCACTCCTGACAGAACGCGATCACCGCCTCGATCCCTTCGCAGCGCTTCCAGTGCTGTTCGACCGGCAACCCCCACGCGGTCATCGCAGTCAAGGTTTCGGCATGGGTAGGGCCGACACGCGGGTCGGCCCCTACGAGTTGATAGGTGAATGCGCTCAATCCGCGCTTCGAGACCATCGCGGGATCGAGGTTGCGCATAGTCCCCGCGGCGGTGTTGCGGGGATTCTGAAACAGGGGTCCTTGCTTGTCCTCGCGTTCGCGGTTCATCCGCTCGAACGATGCGCGCGGCAGGTACACCTCGCCGCGCACTTCCATCAGCGATTGCGGAGCATTGCGAAGCCCGAGAGGGATCGCGCGAATGGTGCGGACGTTCGCGGTGACATCTTCCCCGTGGGTGCCGTTGCCGCGTGTTGCGCCGCGCGCCAGACGCCCGCCCTCGTAGGTGAGCGCGATGCTCAGGCCGTCGATCTTCAACTCGGCGACGTATGCGACCGTCTGCTCCCCGAGCCCCGCGCCTTTGCGCACGCGCTCGTCGAACGCCCGGAGCTCGTCCTCGTTGTACGCGTTGTCGAGGCTCAGCATCGGCGCCAGATGCTGGACGGTCTCGAATTGCTCCACCGGCCGCCCCGCCACTCGCTGCGTCGGCGAATCGGCGGTGACGAGATCGGGATGCTCGGCCTCGATTCGCTCGAGCTCGTGCAGCAGCCGATCGAACTCCTCGTCCGACACCTCGGGGTCGTTATAGACGTAGTAACGCTCTTCGTGATGCCGGATGGCGTCGCGGAGCTCGTTCAGCCGTTGTTGAGGGTCGGTGGACATCGCCCGTAGCGCGGCCCTTTCCCGCCTTCGCTCCTCCGAAGCCTCCGAGCTACGGCGAGGCTCGCCGAAGCGCCTGCGGCGCGGAGGCGGCAGGGCCGCGAAGACCATCGCTCACCAGGTCGGAAGGGACAGGCGATCAACGATCGCGCGACAGCACAAAGTCGGGCAGCGCCAGCAACGCATCCCGCTCCGAACTGGGCGGAAACGCGTAGAGCGGCTTCTTGGCGCGCTCGGCGTACTCGACCGCTCTGCGGTATGCGTAGTCAATCGACGCGTGCTCCTTGAGCATCCGCAGCAGCATCGCCCACTGCTCGGGCGAGACGGTGTGCGAGGCGATGGCATCGCGCACGATCCGCGACCCCTCTTCGCCGTTCGACTGCCGCAGCAGGTGGATGAGCGGCAAGGTGACCTTGCCTTCGCGCAGATCGCTCGCGATCGGTTTGCCCACCGCCTGGGCGTCGCCCGTGAAGTCCAGGAGGTCGTCCACCAGCTGGAACGCGATCCCTAGATTGAACCCGTACTCGCGGAGCGCCTGCTCCTTCTCACTCTCGATCTTTCCGAGCATGCCGCCAATCTGCGCGCAGCCGCCGAAGAGGTACGCCGTCTTCCGGCGCATGATGTCGAAGTGCTCGTCCTCGGTGATGTCGGCGTCGCCGTTCTTGGTCAGCTGATACAGTTCGCCTTCAATCATCTTCAGCGTGACGTCGCAGAGCACCCGCACCAGGTCCAGGGTGTCGTGCGTGAGCGCCAGCGCCATCGACTTGATGTAGAGGTAGTCGCCGAGGAGCACCGTGATGTCGTTGCCCCACCGCGAATGCACGGCCGCCCGTCCGCGCCGCAGGTCCGCATCGTCGATGATGTCGTCGTGCACCAGCGTCGCGGTGTGGATGAATTCGACGACCGCGGCATACAGGACGGCGCGGTCGCCTTCGTACCCGGCAAGCCGGGACGCCATCAGCAGGACGGCCGGCCGGATCCGCTTGCCGCCGGCGGTCTGAATGTACTGACCGATGCGTGGAATCAGCTCGACCTGAGACTGCACGTGCCGGGCGAACTCGAGGTCCACCCTTTCGAGATCGGCACGGATCGGCTCGAAGATTTGCGATAGAGCGAGCGACGATTTTCCCACGGCGGTTCAGCTCGAAACTTTATCACGGCCGGAACAGCGTGTGGAAATTCGCGGTCGTCTGTTGCGCGAGGTCCGCGGCCGGCTTCCCGTGCAGCGCGGCAAGCGCGTCGACCACCCGGACGACGTGGGCCGGCTCGTTCCGCTTGCCACGGTACGGCACCGGTGCGAGGAAGGGGCTGTCTGTTTCGGTCAGCACGCGATCGAGGGGGACGCGCCGCGCGGTCTGACGCAGCGCCTCGGCCTTCGGGAATGTAATGATGCCCGCCAGCGAGATATAGAGGCCAAGGTCCAGGCCCGCGTCGGCCAGCGCTGGACTCCCGGTGAAGCAGTGAAGGACCCCACGGAGCTGCCCGCCGCCCTCCTCACGAAGCATGGCGACCGTATCGTCCTCGGCCTCGCGCGTATGGATGACCACCGGCCGGTCGAGCTCGCGCGCCAGGCGCAGCTGCGCCCGGAACACGGCCTGCTGCACGTCCCTGGGCGAGAAATCGTAGTGGTAGTCGAGCCCGATTTCGCCGATCGCGCGCGCCCCAGGAGAGGCGGTCCACTGCTCGCGCACGACGGCCGCGGCCCGATCGGGATCCGCGGCGTAGTGATGCGCCTGATGCGGGTGAACGCCAATCGAAACCCTCACCTCAGGCCACAGCGCGTCGAGGCGCAGCGCCTGCGCGGCTTCCTTCGCGTTCCCCGCTTCGAGAATGACCATCGCTCGCTCGAGCCCGGCATCCCGGGCTCGACGGACGACATCGTCGAGATCCGGCGCGAAGGTGTCGTCCGCGAGGTGACAATGACTATCGATCACGAGCGACTAGAGTAACCTGTTGTACAAGCGGTCGGAAACGCGGTACGATTCACGCTCGGATATATGCCCTGTTCATGTTGACGCGGAGACGTTGCCTGATCGCGCTCGCGATCATCACCGGCGTGGGCGCGTGCCTGCGCTTCTACGGCCTCTCCAAGGGCGCCCCCTACCATCATTTCCATATCGACGAGCATTTCGTGTTCGTGGGCGCCGACCTGCTGCGCCAGAGCATGTCGACGGCCGCGGAGAGCCAGAAGTTCTTCATGTACGGCCCGCTGCCGATGCATCTGGTCAACGTCGCCCGCAGCGTCTACGAATGGTTCAGCGGCCCGCTGACCCTGTCGGCGCCAGCCGACGGCACGACTTACATGCTGCTCGGCCGCAGCATCTCGGCGCTGCTCGGCACGGCGACGATACCGGTGGTCTTTTTGATCGCGCACCGCCTCGCCGGACGGGCGGCGGGGCTGATTGCGGCCGGCCTGCTCGCAAGCGCCGTTCTGCACCTCCGCGACTCGCATTTCTTCACGGTCGACCCCAGCATGGTGTTCTTCTGCGTCGTCACGTGGGCGGCGGCGGTGGCGATCGCCGATCGGGGCAGCCCCGTGGCGTACGTCGTCGCGGGAATCGCGTTTGGCGCAGCGGTCGCATGCAAATACAACGCGATCTTTCTGGTGCCGCTCGTCGTCGCCGCGCACCTGTGTTCGCCGCACACACCGCGATCGATCCGGCCATTTGGCCCATGGCGCCGCTGGGCGCTTCACGGAATCGCTCCACTGGCCATCGGCGCCGTGGTGTTTCTGCTACTGGATCCGATGGTCCTGCTGTTCCACCAGAAGTTCCGCGACGACGTCGCGGATCAGATTTCGAATCCCCTGCTTGGCGGATCGCGTCCGTTGTGGAATGCGAATTTCCGCGACGTGCAGCCACAGCTGTACTGGTTCACCAATCTCCTGCCGTGGGGGATCGGCCCGGCGTTCGCGGTCTGGGGCGTTGCGGGAGTCTGCTGGCTGGTGACGAGAAGGACACGGCTGGCCCTGGCGGTGGCCGCCTATCCGCTCGCGTACTACGCGATTGCCGGGCAGACGATCACGCCGTTCATTCGCTATTCCCTGCCGCTGATTCCGGGACTTGCGGTCGCCGCCGGTGTCCTGTGCGGGGATCTCCTGCGCCATCCGCGCTGGCGTCGCTTCGGCATCGCCGCCACGGCAGTCGTCGTGGGGTCGACGGCGCTGTACGCCGCCGCGTACATGAACATTTATGTGCGGCCCGACATCCGGCTCCAGGCGTCAACGCTGGTCAGCGCCATGGTTCCACCAGGCGCATCGATCGTCGTCGAACCATCGCACAATATCCCGCCGACCGGCAAATACCTCAGGGAACCTGATTTTTACAAGGACTACGTCGCGTGGGGATCCCACATGACGAGGGCCGACCAGTACGTGCTCCATACGCTGGACGTCTACCGGTATCTGTACGACACCAACGTGCCAGATGCGGAGAAGCGCAGGTACATCGAGCGGCGACTCGCCGGCGCCGACTACATCCTGATGGACGACACGTTCGTGGAGCTCTACGACCACCTGTCAGGGGCGGAGCACGACGTGGTCTCGGACTACTACGACGATCTATTCAGCGGGCGGCTGGGATTCCAGATGGTGCTTCACCTGAAGACGTCTCCCCGGCTCTTCGGGTTCTCGATCAACGACGAGCCGGCCGAATTCACCTTCACGCTATTCGACCACCCGGAAATCTTCCTGTTCAAGCGCACTCAGCCGAGAAGTTGATCGCCTGAACCGAAGGCCTCATTCGCTCGCCGTCCCGGCCAGAGCGGCCTTCGAGACACCGGCTTCAAAAGTGCGGAACGCCTTCTCGAGATCGGTCTTCAACCGCGTTTTGGTGGCTGGATCCGCGAACGAGTACTCGATCGAGTTCCGGACGAGCGCCTTCATCGTCCTGTAGTCCAGACCCTGTTCCTCGACCGCCTTCATGAATTCCTGCGTGTGCGTCGAGCGCGAGACGCCCATGTCGTCGGTGACGATCGCGACGGGCACGCCGAACGCCAGCAACGTGCGCAGCGGGTGACGATTGCCTTTTACACCCAGAATCTGATCGGCGCTGCTCAGCGCGACTTCCACCAGCACTTTCTGGGCGGCCATCTCGCGCAGCAGATCGAGCGCCGCGTCCTCGTGCATGACACCCGTCGCGTGGCCGATTCGCCTGGCGTGCCCGCGCCGCATCGAATCGCGGACGTGGAAGCGCATGGCTTCCGGCGCGACCAGGCCCGGCGCGAGCTCGGCGGCGTGGAGCGCAATCGGCACGCGCGGATACTGCGCATGCAGGAAATCGATCATCGACATGTGGAGCGAGAAGTCCCGAACCGCGGTCGGATTGTCCTCCGGCTGGACAAGATTGAACGACACCACACGTGGATCCGCGGCGGCCGCTTCGAAGCCGCCGAGAATCTGCGCGAACACCGCCTCCGGTGGTGCGGCGCGGGCAACCTGCGAGATATAGCGAATCGTGACCAGACATCCGGGGTCGGCCTTTGGCGTGCCGCATGCGAGCAGCTCATTCCGCCGCGCTTCGGCCGCGTCGAGCTGCTGCCGCACGTCGCCGACCACGGCATCCCTGAATCCGGCGGCCAGGAGTTTGTCTCGCTGTCGGCCAAGATCCGCGTCCCATCCCGCCGCCCTCCCCAGCCGGCTGGCCGTCCCGCCGTCGGGCGTGATCATCAGCTCGAGATAGCTCACATGCTCCGCGGCGGCGCGCGACGCGACCTCCGCGAGCATGTCGCCGGTCCGCGAGTTCGAGGGGAGGTTGAACCGTGAAAAGCTGGCGAAGAAATGGTCGTGGCCGTTCGATGCCGGATTCCGATTGCGCATCGACATCGCATCGATGGCTTGGCTGTAGAGCGTGGCGTTCTGCAAAACGGCGCTCACGGCCGGCCGATCCGCGCTTGCGTCGCACGTTCCGCCCACCATCGTCATCGTCGCCGTCGCGAGGCAGAGTCCATCCTCGGCCGCCCAGCGGAGATAGCTCTCGGCGTAGATCGCACCCGACAGATGATTGTGGAGGTCGCCGCCTTTCGGCATCTCGCGCAGAAAAGGCCAGAGGCGCGCCGGATTGTTCCGGATGATGGCAAGGCTCCGGCCGGTCACCGCTTCCGGTGTGTCGACCGCCGCAATCGCGGTGGCGCAGCACAGCCCCGCGAGAAGAGCGCCGAATCGTCGCGTCACGTCAGCGCACTCTCGTGCCGGGATCGGGGGCGACGTCGAACGTCACGACCATCGGCTTGCCGCCGTCCGGACTCGCCGCCAGCACCATGCCATTGGACTCGATGCCCATCAGCTTTGCCGGTTTGAGGTTGAAGACAATGACCACTGTCTTACCGACCAGCGATTCTGGATCGTACGCTTCGGCGATGCCGGCTACGAGCGTGCGTTGTTCAGTCCCGACGTCGACGGTCAGTTTGAGCAGCTTCTTCGACTTCTCGACTTTCTCCGCCGTCAGCACCTTGGCGACGCGCAGTTCCACCTTCATGAAGTCGTCGATGGAGATTCGATCCGCTCCGGCCGGTGCCAGGGTGCCAGGGGCTACGGTGCCAGGTGCAGTAGTGCCAGGTGCGGTGCTGGCAGGTGCGACGGCGCCAGGTGCCGCGGTGCCAGGCGCACCTGCCGCTGTGGATTCGTTGTCGGTCACGGTCGTCGTCTCCTTTGCCCCAAGCCGCGGCCACAGCGGTCCGTCCTGCGCGAGCACCCGCTCGCCGTCGTTCCGCCATCGGCCATCGCGATCGAAAGTGAGTCCTTCGGCGGTCATCCCGACACGCCGCAGGATCTCGCGGCACGACGTGGGCATGATCGGCTCGAGCAGCACCGCCGCCAGCCGGATCGCTTCCGCCGCGTCGAACAGTACGCGGGTCAGCCGATCCGCGTGTGCGGGATCCTTGGCGAGCGTCCACGGCGCGGTCGCGGCGATGAACTCGTTGGTCGCGTCGATCAGGCGGAACGCCGACGCCGCCCCTTCGTGCAGCGCAAAGGCATCCATCGATCGGCGATAGTCCACGACCACCTGCTCGCCGATCCGTGCGAGCTGATCCGAGCCCTCGTGCACCGGCGTCAGCCGGCCGTTCCGATAGCGTGCGGCCATCGTCGACACGCGGCTGACGAGATTCCCCAAGTTGTTCGCGAGGTCGACATTGTACCGCTCGTCGTAGCGTTCCCAGGTGAAGTCGCCGTCGCCGCCAAAGCTGACTTCCTTGACCAGATACAGACGAAGCGGATCCTGACCCTGGGGCCCCAGCCGATCGGCCGCGACAATCGGATCGATCAGGTTGCCGAGCGTCTTGCTCATGCGCTGGCCGTCGACCGTCATGAACCCGTGGCCGAAAATCTGGCGGGGCACGGCCACCTTGGCGCTCATCAGCATGGCCGGCCAGATGACCGCGTGGAACCGCGTGATGTCCTTGCCGATCACGTGCAGATCCGCCGGCCACCATTGTTCGAACATCTCGGGGTTGACGCCCAGGCCGACCGCCGACGCGTAATTGATCAGCGCATCGAACCAGACGTACACGACACTCGACGGATCGAACGGCAGCGGAATGCCCCACGACTGCCCGGCGCGGCTCACGGAAATGTCCTGCAGCCCGCCTTCGATGAGTCGCAGGATTTCGTTCCGGCGATTCTCCGGCTGCATGAACCCGGGATGGGCGGCAAAGTGGTCGCGCAGGGGCTGCTGATACTTCGACAGCCTGAAGAAGTAGTTCTTCTCCCGGATCCACTCGGGCTTCAGCGTGGGATGCAGCGGGCAGTTGCCGTTGACGAGATCCTTTTCCTGCTTGAACTCTTCGCAGCTCACGCAATACCAGCCTTCGTAGACGCCTTCGTAGATGTCGCCGGCGTCGTGAATACGCTGGATGAGGTGCGTCACACCCGCCGCGTGGCGCGGCTGCGTGGTCCGGATGAAGTCGTCGAACGACAGATCGAGCCGCTGCCAGGTGCGCCGGAATTCCTGCTCCATCCGGTCGCAGTAGGCCAACGGGTCGAGGTGCTCTTCCATCGCGCGCTTGTACACGTTCTGGGAGTGCTCGTCGTTCCCCATCAGGAAGCGCGTGTCGAACCCGCACAACCGCTTGTAGCGCGCGATGACGTCGGCGCACACCTTCTCGTACGCCGTCCCCAGGTGGGGCCGGCTGTTGACGAAGTCGATGGCCGTCGTCAGGAAGAACCGGCTCATGGCTTGTACGACCTCACCGCCAGCGCCTGCACTTCCTTCACCGGCAGGTTGTGCGCGGCGGCCAGCTTGGCGCAGTCCTCGAATTCCGGGACCGCGTTGATCACGTTGCCGCCACGCGAGGCGATCTTGAATCTCACGGTACCGAGCGGCGTTTCCACCGGCACAATCCAGCGCTCGAGGCACTCTCGATCCACGTCGTAGTACCGCAGGCCGATCGTCGTGGTCTCGCGAAAGATGATCTCCGTCATCTGCGACCGTTGATCGGGCGCCGCGACGACGGACAGCAGGGTCCCGGGCCGGTTCTTCTTCATCTGGACCGGAACGTAGAACACCTCGAGCGCCCCTGCCGCGTACAGCCGTTCCATCACGACGCCGAAGATCTGCGGGTTCATGTCGTCGATCTCGCACTCGATCACGCACACGCGTTCGGTCGTCGAGCCGGTCTCGGCCCTGCCAATCATGACGCGCAGCACGTTCGGCGTCGCCGGCTCGTCGCGGTCCCCCGCGCCGTAGCCGACGCGTTCGATCGACATCGCCGGAATCGGACCGAACGACGAGGCGTACGACGTGGCAATCAGCGCGCCGGTGGGCGTGACGAGCTCCTTCTGGACGGCTCCGCTGTACACCGGCGCATCGCCCAGCAGCGCCACCGTTGCGGGCGCCGGCACCGGAAACCGGCCGTGGGCGGAGTCGACCATGCCCCCGCCAACATTCAGCGGCGAGCACACGACCCGATCGGCCGCCGCCCACTCCATGGCGAACGCGATGCCGACGATGTCGATGATCGAATCGAGCGCGCCGACCTCGTGCAGATGAACTTTCTCCAGCGGCATCTGGTGGATGGCCGCCTCGGCCTCGCCCAGGCGGTGGAACATCTGCTTGGCCCGCTCGCGGGCCGGCGCTGACAGCGCCGAGGTGTCGATCAACTTGTTGATCGCCGACAGATGACGATGGGGATGCGCCGCATGAGATGCGGATCCATGGGCGTGGTGCTCGGGATCGCGGGAATCGTGTGCGTGCGCCGCGCCGCCTCCGGCATGTTCGTGCACGCTGAACTTCGTCGCCGACACGCCAGCGCGCAGC
>Ga0193696_1000278_pt1 | contig 19221 bp, 15 predicted proteins | sample L3m1metaG_FD_145074 | JGI IMG/M metagenome (GOLD analysis project Ga0193696, IMG submission 145074) | Soil microbial communities from a riparian zone of the East river system, Colorado, United States - L3m1 | ecosystem: Environmental > Terrestrial > Soil > Riparian zone | place: USA: East River... | reverse complement strand
TGGCCACCGCCAGACTGATGCCGTGCAGGTTTCTCTCGCGCGGAACGCCAGGAATCTCGCGCGCGAATCCCGAGGCGTGGAACAGCGTCACGCCCCCGTCGTCGGTTATTCGATACCGATCCCGTGCAAGCGCATAGTCCACCAGCACCGGGATCACGCCCGGCAGACTTCCCGGCAGCCACCGCGATTCCCCATCGTCGTACGCCGACACAATCAGGGTGCCGCGCGCCGCTGCACGCTCGACTGCATCTCTCAGCGCCGGTTCGTGCACCTGCCGCGGCGTACCGAGACTGAGGTTGACTAGGTGCGCGCCGGCGTTTGTCGCCCAGTCGATGCCGGCGACGAGGGACGCCACGTTCGTCGACAGCGACCGGTCGAACACCTTGACGGCGAACAGCTCCGCGTCGGGCGCCTTCTCACGGATCGCCGCGGTGACCGCCGTCCCGTGGCCGAGCCTGTCCAGGTAGTCCGCACGCTCGATGCCTTGCCCGTCGATGGCGATGCCGCCCGCGACCTCGCCGACGTGTGGATGGGTGGTATTGACGCCGCTGTCGATCACGGCCACGCGCACGCCGCGGCCGGTCAGCATCGTGAACGCATCAAAGTCGCTGCCATTTGCTTCTAGCGACGCTGAGTCACCACCAAGGACACGAAGGACACAAAGGAAAGACCTGTTGGTTTTCCTTGGTGTCCTCTGTGTCCTTTGTGGTGAGTCGACCTCGCGACAAAGCTACACGCCACTGAGAACGGATCAGAAGACAGGCTCGACGATGCGCGCGCCCGAAAGTGTCAGTACGCGATTCGCGCGGCGGGCCAGCTCGGGACGATGCGTGATGACAATCGTCGTCCGGCCGCGCATCACCTCCTCGTATCCCTCGGCGATCCGGCGCTCCGATTCGGGGTCGAGCGCGGCCGACGGCTCGTCGAGGATCAGAATCGCCGGGTTCACCAGGAAGGCGCGGGCAATGGCGATCCGCTGCCGCTCGCCGGCGGACAGCGCCATGCCGCGCTCGCCGACGATCGTCTCGTATTCCTGCGGCAGCCGCTCGATGAAGGCTTCGAGCGCGGCACGCCGCGCGGCCTCCCGCACGTCGGCGTCAGAGGCCCCGGGATGCGCGTAGCGGATGTTCTCGGCGATGGTTGCGTGCAACAGACACGGCTCCTGCTCGACGAGCGCGGCGGCTCGCCGCACGTCGGCAAGCGGCCAGTCGCGCAGGTCGCGTCCGTCGACGAGAATCCGTCCCGCGTCTGGATCGATGAGGCGCAGCATGAGATCGGCGATCGTCGACTTGCCGCTGCCGCTCGGACCGACGATGGCCATCACTTCGCCCGGACGCACCGCGAACGACACATCCTCGAGCACAGGGCCGCCGCGGTTGAAGGCGACCGTGACGTTCTGGAATTCGACATGACCGGCGACCACCGGAACGGGCATGGCCCGCTCGCGTTCCTGCACTTCGACCGGCTCGTCGAGGATTTCAGACACGCGGCGCAGCGACACGCGGACGGTTGCGAGGTTCGCGTACATACCCATCAGGGCCTGCAACGGCGGCATCACCCGCATCTGCAGCGCCATGAAGGCGACGAAGGTGCCAACGGTGATGTCGCCACGGATGACGCGCATCCCGCCGTAGACGAAGACGGCGCCGCTGCCCAGCGACAGAATCACGCCCGGCAGTCCTCCGGACAGATACGTCAGCCTCTGCATCGACATCAGCGCGCCGACAAACGAGTCGTTGCGGGCGCGGAATCGCGCCACCTCGCGGGCCTGGGCGTTCGACGCGACGACGAGCCGCATCGCCTGGAGCGTCTCGATCAGAAAGCTGCCGATATCGGCGCTGCGCTGGCGGACGGCGGCGACTTCGGCTTCGAGCCGGCCGCGGTAGCGGACGAGGGCCCAGATGCCGAACGGCATCGCGGCCACGGCGACGAGGAACAGCCGCGCATCCAGCCAGGCCAGCATCGCGACGGTGCCGCCGAGGGACAGCACGTTGCCGAGCCAGGCTAACGCGGTCTCCGACGCGATGCGCTGAATCTCACCGATGTCGTTGTTGATGCGCGACATCACGTCGCCGAGCCGCGTCCGAGCATAGAAGCGCGGCGACAGCCGCTGCAGATGCCGGTACATCTCGAGACGCATGTCGAACAGGATGTCCGCCGACACGCGCGTGTAGCGGAGTCCGCTCACGACGTTGGTGATGAAGCTGGCGACGCTCACCGCGGCGAACGCCAGGACGACGCGGACGAGCGTGGTCACGTCGCGGCCGATGAGCGCGCCGTCGAAGAAGTCGCGCGACAGAATCGGCAGGTACAGAGACAGCGCCGTGCTCGCGACGCTCAGCACCAGCACGAGCGTCAGGCGGCGCCAGTAGGGAACGATGAAGCGAAGGGCGCGACGGAGATCTGCGTCCATCAAAGTGGGTCTGGCCACGAAATCACGAAATCACGAAACCAAACCTTTTCTTTTCGTGTTTTCGTGTTTTCGTGGCTCTCACTGGCCCGCGCTGCTGGACGTGATCGCCGACGGCGGATCCGGCAGCACGAATAGCTCCGTCGTCTGGTCGCCCTCGATCGTGATGGTGCGGAGATACTGATAGGTCTCGGCGTCGTAGAGGTCGATGGTGTTGCCGGCGACGTAGATGTAGAGGACCTTGCCGTTGGTGCTGGTTTTCAGCCCCATGCGCGGGCGGCCCTTGAACTCCGTCCGCCCGGCGAGCTTTCGATTCACGAGGTCGAACTTCCAGAACTCCGCGCGGCCGATGTCCTCGAAGAGGCCGTACGCCACCTTGCGGCCGGGCGTCAGGGCGAACTGCAGACCGGTAGACGGTCCGAGCGTGTAGAAGTCGACACTCTTCGCCGCCAGGTTCACGCGGCCGATGCCCATCATCCGGCGATGCTGGACCGGATCGGACACGTTGAAAATCGACGTGTAGTAGCCCGGCTCGTCGTTCAGGATGTCGCGCGATCCGAACTCGAGACGGCCGAAGCCTTCCTCGATCGGCCGCGACAGCTCCCATTTGTCGACCTGCGTGAACGTGTTCGTCTCGTAGATCAGGACGTCCTGATCGCTGAACAGGTACATCAGCTTGCCGTCGGGCGAGAACAGGATGTTCGCGTTCTGGCGCTCCTCGTCCTTGGGCCAGGGAATGGTGCGGACGATCTTGTGGTCCTTCAAGTCGTACTGCACGAGCGTCGGCGCGCCGATCTCGAAGCGGTCGATCAGTTTGGTCGCAGACGCCGTGACCATCACGACGAACCGGTGCAACGGATCCGGCTCGATGCTGCGGATGCGGACCTTCTTGTTGCCCTCGCTGAGGGTGAAGCTGTCGATCGTCTTGCGCGCCGCGATGTCGAGGATCTCGATCTTCTCCATCCCGGCTTCAATCGTGTAGAACCGCTTGCGATCGCGCGAGATGGTCGTCCGGCGTGGAATGCCCGACTTGAACGGGATGGTGCCGACGACCTTTTCGGACGCCTCGTCGATGATCCAGAACTGTTTCGGGTAGGAGCCGATGATCAGCGTGCCGTTGCCGGCGCTGACGCGCGGCTTGTCGTCCCTCGACTGTGCTCGGGACGACCCTGAGGCTCTCGAAGGGTCGCCCTTCGACTGCGACCCCAGGGCGCTCGATACGGCGGCCGTGCGAACGGCAACCGAGCCCACCACGATCAAGGGCAGCCACGAAAGCACGAAAGCACGAAACAATGTTGATCTGTTTTCGTGTTGTCGCGTTGTCGTGGCCGAAACGGTTGGCATGGTGACTCCTACGGGAAAATCAGGTCGATCTTGCGCCAGTCCTTCTGGGCGGCGGCGCACTTGCTCGTCCAGTCGGGCGCGTGATTGAGCTGGTCGGGCACCTGGGCCGGCCAGTAGCAGCCGATGTGGCAGTCGAACAAATCGCGCTCGACCGGCTGGCACAGCCCGGCGGTGCCACCGGTGCGGTCCGCTTCCCACCCCGGCGAGAACACCAGCGAGCACCCGATCGGAAAGTGCGGCTGCAGCAGCGGCGGACCTGTCCGCTGCAGCGCGACGACGTCCGGTTCAGTGGCGCGCTCCACCCGCGCCGCCTTGCGATTGATGGCCTTCAGATGATTCATGACACCGGCTCCTTCATCGATTCGTCGTCGAATTGGGCAAGGAATGCGGGATTGCGGACCGCGAGCTCGCCGTACACCTTCAGGCACACGTCGGTCCAGCCGCGGATCCAGTCGCAGTAGTGCAGGTTCGGGTGAATCGTCTCGCCGTAGCGCGTATGCGCTTCGTGATAACAGCCGCCCGAGCAGAGCGGCCGCGCCCAGCACCGGCTGCAGTCGGTCTTGTTCGCGATGTGGTGCGACTCGAGGAACGCCCGCTGCGCATGGCGATCGATGCCGTCGGTGACCGTTCCGAGTTTGTGCGCGTCGGACCCCGCGAAGCGATGGCACAGCGCGACGTCGCCGTCCGTGGCGACGCCGAGCAACCCGAGACCGGCGCCGCACGGGAAGGCCTTGCTGACGCCCTTGTGCAGTTCCTCGAGCGTCTCCTTGACGTTCGAGAACCCGTGATGACGGTTCTGCACCGACGCTTCCAGGAATTCGTCGGCGAGGTCGCGGAACTGCGCGAGCATCTCGTCGTAGCCGCGATCGGAAATCGCGTGGCCGCGGCCGGGCGCCGTGGTCACCGGCGCGAAGCCGACCTCCCAGAACCCGATCTCCTCGGTGAGGTGGCGGAAGATCCGCTTGACGTCCATCTGGCCCGAGGTGAGCGTGACGCGCGCGCCAATCGGGCGGCTGCGGTGCCGCTTCAGCAGCTCCTTGATCTTCGGCGCCACGACGTCGTAGCTGCCCGAGCCGTTGTGGAAGACGCGGAACTTGTCCTGGACTTCCTTCGGCCCGTCGATCGAAATCGTGACGCCCACCTGATTCTCGGCGAGGAACTCGATGACGTCGGGCTTGAGCAGCGTGCCGTTGGTGGTCAGGCTGAAATCGACCTGCTTGCCGAGCTCGGCGCCGCGTTGCCGGGCGTACGCGATCGTCTTCTGCAGCACCGGGAAGTTCAGCAGCGTCTCGCCGCCGAAGAACGTCACGTGTGCCACCTTGTTGTCGCCGGACTCCCTGAGCATGAAGTCGACGCTGTCGCGCGCCGTCTGCTCGCTCATGAACTTCGGCTGCCGCCCGTTCTCGGTGTCGACGATCTTGTCTTCGCCGTACTCGTAGCAGTACTCGCAGCTCAGATTGCACTGGTTGGTGACGTTCAGCACCATCGTCGTCAGCGGAAACGGCGCGAGTGGGATCACCTTCGGCGTCGGTGCAATCGGCGCGTTGACCTCGGCGATCGCCTGGACGCGCGCGAGCTCGGCGAGCGCGGCGTCCAGGGGGTCGGATACCGTATCCGACCCCGCCAGTGTCCCGGCGGCGGATACGGTATCCGACCCCACCATGGCCGCGAGTAGCTCGTCACGCGTGCGCGGCCGCTCCCGAAGCGTCTGCAGCACGGTGTCGGCCGCCTGGTCCAGCTCGAAGATCGCCGCGCTGGGGACCAGGTAGACGAACGGCTTCCCCGCCGCCTCGAATCGATGATGTTCGCGCGCACCCCAGACGGTCATTTGCCGCTCTCGCTTTCGAACCACGCCATGTACAGCGGGACGGTGACCAGCAGGTGCGCACGCGCGCGCTGCGGCCTGACCTGGGTGCCCGGCGATCCCGGACCGGCAGCCGGATCGAGCTCGGCGACCACCCACACGTCGCCGATGTTGTTGCGATTGCCCACGCGCTTCGGGTTGGGGCCGTCGCCGCTCGGCGTGAACAGCCCCGTCTGGTCCAGCGTCCCGACGTACTGGAGGTCGTCGTCGCCGAACGTCGCGGTGTATTCCTCCAGCGACCACTTCACCGGCACGAGGCCGAGGTTGAGATCGTCAGCAGTGTCTGGCTTGCCGTCCGGACCGTAGTTGATGCCGACCGCCTCGAACTGCTGCAGCTGCTTCGGAAACACGTTGCCGCCGACGCGCGCCATGCCCGCCTGCGGCAGCACCTTGATGCCGTCGATCTTGTCGTAGACGGCGAGCGCCGCGGGCTTGACCGCACCCGCAACCGCGACGTCCCGCACGCCAATCGGCGCCGCCGCCGCGACATCCACTTCGATCGCCAGCTCCTCGGGCCGCGACGAGACGATGCGCGCCACCTTCACGCCCTGGCCGATCCCGATGTCTTCCGATTTGACACCGACCGGAAGGTTCGAGCCGAAAATCCTGACGGCCTGCGCCGTCGTTCCAGTCTTCAGCGCGCTGACGCTCGTGCCGAACACCGTCGGATCGGTGCCGGCCTTGACCAGCTTCACGTCGACGCCGGTTTCGTCGTACGCGCCGGCGAACCAGCGCCCCCACATCGTCTTCCAGTCGCGCTCCACGAACAGCACTTCGCGCCACGCGTCAGCGCCGGACGTGCGCCCTCTCCACTGATATCCGGTGTAGACGAGGGCCTTGCCGGATCGCGACACGGTTTCGCCGGTGCGCGCGATCGTATAGCGCGTCTCGGTCACGAACCCGTCGGGTGTCGCCGGATCGGCCGTGATGATCACCTGACCGTAGATCGCGCCCTTGCCGACCATCGATCCCGTGACGCTCCAGCGTCCGAGCAGCTTCGGCGGCTGCATGGCCGCGGACCAACCGGACCACTCCGGAGTGTTGAGCGGCAGCGTCTTCGTCAGATGTTCGAGCGCCTTGTCCATCGGATGACGGTTGTCCGGCGGACGGCCATCGGGCCCTGGTTCGGTCTGCACCGCACGAGACCGCCGGAATCCCTGCCCGCCGTTCATCGGCTGATTGTCGACCAGCGGGTAGTAGCCGCGGTGCATCGCGACGAGCAGCTCCCATTCCTGTTTCGTCCGGCGCTCGCTCAACACCCGGGCGAACGAGTGACACGACGAGCAGGTGTCCGAGGTGTCCTTGTCCTTGTCGTAGGTGTAATCGACCAGACGGCGCTCGGCCTCGAAGGCGATCGGCCGCACCTCTTCGGGCGCCAGCCCGTTGTGGTCGGCGAGATACTTGAGAATGGCGCGCGCGTCGGCCGGCTCCAGCGTCGCGTGATTCAGCACCACCATCCGCTTGATCGTCTTCTCCCAGTTCTCCGGCGTCGCGCGGCGATACGAGATGCGCGACATCCGCATCTTGTCGTCGGCGCGATGACACGATCCGCACTTGGCGCGCACCAACTCGCTCGCGACCGGAATGCCCTCGTCCGCCGGCGGCGTCGCCGCGGCCGGCGCCTGCGCGTAGGCGGAAGGCACGAACCAGAGCACGATTGCGGCGGCAACCCAGTTACGCACGTTCATGAAGAATCCCTCTGGTCACCAGCAGCGACAAACCGCCGACGATGTTCGGCAGCGGCACGGGCGCGCAGCGTTGACAGTACTTCTCGAACAGATCCGGCACGCGATTGGACTGGCAGGCGATTTCGGCCAGCGTCACGAGATCGACGTGCTGTGCGAACCGGATTCCTCCGGCAAACGCCTTCTCGAGCACGATCTCGCGGCCGCGGACGACCGGTCGATCTTCGAACCGCACTTCGTCCGCGTACTTCAGTGCGAGCGGCGACGTCGTCCCGAACCGGACGGGACCTGTGGGGATGTCGTCCGCATCGTCTGACGGCGCGGGGATCTCGACGTCGGCGCGTGCCGCCCAGAACGCGCTGGGATGCTCCGCTAGCGCCGCCCGGGCGAAATCGCGCGAGCGGCGAAGGTGCGTGGCATAGACGCCCCGTTCCCAGTTCGAGAAGAAATCGCGCGCGACGGTCTGGCGTCCCGAGTCGAGCAATGAGGTATGGGTGGCGACCGCCACCAGCCACGCCGACGCCAGCGCTTTTTTCACGCCGAACGACGACAGCGGATCGATGAAGGAGCCGGCGTCGCCGACGAGGAAGAACTGCGGGCCGGCGTACGCCTCCGAGTAGTACAGCGACGCATCGCAGGCCCATTCGTGTCGCAGAGTGGCGCCGTCCAGGAGCTTTCGCAGCGCGGCAGTCTTCGCGATCGCGTCAGAATATCGCGCGTCGTTGAGCGAGGGCGGGCCGACCATCACACCGACGTGCCGAACGGTCGCGGAGACGGGCACCGACCAGGCCCATCCGTCCTCGAACGTTTCGACGACCGTGTGCGTGTCGTCTGGAAGGTCCCACACGTCGCGCTCCCACACGCCGACCAGCGCGTATGTGCGATGACCCGGCTGCACGCGTCTGAATCGGCGGGCGACGACTCCGGCGCGGCCCGAACAGTCGAGCACGAGCCTGGCCTCGACTCTCGAGGCACGTCCCTCGTGGTCGTAGTCCACCGTGGCGAGTTGTTCCGCAAACGCGACATGCCGGACTCTCGCGTGGCTCTGCACGCGCGCGCCGGCGGACGCGGCGCTGTCGAGCAGCACCCGGTCGAAATCTGGCCGAAACACCTGATAGCCAAGCGCGCCTGACATGCCTGCCGCGCCGAAGCTCGGATGGGATCCTGCGAGCGAAGGCGGGCCGACTTGTCCCGCCGAAGCGCCAGAGGCGCGAAGGCGGAAGGTTTCGATGCGCGGATCGGCCGACGCCCACCACACGGTGTTGCCGCGGCCGCGCAGAAAGCCTGCGCGCTCCACGTCGTCGAGCACGCCGATTTCGGACAGAAGCTTTTGCGTGCTCGGTGGAATCGATTCGGCGAGGCCGCGCGCGGGCGGCGTCGCGGTGTCGAGAATGATGACCGAGTGTCCCCAGGCCGCCAGCAGACGGCCGGCGGAGGCGCCAGCCGGCCCTCCTCCAATGACGGCGGCGTCCGCGGGGGCTGGCAGGGTCACGACGCGACAGTCTACCGCGAACGGTTAGGCCGCGCCATGGATGCGGGTATGATGACGCCCATGAAAACTGCATCAGTCGTCGCGCTGACCGTCGCCATCGTTGGCCTTACGGCAGGGATGTACGCACAGCAAACCGGATTCAAACGTACCGTTCTTCAGCAGGCGGACATTTCCATGCCGGGTCATGAAGTGATCACCGCGGTCGGCGAGTTTCAGCCGGGCGCGTCTCCGGGGCGTCACACGCACCCGGGCGAAGAGGTCAGTTACGTGCTGGAGGGATCGGTTGTCCTCGAGATCGCGGGGAAACCGGACAAGACGGTCCGCGCGGGCGAGGCTTTCATCATTCCGGCCGGCGCCGTGCACAATGCGACGAACAAGGGCACCGCGGTCGCGAAGATTGTCGCGACCTACATCGTCGAGAAGGGCAAGCCGCTGGCAACACCCGCCTCCGCTCGCCAGTAACAGGTTCGAGCTTCGGCGAGGCAGGCTCCGCCTCCGCTCGCGAGTAGCGGGACGAGCTTCGGCGGGCAAGCCCGCTCCACCAACGTGAGGCGAAGATGACCACCATGCACCCACAACCGATGAATCGCCGCAACGCGCTCGGATCGTTCGCCGTTCTGCTTCAGGCACTCGCATCAACTTCTCGCGCGGATGCGCAAGCCGCGACGGCGCAGCCGGCACCACGGCCGCCCGTCTTCAAGCACGACCTACCCAATCTCGCGATGGACGGCTGGGAGGTCACGGTGAGCCATGTCGAGTACCCGCCCGGCCGCGTCGGCGCCGCGCATCACCACGCGGGGTTCGTGCTCGCGTACGTGCTCGAAGGCCAGGTCATCACGAAGATCTCGGGGCAGGGTGACGAAAAAACCTACCACGTCGGCGAGATGTTCTACGAGCAGCCCGGCGCGACGCACGAGGTGTCGAAAAATGCGAGCCAGACCGAGCCTGCGAAGCTGCTGGCGATGATTTTCGCGAAGAAAGGGGCGACACTGACGACGCCCGGGCCCGCCTCCGCTCGCGGATAGGCGGCGCGAGCTTCGGTGGGCAAGCCCGCGAAAGGATAATTCCTACCTCACGGTACGCGAGCCCGCAAGAACGGCCCGAGCGTTTCGGCGAGGACGGACTCCCCTTCCTCGTTCAAGTGGGACTCGTCCGGAAAGTACATGTTCTCTCCAGACCGTACGCGCCGCTCGAGCGCCGGCGTGGCGTCCACGAAGGGAATACCCGCCCGTTCGCAGAACTCCCGCATCAAGCGATTCTGCGCGAGGCGATTCGCGGACAGCCGTTTGACGTCTACGTCGCCGCCAAACGCGTCCAGATAGAACTTGAACGAGGACTGCAGCGCCTCTTTCGAGAAGGCGCCCTCGAGCAATGGCAGATACACCTGACTCTTGAACGGCACGAACATCACCGCGAATTCAGCGCCGAACGATCGCGACACCGCGTTCATCTCGGCGAGCGCATCGCGCGTCAGCCGCCATCCCAACCGCGCTTCCAGCTCCCGTTCCGAAAAATTCAACGTGTTGAGATACGGCGGCATGAAGGCAAACGGCAGGCGGCGCCCGGCTACCGGCAGATCGAACATGCCGCGATCGAACGTCGGCGTCGCCACGCCAAGCGCCGGTCCGCCTGCCAGCCTCTGCGCTTCGCCCTGCGGCTCGGCCTGCGGGCCGGTTGGAGACAACGACGGTGACGGTGCGGCTGCGGCGACCGTTGACCCGTGGTGCGACCCTGCCCACTGGGCGCCCGCCCGCCACGCGCTGACGACGAACCAGGTGTCGGCCCGGCTGACGACGTCCTTGATGCGCCACCCCTGCTGGACTCGCGTCTGTGTGCCGCCCGAACGCTGAAACGCGTCGAACGCCTCGGCGTCGAAGATGTCGTTGCCAGCAAAGAACGCGAGGACGACGACTCGCGGGCGGTGGCGCGCGACGAAGTCCTTCAGCACCAGCAGCTCCTGCTGCGGCCCGAAGCCCGCGGTGCCGTAGTTCTGCACCGCCTTGCCGAGGGCGCGTTCGAGCCGCGCCGGCCATGATGCCTCGACCGTCATCGTCATTGCGTCGGTGAAGGAATCACCGAGCGCCGCCACGTCGAACCGCTCGCGCACACCTGGATTGCGAAAGCCCTCGGCGTCGGTCTGAAAGCTGAAGCGGTGCAGCGCGCCGCCAGTGGCTGGTGCTGGGATATACCCCATCCGAACGATGTCGCCATGGCGCCATTCGTTCAGCGCATTGACGCCGGCGCGGAGCCGGCGGCCGTAGAGTGGCGAATCGATCCACCGCGGATCGCGCGTCACTTCACCGAGATCGTGCCGCTCGCTGGCGATCCCGCTCGGCATCCAGTCGCCCAGCGCTCGGAGTCCGGCCTCCGAGACGAGCAGCGCGGCGAGCGCACCGATTGCTGCCGCCGTGAACCGGAAGGCCGCGAACGAGGTCGTGTCTGCGGAGTCTTCGGCCACACCGCCGCGCGTGAAGGCGAGCCAGCACAGAAAGAGGATTGCGAGCGTCAGCGCGTGAGGCACGAATCGCAGATCTCGAACGACCCGAGGATCCACCCACGTGACCGCTCCATCGCTCACGAACTCGATCACGCCGGTGCCACCCGGATACGCGCACGCGATGTCCGTGGGTTCGCTGATCGTGCCCTGCGCCAGGACGCGACGCGCCGAGCCGTGACGCCATTCGACGGCGTACCTGGTCGGCCAGGCAGGCCTCAGGGTGGCGCGGACGGTCGAATCCTTTCCTATCTGGGTCGCGAACGCCACACGATCGGCACCGCGCGTCACAATCAGCGGAACGACGCGCGTCCCTTCGATGTCGAACTGTTGCGCCGCCGCGGACGCCGCGGCGGCAATCCGGCGGTCGAGAAACAACCGGTAGGTCGTGACGTACGCCCAGTTCCTCGCGATCAGGAGGACGACGGCGACTTGCGCGACGAGCAGCGCGCGGCCGATCCAACGGCGCGGCAGGACGTGCACCGCAGCCTTTCGAGCAAGCCGCGTACCTGTGGACCACATTCGCTGAGCTGGTCGGCGGATTGCGGTACAATTCCGCTTTTCGGAAGGAGACTGCAATGGCACATGCACGCCGAGCGGCCGGCCTGGCGCTGCTCGCAGCGACGGTCGGAGTCGCCGGCTTGTCGGGACACACCGCAAACGATCAGGCCAGCCCGACCAATGACGCCCCCAATCCGTATCAAAGCATCGAAGGCTGGGCCAAGCTGCCGGAAGGCCGCACGTGGGGATCGACGAGCGCCGTCGAGGTGGACAAGGACGGCAAGTCGATCTGGGTGGCGGAACGCTGCGGCCCGCACACGCCCAACGGCAACTCGTGCCTCGATCGCACATCAGGCAAGATGTCCGACCTGCCGTCGGTGCTGAAGTTCGATGCCACGGGCAAACTGGTGAAGAGCTTCGGCGCGGGCATGATGATTTTCCCGCACGGCATTCACGTCGATCGTGACGGCAACATCTGGGTGACCGACGGCCAGGACAACGCGCCGCAGGCTCAGCGCGGCGCCGGTGGAGGCGGCCGCGGACGCGGCGAAGCGCCGACCGGACCGATCGGTCCGCGCCCCGGCGCGACGATGGGCAGTCAGGTGTTCAAGTTCAGTCCCGAGGGGCAGGTGCTGCTCACACTCGGCAAGCCGGGCGGCGCCGCCGCGCCCGACTACTTCTACGCGCCCAACGACGTCGTCAGCGCGCCGAACGGCGACATCTTCGTATCCGAAGGACACGGCGCCGGCAACAACCGGGTCCTGAAGTTCGACAAGACCGGAAAGTTCATCAAGGAATGGGGCAAGCTCGGAACCGGCCCCGGCGAGTTCGACCAGCCGCATGCGCTCGCGATGGATTCCAGGGGCCGCCTCTTCGTCGGCGATCGCAACAACAACCGCATTCAGATCTTCGATCAGAACGGGACGTTCATCGAGGAGTGGAAGCAGTACAGCCGGCCGAGCGGGATCTACATCGACAAGAACGACATGATCTATGTCGCCGACTCGGAATCGGAATCAGTGTCGCAGAACCACAACGGCTGGAAGCGCGGCATCCGCATCGGGCGCGTGAAGGACGGCAAGGACGGGAAGATCATCGCGTTCATCCCGGATCCCGAAACGCGGAGCCGCGCCGCTGACAACTTCTTCGGCACCAGCGCCGCCGAGGGCGTCGCCGTCGACGCACAGGGCAACATCTACGGCGCGGAAGTCGGACCCAAGCGGTTGATGCGATACGTCAAGAAATAATTGGGGAATTTGGGAATTGGTGAATTGGTGAATTGGTGAACTGCAATTCGCCAATTCGCCAACTCACCAATTACTGCGGGCAGGCCTCGGTCCGCTGTGGAGCATTTGGCGCCACGCGGACCCCGAGCAGTTGAACCTTCGGCGGCACTGTCGGCGCGAGCGTAATCGCGACCTCCAGCGTGCCTTTCTCGCAGCTCATCGTCCAGCGGCCGCGCAGAGCATTTTCCACGAAGTCGAAGCCCGCCCCCGGTGTGCACGCGCCGACCGTTTCGTGCAGGCGCTCGATCGCGGAGCGCCGCCGATCCTTCGACTCATCGAGAAACAGGTTCTCCGCGGCGATGCTGTCGGCAAGCGCATCGTCCCAGCGCGCGATCAACTGCGACACCTTGTGATGCGCGTCGGTCAGCGCGGGCGACGGCGCCGGCTGCCGCGGCTGCAACCCCGCGGTCTTCACCAGCGATTCGATCGCCGTCGTCGTCACACGGCCCCAGCCCGTGTACGTCACGTTGCCGAACGCGACAATCCCGACACCGTACTCGGGCAGCCAGAGCATGATCGATCCGAACCCGGGCAGTCCGCCGGTGTGCGAGACGATCTGTCTGAATGCGCACGACTGGGAGACGCGAAGACCATAGGCATAGCCGCCCGACGTCAACTGAATCGCGCCGGCGGCGTTACGCGCAACCAGCGACGGCGTGGGCCGCCACACCTGCTGCATCTCGCGCAGCGACGCACGCCGGATGGGAGCAGTCTCGGCACCATCGCGCGGCGGCCACGCGGAGAGGAACGCGCCGACGTAGCGGCTCAAGTCGCTGACCGACGTCAGCATACCGCCCATCGAGCCGAACGAACCGTTCGCCAGCAGCGGCTCGTTCTTCCACTGCTCGTCTTCCCAGCGGTAGCCGTGCGCGAGGCGGTTCGCCGGCACCGCCGACGGCTCGAGCGTCGTCGACGTCATGCCGAGCGGCTTCAGGATGTTCGCGCTCACGTAGTCGGGATATTTCGCGCCCGACACGTTGGAGACCATTCGGCCGAGGATGGCGAAGCCGAAGTTCGAGTACTCGTAGGCCACGCCGGGCGTGTTCGAGAACGGAATCCCGCCCTTGATCAGCGCCGACAGCTGCTCGTCGCTGTCCGCGAGCTGGCGATCGCCCCACGGGTTGTCTTCCGGAAACCCTTCAGAGTGCGAGAGCAGATGGCGGACGGTGATCTTCGGCGAGTCGCTGGTCGGATACTTGAGGGCCTTCATCTCCGGCACGTATTTCTCGGCCGGATCGTCGAGCGCCAGCTTCCCTTCGTCGCGCAGCTTCAAAATGGCCATCGCCGTGAAGCTCTTCGTCATCGAGGCGATGCGGAACACGGTGTCGGCCGTGACCGGGGACTTCGTGGGAATGTCGCGGAATCCGATCGTGCCGAGGTGCGCCGGCTGACCGTCGACGACGATGCCCCAGGCAGCTCCCGGGACATGCTGTTGGGTCGCGAAGTCGGTGAAGAGACGATCGACGTCGGCGAATGCGGCCGCCAGCTTCGCGCGATCGGCCTGCGCCGACGCCGGCGTCCAACCGCCGCTCGCCAGAGCGGCGGTCAGCATGCAGATGACAATGAGTCGTGTGATCATCTCTGTCCGTACGTAGTGTCCACCTTCAGGCGGACCGCGCGAAGTCCGGCTAAAGCCGGACACTACGTACTACGGCGCTACTTCTTGAGCGCCGGGTTGGTGTAACCAGCTTCGAGTACGCGCGCGGACGGGCGGAAGCTGAGATAGTCCACGTGATCGGTGATGTCGGTCCAGCCGTGCGGCACGTTGGCGGGAATGATGATGATGTCGCCGGTCTTGACGACCTTCTTCACCATGTCGGCGCCGACCGCCATCCCGCTGCACGAAGGGCCGTTGAGCACTTTGGTGACTTCGCTTTCGGGCGGCGACTTGCGGCCGTTGACGATCTTGCCGCCAGTGACCAGCGTGCCGCTGCCGGAGATGATCAGGTAGCCCTCGGTTTGCTGATCGTGCGCGATCATGCCCGGCGTTCCACCGGTCGGCGGCGCAGTGATCTGTTCGCCGCACGGCTCGGCCGCCGGGGCGGCGCCACGGCCCGCGGCCGCGCCAGCGGCGGCACCCGCTCCGGCTCCGGTTCCGCGCGCGGCACCGGCAGCCGCGGCGGCGCCACGGCCGGCCGCCGGGGCGGCGCGATGAATGACGCCGACCGCAAAGTTCTCGGGGCCGATGTCGACGACCTTGATCGTCCGATCGATGCCGGGCAGTGCGTTGACGGCCTTCACTTCTTCGTCGGTGATATAGGTTGCACCGGTCGGCTTCGACTGCGCCAGCATCGCGGCGGGCGCAAGGATGAATGCGGTCCCCAACACATAAAACAGTGCCTTCTTCATTGGCGCTCTCCCCTCTCGCCGCATACTATAGCCTCACTTTGAGGAGCCGAGCATGAGATCACGACTGGTCGGCGCGGCCTGTCTCGCGATTGCCGTCGCGGTAGTCCCAGGTTGGAGCCAGACACGCGACCGCGCGCCGCACAACGCCGCCGAGTTCGACGCACTCTTCCAGCAAGTCAAAAACTGGGGACGCTGGGGCAACGACGATCAGCTCGGCTCTGCCAACCTGGTCACCGCGGCCAAGCGCAAACAGGCGGTCGCGCTCGTCAAGGACGGCACCACCGTGTCGCTCGCGCACAACGTGCTGACCGAGAAGGCCGAGGACAACTCGAATCCCTTCGAGCACACGATGCTGCGCGGCAACAACATGGATCGCTACGCCGTCTCGTACCACGGCTACGCGCACAGTCACATCGACGCGCTCTGCCACATCCTCTACAAGGATCAGACCTACAACGGCTACGCACGAGCCGACGTCAACACTGAAAAAGGCTGCACCAAGCTCGGCATCGACAACCTGAAGAACGGCATCGTGACGCGCGGGATCCTCGTCGACATCCCCAGACTCAGAAACCTGCCGTACCTCGAACCGGGAACGGCGATTTACGTCGAGGATCTGGAAGCGTGGGAGAAGAAGTCAGGCGTGAAGATTGCCTCCGGCGACGCGGTGCTCTTGCGCACGGGACGATGGGCACGCCGCGAGAAACTGGGGCCCTGGAATGTCGGCCAGAGCGCCGCCGGTCTGCACGCCTCGGTGGCGCCGTGGATCAAGGCGCGCGGCGTGGCGTTTCTCGGCAGCGACGCGGCCGAAGACGTGACGCCGTCGATGGTCGAAGGGATCGCGTTGCCGATTCACACGCTGATGATCACGGGGCTCGGCATGAACCTTCTCGACAACCAGGATCTGGAAGCGCTGGGCGACACCGCGGCACGGCTGAACCGCTGGGAATTCATGCTGACGATTGCGCCGGTGCCCGTCACGGGCGGTACGGGTTTCCCGTTGAACGCGATCGCGATGTTCTAAGGTTCTAAGGTTCTAAGGTTCTAAGGTTCTAAGGTTCTAAGGTTCTAAGGTTCTAGGGTTCTAGGTTCAATTTCTGAAGGGAGTCCTCATGCGACGATTGGCTCTCGTGCTCGCTTTCGCTGGCGCATCGACGCTGTTGGCGCAGTCGCCTCAGCCGCCCGTCTGGGCCTACGCCATCCCCAACCCGCCACCAGCCGGCGCGCCGGCCACGCCGCCGGCGCCGGACACGTCGATGAAGCAGCTGCCCGGCAGCACGCTCAGCTTCACGCGACAACAGATCTCGGATGGCTTCGGACCGGCGGACTGGTTTCCCGGCGATCACCCGGCCATGCCGGACATCGTCTCCCACGGCAAGCGGCCCGACGCGCGCGCGTGCGGCCTGTGCCATATGCCGAACGGTAAAGGCCGGCAGGAGAATGCCGGCGTCTCCGGGCTGCCTGTCTCCTACTTCATTCAGCAGATGAATGACTTCCGCGACGGCCTCCGCAAGAGCGCCGAGCCCCGAAAGGCGAATACGAACGCGATGATCACCATCGCCAAGGCGATGACGCCGGAAGAAATCAAGGTGAGCGCGGAGTACTTCGGCGCGATGAAATGGACCCCTTGGATCCGTGTGGTCGAAGCCACTACGGTGCCGAAGATGGTGAGCCGCGGCGGCATCTGGATTCCGGTGGAAGGCGGCGGGTCGGAGCCGATCGGGACGCGCGTGGTCGAAACGCCGGAGAACCCGGAACGGACGGAGATCCTGCGCGATCCGCGTTCGGGCTTCATCGCCTACGTCCCGGTCGGCAGCATCAAGAAGGGCGAGACGCTCGTGAAGAGCCGCGCGCTCGACTGCGGCGTGTGCCACGGCGCCGATCTGCAGGGTCTCGGACCGGTGCCGGGCATCGCCGGACGATCGCCGAGCTATCTCGCGCGTCAGATGTTCGACATGCAGGTGGGCGCGCGGCACGGTGAGTGGGCCGAGCTGATGAAACCGATCGTCGCGAAGCTGACGGAAGAGGATCTCGTCAACATCGTCGCGTACGTCTCGTCGCGAATGCCACCAACGGCGACATCGACGCGACCGTAGCGACGTTGCACAATTAGGAATTAGGAATTAGGAATTAGGAATTGGGAATTGGGAATTGGGAATTCAGGATTTGAATTCCTAATTCCTAATTCACAATTCCTAATTTCTCGGTGCCCGGCGGTTACGGATCGACAGTGACGGTGACGTCGTACGGCGCGCGGAGAATGCCGTCGTGGCCGAAGGCGCGCAGCGTGTAGGTGCCAGGCTGCGCGAAGGTGGCCTTCACCGACGCCTTGCCGTCCACGACCTTGATGTAGCCCTCGGGTTCGAAGGCGACGGCCGCCGGTCCGCGATAGACGAGCCACAACACGGAGATGCCCTGCGGCGGACGGGGTCGCGTCGGCATTGGCACGTTGACCGGCGACGGCGGCGCGCCGCGCAGCGACGGCTCGAGCGGCCGCGGTGTCCGCGGCTTTCCCTGCGCCGGAATTCCATCGTCGGTGACTGACGCCGAGATGGTGACCGCGCTGCCGACCTTCGGCCGGCCGATCGGATCGATCTTCACGACCGGCGGCTGATCCCGGTTGATGAGATCGTTGCTCGTCTGCACGCCGCCGTTGTTCGACACTTCGACCTTGCGATCGATTTCCCAGACATCGAGCAGCGTCGCCTTCGCCTGCTCGGTCTTGCCGTTGACGGTGAGCGTCCAGATCAGCTCTTTCTGCCGGTCCCAGTTCTGCGGGACGTTGACCTTGAACAGGAAGTGGTTCTCGCGCGGGTAGAAGATGGTCGGCTGCCCGCGGTCGGCGGGGCCGGGGTCGAATCCGTTCTGCGCGCCGACGGGAACGATCGGCTGCTCGACGTGGTTCCGGTTCAGGTACCCGAAGACCATGTTGAAGCTGCCGTCGGGCACGCGCTCCCAGCCTTCATAGATCGGGACGATCGGCTGCCCCGACCTGAACCGGATATGAAGCTCGGTCGACTGCGACTGCGCGACGAGTGGAGCGGTCGCGAGCGCGAGCAACACGACGATCCTCGAGGGATGCGCTGCCAACGCTCGCGAAACCATCCGCGATCCGAAATCCGCAATCCGCAATCCGAAATCCCTACTGAGGCTGTCCGGCCGTCGTCGTGGTCCGCTTCGCGGCGTTCTTCCGCGCGTCGAACTCCGCCTGGTAATCTTCGTCGGTGTAGTCGTACCAGGTAATCCACGCGAAGCCCATTTCATCGATCGTCCGCTGGCCGCTGCCGACCCAGTTGCGCGGATCGGGATTGCCCTTGGTCGCCGAGTTGTCGTGCCAGCTGATGACGTGCAGCACGGTTCCCGCCGGATAGATCGGCGCCACGTCGTCCGCATAGACGCTGACGATGTGCCAGTTGAAGCTCCAGTCGGCGCAGTTGATCTGTTCCACCTTGTTGTCCGGATAGATCAACTCGATGCATTGGCGCTTGCCGCGCGTGTGCATGTGCGGCTGGAACGCCGTGATTTTTCCCGGCTTGTTGAAGCGCGTGTAGCCATCGCTGCGGACCCACGTCGATCCGCCCGGGATGTCCAGCGGCTCGGTGGGCTGCCCCAGCTGTTTCGAGTAGACGACGTGCTTCGGCGAGTAGCCCTTCGGATAGAGCACGATGCCGAGCTGCGACTGGTCCGTGATTTCCTGACCGACCGAGTGGTAGTGGAAATCGAACTTGATCTTCGATCCCGCCTTCAGCAGACGGCCAGTGCCCTCGGGGAACAAGTCGCCGTTCTTGCCGACCGC
>Ga0193696_1000277_pt1 | contig 19299 bp, 15 predicted proteins | sample L3m1metaG_FD_145074 | JGI IMG/M metagenome (GOLD analysis project Ga0193696, IMG submission 145074) | Soil microbial communities from a riparian zone of the East river system, Colorado, United States - L3m1 | ecosystem: Environmental > Terrestrial > Soil > Riparian zone | place: USA: East River... | reverse complement strand
TGCCATCAGCGCACGCTGACCCGCGTCTCCCTTGATCGACCACACGACGGATGCAGCGATGTTCCTGTCGTCGTCAGAGAGCGCGGTGGTCTGCTGTCCGTACCAGCGGCCGAGGTACATCGCAGTCCAGCCAAGTGTCTTGTCGAGGTGACAGGCATTACACGCGTTGGGTCGTCCGGTTTGTACGCTCGCGGTCACGGAAGGATTGCTGATTTGGTGACTTCGCAATGCTTTCAGCAGGCCGTAGGACGTGTACGGCATGTGGCAGTTGTAGCAACTGCTGCCTGACGATCCGTCCCGATGGTTCGTGTGGGCTGGGAGGTTCGTGCGGAACTTGCTATGGCACGACAGGCACGCCTGGTTCGACTCCATGCCCGGCGACACCTGGTGCGTGTCGGCCCATGCCGACACCGTCCGTTGATCGCCCGACTCTTTGTGCATGGAGTGGCAGGAGAAACAGGTTAACGTGCGATCGGCGCTTGACGCCCGCACGTAGCACGGTGAATCGATGAGCCCGTTGTACTCCCGCCCCGACACGCGGACCATGCCGTCGGACCAGAAGCTCCCGGCCATGAAGGCCTGGTTCTTCGCCACGAACTCCCGCAACCGCGGCGACTCAACGGCCTTCGTCGGGTGAACGAGAAAGCGCGTCGCCAGCAGATCCTGGCCTGGTTTGTACGGATGCCCTGCCACATTCAACGATTTCTCTTCGTCGGCGTCAGCATAGGCGAACACACCGTGGCACTGACCGCAGACCTGCGATGCCGCCTTGGGATCAAGCGTCGCTGGCTGCACCATCGTCGGGTCGCGCAGCCCAGTCAGATGCGCCCAATAGCGGCGCAACGGATTGCGATTGACGTCCACATGATGATTGCCTGGACCGTGACAGGCCTCGCAGGCGATGCCGAACTCCGCGACGGTCGAATCGGCCGTGCGGTGATTTGGAAGTTCGACCTTCCCCTTGCCGTGCGTGACGTGACAGTTGATACACATCACGTTCCAGTTGGCCGTCGCCGATGGCGGGCGATTCACCGGCGGCCTCAGGAACACCATCGTCCGCGGCATCCATCGTCGTTCCGCGATGATGTAGGTGCCGGGAATCTGGCCCACGACGCGGCCGCGCCCCGTGCGATACCAGTACACCTGCTGATGATGAGAGCCTGTCGTCATCACCACTTGACGCGAAATCCGAAGCGGTCCGTTGCTGAAAGGATTTCGATCAGGGTCGTCAAATTCCGCCCAGAATTCGTCGCCGCGCCGCTCCAGCAGCATGGGCTGTCCCTGAACGTCGGCGATTCGAGTGCCGTTGAAATCGGCTTTGACCGTCGCGGGTGTTGCCACCTGCGTCATCGAGCGGTGAAACGATTTGTGCCAGCTGTCATACTCGGTCGCATGACAGGCACGGCAGGTTGCGGACGACACGTAGCCATCGCCCGCGACCTGAATCGGCCGCCCGATGGTTTGATACACGGCACTGAGGGGCTCTCGCAGTCCAAAAAGGGCATCGGCAAGAACAAGCGCGACGATGAACAGGCCACCGATCCACCGCGCGCTCGACACGCGACTGGACACCCGTGGCGCTGATCGTTTCGACATGGAGTTCGTCTAATATACTTCGGTCGGTCGAGCGGCTGACACTCACACACCGTGCCCGGCGAATCAGTCGATGACGTGATCTACGCTCAGCGCCACCTTCGTGTGGGATGGTGGTCATTTTTCCTCTTCGCCACGTTCGGCCTCTTTCTCGAGTCGCTGCAAGGTTTCAAGATTCGCGCCTATCTCGACGTGTCGAACGAGACCCGTCGGCTGATGTGGACGCTCGCGCACGCGCATGGCGCGTTGCTCGGTCTGGTCAACGTGCTGGTCGGCTTGAGCATCCGAATCATGCCGGAGGTCGGGCTCGCGCACCGGCGGTTCACGTCGTCGGCCCTTCTCGCGGCAACCGTTCTCATTCCCGGCGGATTCTTCCTGGGAGGAGTCGTGTTTTACGGCGGGGACCCTGGTCTCGGCGTGCTGATCCTCCCGATCGGTGCCGTCGCGCTACTGGTGGCGGCGTGGCTGCTGGCTCGCGCCGCCGGATCGGTGACGAGTGCCGGTGCGGCGCCATCCAGCCGCGGCGCACGGCCGCCAAAACGCTAGGCCACTAGTCGCTGGACATCTTTTTCCGCAGCGTCGCGCGGTTGACCCCAAGAATTCCGGCAGCCTTCAGCTGATTCCCATTCGTGATGGCCAGCGCTTCCGTCACGAGCGTCGTCTCGACGAGATCGACGATATCGTGAAAGGCGGACGCTGTTGCGATGGCCGACGAATCGACGAGACGCTCCTGCAGCGTGGTGCGGACCGCACGCACCAGCGCGGATTCCACCTCCTGACGCGCCGGCATCGGGTCGCCAGCCAGCGTCCGTCCAATCTCGTCGGTGGTGATGACGTCGCCGCGCGCCAGGATGCATGCGCGCTTGATGACGCTCTCGAGCTCCCCGACGTTACCGGTCCATTCGTGTTCCTGCAGCATCCTCGCAACAGTGTCGTCCACGCCTCGTATCGTCCGATTCAAGTCAGCATTGAATCGTTGGATGAGATGACGGACCAGCAGGGGAATGTCCTCGCGGCGAGCGCGGAGCGGCGGCAGATTGAGCGTGATGACCGCGAGCGCCTGGTACAACTCGCGGCTGAACGCACCAGACGCGACCAAGCCGCTCAATTCCTGATCGGTTGAGGCAATGACGCGCGCTTGCAGCCTCTCCGACACTGCGCCGCGGGTGCTGTTGCCAAGCGCGCGGGAGAGCCGCGCCTGAAGCGAGAGCGGCAGCGCTTCGACGCCGGCCAGCTGCACCGTACCGGTCGCCCGCTCGAACAGCTCGGTTTCGAGCACGGCCTCCGGCACGGCGGTGCAGTCGATTGAGACGAACGGACGGTCGCGGCGCGGGCTGTTGTCGTGGATCGTCGCAATCACCAGCTGCTTGCCGGTGCCGTGTTCACCGATGACCAGGGCGGGCACGTCGATCGCGGCCAGCCGACCGATGACCTTGTAGACGTCGCGCATCGCCGTGGTCTCGCCAACGAGCGCGGGCTGCGGTCCGACATCGGCGGCCGCGTCAACGGCGACGTCACTGGCCTGCTGAGCGGCCAGCGCTTTCCGGATCACTTCGCGCAGCTCGTCGAGGTCGAGCGGCTTGGTCAGGTAATCGTAGGCGCCCTCCCGAATCGCATCGATCGACGTCTGGCTGGTGCCGTAGCCAGTCATCATCACCACATACACGCCTGGGAAGCGACTGCGGATGTCTCGCAGCGCCTGGAGGCCGTCGACGCCCGGCATCCGGACATCCATCATGATGAGAGTCGGCTGGCGCTCGCCGATCAGGCGCACCGCGTCCTCGGCATTGCTGGCGACGCGATATTCGTGGCCCTCGAAACGCAGGAAGTGCTCAAACGCCGTGGCAATCGACTGATCGTCGTCGACGACGAGAATGTCAGCCATGACTCGGGCTCGTGGGCATCGTGATCCTAGCGCAGGTTCCTTTTGGTTCGGCGCCGAACAGCTCGATGGTACCGTGATGGCTCTCGACGACGGCCTTGGCGTTCACCAGACCAAGGCCGACGCCGTCTCGCTTCGTGGACACGAATGGATCGAATACGCGGTCGCGGATTGCCCGGTCGATACCAACGCCATCGTCGCACACGTCGAGAACGACGGTCGACCCACCGGCACCCGGTCGAGTGCTCACGCGGAGAACGCCCCCGGTAATCATCGCATCGGCCGCATTCCCGAGGATGTTGACGAGGACCTGCCGGAATCGATCCGGATCGATGTCCACCACCGGCAGCGCGTCGTCGAAGTGAGCTTCGACCACGATCTTGCGGTACGTCAACTGCGGCGCCAATTGGCTCAGCACGTCGCGGACGACATCGTTCAAAGGCGTCGGGCGCCGGCGTAGCTCGCCGGGCCGTGCCAGCTCGATGAGATCCTTGACGACCGTCTCGACCTGCTGAATGTCGCGGAGCATCGCGCCGACTTGCGCCTGCGTCTCGGCATCGCCCCGCAGGCGGGCGCCAACCAGCTGCGTCTGCATCTTGATCGACGACAGCGGGTTCCGGATGTCGTGCGCGACGCGCGCGGCCATCAACCCGGCCAGCGCGAGCTTTTCGGACCGGACGAGCGCCTCGTCGATCGGCGCCGTGACGCGCCGCGTAATCACCTGGCCCAGCACAATCATGACGGCGAGGCTCAGTCCGGCGGCGACCAGAACGGTCGCCGCGAGCCGGCGCGTCGCCGCGGTCAGCTCCGAGGTGTCGGCTACGACCGCGACCAGCGTGTCCGGCCGCGTGGTCAGACGCCGGTGGACCACGAGGCAGGGTCTGCCGCAGTCCATGATTCTCACGACCGGCGTGCTGGCGCTGCTCGACATCGCTGCCCGCGTCACATCCGGAGCGGTGACGGCTGCCGTCAATCGCTCGTTGCCGTTCTGAGGTTCGACCGTGGTGGCGACGATCTGGCCGTTCGCCGTATAGGTGATGATGTCAGCGCCGGTGATGGCCTTCGCGCTCTTGAGAATCGCCGCATTCAGCGCGAAATCGCTCTGACCGACGACGGCCGACGTGTTGGCCACCTGCGTCTCGACCCGCGCCTGCAGCGTGCGCGAGATGGCCGACACGGCCACCAGCGCGGCTATCGAAGTCGCCACGAGCGCCACCAGGGCGAACGGAATGGCGATTCGGTGATGAAGCCGCAGCCGCCCCTGCGTCATGATGTCAGGCTCGTCAGAAGCCGACGACGTGGTGAGCGTAGGCGTCGCGAATCGATCGGCTGACCGTCAGGAACTCGCGCGTGACCGGCTCGACCGCCGGCGACTCGACGACCGCGTGGTGCTTGCGCAGTATCTCCTCGAGCCGCGCGCCGAGAAATTTGTTCTCGCCTTCGTAGAGATGCGCCGCATGCTGCAGACCAGCCGGCGTCCGTTCGAACTCGCCGCTCATGCGTTCCAGCGTCGGCGCACGGTCGAAGATGAACTTCGCATATCCCCGCACGTCGTCAAGCAGTGCGCTCAGCGGATCCTCGTCCGCAAGCGTGGGGCGCGCGCTCGCGGCCTGTGCGTCGGCGCCTTCGCGCAAGTGGCGTGCTTCCTCCACCTTCTGCAGCGCGACGACGCGATAATTCGGCAACAGCGGCGTATGGCGCATGAACAAGTAGTTGTGGAAGTCGTAGGTGTAGTTGCGATCGACGATGTGGTAACCGGCCATGATCTGTTCAAGCGCGTGCGCATAGGCCACCAGGGACGACCGCACCGGCTCCGGTGCGGGAGGCATCCTCGGGGCGCCCGCCGGCACGTGGACGCGGTCGAGTGGATAGCCGCTCCCCGGTTGGCTCGGATCCATGAAGGCCGCCGGGCTTCCCTGATATGCGCCGGTGCGGTTCTTGTAGCCGAAGAAGCCCGCTGCAGATAACCCGACGCCGACGAGCAGGACCGCGAGCGCCACCTTTTCGTTGCGTCCACGCGCGGCGCGCACGTCGGGCTGGTCTGAGGCCAACGATCCGTACAGAAGCACGCCCAGTATCAGGATGATCAGGGTGACGATCATCAGCGTTCCCAGATACTGATCGGCGAGCCACATCTCCCCTGCCAGCAGGGCGACCGCCAGGGCGACGGTGCCCTCGCGCAACCGTCCTTCGCTCAGCGGGCGAAGCCCCGGAAAGAACGCCGTCCAGACGGCAGGGATCGCGGCGCGTCCACGTCCGGGCGCGAGCACGTAGCGCGCGGCCAGCACGATGACGGCAACCGGCGTGGCGAAGATAGCCGCGAGCAGCACATGGCAGATCGCCCGCATCGGGTTGATCGAGAGGTTATCGATCAGCTGATCGCCTTGCGTGATGATTGGATAGAGCAGCCAGGGGAAGACGAGCCACAGCGACGCGAACAACCGCTCGCGCGTGAACAGAAAAATTCCAGCCGCGAGGATGAAGGCGAGACCGAACATGCTGAGGTACTCGCCGCCGTCGATGAGGTAGTGCGCGCGGAGATTCGTCTCGGCGACAGCGAGCGCGAGGATGATGACTGCCAGAATACCCGTCGCCGCGATGAGCCACATCGGCGGCCGCGCCGTCTGGGCCGCCGGCGACGTCACGGTTCCCGGCGCCAGACCCGGCATGGCATTCACGGCCGCGTCCCCAACACCAGGCTGTGCGCATTGGGCGGCGGGAGTTTTCTGATCTCCACGTCGCGAAACCCGACGGCCGCCATCCAGGCGGCCATCTCGGTGTTCGCGTGTGCCGACCCTTCGGCACTCGTCAGCATCATGTTGAGCGCGAACGAGACGGTGAACGGAGGCGTGCGTTTGCTGTCATCATCGAAGAACACGTCGCTGACGATCGCGAGGCCATGTGATTCGAGAGCCTCGAACGTTTTCCGCAGCAGCAGCTGGCACGACTCCGGCGTTTCACGGTGCATCATGCCCGACAGCAGTGCGGCGTCGTAGCCGGTACCAAACGATGATTTCAGGTAGTCCCCCGGCAGCAGCGTCACGCGGTCGGCGACTCCGCTCGCGTCGACGAGCTCCCGCGTGACTTCGAGGACGCCCGGGACATCCAGAACGGTGGCGGAGAGTCCGGGCGTACGTTTCACGAGCGCCACGGAGTACGTGCCCGGGCCCCCTCCAACATCGATGAGCCGCCGGCGGCCGGTCAGATCGGGAAGGTGCGGCAGGATCGAACCAATCCCGTGCGCGCGTTCATGCATCGCGAGGACGAAGGCGCGCGTTTTTTCCTTGTCGTCACCGAGAATCGTCTCGGGCACCATCGGCGGCCGTCCCGTTCGCACCAGATCGGCCAGCCGGCCCCAGGCCGGATACAGATCCTCCGCGTATTTGAGTCCGTTCGCGCTGTAGGCGGGCCGCCCCGGGACGAGAAAGGCGTCGACTACGGGCGAGTTGCTGTAGTGGCCCTCGACCGCACTGAGCAGCCCGACCATTGCGCAGGTTTCAAGCAGGAGACGCATCGGCGGCTCGGCGCACTGGCGGGCGATCGCCACTTCTTGCGCCGTTTTCGGACCGTCGGCGAGGGCGCCAAACACATCGAGCTCCGCCGCAGCGAAGAGCGCTGCTGACGAACGGTACGCCAGCGCAAGCTGCATGATGAGAGACGGATCGGGAAGGCGCGGATTCTCCATGTCAGCCCTCGATCTTCGCTTTCGACCGGCTGCAGTGTCAATGGCTGCGATTGCCTCGAAGTGCATGTTTCAGCTACAGTTACGCTCCATCCACACCACATTGATGACCAGTACGCGCGTCCTTTCTGAGTTTCTTCGTACGGCTGTTCGCTCGTCAGCGGATACGGACGCCAGGATGTGGTTCGACGAGGCGCTGACGCTGGTCGAAAGCGGTAGGGCGCTTGACCTGTGCGGAATCTACACAAAGGCGCGGCGCCTCGGTCGGGCACGCGTGAGCCTGAACGCCGCCGAGCAGGGTGATTTCGAGCGTCTGGCGTCCGGGCTGCAGTTTGATCACTGGACACTCGAGGATGCCGGACGGGCCGCGCTTCTGCTGGCGTCCGCCGCGGCGGATCCCGACGGGTTCGTGCGCGCCGCGACCGATTGCTACGAGCAGGGCGACTCGGCCGAGCAACAGAGCTGGCTCAAGTCGACGGCGCTGCTCCCCGAACCGCAGCAACTCCTGCCGATCGTGATCGATGCCTGTCGAACGAACATCCTCCCGCTCTTCGAGGCCGTGGCTTGCGAGAACCCGTTTCCCGCGCGCCATTTTCCCGAACGGAACTTCAACCAGATGGTCCTGAAGGCGCTGTTCAACAACGTGGCGCTGACCCGCATCGCCGGACTGGCTGGCCGCCACAACGCGGATCTCACGCGGATGGCGGCCGATTACGCCAGCGAGCGACGCGCCGCCGGACGGACTGTGCCGTCCGACATCGGACTCGCGATGACGGAGACTCCATGAAGATCTTCGATCCGCACGTGCACATGACGTCGCGCACGACCGACGACTACGAGGCGATGGCGGCCGCCGGCATCCTGGCGATCGTCGAGCCGGCGTTCTGGCTCGGGCAGCCGCGCACGTTCGTCGGCAGCTTCATCGACTATTTCAACAGCCTGCTGGGGTGGGAGCGGTTTCGCGCGTCACAGTTCGGTATCCGGCACTTCTGCACCATCGGCTTGAACCCGAAGGAAGCAAACAACCCCAAGCTGGCCGACGAGGTTCTGGCGCTGCTGCCCCGCTACCTCGACAAGGATGGCGTGGTCGCTGTCGGTGAAATCGGCTTCGACGATCAGACCGATGCCGAAGAGGCCTGCTTCGCGAAACAGATCGAGCTGGCACGTTCGCACAACCTGCCCATCCTGATCCACACGCCGCACCGCGACAAGAAGCGGGGGACGATTCGGTCAATCGAGCTGGTACGCTCGATGAAGTTTCCGGAAGAGCGCGTGCTTGTCGATCACAACAACGAGGAAACCCTGCCGATCGTGCTCGAGAGTTCCTGTTGGGCCGGGCACACCATCTACCCGAACACCAAGATGGACGAGGACCGCATGACGGCGCTCGTCAAGAAGCACGGCAGCGATCGCATCATCGTGAACAGCGCCGCCGATTGGGGCATCAGCGATCCCCTGAAGGTACCGAAGACCATCGGCGTCATGCGGCAGCGCGGGATCGACGAGGACACGATACAGAAGATTGTCTGGGACAATCCCGTGGCGTTCTTCGCTCAGAGCGGCAAACTCGATGTGTCCGGTATCGACGCGCGCCCGGAGATCGACCGGAAGCAGCAGTACGCCACCAATTCGGTGCTGCGCGGAGAGCGCTAGATCTTCGCTATTCCGCCGCGGGGCGCTGCTGTTCCTTGAGCCAACGGCAGGCCTGACTCATCCCGAGGTCGCACGCCTTTTTCAGATAGCCGAGAGCCTTGGTGTCGTCGCGGGCAACCCCTTCGCCGATCTTGTACATGTATCCGATGTCGGAACAGGCGGACGCGACACCGCCCTCGCAGGCTTTGCTGTACTCCCTCTCAGCGAGCTCGTAATTTTTCGCCGTTCCGTCTCCACGGAGATAAGCGTCCGCGAGCTGGGCGCAGCCGGTCATCCACCCCTGGGCGCAGGCCCGTGTGAAGAGCTGGAATGGTGTCATCTCCGGTAACGCGCCCTTGCCCTCCCGCAGGAGGACGGCGAAGTCAGGGGCCCCAGGCAATGGCCGTGCAGGGATCGCGCCCGCCCGCGCCGCGAGCAACGCGTTCTGACATCCGGCAGTGAAGCCCGTGGCGCACGCGCTCCGAAAGGCGTCGACCGCCATCTGCGGCGAGTTCATGCGTTGGTCGAGCAGCCTCACACCATATTCGTTGCACGCCCAGCCGGATCCGCGCGAACAGAGTGTCGATTCGATGGAGGCCAGCGTCCGGCAGCCGTTGCGCAGGTTCTGCTCGCAGGCACGCTGCCAGAACGGCAGGTTGTGACCCGGATGGTGATCGCCAACGCCCTGAGCAAAGCTCATCGCGCTGAAGACGACCACCCACAGCGAGGTGTACGCCAGGCGGCGACGCTGTGGGGCGATCGCCGACGCCATTCGACTCGGGTCCAGCCACGCCAGCCTGGGCGAGCGCGCCAGACGATCCAGCACCTGCACCGACAGGTTCAGGAAGGGAACCTGCAGCAGCTTGTCGTAGAACGTCGGCAGACCGAAGCCCTCGAGCAAGGCGTACAAGCCGACGGTCGTTGCGCCATACAGCGTCCCGAAGATGATGCGGCCCAACTCCGTCTTCGGCGCCGTGGCCGGATCGACGAACAGCAGCAGCATCCCCAGAAACACCGCAACGGGGACGTAGGTATCGACGAAGAAATAGGTCCCGGTTGCCGCGAAGTACGCGAGGCCGAACATGTAGGTCGTGAGAATCGCCGACAGCGACATCGTCGTCACGCCGAACCGGTACTGGCCTGGAAGTGAAACGAGAAACAGGAACAGATAGATCTGCGGCGGCCGGAACAACTGTGTGGCGATGTCCTCGCCCCACGTCAGGTGTGTCGTGTTGGTGAGCAGCAGCACCACCGATACGACAGCGAGCGGAAACGACGATGGGTTGAAGATGTGGACGCGGCGGCCATCCTTGTTCCATCGGATGAATTCCTTGGCCAGGAAACCGATGGCAACCATGACGAACTGCAGCGCGAAGAGGTCGTTTCTGAAGCGGAGGAACAAGTTGATGCTGAAGATGATCGGGAAGGGGCCGAATGTGAGGAGGTGTGTGTCACGCCGCGACCAGGTCAGCAGCATGTCGAACGCGTAGGCAAACACGACCTGAGCCGCGATGAGCGGCGCCGCTTCACGGATCGGATCCCAGTACAAGCTCCAGTACACGTAGATCGACAGCTGCGCGACCGTCTGCATGTAGTGCTCGGGGCGCAGAACGATTTCCGTTTTCAGCGATCGCCCGCGCGAGCGAATCGCGAGTACGGCCCACCAGATCAACAGCACGCCGCTCGTACTTTCGAAGGCGGCCAGCAGGAGCGGATTGGACCGAATCTGCGGAAGGAAACCGAACGAGGCCAGCGCCACAATCAGCGCCAGCGGCATCAGCAGCAGGCGAACCGCCGCGCGACCCTCGGGGGCCTGCGGCCGATCCCCGGTCGGCGCGGCAGACGGCCGTCTGGACGCGGCTGTTTTCGACCTGTTCATGTGACGCGATCATACCGGGCGGCGGACAGCCGGAGCTAGAGGAACGACACGTCCGGGCACATGCGACGGCACGGAATTTCACGTGATCTGGCCGCGCCGCCCAGGAACCGTCGCACACATCGGTACAATACAGACGTGGTTCGCTTTCAAGTTCACGCGTGACGCCACCGACCCGGCTCCGCTCTTTCCGGGTCGCGGACGTGCTGGGACCAGTGCTGTTCGTGGCGCTGCTGCTGGTCGCCTGGCACGTCGCGGTCAAGTTTCAGAAGGCGTCAATCCTTCCGGGCCCGGTCGCCGTGGGATCGGGATTGCTCGAGATCTCTCGCCGTGGACTGCTGCTCAAGTACGTCGTCGCGTCGCTGTTCCGCGTCACGTGGGGTTATCTCGCGGCCGCGGCGCTCGGCATTCCCCTCGGGCTGTCGATTGGCTGGTACCGCCGTGCCGAGCTGGCGTTCAATCCGTGGATCCAGATTCTTCGTCCGATCTCGCCCCTGGCATGGATTCCTATTGCCATCCTGTGGTTCGGCGTCGGCGACTTGACGGCCATCTTCCTGATCTTCGTCGCGTCGTTCCTGCCGCTGACCGTCACGGCGATGAACGCGGTCGCGACGATTCCCGACGTGTACGTGAACGTCGGCCGGAACTTCGGCTTGCGCCCTGCGGCGCTCCTCTACAACGTGCTGTATCCGGCCGTGATGCCGCAGCTGGTCATCGGCCTGCGGATCACGCTCGGCATTGCGTGGATGGTCGTCGTCGCCGCCGAGATGATCGCCGTCAACTCGGGTCTTGGATTCATGATCGTGGACGCGCGCAACGCCGGCAACCGCTACGATCTGGTGGTCGCGGGCATGGTCATGATCGGCATCATCGGGCTGCTGCTCGACATCGGCATCCGATCGCTGGAGAGGGTGCCCTCGATCAGCTGGGGATATTCGGATGACTAGCCGCGCCGAAGGGACACCAGCGGCGCTGCCGCTCGAGGACAAGCTGCGCGCCGACGGCATCGGCATGACGTTCGAGCGCGACGGCGGCAGCATCAGCGTCCTCGAAAACATCAGTCTGTCCGTTCGGGACGGCGAATTCGTGTGCCTGCTCGGTCCGTCGGGCTGCGGCAAGTCGACGATCCTGAACATCATGGCCGGCTTCATCGCGCCGACGGGCGGCGAAGTGCGCATCGACGGCGAAGTCGTGAGCGGCCCCGATCCGCGGCGCATCTTCGTGTTTCAGGAGCGCGGCGTGTTCCCATGGCTCACTGTCGAAGGGAACATCGGCTTCGGCCTGTTCGAGCTCGCGCCCGCCGAACGGGAACGGCGCATCGCGCACTATGTCGCCCTCGTCGGGCTTCAGGGGTTCGAGAAGGCGTACCCGCGAGACCTGTCCGGCGGCATGAAGCAGCGCGTGGAGGTGGCGCGGGCGCTGGCGGTCAAGCCCGACATGCTCTTCCTGGACGAGCCGTTTGGAGCGCTCGATTCGATCACCCGGCTGGTCATGCGCGTCGAGCTCCTGCGCATCTGGGAAGCAGAACGCAAGACGATCATTTTCGTCACCCACGACATCGACGAGGCGGTGCAGCTCGCCGATCGCGTCATCGTGATGAGCGCGCGGCCGGCCCGAATCCAGCGCATCGTGAGCATCGACATCCCTCACCCGCGCGACATCAGCTCGCGGCACTACCTGGAGTTGCGCGACGGAATTCTCGAAGCCATCGGACTGGCGCACAAGGTATGACCGCCGCGTCGCATCCGCGCCGGTGGGAGCCGTTCGTCTGGCCCCTGCTCACGGGAACCGGGCTCCTGGTCGTGTGGGCGCTGCTGGTGAAGCTATCGGGGACCGACGTCTTCCCGTCGCCTCTGACCGTCCTCCTCGGTCTGAGAGAGCTCCTCGAGCAGGGACTCCTCTGGCGCTATGTCGGCGATTCGTTACGACGGGTCGGCATCGGCTACGTCACCGCGATCGCCCTCGGTGTGCCGGCTGGACTGCTCCTCGGCTGGTATCCCGGCGTCGCGCGGGTGGTCAACCCGGTCGTTCAGATGCTGCGACCGATCAGTCCGATCGCCTGGATCCCGGTGGCGATCGTCCTCTTCGGCGTGGGCGATCTGGCGGCCATGTATCTGATCTTTCTCGGCGCCTTCTTCCCGATCGTCGTCTCCACCATGGACGGCGTGCGCAATGTGCCGTCGATTTATCGGCGCGCCGGCCGAAACTTCGGGCTGTCGCCGGCTGCCCTGCTGACGCGGGTGGTGCTGCCGGCCGCCCTGCCGCAGATGCTGGTGGGCTTCCGCATCGCGCTCGGCATCGCGTGGCTGGTCGTCGTGGCGGCCGAGATGATCGCCGTCGACTCCGGCCTGGGTTACCTGGTCATCGACGCCCGCAACGCGGGAAAACGCTATGACTTGGTGGTCGCCGCCATCATGCTCATTGGCGTGACCGGCCTCGCGCTGGACCTCGCGATCCGGCGTACCGAGAGCCTCAAGTCGGTTCGATGGGGATTTCGAAATGCTGCTTAGCAGGCGGGCTCTTCTGGGGGCAGTGGGCTGGACGGGGCTCGTCTCGGGGCTCCACGCCTCGCTGAATGTCAACTGGTCCTCGGTCCTGAACGACTACGTGCCGGAAGAAAAACGCAAGTTCAACGTCGCCTACATCCCGGTGACGTGCCATCTGGCCTGCCCGGTCACGGACTACATCTCGAAATTCTCGGAAGGGGGCGAAACCTTCCTGCCGCGGATGTTCCAGGGGTTCCCTGAAATAAAGGAAGCGCTGATCTCGAACAAGATGCAGGCCGCCTTCATCGTGGCGCCGCTGGCAATCGCGCTGAAGGCCCAGGGCGTGCCGCTCAAGATCGTCTATCTCGGCCATCGATACGGTAGCGCGGTCGTGGTCCACAAGGACGGGCCCGTTCACACCGTGGCCGATCTGCGCGGCAAAGTCGTCGCCATTCCGAGCCGGTACTCGGACGAACGGCTGATTGTCTTCCGGGCGATGAAAGTCTTCGGAATCCAGCCGGGAGAAATCAAAATGGTCGAAATGGCGCCGCCCGATGTCGCCGGGGCGCTGGCAGCCAACGCCATCGACGCGTTTTCAATGGGCGAACCCTTTCCGTCCCAGGCCGAGATGGGCGGCTTCGGACGCGTGCTGTTTCACGCCAAGGAGTACTGGCCGGACTACATGTCGTGCGTCCTGGTCGCCCGCCAGGACATGATCGACAAGCGGCCTGATGCGGTGCAGGTGCTCGTCGACGGCATCGCCCGCTCCGGCCTGTGGCTCGAACAGGGCCTGCGGTACCGCGAGAACGCCGCAGACTTCGTCGGCCGCTACTACTACAACCAGAATCCGGCGCTCCTCAAGTGGGCGCTCACCAAGCCGCTCACCAGAGTCATGTATTCCCCGCTCGCGCCGCGGCGAGCCGACTTCGACCTGGTGCGCGACCTCATGATCGAGACGGGTGTGCTCGATCGCCGGATCGAGTTCGACGAATATACGGACAACCGATTCGCCGATCGCGCCTCGATCCAGACGGCCTGGAAATACGAGCCCGGCAGCGACGCCGCCCGGTAGTCGACATCCCCGCGCCGACGCCGCGACTTACTGCTCTTTGACGACGACCTTCGAGCCAGAGCGCAGCGGCCCGGCCACGACCTGTTCCTTGCCCGTCGGCCACTTCACCGTGACCGAATCCGCCTGCGTGGCGGCACCCAAACCGAAATAGAGCGGCATCACGCTCTGCGCGAGATAGCCGGACTTCCCGTCGTTCACCTGGCGCTGCACGCGCCCCCCGGCGCGCACGGTCACGATCGCGCCAAGGCCGTCGCGATTCGACCGTTGTCCGGCAAGACTGACGGTGAGATAGTGAACCGGCCCACGCTGAGCAAGGTCGCTGATGAGCACCTGCGGTACATCGCCGTAGTTGTTGGTCACGACGTCGAGATCGCCGTCGCCATCGAGGTCGAGCAGCACCGCCGAGCGACTGGCGCGGGCGGTCCAGACGGTGACGTGGCCGTGACGAGCGGCGCCTTTGCCTCGCTCTGCTTCGCTCTTCGTATTGTTGGTCATCACCGGCGCCCGCTCACCCTTGCAGATGTCGTGTGCCACGTCTGCGCCGTCGCAGTCGAGCGTGAACCAGGGCTTGACCATCCGCTGGCGCGGCTCGACGCCGAGAACGAACTCCGCATTCGCGAAACGCTTCCCGCCTTCGTTCAGCAGAACGTCGTTGCCGTGATAGCGAAACGGATAGTTCATGCCGGCGGCAATGAACAGGTCCGTCCAGCCGTCGGCGTTCAGGTCGCCGGCGCTTGGACCCCACGGCCATCCGGTTTCGGCATTTGCTGCGTCTGACAGGTCCTTGAACTGGCCGTTACTCTGTTTGGTGAAGAGCGCGTTGCCGAGGATGTGGTTGCCGTCGGTCGCGAGAAACCGCGGCGGGAACATCGTTTTCGGATCGTGCTTCTTGCGTTCGTCTTCGGGGCGCAGGTCATCCGACATGTCGGTGTGCATGTCGGTGACGAACAGATCGAACTGTCCGTCGCCGTTCCAATCGAGGACTTTTACTCCCATGGCGCCCCACGGCGTGGCCGGGAACATCTGACGGCCGCGGTTCTGGAAACGCCCGCCGCCGAGGTTGTACCAAACCTCATCGTGTCCCTGCATCGACGCGACGTACAGGTCTGGACGCCCGTCGCCGTCGTAGTCGAACGGCGTCGCTTCCCCCGACCAGGCTTTGTGGACCAGCCCGGACGACGCCGTCACGTCCTCGAAGCGCGCGTTCCCGAGGTTGTGATACAGGATCGACGTCTCTGAACGCTCGGGATGCAGATGGCCGGCGAACGCGTCGCCGAAACTGACCCACAAGCCATCCGGACGGCGCGGCTGGTCGGTCCGCGTGTACTTGCCGACATTGGTGACGAACAGATCGAGTAGTCCGTCTCCGTCGTAGTCGAAGAAGACCGCGCCGGAGGAGTGGCCTTTGGTGCCTTCAACGCCCGCCTGCGTGGTGATGTTCGTGAATTTGCCGCCGCCGTCGTTCCGGAACAGGATGTTGCCCTCTCGCACGGCGGTGACGAACAGATCCGGGTCGCCGTCGTTGTCGATGTCGGCAAACGCCGCACCGACGGACGCGCGGTCTCCGACCGCCACGCCGGCGCGCGCCGTGATGTCTTCGAAACGTCCGCCGCCGAGATTGCGATACAAGCCGTTCTTGCCGGCCTGGTTGGCAAAATACAGATCGAGACGGCCATCGCCATCGACGTCCGCGGCTGCGACGGCGGTGCCGTGATCGTAATGCGTTGCCCGGTAGTACTTGCCGATGTCGACGCTGTTCACGTCGACGAACGAGATCCCGGTTGAGCCAAGGCGGTCCGTGAACTTGAAGTCGTGCGGTGCCGCCATCGACTTCTCGGCGCCAGCCTGCGCGGCTCGCCGCTCCGCGATCCACTTCGGATCCGCCGCGTCAACCGGGACGAAGACGTCGGTTGTCGGCGGCTCTTTGACGACCGTCGCCAGCATGGCCTGGAGGTCACTGCGCCCTTCCTCGGTCAGCGCATCGAATGCGCCGCGGATGCGTCCCAGTCGATCGACGACCATGATGCTCTGGCTATGAACGATCGGCATGGTCGGGTCGGGCTGATCGCCGATCGGCAGTTTGAACCCGTCGCGAACGAGGCTGCGCACCGTCTCGCTCGTTCCGGTGAGGAACATCCAGCGCGCCGGGTCGGCGCCGTTCGTCCGGCCATACTCTCGCAGCACGTCAGGCCGGTCGAAGTCGGGATCGACGCTGAACGACACGAGCTTCACATCTCGGAGGGAGGGGCTCGCGTCGAGAGTCGTCGCGAGCTCCGCCATGCGGCGAGTGATCACCGGGCAGGTGCCCGCGCATCGCGTAAAGATGAAATCGGCGACCCAGACGCGTCCGCGCAGATCGGAAAGACCGGCGTTCTCAGCGCGCTCGTTCTCGAGCACAAACTCCGGCAGCGTGGCCAGAACACGAGGCGCGATGGAGGAGGACCCGGCCGCTGCCGCGCTCTGTGAACCGGGGAGCGCCTGCCGGCACGCCACGGCCCCGCCGATCACCGCGACGGACGCGACGATTGATCCGAGCCAGTTCGCCCTGTTCCTTGCCTGCATCACTTGTGTCCTTCCCTCTGTTTCTCGACCCACGCTCGATACGCCGCCGTATCTTCCACAACCAATGTCCCGCGCGTCCGGTCGGTGTGAGGCAGCCCGCACAGTTCGTCGCCGCGCAGGAGATAACGGCCAGCACGATCGGCGCGAAACCGGAATTCTGACGGCAGGTCGGGCGCGGCGAAATCGCGAAGCCCGAGCTCCGGCAGCCTGAAATCGCTGATGTAGTCGCGGCTGCTGAGAGCCAGCCGCACGTCAGCGCCGAGCGGCACATGAACCTCGCGGCCCGTCGGCACTTCAGTGGTACGGCGCGTCTGCTGGATCACATAGGAGGCGTGCCAACTCGTGTCCTCCGCGACGAGGCGTACATCGACCGCGTCGACCCGAATCGATGGCCGCCCGGAGCATCCGCTGACGCCGAGAATCGCGGTGAAAAAGCACCCGAGCCACATCGAGGAACGGACCACCGTTGACGGGCCCGTGACGGCAAACACGGGCGCCATCATACCGCCGTGGCCGAGCATATTCCTCGCCAACCGGAAGCGTCAGTCAGACAGCAGGTGTTCCTCGATGCCGTCAGGTTGGTCTGGTTCGAGGCAGACTTTCGTCAACCGAACTCGCTAACGGCCGATCCCATCGGCGGCATGCAGGACTGTGCATCCGCAGCCAGCGCGGCAGCGCACGTTATACTGATTCGATGTCCAGCGTTGTATCGGCTACCGGTTTGATGGCCGCCATCATGACGATGGCTTCGGTGCTCGCTCAAGAACGGCCCCGCACTCCGATCAATCCGGAAACCATCCCGACGACGCCGCCGGCTGTCGCGAAACTTGGCCCCGGTCTTTACCGTATCGGCGAGATCACGGTCGACACCGCCAAGCGCGAAGCTTCGGTGGCTGGCAAAGTCAACCCAGTCGAGACCCTGGAATTCGTGGCCAATACCCGTGACGGCCTGAAGGCGTATGAAAGCGCCCTGACACTCGACACCTATGCGGTGACCTTCAACGCCGCGATGTTGCTGCTCGGTCTCGACAAGGATCACGCGAGAGTTCCTCTTCAACATTTCGATCCGGCCCCCCCGCAAGGGGATCGCGTCGACGTCTGGATCGAGTGGACGCGGAATGGCGCACGTGTCCGGACACCAGCCGACCAGTTGCTCTTCGACAAGGCGACACGCAAGCCAATTTCCGCGAGCGAGTGGGTGTATACCGGATCGACGTTCGTTCCAGAGGGTCCCACTCAAAAGAGCACGCGTTACGTCGCGGATATCGACGGCGTGCTCATCGGCTTCGTTCACAGCCCGGCACCGATCATCGAGAGTGTCGCGGGTGCCGGCGTCCGCCGCTACGGGCTCATCGTGCTGAACCCGAACCTCGGGCTCGAACCCGACACGCCGGTGGTCCTGACGGTCAAGGCGCTCGGCGCCGCTCCCAAACCACACTAACCTGATCGCGTGCGACCGACCGTCGTCCTGAACGTCGTCGGTCTGACGCGCGCCCTGCTGGGCCAAGACACACCCCATTTGAACGCGCTGGTCGCCGACGGCGCTTGCGCCCCCATGCGCGCCATCACGCCCGCAGTCACATGTTCGGCCCAGGCGACGATGCTGACGGGCACGCTGCCGCGCGATCACGGAGTGGTCGGCAACGGCTGGTACTTCCGCGATCTTGCGCAGGTGATGTTCTGGCGGCAGTCGAATCAGCTGGTGCACGGCGACAAAGTGTGGGAGACCGCCCGCCGCCGCGATCCCACGTGTACGTGCGCGAAGATGTTCTGGTGGTTCAACATGTACAGCACCGCCGACTGGGCGGTGACGCCGCGGCCGATCTACCCGGCGGATGGCCGGAAGACCCTCGACATCTACTCCCAGCCCGCGGATCTACGCGCCAGGCTCGTCGCCGAGATCGGCCCGTTTCCGTTCTTCAACTTCTGGGGGCCGCAGGCCGATATTCGCTCGAGCCGGTGGATCGCCGACGCATCCATCTGCGTCGACCGATGGCATTCGCCGACGCTCCTGCTGGTCTATCTTCCACATCTCGATTACAACCTGCAGCGACTGGGGACCACCGACGCACGCATCCGCGTGGACGTGCGCGCCATCGACGAGATCTGCGGCACATTGATCGCGCATTGCCGCGAGCGCGGACGCCGGATCATCGTGCTGTCCGAATATGGTCTGGTGGACGTGGCCGGACCCGTACACATCAATCGCGCTCTGCGCGAGGCCGGGCTGCTCGCGGTGCGGGACGAGCTGGATACCGATGCCCTGGATCCGGGCGCGAGCGACGCCTTTGCCGTGTCTGATCATCAGGTGGCGCACGTCTATGTTCGCGAACCGTCGCGGATCGCCGCCGTCAAGGCGCTGCTCGAACGGCTCCCGGGCGTCGAGCGCGTCCTCGATCGCCGGGAGCAGGCCACGATCGGCCTGGACCACGAACGCTCGGGCGAGCTGGTCGCGATCGCCGCTCCGGATCGGTGGTTCACCTACTACTACTGGATCGACGATGGGCGCGCGCC
>Ga0193696_1000276_pt1 | contig 19393 bp, 16 predicted proteins | sample L3m1metaG_FD_145074 | JGI IMG/M metagenome (GOLD analysis project Ga0193696, IMG submission 145074) | Soil microbial communities from a riparian zone of the East river system, Colorado, United States - L3m1 | ecosystem: Environmental > Terrestrial > Soil > Riparian zone | place: USA: East River... | reverse complement strand
AAAAGTTGAGAGTTGCTGGGCGCGTGAGTCGCTTACGCGCCCAGTTGCGTCGCCAGGTCGTTGAAATCCCTGGCCGACAGATCGACCGACGCATCCCCCTTCAGGTCCGGCTTGCCGTCAGGCCCGAATTCCAACGGCCGGGTCACGAACGCCGTTTTCAGCCCCACGCCTTTCGCCGCCCGCAGGTCGCCCAGATGCGCAGCCACCATCATCACTGACGAGGGCGGGAGATCCAGGATGTCGGCGGCGGACTGGTACACCTCGCGATCGGGCTTGTAGTGGCGGACCAGCTCGGCGCCGAGAATCACGTCCCACGGCAATCCCGCGTGCTTCGCCAGATCCGTCATTAGCGACACATTTCCGTTCGACAGCGGCGCGATGATGAACTTCTTCTTCAGCCGCGTCAGCCCCGCGACGGCGTCCGGCCACGGCCGCAGCCGATGCCAGGCGTGATTGAGCCGGGCCTTCTCGACGTCGGACAACCCATCGATCTTGAACTCCACCAGGATGCGATCGAGCGTCATCCGATGAAGCGCGTCGAGCTTCGTCCACGGGAGCTCGCCGGTCCGCACGCGGTTCATGCTCGGGCCATAACCGGCGCGCCACGCGTCCGCGAACTTCGCGGCGTCAACGGCGACGCCCTTCAGCTTCGCCAGCGCCGCGATCTCGTCAGCCACCGACGATCGCCAGTCGACGACCGTCCCGAACGTGTCGAACACCAGCGCTTTCACCTCGACCGGGGTCGATCGCTGTGCTTGTAGTTTCATGGTAGCCACCACGGCAGCGCTGCTGGTCAGAAAGTCGCGACGCGAGAGGATCACGGCGTGCCTCCCTACTTCCGATAATCGAGCGCGGGCTTTCGGTCGGCCAGCCGCGTCTTGTACACGAAGTTCGGCCCGCGCTTCTGGTCGAACTCGGCCTTCGCTTTCTGAATGTGCGCCGGATCGGCGAAGAGATCGACCGTGGTGAGCGCCATCGACTTCGCAGCCACCATCATCCCTTTGACGCCAATCGTGCTGCCGGCGCACGCCGTGGCCTGCCAGCTGTGTGCCGGCACGCCCGGCGCGAAGGTCGCTCCAGTCATCGAGACGGACGGCACGTTCCAGCTGACGTCGGCATAGTCGGTCGAGGAGCTGTTGACGGCCCCGGTGCGCATCGGCCGGATCTTCTCCTGAGAGCCGATGGCGACATCGGGCGGATCGGTCAATGTCTTCCGGATCTCTTCTGCGAACCTGGCTTCCTCGGGCGTGTACGGGAATCCACCGATACGCTCGAGATTCTTGTTCATCAGACCGCTCAGATACTCGTTCGGCAGAACGTTGTACACCGCCCCGGTCACCTCGAGATCCATCGTCGTCCCGGTGCCGAGCGCCGCACCTTTGGCTGCGTCGACGATGCGATCCCAGATCTTGTCGAGGATCGGCATATTCGGCTGCCGGGCGTAGTAATAGGCCTCGGCGAAGTCGGGCACGACGTTGGGCGCCGCGCCACCGCGGGTGATGATGTAGTGGATGCGCGTTTCCTGCGGCACGTGCTCGCGCATCATGTTGACCATGTAGTCCATGGCTTCAACCGCATCGAGCGCCGAGCGTCCGCGGTCGGGCGCCGCCGCCGCATGCGCCGCGACGCCGTGAAAACGGAACTTCGCGGTGATGTTGGCGGTCGAGCTCGTCGGACTCGCCTCGTTGCGGTCGCCCGGATGCCACGACACCGCGACGTCGACATCGCTGAAGAGGCCGGCACGAACCATGTACACCTTGCCCGAGCCGCCTTCTTCGGCCGGCGTTCCGAAGTAGCGAAGCGTTCCCTGCTGTCCCGTTGCGGCCATCCAGTCCTTGACGGCGACCGCCGCCGCCAGCGCGGCGGTGCCAAGCAGGTTGTGACCGCAGCCGTGCCCCGGGGCGTTCTCTTCGATCGCATGGCGCGCCGCCGTCTGTGCTTCCTGCGACAGTCCGGGAAGCGCATCGAACTCGCCGACGATGCCGATGATCGGCTTGCCGGAACCGAACGTCGCCACGAACGCCGTCGGGATGTCGGCGACACCCGCCTTGACCTGGAAGCCCGCGGCGCGCAACTGCTGCTGCAGGAGCGCGCTGCTCTTGGCCTCCTGATAGCCGACTTCCGCGTATCCCCATATCTGTTTGGCGATGGTGGCGTAGCTCTCGCGCTTCGCGTCGATGCTCTGGACGAGCGACGCGCGTTCGTCGCCAGCGCCGCGCTGCGCCAGAAGTGCTGGCGACACAAGCAGTAACAGCCCGCTCGACGCCTGCAAAAGTCTTCGCATGCGCGCCACGATAGCATTAAGATCGCCGGACCATGATCACGTTTTTCCGCACGGCTCACAGAATCGTTTGCGGCGCGGCGGTGGCCTTCACGATGGCGGCCGTCGTCTCCGCGCAGCAGACGCCGACTTTCGTTCGCGATCCGAAAATCGCGATAGACGACGAGTACACGAAGAAGATCAAGGAATACACCACGCAGCCGTTCTTCGGCTCGCCGCTCGTGGATTATCTGCCGGCTTCGAAGACGGTGCCGACGCCCAAGGCGGTCCTCGGCGACGTCGCCGGCGCGCCGGGCAAGCTCCCGTACGCCGAGGAGGTCTACCAGTACATGCGCATGCTCGAGAAAGCGAGCCCGCGCGTGAAGGTCTACTCGATCGGCAAGACCGAAGAAGGCCGCGAGATGATCGCCGTCGCGATCGCCTCTGAAGCAATCATGGCGAAGCTGCAGGACAACTCGGCGCGCCTCGCCAAGCTCGCCGACCCGCGCACGATCAACATGGACGATGCGCAGGCAGAGCCGCTCATCAACACATCGACGCCGATCTACTACATCACCGGGACCATCCATTCGCCGGAAACCGGATCGCCGACCGCGCTGATGGAACTGGCATACCGGCTGACCGTCGACGACCATCAATACATCAAGTCGATTCGCGACAACCTGATCACGCTGATCACGCCGGTGATCGAGGTGGATGGCCGCAACAAGATGGTCGACATCTACAAGTGGCACCTCGCGCACCCGGGGCAGAACTGGCCGGGACTGGTGTACTGGGGCAAGTACGTCGCGCACGACAACAACCGCGACGCGATGGGCGTCACCCTCAAGCTCACCGAAAACGTCCTCAACACCTACATGCAATGGCATCCGCAGGTGCTGCACGACCTCCACGAGTCGGTGCCGTATCTGTACGACAACACGGTCGGCGACGGTCCCTACAACGCGTGGATCGATCCGATTCTCGCCGACGAGTGGCAGATGATCGGCTGGAACAACGTCTCGGAGATGACGAAGTTCGGGATGCCCGGCGTCTTCACGCATGGCAACTTCGACACCTGGTCGCCCGGCTATCTGATGTTCATCGCCGCGCTGCACAACGGGATCAGCCGGCTGTACGAGACCTTCGGCAACGGCGGCGCCGACACCGTCGAGCGATCGCTGCAGCCAAACGACTATGCCCGCACCTGGTACAAACAGAATCCGCCGCTCCCGAAGGCGCTGTGGTCGCAGCGGAACAACAACAACTATCAGCAGACCGGGCTCCTCACGTCGCTGCACTATTTCGCCGCGAACAAGCAGCTGTTCCTGCGCAACTTCTACACGAAGAGCAAGCGTTCGATCCTGAAGGCGCGCACGGAAGGACCTGCGGCGTACGTGTTCACGGCCGACGACCCGCGCCCGGGCGCGCAAGCCGATCTGCTGCGCACGCTGCAGAAGCAAGGCGTGGAGATTTCGCGCGCGACGGCCTCGTTTACCGTCACGGTGCCGGGAAAGAAAGCCCCGGCGCGTCCGACGACGACGAATAACAGTGGGCAGGACGGGCGGGACGGGCAGGACAGCGTGGGCGGTCCGAACGGGCAGGATGGGCAGGATAGGCCGGAGGGGAAGGAAAAGGCATCCGCCACGGCTACCCGAACGTTTCCTGCCGGCTCCTACATCGTTCGCATGGACCAGCCGTACAGCCGCATCGCCGATTCACTCCTCGACTATCAGTACTGGAGCCCGAACGATCCGCAGCGGACGCCGTACGACGACACCGGCTGGACGTTCCCCGAGCTGTACAACGTGCAGACCGTGCGCGTGAGCGACGTGAAGGTGCTCGACGCGCCGGTGGAGAAAGTCAGCGGCGAAATCCGGCCCAAGGGCGCCGTGACGGACGCCGGTTCGATCTTCCTCGTCAATCACAACGCCGACATCGCGCTGGCGACGCTGCGCTACAAGCTCAAGGACGCCTCGTTCGAAGCGGCCGAGGAGCCGTTCGACGCCGCCGGCCGGAAATTCAGCCGCGGCTCGTTCATCATCAGGAACGCCGGCGCGGCGGACGTCCAGAAGCTGTCGGCCGATCTCGGTCTCCAGATCGTCGCGACCGGCACCGCGCCTGACGTGAAGACCCATCCGATTCGGGCGCCGCGCGTCGCGATCCTCCACACGTGGCTGACCACGCAGACCGAAGGGTGGTGGCGTCAGGCGTTCGACAACGCGCAGGTGCCGTTCACCTACATCAACACGCAGCAGGTCGCGAAGGACGACAACCTCAACGCGAAGTTCGACGTCATCGTCTTCCCGCCGGTCGGCCGCGGCACGGAAGGCATCGTGAACGGCATGCCGATGTGGGGGAACCCGCTGCCCTGGAAGAAGACCGCTGAAACGCCAAACCTCGGGTCCGAGGATCAAACGGACGACATGCGTCCCGGACTCGGCTGGACGGGCGTCGCGCACCTGCAGACGTTCGTGCGCAACGGCGGTCTGCTGCTGACGGTCATGGACACGGCCGACCTCGCCATCTCTACCGGTTTCACACCCGGACTGTCGGTCGCACAGCGCCAGCGCCTGCGGATTGTCGGGAGCGTCGTGCGGTCGAAGATGGTGGACGCCACGAGCCCCATCACGTACGGCTACACCGACAACCTCGCCATCTGGTGCGACAACGGGCCGATCTTCAACGTCTCGAGCGTGTTCGGCGGCCGCGGCGGGCGGCGCCTCGGGCCGGACGATGGCGGCAACCGGCCGACGGGCCGGGGCACGACTGAGGATGCCGACACACCGCAGGGGCGGCCGGGCGTCGACATCCCGGCGGAGCCGAAGGTCGATACCTGGCAGGCGGTGCCGATCACCGAGGAGCAGCTGCGCAACGGCATCAACGTCATCCCGCCAAACGCGCGGCCGCGGGTCATCCTTCGCTACGCCGATACGCGCGAGCTGCTCGTGTCGGGCCTGGTCGAGAATGGCGGCGAAATCGCGCAGCACGCGGCAGTCGTCGACGTACCGCTCGACAAGGGCCACGTGATCGCGTTTTCGAACAACCCGATCTGGCGTGGCGAGACGGAAGGTAGCTACTTCCTGGTGTTCAACGCGCTGCTGAACTTCGACCGTCTCGACGCTGGCAGAAAACTCGACCAGCGCTGAGTCGCGTGGGTCAGGTGGGTCAGGTGGGTCAGGTGGGCCACGTGGGTCGTGTAGGCCTGGTAGGTCAGGCAGGTAAGAGTTCTTACCCGACCTACTAGACCTACCCGACCTACCAGGGTCGCTTCGTCGTCTAACCTCCGAGGCTGATATGTCGCGAGCGTGTTTTTGTCTCGTGGCCCTGGTTGTTCTTCCCGTCGCGGTGTGCGCGCAGCCGCCTGCGCCGCCCCGCGATACCTCTCCACAAACCGGCACGGCCGTGATTCGCGGGCGCGTGCTCGTTGACGGCACCGATCACGCGCTGCCGCGGACCCAAATCAAAGCGACGTCCGACAAGGGCCGGACCTACGACGCGAACACGGATGGGGACGGTCGATATGAGCTGAAACAGCTCCCGGCCGGCAGGTACATGGTGTTGGCGAGCAGGTCGAACTATGTCGCTCATACATGGGGTCAGAAACGGCCGGGCGGCGCGGGGACCCGCATCGACGTCGCCGACGGGCAAGCGATCGCGGCGGTCGATTTCAAGCTGATGCGCGCCGGAGTGATTGCAGGCCGCGTCGTGGACGAAGCGGGTGACGCCGTCACCGATGTGCAGGTGATGCCTCTGCGATCGCAGTACAGCAACGGGGAGCGGCGGCTCGTTCCCACGGGACGCGCGGCCAGCACGAACGATCTTGGAGAGTTTCGCCTCTTCGGGCTGGCGCCCGGCCGCTACTACCTTTCTGCCATGTACCGAAACATGATGGGCGGCGACACCGACGATCGCTCCGGGTACGGCCCGACCTACTATCCCGGCACCGGAAACATGGCCCAGGCGGAACGCATCACCATCGCTGCCGGTCAGACCATCGCCGGGACAAACTTCACGCTGTTGCCCATTCGCACCGTTCGGGTTTCGGGTATCGCGCTTGACGCGCAGGGACGTCCGCTTGGCGGCTCGTTTATTTCGACGATGTCACGCTCGATGCTGGGGATGGGCGGCGGCGGGACGACCGTGCGTCCGGACGGCAAATTCACAGTCTCTGGGTTGACGCCTGGTGAATACATGCTTCGAGCGAACATGCCCGGGGGCGGCGAAGCTGCCATGACATCTGTCACCGTTGCCGACAGCGACATCAACGACGTGCAGTTGATCGTCCAAAAGCCACCGACGATTCGCGGCCGCGTCGTGCTCGACGACAGTGCTCCGGCGCCGAAGGGCTCCAGCCTCAGGTTCTTCCTCCAAGCCGACCTGCCGATGATGGGCGGTGGGAACGCGCAGGTGAAGGACGATTTCACGTTCGAGGCGACGATGGCGGCAGGCCATGCGCGAGTGACGTTTTTCGGTGGCGATTGGCGGCTGCGCACCGTCCGGCTCGATGGCGCCGACGTCACCGATATCGGCTTCGATGTGCCTCCGACCGGCATCAACGGCCTCGTCGTGGAGCTTTCCGCGCGGCACGCGGATCTGTCGGGCACGGTGGTGGACGCGAACGGCGCCGCGTCGCGCGACTACGTGGTGCTGATCTTTCCGCAGAATCCGGAGCAGTGGACGAGGCCGAATGCCGTGTTTACCGCGCGTCCGGCCGGGGACGGCGCTTTCAAACTCAGAGTGCCCGGAGGCGACTATTACGCCGTTGCGCTCGAGGAGCTCGAGCAGGGAGCAGCGTCGAACGATCCGGACATCCTTGGCCAGCTGCGCGATGGCGCGCAGCGTCTGTCGATCGCCGACGGAGAGACGCGGTCGCTCGTGCTGAAGTTTTCTCCTCCAGTGGTGTACTGAGATGCTCATCCTCATCGCGCTCCTCGCCATCGGTCAGCTGCCTGCCGCCGACGTTGAAAAGCCGGGCACGGCGACGCTGCGCGGCCACGTGCTGGCCGCGGACACGGGCCGGCCTCTTCGAAAGGCGCAGGTACGGATTTTCGCCGGAGAGATCCGGGAGAACCGCCTCGCGACCACAGACGACGACGGCCGGTACGAGTTCAAGGAAGTGAAAGCCGGCCGCTACACGATCAATGCAACGAAGGGCAGCTACATCTCGCTGTCTTACGGGCAGACGCGCCCGCTCGAGGCCGGTACGCCGCTGGAAATCAAAGACGGACAAACCGTGGAGCGCGTGGATTTCAGCCTGCCGCGCGGCGCGGTGATCACCGGGCGCATCTTCGACGAGTTCGGCGAGCCGCTGTCGGACGTCATGGTCGCGCCGATGCGATATCAGTTCGTCCAGGGCAAGCGCACGCTCATGGGCGCCGGCCGGCAGGCGATCACCGACGACAACGGCGAGTTCCGTCTGTTCGGCATCATGCCGGGCCAGTACTACCTGCAGGCCACCTGGCGGTCGAACATGGGGTTCGGCCAAGGCGGTGAGAACCAGCCGGCGTACGCGCCGATGTTCTTTCCGGGCGTGCTCGAGGCGTCCGAAGCGCAGCGTTTCACGATTGGTGTCAGCCAGCAGCTGAGCGACCTCGTGATGGCGTTGAAGCCAACGAAGGCGGTGCGCATCAGCGGGACGGTGCTGACGTCCGATGGCCGTCCCGCGACCGGGATGCTGAACGTGATGCGCAGCACCGCAGGTATGGGTGTCGTGGGCAGCATGGGCGCCATGATCAAGCCGGACGGTTCATTTCAACTGAGCGGCGTCGCGCCAGGTGAGTATCAACTGCGTACGTTTCCGAACGGGCCATCCGGGCCCGACGCCGAAACGGCCATGGCCAAGATCACGGTCGCCGGCGACGACATCACCGACCTTCAACTGGTGTCGAGCAAACCGTTGTCTGTGTCTGGACGCGTGATCGTCGATCCAGCCGCCGCCCAATCGCTGCCTGCCTCGCTGTTCGTGGCGGCGTTTTCGATGGACGGACCGAATTTCGGCGGCGGGGGGCCGGGACGAGTGGCCGACGACTACACCTTCGTGCTCAAGACCTCGCCGGGCCGGGCGCGCATCATCCTGTCGAACGCGCCTGCGGGCTGGTCGATCCGGGCGCTTCGGCTGAACGGCGCCGACGTGCTCGACAGCGGCATCGAGTTCAAGCCAAACGAGAACGTGCGCGGTCTCGAGGTCGAGCTGACCAACAAAGTGTCGGTGGTGACCGGCCTCGTGACGACTGGGAGAAGCGAAGCGTCGAGAGACTACACGGCCATCGCGTTTTCGCAGGACAGCGATCGATGGAAGGACACGAACTCGCGCTACATCCGGACGGGCCGTCCGGATCAGGATGGCCGATTCAAGATCTCAGGGCTGCCTTCAGGCGACTACCTGTTAATCGCGGTTGACCACATCAATCCAGGCGAGTCTTCTGATCCGGAGTTCCTCGAACGCATCCGCACAAAGGCGACACGTTTTTCGCTCTCCGAAGGCGAGACGAAGTCGATCGACCTGAAACTGAACTCGTCGTCCTAGCAGCTAGAACATGTCGCCGTGCCAGTACAGTGCGCCTGCCGGATCCGGGAGTTTCGGAACCGACCGGCCCAGCCCGCGCATCATCATGATGTCCGACGACGGCCGCTCGCCGAGGATCTCGATTTGCGGCGGCCGGAGGTCAGCCGGGAGCCACGCGATCATCGCCGGCCGCGGGGCTGACGGATCCCTCGCAATCAGGCCCTGAAGAATCGCGCCGACACGCGCGCCCGACGGATCTCGATCGCCACACTCCTCGAGCACCCACGCACCGCGGCGGACGGTGACGACGACATAGGCGACCGCCGAGCCGCCTTCTTCAGCGACAAAGAATTGCACTTCGCGGTCGCCGGCCGGAGCCAGACCCGCCAGCAGGCGCTTCCGGACAATCGCGAAGTGCACGAAGTCGCGGTCGCGCTCGAGACGGAACCGGTAGCGCTCGGCGCGGGCGCGTCCCATCGCGACGATGTCCGGCAAGTCGCGATCCTCGCCGGCGCGGACGAGCGTCATCGGCGCCCCGCGCCTCGTGTCCTCGACCACGCGCAGCGACAGATCCGGCGTCGCGATCGGCTCGAACCCAAGACCTGCGTAGTAGTCGCCACCGATGATCGAGAAGAGGAGCGCGGCCGTCGCGCCTTCGCCGGCCGAGCGTTCCAGCAGACGCTCGACGAGCGCCCGCGCGTGTCCGCGGCCGCGGTGGGCAGGCGCGGTGAACAGCGCACCGATACCGGCGATTCGCAGCGGCCGGCCGTCGAGCGAGGCGTCGAGGGTATACAGCTTGGCGCTCGCCAGCACCTCGCCCCGCTCGACGAGCGCGAAGCGCAGCAGGTGCGTGCGACCCCAGGGCGTCGCCAGCTGGCCCACGTAGTAGCGGCCGTATGCGGCGCGGCTCAGACCGTCGTGCCAGACCGGGAAGCTGTGGTCCAGAACTTGTTGAAGATAAGGACCTTCGACGATCGCTAGATCTGCCATCGGGCGCCAGAATTGTACGGCGATTTTCTTAAACGTTCCGGCTCGATGGCCTGTCTAACCTGAGAAATGAAGCGATTTCTGCCACTTGTTCTGCCGCTCACCATTGCAGTTCTCGCCACATCCCGGCCGGCTGCGACGACCCATCCGGCGGGCCAGGCTGGAGACACGGCCGGAGACAAAACCATCGTGCACGTGCTCAACCGTGTCGCCTTCGGACCTCGGTCCGGCGATGTCGACCGGGTCCGTGCGATCGGCATCGACCGTTACATCGATCAGCAGCTGCACCCCCAGCGTGTTGCCGATCCGGGCATGGCGGCGCGATTGAGCGATCTGGCTTCCATCGGCATGAGCTCGCGCGAGATCGCGCGTGAGTACGAGCTGCCGCAGCTCCAAGCCAGGCGCGAACGGAAACAGAACGCCCAGGCCGACCAGGCTGGAGCGCCGCCAAAATCCGATCCGCTCCAGCAGAAGGCCAGCGGCGTGATCGTGGAGCTGGCCGAACAGAAGGTGCTGCGCGCGATCTACAGCGAGCGGCAGCTGGAGGAAGTGCTCACCGACTTCTGGTTCAACCACTTCAACGTCGACGCGCGCAAGGGGCCGGCCCGCTTCATGCTGACGGAGTACGAGCGGGAGACGATCCGGCCGCACGTGCTCGGCAAGTTTCGCGATCTGCTCGAAGCAACCGCGAAAAGCCCGGCGATGCTGTTCTATCTCGACAACTGGATGAGCGCGGACCCGAACGGTCCGCACGCCGACATGTCGCCGCCACGCGTCAATCGCCGTCCGTTCGGCGGCCGCGTCGTCGTGCCGGGCGGCGTCCGTCAACGGCCGCAGGGCAAAAATGCACCCAAGGGCCTGAACGAGAACTACGGCCGCGAGCTGATGGAGCTGCACACGCTGGGCGTGGATGGCGGCTACACGCAGAAGGACGTCACCGAGGTCGCGCGCGCGTTCACCGGGTGGACGATCCAGAACCCGAGGCAGGGCGGCGGCTTCACCTTCAACCCACGCCTCCACGATGCCGGACAGAAGGTGGTGCTCGGCCACATCATCAAGGCAGGCGGCGGGCAGTCCGACGGCGAACAGGTGCTTGAGCTCCTCGCGAAAGAACCGGCGACGGCGCGCTTCATCGCGACCAAGCTGGCACGCCGTTTCGTCAGCGACACGCCGCCGCCGGCGCTCGTCGACCGCGCCGCGGCGCGGTTCCGGGCGACCGATGGCGATTTGCGCGAGGTGACGCGGACCATTCTGACCTCGCCGGAATTCCTGGGGCGCGAGTCCTACCGCGCCAAGGTCAAGACGCCGTTCGAATTCGTCGTCAGCGCCGCGCGGGCGGTCGGCGCCGATGTGCAGGAAGCGCTGCCGCTCGTCCGTCAGCTGCAGCAGCTCGGGATGCCGCTCTATCAGTGCCAACCGCCGACGGGCTACAGGGACACGGCGGACGCGTGGGTCAACACCGGCGCGCTGGTCAGCCGCATGAACTTCGCGCTGACGCTTGCCGGCAACAAGCTGCGCGGCGTATCGGTGGCGTCGCTGCCGACCGCAGACGAGGTACTCGCCGGCGATCTGTCGGAGACGACGCGCGCGACGATTGCAAAGGCGACCGATGTGCAACAGATGGCGGCGCTCACCCTCGGTGCGCCGGAATTTCAACGACGGTGATTTCATGGTGTCACGAAGAGTCTTTCTGAAAAACGGCGCGTTCGCCTTCGTCAGCCTCGGCTTCGCGCCGTCGTTCCTCTCGCGCACGGCGCTGGCGGCGACGGGACGGGCGAAGCAGCTGATCGCGATCTTTCAGCGGGGCGCGGTGGACGGGTTGAGCCTGGTCGTCCCGTTCGGTGAGGCCGACTACTACCGCGCGCGGCCCAGCATCGCGATTCCGCGTCCGAACGGCGAGATCGGCGCTCTGGATCTCGACGGGTTTTTCGGGTTCAACCCGCGCCTCCAGGCATTGAAACCGCTCTGGGACCGCCGCCAGCTGGCCATCGTCAACGCCTGCGGATCGCCGGACAGCACGCGGTCGCACTTCGACGCGCAGGACTACATGGAAACCGCGACGCCTGGTGTGAAGAGCACGGCCGACGGATGGCTGAACCGGTACCTGCAGGCGCGAAAGGCGGAGGAAGCGACGCCGTTCCGAGCGGTGGCGCTGACGTCGCAGCTGCCGCGCATGCTCCAAGGCACGGCACCCGCCCTGGCGATGAGCCAGATCGCGCAGTTCGGGATTCGCGGCGGTCAGGGCGGCGATGGCGCCGGCGCGTCGTTCGAACGCGAATACGCCGCGGCGGCCGACCATCTCCTGAACGGCACGGGCAAGGAAGCGTTCAACGCCATCAAGATGCTCAAGAGCACCGACCCGTCCCGCTACCAGCCAGCGAACGGCGCGGAGTATCCGCGCAGCCCGTTCGGGCAGGCGCTCCGGCAAATCGCGCAGCTGACCAGATCGAACGTCGGCCTCGAGGTTGCGTTTGCCGACGTCGGCGGGTGGGACACGCACGTGAATCAGGGCGCCGCGCAGGGTCAGCTTGCCAACAAGCTCGACGATTTTTCACGCGCGATCGCGGCGCTGGTCGCAGACCTCGGCGATCGGATGGAAGACACTGTCATCCTGACGATGTCCGAGTTTGGACGTGCGGTGAACGAAAACGGCAATCGCGGCACGGACCACGGCCACGGCAACGCGATGATGGTCATCGGCGGCAACGTGCGCGGCGGGCACGTCTACGGCAAGTGGCCGGGCCTGGCGGCCGAGAAGCGCTACGAGGGCCGCGACCTCGCGGTCACCACCGATTTCCGAGATGTCTTCGGAGAGATCGTCGCCCGTCACCTCGGCGTGTCGAACCCGAGCGCGATTTTTCCGGGCTACAACGTACAGCCGTCAAGATACCCGGGACTGTTCGCCTGATTTGATCTGATCGTCACCTTGGCAGAATAATCCGCGGCATGCCGAACACGGACGGCTTGGTCGCGACCTTCGCCGCGCTCCGTGCGATCCTCGAGCCGCAGGCCAAACGGTTGACCGTCACGGTCGACGCGCCCGGACATTTCGAGCTCGCATCACCAACCATGACGGATCGCATCGGCCGGCCGCTCTTCTGCGCGGCGGTGAAGATCAACAAGAGCTCCGTCAGCTACCACTTCATGCCGCTGTACGGCAACATGTCGCTGCGCAACAGTCTCTCGCCGGCGCTCAGGAAGCGCCTGCAGGGGAAAGTGTGCTTCAACTTCACCACCGTCGAGCCCGGCCAGCTCAAAGAGCTCGCGGCGGTCACGAAAAAGGGCATTGCGGGTTTCAAGAACCTCAAGCTCCCCTGGGCGTGACCGTTTCCTTCGCCAATTCGTCACATGATGCTGACTGATCTTCCAACCCCCCAGGTTCTGATCGATCGGGCGCGGTCGATGCGGAACATCGATCGTGCACAGCAGCTGGCCTCGAACGCCGGCGTGGCGCTGCGACCGCACGCGAAAACGCACAAGTCCCCGGTCGTCGCGAAATGGCAGATCGATCGCGGCGCCGTCGGCGTCTGCTGCGCCAAGGTGGGCGAGGCGGAAGTGTTCGTCGCCGCCGGGATCGCCAACATCCGATTGCCCTACCCGGTCAGCCCCTCGAACGCGTCGCGCATTCTGGCCCTGCTGGATCGCGCAGCGATTTCGATCATCGTCGATCACCTGGATGTCGCGCGCGGCTGGTCCGAGGCGATGGCCCGGGCCGGACGCACGCTCGACGTCCTGATCAAGGTGGACGTCGGATTCCATCGTTGCGGGATCGACCCTGACGGCGACGCGCTCGGGTTCGTGCAGCGGGTTTCGGCGCTGCCGGGACTTCGCCTGCGTGGCCTGTTGAGTCATGCCGGCCACGGATATCACGCCTCGTCCGACGACGAGCTGCGCGCCGTGGCGCATCACGAGGCGGAGATTCTCACGTCGCTCCGCGATCGCGCTGTGGAAGCCGGCATCCCGCTCGAGGAGCTATCCGTTGGCGCGACGCCGACGCTCCGCTTCAGCGCCGGCGAGCGTGGCCTGACGGAACTGCGTCCCGGCAACTACGTGTACTTCGACCGCACGCAGCTCGCGCTCGGATCGGCGACGCTCGACGACTGCGCGCTGACGGTGCTCTCGAGCGTGGTGACGCAGCACGATGGGCGCATCATCCTCGACGCCGGGAGCAAAACGCTGACGAACGATCAGGCGCGCGGTATCACGGCGGCACCGGGGTACGGCGCGATCCTGACCGCGGACGGCGCGGCGATTGACGACCGGCTGACGATCGAGCGCCTGTCCGAGGAACATGCGACGGTGCGCGTGACCGGCGCCACGGCATTGAAGCCGGGCGATCGCGTGCGCATCGTGCCGAATCACTCGTGCGTCGTGTCGAACCTGGTGAACGAGGTGCGGCTGGTCGACGGCGAACGCGTAATTGACACGCTTCCGGTCGCCGCCCGGGGTAGAATCCAGTAACCCCATGGCTGACAAGACGAAGGCAGAGATCGGCGACGCGCTCGGCATGATCGAGACGCGCGGCCTCATCGGGATGATCGAGGCGGCCGACGCCATGGTCAAGACGGCGAACGTGGTGTTCGTGGGCTGGCAGAAAGTCGATGCCGGTCTGGTCACCGCCATCATCCGCGGCGATGTGGGCTCCGTGAAAGCGGCAACCGATGCCGGCGCCGCGGCGGCTCGCCGCGTCGGCGAGCTCATCGGCGTGCACGTCATCCCCCGTCCCGCCGACGACCTCGAGAAGGTCTTTCCTATCCGCTGACTTTGAACTTTTAGCTTCTAACTTTTCGCTTCTAACTTTTCGCTTTTACCTTTCGTCTACTGACCTTGCCTCGCAGCTCCTTCAGCAACCCTTCGTTGCCAATCGCCAGCAGCGGCTGCGCCGGCGTCTTCAGGAGATTGAAGAACTGACCGGTGCGGGTGCGTGCATAGATCTCTCGGCCGTCGGTCAGCAGTTCGACCTGGCCGCCGCCGCCGGTGGCCTCGAACAGACGCGTCCCGAACTGGTCGCCAAGCACCCGCAGGATGCTGTGGAGCTGATGGACCGTGAACCCGCGGCGCTTGAGATCCGCCAGTGCGAGCAGCTCGAACAGCTCGATCGGCGTATATCGCCGTTCGGTGTAGCCGCCGGCACTGGTCTTGTGCGACGGGATTGCCGGCGAGAGCAGGCCACCCGCGTCCCACAGCTGCAGCTGCCGCGCCGTCAGCCCGGTCAGCGCCGCGACCTCGCGCGAACTGTAGGTGCGCTTCAGGCGCATTGATCGGCCATGGCGGCGCCTTCGAAGTCTTTCGCGGTCAGTCCTCCCTCGCTGTGGGTCGAATACGTGAGCGTCACGCGCTTGTAGTTGATCAGTATGTCTGGATGGTGATCCGCGGCCTCGGCCTTCGGCGCCAGGCAGTTGACGAACTTGATCGCCTCGAGAAAATCGCGAAACGTGAACTGCTTGCGGATGGCGTCGCCCTGAAGCGTCCAGCCGTTGAGACCCTTGATCCGCTGCTCCGCGTCGGTGAGAGATAGTCGCGCCATGAATTCTCCCTCTGTGTCCTTTGTAACCTCTGTGTCCTCTGTGCGTGCGCGTCAGGCTTCGGGTTTCAGCGCGCGAACGCTATCCAACTTCATGCGCGCGCGCTCGACTGCCGCCAGCGCATCCCGCTGGATCTCGACGGCGGTCGGTCCCTCGGTGGGACTCGTAAAGGCGCTGCCGGAAACGGTTCGGTGATACGCGCGTTCCGCCTGCTGCAACGCGTCGAGCGCCGCGGCATGGTCTCCCTGCCAGTCGAGCCAGCGTGTCAACCGCTCGATCGCATCGTGCGCCGTGTCGCCAGCGCACTCGATGCCGAATGGATCGCCCGTATCTTCCCGTACGGCGTGCGCCACCCATCGGCCTTCGCGTTCGGCGCAGAGTATTTTCATCATCCGGCAAAACGGGACGGACCGAGGGCGGCGATGAGAGGGTCGACGCGGCCGTCGAGCATGGCGTCGGCCACCAGCCGGGCGGTCAGCGGCGCCAGCAGCACGCCGTTTCGATAGTGTCCCGACGCAAACATGACGTTCGGCGCACTGTCCAACGCGCCCATGATCGGCAGGCCGTCCGCGGTGGCCGGCCGCAGGCCGACGCGCGCGCCGCGAAAGCCGGCCGCCCAGGCGTGCGGCACCGCCTCGCAGGCGGCGGCGAGCAGATCGTGCACGCCCGCCACGGTCGCGCGTTCGTCGAAGCCGGCTTCTTCCACTGTGGCGCCGACGAGCATGGTGCCATCGTCCCACGGCACGAAGTAGCAGCGGTGGGTCCAGGTGACGCGTCGCATGCGCGGTCCCACCCACGCGAGCGACAGCAGTTGCCCGCGCACCGGACGGACCGGCACCCGCGCTGTGGCGCCATCGATCGAGATTTCGCCCGACCAGCTCCCGGCGGCGACGACCACCGCGTCGCCGCGCAGCGATCCGCGATCGGTGTCGACGACGATTTCGCCGCGGCTGCTCGTGATGCCGCGCACGCGGCGCTGTTCGATCAGCTGAGCACCCGCGCGTCTGGCCGCGGTGGCGATGGCGCGGGTCAGGTCGCTCGCGGCCACGAATCCATGCGTGTCGATGACGAGGCCGCCGACGACGACGTCGCCCACGAGCGGCTCCTCGGCGCGGACGGCCGCGGCGTCGAGCAGCCGCGCGCTGACGCCGCGCTCCGCGAGGGCGTCAGCGCTGGCGGCGAGCCGGCACATTTCCACCTCGCTCATGGCGACGTCGATCGTCCCGTTGCGATGATAGGGAATCGCCGCGCCGCTTTCGGCGGAGACACGCGCGATGAAATCGTCGTAGAGATCGAGACTGCGAACCGCCAGGTCCTGAAGCGGTCCGTGCGCACCGGCTTCGATGTACGGCGCCAGCACGCCGGCTGACGCCTGCGTCGCGCCCATGCCGACCGGCCGTTCGTCGACGATCTCGACCGAGGCGCCGCGCGTCGCCAGCTCATGGGCGACGGCGCAGCCGATGATGCCCGCGCCGACGACGATGATGTCGGAAGGGGGCGTCATTCGACCGTTTATACCTCAATCCGCTGACGGGGCCGACCCGGGGACCCGGGGTCGTGACGGGGCCGACCCGGCGGGACCCGGGGTCGGACACCGTATCCGACACCGGATCGGACACTGGGTCCGTCACCGGATCGGACATCGGGTCCGATCCACGTCCGATCGCTGATCCCAGCACCCGCCGCTACGCAGTCTCCAGTACTTCTGACCCTTCCGGTGCTGGCGCCGGGACCGACGCGGGGTGTTTTCGACGGTCAGGCAGGGGACAACGTTGGAGCGCCAGCTCGCTCTCCGTCAACGTCGTGGAGCATATCGCCGCGTACGCCTCTTGACGCGCGCGGGGTGACGCTCCGAGCGACAGATAAGTCGGGTGCAGAGTGAGCCATGAAGTGGGTTCTCCAAGCGCATGAACGCGATAGCTGGACCACGGATAGTCCTGCGGCTGTGACACGAGCCCGGCTCGAACAGGGTTTTGTTCGATGTACCGCAGGCAGATCAACCATTGACGCTCGTCTTCAATGAGCACCGTGCGCGGACGGTAACCCCAAATCGTGCCAGTTCGCCGATGCTTTCGATTGTAGTAGCTCGAATAGTCGGCGTTGACTCGCTTCATGGCGCGCGGCAGCGCCAACGCATGTCTCGGCGTCACTTGAAGGTGGTAATGGTTTCTCATCAGGGCGTACGAGTGAACGTCTACTCCCTCCAGGCGTGCGCCATAGCGAACGAGCCTGAGGAAGACGTGATAGTCGTCGGCGTCATCGAAGATCGGCATCCGGTTGATGCCTCGGTGCATGACGTGAACGCTTAGACCTTCGACGTAGAGGCGAAATGGGCGCGGCATGCCGGAGTTCAGAGCAAAAGGCGTTCTGACCCGCGGCGCTCGAAAATACTGGGTTTCCTGAGGGTGCGCGCCAAAACGTTGCAGAATCTGCACCTTCCCAAGCCGGCGTGATCGCGAAAACCGTGAGGTACCCGACACCGGATCCGGCACTAGATCGGACACCGTGTCCGACCCCGGATCGGACACGGTGTCCGATCCTGGCACTGATCTCGGCGGCTATCGCGCGTCGAGCACTGGCAGCGTCACGAACGACGGCAGCGACGCCGATCGGAAGACCTTGTGCGTCGCCTTCCGGTACTCGCTGTCCTTGGCGTGGTAGATGTCGGTGAAGGTCTGCGGATTGCGATCGAACATCGGGAACCACGAGCTCTGGATCTGCACCATCAGCCGGTGGCCCTTCAGGAACGTGTGAAACTTGTCGCCTAACGTGAAGGTCAACTTCGTCGGCTGACCCGGAACCATCGCCTCCGGGTGGCTCATGCTGTTGCGAAATTTCGCGCGCAGGATGTCGCCGGCGAGCAGCATCTGGAAGTGCCCCATCGGCGCCGCCAGGTTGCCCGGATAGACGTCGATCACCTTCACGATCCAGTCGCCGTCGGTTCCAGTCGTTGAAACGTTGAGGCTGACGTCAATCGGCCCCGCGATCGTCAGATCGTCGGTCAGCGGAGGCGTCTGGTAGACGAGGACGTCCGGCCGGCCCCACACAAACCGCTGATCCTCGACCATGAAGACATGTCCCTCGGTCGTCGTGATCTCGGCGGTGTACGGTACCGGCTTCGCGGGATCGCTGACGTAGTCGTCGAACGCCTCGTCCGATCGATCGGCCGGGGCGCCGAACGCCAGCTTCCCGCCGGCCTGCAGATACAGGTTGCGGGCCCGCGCGCCGGCAGGCGGCCACTGCGGATAGCTGTGCCACCTGTTGCCGCCGGTCTCGAACACGACCGCCTCCGCGAGATTCAAGCGCCCTTTGTCCTTCAGGTAATAGTTGAAAAACGGCAGCTCGATGTTCGCGCGGTAATAGGCGGCGGTCTTCGACCCGAACGAAATCTGGCCCAGCGTGTCGCCGTCGCTCCGGGCCCACCCGCCGTGCAACCACGGTCCAACGGCCAGCGTCGTCTTGTTCGACGGATTCTTCTCTTTCAGCGCGCGATACATGCGGAACGGACCGTAGAAATCCTGCGCGTCGAACCACGCCGCGACGATCAGCACCGGGTGATTGATGTTGACGAGATCCTTGGGTACGTTGCGCGCCTGCCAGTACTCGTCGTACGTGCCGTGCGCCATGTGATCCTTGTAAGTCGGCACATCGTCCGCAAAATACTTGAGCGCGTTGGCGGCGGATCCCATCTCGAGGAAGAAGCGATAGCCGTCCGGCGTGCCGTAGTCGAACCGCTCCGTATCGCGCTCTGACGGCGCGACACGGGCCCGGGCGTTGGTCGACATCCAGTTGAAGCCGTACATCATCTGATACGCACCGCCAGAGTGATAGTCGTCGCCGAAGAACTGATCCTGCGGAGGCGCTTGCGGTGACGACGCCTTCAGCGCAGGGTGCGCGTCGATCATCCCCATCGACACTTCCCAGCCGGCCCACGAGATGCCCCACTGGCCCACGCGGCCGTTGTTGTTGGGCACGTTCTTGACGAGCCAGTCGATGGTGTCCCAGGTGTCGGTGCTTTCGTTCGGCTTCGACGATCCCTTGACGATCGGCACGTGATGAACGAACTCGCCCTCGGACTTGAACTTCCCGCGTGTGTCCTGATAGACGAAGACG
>Ga0193696_1000275_pt1 | contig 19483 bp, 26 predicted proteins | sample L3m1metaG_FD_145074 | JGI IMG/M metagenome (GOLD analysis project Ga0193696, IMG submission 145074) | Soil microbial communities from a riparian zone of the East river system, Colorado, United States - L3m1 | ecosystem: Environmental > Terrestrial > Soil > Riparian zone | place: USA: East River... | reverse complement strand
TCATCGGCGAACAGCGCTCGGAACGCTGGCATCTCTGAGATGAACTGCGCGAGCTTTGCCGCTCGGGACGAATCCTCCGCCGGCACATCGTCCGCCGTCGGCTTGTTCGCGGCGGCCCGGAGTTCGCCCATGATCGTAATGACCTGGTCGATCCGGTCGAGGTTCTTCTTGGCGAACACGGCGCCGGCGCGCTGCATTTGGAATCCATCCAGAGCGCGGGCGACGTCGGTCATGTCCACAGCCGGAGCGCCGTCGATTTCCTCGCCGTACCACTCGCTGAGGTAGTGGACGCAGGAGTCGAAGCGCCACATGCCATCCATGAGGAGTGTCTGCGCCATGTTGCGCAGGCGGTCGGTCTCCGCGGTGGTCCACGCCTGCATCCCGATCTCGACCTGCGTCATCGAAAAGTCGGCGATGTCACGGAGGATCTGGATCTCCACGTCGCGTACGGCCTGATCTGTCGGCAGCGTCGGCGGCTCTTCCTGGTACGGATCGCAACCGCAGCAACGGAGTTGCTCGGCGATCTTCGCGCGGGTGGCAGTTCGTACTTCCGGCGTGATGCTGGCCCGCCGTGCGGTGCGCATGACGCGGCCAACAGTTTCCGCACCGCCGGCACTGGCGATCCGTGTCAGATCCTCGGTGCTGAATTCTGGGACCGTGATCGAGAGGTCCGCGCCGTACCATTCCTTCGCGCTGTAGATGAGACCCTCGATGCGGTACATCGAATCGACGACCACGTTCGAATAGAGGTTGCGCTGGGTGGAGACGGTCGCCTTCCATCCGCGCAGGCCGACGTCCATCACGGTGAGCAGCGAGGTGGCCAGTTCGTTGAGGAGCGTGAGTTCGGTTGCCTTCTCTTCGTCAGTGATCGCTTCGGGTGCGGGTTCGCGATAGACATCACAGCCACAGCAGCGGGTGAGAACTTCGGCGAGTGTCGACCGGAACTGCTGAACGACCACGCCGGGTGCAATGCTCATTCGAACCTCCGTTGGGGCCGTGCGGATCACGTACGGCTGAACGTCGTAGCCGAGCACCCGCGCGAGTGAATCGTTGAAGCTGCCCGCGATGCGCGCGCGCTCCATGCCTCTCGCGAAGGAATCGCGATTGGACGGCACGTTGACAAAGCTCTCTTCAGTCTGTTCGACCTCGTCGTACTCGACGTTCTCCGCGAACTCGTTCGGCACCGTCTGCGCTTTGCGCGGATTCCAGTGTCGCGGGATGAAGGCGCGCGACATCGCGCCCATGTTGAAATCGCGATACGCCTCCCACAGGAACGCCGGGAGGTTGCAGTTCATGTGACGCCATGGTCCGACGAGTAGTTCGATGGTTGAGATGGCCTTATCGCCGACCACGCGGCTCGACAGCTTCTTTCCGACGTACGGGTAAGCCGGCACCATGTCGTGCTGCCAGAGCACGTGGCCCGTTCGCATGAAGACTTCGTCGTCCCACGCAGCGGAGGTGATGGTCGAGCCGTGGCGGTCTTCTCCGCCCGAGGTGCTGGTGATCTCGACGATCGGCCGCTCGTCGGTTGCTCCCTCTGCCGCGCGAACTTCACACGCCAGGAGGACGATGCGCTCTGAGCCGATCTCTTTCGTCCCGCGGATGGGATGCGGAACGATCTCGACGACGCCGAGCGGCTCAGCCGACATGCGCGTCCTCCGGCCAGTCTCGCGCTTCGAACCGAAGGATCTGAAGGGTTACATCATCCACGCAGGCAACGACGCGACGATCTAGCCCGGCGATCCCATTAAGGACGCCGAGCATTCCGACTTCATGGTTCGTGTAGTGGCCACCTTCGATGGTCGCCACCTGAATCGTCGGATGGGCCGCGAGCGCTCGGTTGCAGCGCACGCGAGTGTTGATGAGCCGATGAACGGCCTGAGCATCTGCAGCGAGCATCTCGTTCATGAGCTGCGCGATCTGATCGGCGATGTGCATGTTCATCCCTCGCTCTTTTCGCTACAGATGCGCGAAAGCGGCCCACATCACCAACCACATGACGGCGATAATGATCGCCGCGTAGAATATGGTCAGCAGAAATGGCGGGTCGGTCTCGAAGTCGTTTTCCGGAAAAGCCGGAAAGCCCGGCGGCAGTGGCGACACACTAATCCGCTGTGCGCCGCATCCACGACAACGAGCGATCCGGTGGTCTCGTGATTTCCCGCAGTAGTAGCACTCGCCGGCAGGTGGAACAGGCCTTGGTGGCTCTGGTAAAAATGCGGGAGCGGGTGCGTTCACTTCATCACGCCCATATCCGCGAGCGCCTTCAGAATCGGCGCGCGCCAGTCGTTGATAATCGCGCTCATCGCGCTCGCCAGCCGGCGCTCAATGTTCCGTACATCCTTCGCGTTCACGACCGCACGCCAGTAACCCTCGCGCTCATCGATGACTTCGTCCTGCGCCGCAGCCAGCGCGATCTCCCGCGAGGCGATAGCCCGCATCGCGGCGAAGAAGCGTGACGCCGATCCGATCACCATCAGATCGATGCACCGGCAGCCCTGAACTTCCTCGTTGTCCCCGTCCGGGTCTTGCGGATACCGCAGTCCGTTCGAGTACTTGTCGTCGATGCCGATTACTTCGCCATCGACGCCGGTTCCTGGTGCGTGGGATTCGCGCACGATCTCATCGCGACTGGAGAGCCACTCGCGTTTGTCGACTCCGCTCTCCTGCATCTCGATGTAGCGGCCACCGTTGAGTCCCGAGCCCACTTCCTGCCGCGCGATCTGCCGCGCCTTGTAGTTCGACAGGATGTTGAAGTCTTTCCGCAAGATTGTGCCGATGTCTTCGGGTGACGTGCCTTTGTCGACGAGCGACACGACCTTGCTGCTGATCCGCTCGGCCACACCTTCCGGCACGGAGGTGATGAGGTTCCCGCGCTTCGTCAGGAACGCCGTCACCCGGGGATCGTCGATTGCGATGATCGAGTCGACGCCGAGAACATCACCGAGCTGCTTGGCGCCGGCAGTCACGGCCTGCAGCTGGAACTGCGCGGCGCGATCCCTGACCTTCTTCGTGTCCCTCGTCACGATCTCGAGGATCGTGCCGAGGATGTCGAGCGTTCCGACGGTTGCGCGCGAGGCACGCGGCGCGATTCGTTCCGGCAACTCCCGCACGATGCGAATCAGCGGGGATGCGCCGGAACGCGCCGGCGTGGCTGGTTCCGGCGCTGGCGGTGCGGCGGGCGTTGCGTCAGCGGGCGGGTTATCCGCAGCGGCCTTCGACGCGCTGACGCTCTGACCTTCCGCCGCGACGTCGTACGGGATCTGCGCGAACGAAATCATGACGTCGCCGTAGCCAGGCATCTCCGGGTCGACGTCGATGCCCACCATCTGCGACGCCACCTTCGGCGAGTGGCGCATGTTCACGAGTTGCGTGTAGCGCTCGATACGCTTACCCATCCCCTCCTGCAGCGCGTCGATGTCGTGTACCGAGAGTTCGGCCCAGAGACCCGGCTCGTCGTAGAGAAAGCCTGTGTCAATGCACGAGCACATGAAGCTCATCGCCGGGATGACGTCGAACGTCAGCCACGCCAGGATCTGCGCATCCGCGTTCGCGTAGTTTGCGTCGTTGTCGCCGAGAACGATCGGTGGCACGTTGCCGGCCTGGATGATCTTGCGGTTCTGCTCAAGCCCCTCAATGAACTGCGCGTCACGCTGCGAGGCCTCGAGTTGCTGAACGACCCAGTCGCCACCGAGGTAGATCGGTTCGCCGTTCTTCCCGACGACTTTGGCCTTCAGATGCGCCATGAACTCGTCTTTGTTGACGTTCGGTGAATCAGCGGTGGCGTTCTTGTCGATGAACGCGACCGTCGGCGCGACGCCGCGCCCGAAAAAGTCCGCATTCCACTGGTGCTGCTTGATCTCGTTCGCAATCGGCAGCCGCTTGGCGTCCCAGAGGGAACGCCCAGGCGACGGCCCGTGAGGGTTGTGCTGCGTCGGATCGAACAACGGGAAGTCGATCATGTCGAGCCGATCGACCCACTTCCGCATCCCGTTCCATGTCACGAACCATCCGCGAAACTCGCGGGTGCTGGGGTTGATATCCGGCGTGACCGCGTCACGATTCCAGATCCAGATGTCCGTCGGTCGCGGCTTACCACCGCGCGGCTTGTCGGCACCCGGCCGCGCGTCGCCGTACTCGAGCTCCCAGAACACTTGACCGCTGTAGCGCCACAGCGCCGCGGTGTAGTACAGCAACTGGTACTCCGACATGCGGAGCGTGCGGTTCGGCCGCGAGATGAGATCGATTAGCCAGTGGCGATCGAGCGCAGACTTGCCTTGGTTGACGCGGAATGTCCGCGCTGCAACGACGCCGGCGAACGCATGGATCGACGGCTGCAACCACGGCGAGAGCCGGTACGCATCGGCCAGCGAGTACGTGCCTGGGACATAACCGCCACTGAGCATTCGCGAGAGTTGTGGGTGCGTGAACTCGTTCGGCGCGCTCCGGCTTCTTTCGACACCGCCCCTCCGTCGCCACTCGGATCGTTCTGCGAGTGCGGCGGACGGACCATTTCGAAAGATCATGAGCGCCTATTAGCTATGTCCTCATCCCAAGCCGCAGCGCTTCACCCGCGGCGAGCGATGCAATCCACGATTCTTCGCATGCGTCGCAGGTCATCTGGGTTGTCAGTTCGACATCACCGTTTTCCGAGAAGGCTGCGGCGCCGATGGTCTTGACGCTCACGGTGACGTGTCGGCAGAAGAGTGCGCGGGCCGCCCGCGCCGCGCGCTTGCCGTACCTGATCAGAAGGCCGCCGGCCGCGCCGCCGATGAGCGACAACGTGACGATCATTCGACAAAGAACTCCACGATTCAGAACCTCTCGGCAGACAGGACCGCCCGTACGCACGTCTTCCGAAATGCGCAGATAGACAGCATCTGCCGCGGCGGTTACGAGAGCGGCGATTGGCGACTGGGTCGCAGAATTCTCCAGCACTACGCGCACGAGAACAGGCTGCCTGTTTACCGGGCATGTACCGTAATGCGTCCAATCACCGCAGTTGTTGCCAAGCGCGACGAATTGCATTTCCTTGTGGTAACCACCACAACGCGCACAGTCTGTAATAGTTGCAATCATTTATGGCTACCTCACAGAACGATCGACCGCTTCCGGTGCATCAGCTTGTGAATCGCCTGCGCGCCGGCGACCACGTCGTCACCGTGTGACCCCGCCGGGATCGAACCGTTCGGGAACGTCGCCGCGTTCTGAATGAACCGCAGCACCCACTTCCGATCCGTGCGCTCGCTGCTCCCCGGCGGCACGCGTCCGTCTTTGTCGGCGCGCGCGTTGTACGGGTTCGCCAGCCAGACGTTTCCGGCTTCAGCGTACACGGCGATCGAGCGAACCATCGCCTCCGCGCCACCGCCGTCATTTACCGGAATGAATCCAGGGATCTCGCCCTTCAGCGTGTCCATGACCGCCGGACCGTTCGCCTTGTCCTCGACCCACTTCGCACCTTTCGGGTGCCGAACCGTGAAGGCCCGCACCGCGGTAACCGTGCCGGGCATGTCGAGTTGCGCGTACACCTCGTCGGGCGACATGTAGCAGTTTGCGCCCTTTCGTCCCCAGTGCTGGCCGGCGACGAAGTTCGACGTCTGCTTCCCTTTGAACGCCATGTCCCAAGACTGCCCCTGAGCATCGAACTGCTCAGGGAACTCGTCGTCGTTGTAGAACCGCCACCAGTGCTTCTTGAGGATGCCGCCCTCGGCCGGCGCGGGCGCCTGTTCGAGCTGTCCCGCCGCGGCGTAGGAGCCGAGGTTGCGCTCCCACTCATCGACGACCACCGGCGTGAAGCGCTCCGGGTGAAGCAACTCGCCAGCCGTCTTCCTCGGGTCGCTCCATCCGATGCACGTCACCGTCGACCGTTTCGGGTCGAAGTGCATCGGCATCAGAAGATGCTCGTAACCACCTTCCGCGATCACATGCCCCGAAAGGTCATGCTCATGCAGCCGCTGCATGATGATCACGATCGGCGATCGCGCCGGATCGTTGAGCCGCGTCGTGATTCCTTCGCGGTACGTCCCGATCGAATGCTCTCGCTCCGCGTCGCTGTTCGCGCCCTCGCGATCGTGTGGGTCATCGATGAGGACCGTGTCCCCACCTTCTCCCATCACGCCGCCTTCGAAGCTGAAGGCGATCCGGTATCCGCTGCGGTCGTTCTCGAACCGCATCTTCTGGTTCTGATCGCCCGTCATCACGAAGCCGTTCGGGTCACCCCAGTCGGCGTTGTCGACGAGGTTGAACCCGCGACCCCAGCGTTCCTGATACCAGGGCGACTGGATCAGCCGCCGCATCTTCAGGTTGTCGCGGATCGCGAGCTTGAGCGCGTACGAACCGCACAACCATTTGTGCGCCGGCTTGTGAATCCACGTGTGCGCCGGCCACATGACCGAGCAGATCGTCGACTTCAGAAACCGCGGCGGGATGTTGATCAGCAGCCGGCGAATCTCGCCGCGCGACACCGCCTCGAGGTGCTCGCAGATCGCGCCTACGTGCCAGTTGTCGACGAACTCCGTTGCCGGCTCGACAACGTGCCACGCCTGCGCAACGAACTCGTGAAGGTTAGTTGACGCTCGCCGGCGCAGGTGCTCGCGATCGAGAAGCAGCAAGTGCTCTTGCAGCTTCCTCTCGCTCACGTTCGAGCTGTTCATCCGTCAGGCTCCGAACGCGATCCACGTCCTTCGGCGTCGTGTCCTTCGTCTCGATCTTGTCAGGGACGCAGTGGACCTTCTTGTCGAGGCTGGCCAGCCTCTCCGTCAGCACGCCGAGTTGCATCACCTGCTGGAGACGGGGTCGCTTGCCGTCGGCTGGCGTGAAGAGCGAGTGCGCCTCGGACACAACCCAGCGTCGCAGATGACCCGTGACAACTTGCCACTCCCGCAGCATCCGGTCGATGGTGGTGAGACGGCTTTCGTCAGTGGCGTCAATGACTTCCGGCGCTACCGACTCACCTGCTGCCGCACTTGGCAGCGACTGCGACGCCTCTGCTGCCACGCGGCGCGCTTGTCGCTCGGCTTCCCACCCGTCGTCCTTGCAGCGCCTGGCGAGTGTACGTGGCGCTATCTTGACTGACTTCAGTATCTTGCGCTGGCTCTCGCCGGACAGATACCGCTCGTACGCTCTCTGTACTTTGGGATCGTTGTACGTGTTCAGGAAGGGGAGTGGTGGCATCCGTCAGACGGGAATCGGGGCATCCGGCACCGCAACCTGCGGCGCGCCGTTCTTCTCCCCCGACTTCCTCGCCTCCGCGACATTCACCTCGAGCCCGAACGCCCGAAGCGACTCGACCATCTCCACCGGCACCTCACCGTCGAGCAGAACCGAACTGCAGCCGTGGCCCTCCGCCATCTTTGCGAGATCGCTCACGGTCGATTCCGGTGTGCCACCGATCATGTCGGCGGCCTTCACGACCTTGCCATCCTTGCGAATGCGAACGGACTTCGACGTCCCCGAGTAGATCGTCACCTCAAGAACCGCGTTGGTTTCGCTCATGTCCGTCTCCGTTCTTGGCGTCTTTCGCATCAGGCCACCCGCGCCGGCCGCTCGCTGGCCAGTCGATCGATGATCGCCCGAGCCATTTCGCGAAGGTCCTCGCTCCATAAGCCGCGGCGTTCGACGACTCCGCAAAACTCCTCGAGGTCGTGACCGCGGATCGTCCACACGGGCGAGCCGTCCTTGTGAAACTTCGGCGTCTCGCCGTCGTCCTCGGTCGCTTGGGCCATGTGACTCAGCTCGTGGTCGACAAGCGCGAGCTTCTGATCCGCGTCGAGTCCTTGCCAGATGTTCCGATCGATCAGGATCAGAAAATCAGGCAACTGCTCGGCGTCAAGGATGCGGAGGATCGCCCACTTCACCACACGCGACCAGCGCTTCTCGCTCTGGAGTATCCGCTCGACCAGTATCGCTTCGGCCCACTTCACCTTGCCGTGACGCTTCAACTCGTCGTCACGGAAGATGTAGCCGACGACTCCCGCCTGTAGATGAGCGTGCTGCTCAACCTGCTCGATCAGGATTGTTCCGAGCTCCCGTGCGTCGACCGCCTCCGAGTATTCGTCGGGGCGGATCTCGTCGAAGGCGAGGATGTCCTTCACGGCGCGCCGCAGTTCCGACAATTCTTGGTTTCGGATGCGCGCGCGGTGCCGCAGTAGCTACAAGTCACAGCCGACGCATCGACGACGATCACGTCGCCGCCGAGGATGATCGGTTCGCCGTTCTTGCTCGCGATTTTGGCCGTGATACTTTCAATCAACCGGTCGCCACTAACCTCAATACCACCGGGCCACGGATCGATTGCCGCACTGGCCGCCTCAAGTACTGCAGACGAGCCTACCGGTAACCCCACCGCCAATATGAGCAAAACAGCCGAAACGAAGAGTTCGACCATCATGAGAACGTTCAATGCGACCTCTCCCGCTCATCCTCGAACCAGATCTCTGCTCCTTCCGGCAATCCAACACCGACCAAGTCGAGCCGACCGAGGAGATCGAACGTGACGTCCGAAAGCTGCACGCTGACGACGCTGTCGCCGGCGTCGATGTGCGCCACGCCGCTGACCGGAAGCCACATCATCCCGCCACCGCGGGAGGTCGGGTGACTGAGCACCAGGTTCATCGCGGGTCGAGTCTTAGGATGTAGTGCAGGTCCTTCCCGCACGCGCGGGCGAACAGCACCGGCGCATCCTCGTAGGTGTTCGTGTGCACGATCTGCTTTCTCGCCGCTGCGAGAGCGGAGAACGCACGATTCGCCGCGGCTCGAGCGCCCTCGACTTTCGCGATCTCGTCCTTCGTGTGTGACGTTCGCCAGCGCTGACTGCGCAGTTGCCCGTCGCAAAGGTCACGTTCCTGCTCGTGGCGCCACTTCATCACGTTGACCGACGCTGCATCGAGGAGAGCCGCCGAGTGCTCGCACCTGCCGGGGTGATTCCGGCAGAACGGGCACGCCCATTCCATCCGGCTGAAGACTCGGCCGATGTCCAGGCGCCACGTCTGGTGCGGCTTGTCCGCTCCGATCGAGCCGTGAGACGCCTTGACGTTGACGACCTGCGCCACGAGTCGAGACGGCACAACATGACGTAGAGGAACCGGGCGGCTCAACGATCCACAGTCTGACCTGTCAGGAGTCGACATCACCCGAGGGCGCGTCGGCGGCCGGTAGAGTTCCGGCCGGAGCGTGCGAAGCTCCACTCGGCTGTCATGGATCGCGAGCCGCCCCATCATCGAACCGATGCGAGCGATGTCATCCCGAACAAAGGCTTCGATTGTTCGCTCTACGTCCTTGCGGTACGCCTGAGCGTCGATGAGCATTGCGTTTTGGCTGGTCGGGGCTGGCTCGTCGGCGGGCGTTGTGTCTTCTTCAGACACCACTTCGACGATAGCGAAATGATGCGATTTTCCCCGAGTGCTCGCAAGGTCACCGCCAATAGAACTATAGGTATCCGCGCAAACCGTCATAAACACTCCACTTACCGGTGCTGTTGTGGTGGAATCCAAGTCGTAGATGCGTCAGGGTTACTGACCGTTTCCCGCGTCCGGATCTTTCGGCCACAAACTCCGCACTGTCGCGAGCGCAGGCCGATGTCTTTCAGTGAGTCGCCGCCGGCGTCTTCGTGCCCACGGCTGATGATCACCTTCATCCGGCCGGGACAGCCTGTTGTGGGGCAGCGCCAAAGCACGCGCCTATAGAACTAGAGGTCAGGCGTCGGCTGTACGCGCGAGTGTCGCGAGGTGTCGCTACTGTCGTATCATCTCGGCGTCATGCGCCCGACAATAGAGCAAAACCGCGCGATCGATGCCTATCTCGACGCGATTCGAACTGGCATGCGCCTTTCCGATCGCAGCCGCGTGGTTCGCGATCTCTACAGATGCGGCGTCACTACGATCGAATTCAAGGCTGGCATAATCTACGTCGGACTCGATAAGATAGTCGCCGGCCAATCTCCTGACGAAGACCGCTACACTTTCTACGCTGGCGAGATGCGCCTACGATCGGCCCATCCGCACGCGGCTATCAGTTCATCGACACCACGTTCTGTCTCACCGCGTAGTACCGCACGAGCCAAACCCAGACGGTAACGTACCCACGCCCCTCGCGGACGCCGGTAATCTCACCAGCCTCGAACCGCCGTTGCCAAGTTCGCGTCGTCCCACCGAGGTCCATCGCCAGATGAGAGGGCGTGAACTTCGGCCGCTTCGGGACGTTCCGCTCCTGTAGGTACTCGGCTGCGATAGCAAGAGCTGCCGGGCTGATTTGCTCGTCCGGCTCGGCGGTCGTTCCGCAGACGCCGTGCTCCATGCAGGTTGTGAGGGAGCGCGGCGGACCATGGCCGACGAGCTCTAACGGATGAGGGTACTACAGGAGAGGGAAGTCCGTCACACCGACACTCTGCAGTTCTTCGGCCGATAACCCGCCAGCCGGGATGAGATCGTACCCGTGCTCGCGCGAGAACTCCTCGAGGTCGATCGGCTCGGGAGTCTCGAGACCGAGCCAGATCTCTTGCTGGATTACCTCACCGCAGATGGTGATGTCCACGTGGCCGGCGAAGAAGATGTAGCGCGGCATGTGGTCAATGACCGGCCGCGCGCGAGCGTCCCACGTAATCGCCGAGGACGAACGGTAACCGGTACGCATCGTTCAGGCGTACGGTCTGAGCCAGTTGTATGACCGACCCTGCGGGCGCGTTGATGGCTATGCACTGGCCGTCACTGAAGAAGGAGCCGAAGGTCAGGCCGCCGATTACCTGCGAACCAGGTATGGCGACATAGAGTATGGAGTCGGGACCAACAAACCCCGTCTTTCCGGTCACCCCCTCAGTCAGGGCTCGCTCCGCGAAAGCGTTGCCGATACAGTTTTGCGTCTGAAAATACAGGCGCTGAGACGTATCCCAGTGAACGCCGCCGGCGCCGTCAGGCGCCAGCCTTACCGCGACAGACGACCCGCTGGGGGTGATCGTGAAGCGCACGACGCCTTTGATGATTACGTCACCGTACAGCGAGACCGCGCCGACGAACTTGCCGTCCGCGTCGTAGGCGAAGGTGCCGGTAGAAGGGAGGAGTTGTTGGGACAAAGCGGCGCCACAGATAAAGCAACCGAAAATAACCACCACGAGCCTGATGTTCATGATTCCTCCACGCTGCTGCCGCAATGGCGTAGCCCCGCTTTAGAAGCTACCCTGCGCCTTCTTTTTTGCCGCTTCTTCCGCCAGAGCGCGTTCAGTGGTCCACGTCTTCAACGTCATGAACGCGACTCCGCGTTGAATTGTCGTCCCGTATCTGTGCATTTCAATGCTCAGATTCGGAAACTCCCAAACGGCGGTGTCGTTGTCGTATTGAACGCCAGTGGGCGTCTGCACCGGTACGACGGCTTCCGTCAGTGGTTTCCCGTATTTCTCAACGAACACCGCGCGCACGAAGTCGTACTCGCTTGGGTAATAACTCACCTGTGCCTGGACGAAGTGACCACGCACAAAGACAAACTCACTCGTCGCCGTGATGCGCCCAAGTTCGAAATCGTCAGCGCACCATATTTCCACAGCATCAAGCACCGACAATTCGTGACATGAGTCCTCACCGAATCCGACCTCGGCAGCAGCTTCAGCTTGTGTCGCCAACCACTTCACTCCGCGAAACGCGTCCGGCTCCTTGCGGATATCCACGCCAACGCCGATGTGCACATTCGACGACGGGATGGGCGCGCGTTTCTTAACCTTCGACACAGCATCGACCTTCTCACCGCAAGCGACGGCGACGATGAAACACACGGCTACCGTGGCGCTTATTCTCATACATCCTCCACGATTACGATGACGGCTTCAGCTCGTCTGCTGTAGAAGAGTGTGATCGCTACATCTCGCGTACGATCCGGCAGCGCGAACCGGAAAACAAAGCGGACGTGGAGTTCGCGGCGCTCAACGCCACGCGCGAACGGCTCACGAAACTGCGCGACGTCAGCACACGGAGCAACATCCGAGAAGAAGTTCCGGCCGATCACGCGGGACCGCTCGAAGCCGGCGCGCTGCGCCTCCGCCGCGTTGTAGGCGATAACCTTACCGTCGCTGTCAAGCCCGATGACGCCGAACGGCAGCGCGTCGAGCTGCTGCTCAGACAGCCAGTCGATCTCCTGCAGTTCCGCCAAGGCCAGCATCACTCCAGCTCCACGGGCGCTTCGACGATCATCGTGATCAGCCCCAGCGGATACCACTCGCCGGCGACGAGCTTCACTGCTCGGTACGCAGCATTGTCCTTTTCGATCGCCCGCTCTTCGCGATTGAATCGTCCGAGCACCGAGCCTTCATCCTTCACATAGACCGCGACGATCTGCTTCGTCTTCCAGAACCGCGGGTCTTTCCGCGTCGTGTCGAGCAGCACCTTCCACCCACTGCGAAACGTCGGCTGCATGGAGTCGCCGTACACCTTGATCACCTTCAGCCGATCGTCCCTGATCTCCTTCACCGAGTGGAGCACGCGCGCGGCCGGCGCTTCAGGGATCAACACGTCATCCGGATTCATCGGTTCGCCGGCGGCGATCTCGGCGTCGATAGGGATTGCCAGCGCATGAAGGGAGCGCGGAAAGTCGAAGTCTTTTTCGATGAAGGTCTCGCGTGTGAAAGGGAAGCCGTCATCTGCGCCCTCGGAGCGCGGCATCAAGCGGACCTCGATCGGGCGGGACATCACCTCGGCATGCTCGTTCGCGGCCATCATCATGCGTTCGTGATCGGACAAGTCCGCGCCACTGCGACCCGCGCGACGCGCGGCCCACAAGGTATGGCGTACTATCTCCCGACGGTCCTCCGCGGTGGCCTTCTCGAGGGCGTCGATCATTTCGCGGTATTCGGGGTTGCTCTCGTACGGCGTGACTTGGCGCAAAGCTTCGCGACCGGTTAGTTCTGCGATCTCACAGTTTAAAGCGCGCGCAATCTTCTCAAGATTCGCATGGCGAGGACTGGCGTAGGTCCCGTCCTCGATACGCGAGAGGTGAGCCTGGTCCATCGTCGCACGGCGCGCCAGCTCCGCCTGAGACATCCCACGTAATTCGCGGAGCCTGCGGATGTTGTCGCCGATCGGTGCCCGTGCGATGGCACTTCCCATGTCGAATTCAACAAAGTCTCTTTCAGGTTCCACTTGACAATCCGACAAGGTGGTCTTACATTTCGCTATGTAGGAAACAACAACACATGCCGAAACGAGTAGCACCGCCCGATCTCCTGAAGGCAAAACAGCCCGTGATCAATCGACTCCGCAAGGATCTGGGCATCACCCGCTGGCACACCTACGGTCTCATCAAGCCGGCCGAATACCCAGACGCGATTCCGGCAGACATCTTCGACACGAGGTCCGATCTCGCGGACCGAATCGCGAGGTTCGCTGGCGTACCGGTTGACGTTCTTCGCGACTACTACGCGAAGGTAAAGGCGGCAGCGTAATGACTTCCGCGCAAATGTTTCACGTGAAACAGGCGCAAGAACTAGGCATGGTAAATATGCCTGTTGCGCTGCACTGCTACCGCCCCGCCCCGCGCCACCTTTCCCTGCCGCCGCTTCAGCAGTTAGTCCTGGCTGTCCTGCGTGACGCGAAGGGCTTCTTCCGCAGCAGCGGCATGACGGTCGGCGACGTGCGGCAGCGGCTCGGCGTTGGGTCAGCGGCTGACGTCCGCGCGGCGCTCGTCGCGCTAACCGCCGCCGGCTACGCGAAGCAGGTTGACGCTGGGCACTGGAGGCTTGCGTGATCATGAAATCCTCCATGAAGTCGCAACAAAAACTCTGCACGAAATGTGGTAACGAACCACGCCGTCGCGGTCAACGCTGGGGCAAGAAGTGCCACGCCGCACAGATGCGCCAGCAGCGGGCAAGTAACGCCGAAGTGATGGCGCTGGTTGCGAAGATTCGCAAGGCTTTGCGGAGGGCGGCATGAACGCTGAACCCGAAGAGATGAACCGAGACCTTTCCATCGCGGAGCACGCCAGCCCGGCAGGGTTCGCGGCTGTGACCGGCGATCCACTGGTTGACGCGATTCGTCGAGAGATCCGCCTGACGCTCGCTTCTAAATACGGCGTGAACGCCAGCGCCCTCCACCCATCGCTCACCACCGGCGCCTCCGAGAAGGTGCCGGAATGAAGTTCACCGACCCCATCACCGACGACACCGTCGTCACTCTCACCGACCCCGACAACGGGGGCGAGATCCAGTGGACCGGGCGCGTCGCCGACCTCGAGGTCTTCAACGAGATGTCCCCGTCCGAGTGCATCGCGATGCGCATGAACCTCGTGACGAACGACCGGCACTTCATCGGCGGCGGCGCGGCGGCCCAGTACCTCGTCGAGATGGCCGATCGAAACGTCGCCATCGTCATCGCCCGCAACGGCGTCGGCGTCCTCCGCACGAACAGCGGACGCGGCGCGCTGGAGTACGCGTTCGAGGCCGAGCTCACGATGAACTGCCCCGTCTCCGTCATCGGCAGCGACGGCGAGTACCGGTGGGTCTGCATGCCGTTTCCTGTCTCTCAACTTCAGTCCGGCTCCCGTCGGACCGGTACTGCGGCTTAGATCGAATTTCGTAGGGAAGGGATTCTTTAATGAAAAGCCAGGCGAAAAAGACGAAGGCCCCTGCCGTGCGATCCAAGGCGACGAGGTCACCGCGCCCGAAGAAATCGCCGGTCAAATCGGCGCCGAAGCATGAGCCGGTTGCCCTCTCCTACGTGTTGCGTACGACCGATCGCGATCTCCGCTCCTACAACGACTTCCAATGGCCGGCATCCGGGCCGGTCGCGTGTCCCGACTGGAATCCGCAGCCCGTTTGCGGCGGCGGTTTGCACGGCTGGCTTTGGGGCGCCGGCGACTGGGGTCTGAAACGCAAGGACGAGCAGGCGAAGTGGCTCGTCGTCGAGGTCGAAACATCCTCGATCGTCTCGATCGATAACGGCCAGAAGGTGAAGTTTCCAAAGGGTGTCGTCGTCGGCACGTTCGATCACTGGCGCGACGCGATGACCTTCATCCGCGCCAAACTGCTGCAAGAAGCGAAGCCGCAGTCTGTTGCTACCAAAGAAGGGGAGATCGCCTCGGCGACCGGCGACTCCGGCCACGCCTCGGCGACCGGCGACTCCGGCCACGCCTCGGCGACCGGCTACTCCGGCCACGCCTCGGCGACCGGCTACTCCGGCCACGCCTCGGCGACCGGCAAATCCGGCCACGCCTCGGCGACCGGCGACTCCGGCCACGCCTCGGCGACCGGCTACTCCGGCCACGCCTCGGCGACCGGCTACTCCGGCCACGCCTCGGCGACCGGCGACTCCGGCCACGCCTCGGCGACCGGCTACTCCGGCCACGCCTCGGCGACCGGCAACTCCGGCCACGCCTCGGCGACCGGCGACTCCGGCCACGCCTCGGCGACCGGCAACTCCGGCCACGCCTCGGCGACCGGCTACTCCGGCCACGCCTCGGCGACCGGCAAATCCGGCCACGCCTCGGCGACCGGCTACTCCGGCCACGCCTCGGCGACCGGCGACTCCGGCCACGCCTCGGCGACCGGCTACTCCGGCCGCGCCTCGGCGACCGGCAACTCCGGCCACGCCTCGGCGACCGGCTACTCCGGCCACGCCTCGGCGACCGGCTACTCCGGCCACGCCTCGGCGACCGGCGACTCCGGCCACGCCTCGGCGACCGGCTACTCCGGCCACGCCTCGGCGACCGGCTACTCCGGCCACGCCTCGGCGACCGGCTACTCCGGCCACGCCTCGGCGACCGGCTACTCCGGCCACGCCTCGGCGACCGGCGACTCCGGCCACGCCTCGGCGACCGGCAACTCCGGCCACGCCTCGGCGACCGGCAACTCCGGCCACGCCTCGGCGACCGGCAAATCCGGCCACGCCTCGGCGACCGGCTACTCCGGCCACGCCTCGGCGACCGGCTACTCCGGCCACGCCTCGGCGACCGGCAAATCCGGCTGGGCTGTCGTCGGACACGCCGGCCGCGCGCGTGCCGAGCAAGACGGAATCGTGACTGTGCTCTGGTGGAACGAGAGCGAGAAGCGCTTTCGGGTCACGACTGGATACGTCGGCGAGGACGGCATCGAGGCGGGCGTGTGGTACTGCGCGGATGCCGAAACCGGAAAACTCGTGAAGGCTGCGAATCAGGCGGACTAACCGATGCTTCCGTGGGACGTCAACGCGCGCGCTTTCGACGACTACCGCAAAGCGGTGGCTCTTGCGTACGGTCGGTCGGTCAGCCTGGTCGATCGCCATTGCGAGGCGCCTGCGCCGTTGGGCACGGGCGCGCGCTCGCCGCTCGACCTACTCATCTCCACCGTGCGTGCGCTGCGCACGGCCGGCGCGCCGGGTTCGGAACTCCTGGTCGAATACGTCTGCGCGGAGCTTGGATATCACCCTCCGGTTCGCGTGGACGTGACGGGGGAGCCGGCATCCCTCGGCGCTCTCGCTAATCTCCTGAAGGAGACATCAGACGTCCTCCGTCGTCACGCAGCGATTCACGCCGATGGCGTCGTGACAATAGCGGAGGCGGACGATCTCGAGCGCGAGCTCGCTGATGTCGCCCGCGTCGTCGCCCAGGAACGACACGCACTACAGGTGCTGACCACGCGCGCCAACGTTGAAGAAGTTCGCCAGCGCATTGGCCCGCGTCGCGCTCTTCCGAAGTTCATTCAACTGCGGGCGGTTGCATCATGAAATCCACGTCACCCATTCCTGCGCTCGGCGGGAGCGCGGACCGGTCGGTCACTGAGCCAATCTCTCTGGGCTCGGTCGGGACATCTGATGGTCGGACCCACACAGATGTCGTGCAAAGCGAGCAGAGTGGCCAGGCCGACGGCCGCTCACTCGCACCCGTGATTGGACGGATCGATCTCGGGTCACCACGGGTCAGGACCGCGGCGGAAGTCTTCGCCGTCGATCTGACTCAGCAGACGATCCACGACCAGCAGCGGGAGATCCGTCGTCTTGATGGCGTCATCGCCAGAGAGCAACGTCACGCACAGGACAGGATCACCATCCACGCGTACCTCGTGGAGAACATCGAGGATCTTGAGGTCGAACACGGAGACCGGTGGCAACTCCTGCACACGCTGTGGGAGCAGCACCCTCGTGAGTACGCCGAGGTCGTCGAGCACATCCTCCGCCGCGGCGACGGCTCGGAACTGAGGTGGCGGTGCTCGGTCTGCAGCAAGTTCGACTGCCGGTGCAATGACCACGAGGACTCCGTTCCGCTCGATGCCCCGGCTGAAGTCGCCGTGATCTTTGCGCGGCGGGAGCGGGAGTCGCGGGAGCGCTTATGAAAACCGGCGCACACATCCCCCACACCTCCAGCCACGCAAAGGCCGGCATCCCCAACACCAGCGCTTTAGACGCGTGGTGCAGCTGCGGGACGTGGTCCCTCGATAACGCTCCGCACATCGACGTCGCGAGGGAAGCGTACCGGAAGCACTTCGACGAGGTTGTCGAAAGGGAGCGGCGTGATGCTTAGCCACAACGAGCAAGGCAATTGCGTCTCCGCGGAAGCGTACGAGAAGTTCGATGACGTCTGTCCGGATCACGACGAACCGCGCGGCGACTGTAATGAATGCCAGCCGTGCCGCGCTTGCGAGGCAGTAGGTCGGTCGATCGACACGGTGGAGCCGTGCGCATGACGCTGACCATCATCATCGCGGTCAGCGTGGTGGTCGTCGTCGCCGCCCTGATGTGGATCGGAAGCCTGCACCGTTCGTCGCGTCCGATGGCTCGGTCGATGTCCCGTCGGCGTTCGCGCCAGCATCAGGAGATCACGACTCAGCGTCTCCGTGAGTTGTCCGAAAAGGCAGCCAGGAGGAGAGGATGAGCGCCACTTCCAGCGTCCTTGACGACCGACGCGAGCGCCTGCGTCGCGCAAACATTCTGATCAATACAATCGCGAGTTGTGGGCGGCGGTTCTTCCGCCGGGGCGATGAGGTCTCGCGGTTCGCCTGTGATGCCGTAGGCCGAATCTATTTCGTCGACAAACACACGCAGAACTCCATCCCAACATACGTCCGCTCCTCACCGAAGTGGACGCGCTACTTCACCGAATGCGGCACGCTGCAGAGTCTCGTGCTGGCCATCGCGCAGGACTACATCGTACGGAACAAGAAAATCCACCCAAGCTACCTTGGCAGCTATGCCGATTCATGGGCGTACGGCGACGACATAGCGAAGGTTCGTGAGCACGCGTGGACCCTCGGTATCTGGTCCGCCGAATTGCGGAGTGCCGAATGAGCTTCGACCCTCACCGCCTCGCGATGCAACTCCGCGTCATGCGCCATCGGGCCGGACTGACGCAGAAGGAATTGTCCGCACGCTCTGAAGTGGGGGAGAAGAACATCTCTGCACTTGAGAGCCGCGCCACGCGGACAGCCAGGATTCACTTCTGCTACCTCGTTGCAATAACCGAGGCCTGCGGATTCAGCATCTCCGACTTCCTCCAGATCGTACCCACTGAGGAAGAAGCGCTGTTCCTGAACTTCCCCGTACCGCGCCACAAACCGGAGGTTGTTCGCCGCGATACCGCCACCTCTCCGTATCCATCAGCAACGTGTGCGCTCGGGTGGCAGCAATGATCGCACCGCTCCAGAAGCCGTCGCGCTACGACCGGAAACGTTTCGGCGTCGATACGTCCGAACTCGCGCAGCCAAAGGCGCACTTCGATCACAACGGAGACTTCCGCTCATACGTGACCGGCCACTCCTGCCATCTCTCTCCGTTCAAGAACAACGAGTGCGGCGGAGTGAGCGAGTTCAATCACATCGGCGAACACGGGCTCGGAATCAAAGGGTCTGACCTACACGGCGTCTGCCTATGCTCGAACCACCACCGGCTCTCCCCTGGCTCTTACCACCACCTCGGCTCCATTGAAGCCTTCGACGCAACGCACGGCACGAACCTCTGGCGCGAGAACACACGCCTCCTCGTGTCGTTCCTGCTCAGAAAAGCCAAGCGTGAGTACGTCGAGAAACACGCCGACGTAATCCGCCAACTGCAACTCCCCGTCACCGATGACGATCCCGAAATCTGGAAAGAGCGCGCCTATACCGCGGCGCAGCTCGTGAGGAGCATGAAGAGATGACTGAAATAACCTCGTCGAGCCTGACCGTCACTCGGATCAGCGCCGAAAACATTCTGCGATACGAGCGGTTCACGCTGGAGAACCCTGACAAGGTCACCGTGTTCCGCGGCCCGAACGATGTCGGCAAAACGACAGCGCTTCGACTGCTCGGCATGTGTGTTAAGGGCAGCAACCGCACGGTCGATTCACGCGAAGTCGTTCACGACGGCGCACAGAAAGGCGCGGTCGTCGTCGATCTCTCCAACGGGTACAAGCTGCGGCGCTCCTTTACCCAGAAGGGCGAGTACCTCACCGTTACCGATGAGCGCGGCCACGACGTACCGGATGCGCAGACGTTCCTCAACGGACTGATCGGCGAGTTCCGCGACTTCAACCCGCTGGCCTGGCTCTCGCTCCCAAACTCGGC